>Ga0307408_100003294_pt1 | contig 11108 bp, 12 predicted proteins | sample 322Cmetagenome_FD_202116 | JGI IMG/M metagenome (GOLD analysis project Ga0307408, IMG submission 202116) | Maize rhizosphere microbial communities from greenhouse at UC Davis, California, United States - 322HYB-C-3 | ecosystem: Host-associated > Plants > Roots > Rhizosphere > Soil | place... | reverse complement strand
CTATTCCCGCCGACGTGCAAGTGGGCGCCGGCAAGCTGCTGAACATGTCCGTGGACTCGATCAAGATGGGCAACAGCAATGCGTCGTTCGGCTCGATGGCCATGAACCAGGTCGACCTGCGCGGCACGACGGTGTGGATCTGGGCGCATTGATAGCGCTTCGGGAACAGGCTCCTGAGGCACGTTGCTTGGCCTTGAAAGTCAGCGCAACGCGATGGACCAGCCCCGAAATCGAGTCGTATCATAGTTTTAATTAATATTAAATAAATATTAAGACAAAGCGCCAGGCGGCGTGGCTTTACCGGGCCGAAATAGCCGCCCTGGCTCTGGAGTTGCAGTTCGCAGGAAGCAGTCCAGCAGCACAGAGAAAACCTTAATTCATTCAAAAACCACACTGGAGATAACTCGCATGAAACTGATCAAAACCGCCGTCGCCGCCGCCCTGTCCACCCTGGCTTTCGCCGCTTCCGCCATGACCCCGATCCAGGATGCGGAGCTGTCCGCCGTGAGCGGCCAGGACGGTGTGTCGATCGCCGCCAACCTGAACGTGAAAATCGATTCGTTCGTGTACACCGACACGGACGCGGTCGATGCACAAACCGGCCTGGGTGGTGGTTCGGTTGCCTTCAACGGCATCAAAGTGAACGGCCTGATCGCCGCCAGCATCGACATCCTGTCGCGCGCTTCGTTCCTGCAAGCAGCCGGCGCGGCCGGTGTGACCAATCCGGGCACCTTCTACAACCCGCAAACCGGCGGCGACGTGGTGCAGATCGCTATTCCCGCCGACGTGCAAGTGGGCGCCGGCAAGCTGCTGAACATGTCCGTGGACTCGATCAAGATGGGCAACAGCAATGCGTCGTTCGGCTCGATGGCCATGAACCAGGTCGACCTGCGCGGCACCACCGTGTGGATCTGGGCGCACTAAGCACCCTGGTAGTGATCTGTTTGTAATCCCAGCGGACGCATCGGCCTGGCTCAGCCAGACCGGGGCGTCCGCCCCATCCGCAGGACATCCCATGCTCACGATCAAACAGGCGCGCCGCGCCTTGGCCTTGTTCGCCTGTACCGCTTGTGTGTCGCATCCGGCCCAGGCGCAATTGCAGCCCATGACGGAAGAAGACATGTCGCGCGTGCGCGGCCAGGGGTTGATTGAGATGAGCAATACCACCTATGGCGGCTACGATTTCAGCCGCGTGGCGCTCGATGCGGACATCACGCTGAACGCCAATTTCCGCAGTACCCGCCTGGGGGAATACACGGTGGCCGGCCGCAATGGCCTGGGCGCCGACATTGATATGCCGCTGCTGCAGTTTGGCCGCAGCGATGGCACGGAAGCGCAGCGCTACGTGCACATCACCAATCCCTACATCGAATTCGTCTATAAAAGCGCCGCCAACGGCGCGCCCCGGGAAGTGATCGGCATGCGCCTTGGTTTCGACACCATCAGCGGCGATGTCGGTTTAAAACTCAATACGCTGTCCGGCTCCATGCGCGTGGCCGGCACGGCGGCCGATGGTTCGGCCATCGCCATGGACTCGCGCACCGACCTGGCCGGCGGCGGCAAGCGCTGGGATGGCGCCTGCACCGCACCCTGCCTGCCGATGGCGCAAGTGGGTGGCGTGACCGCCGGCGACGCGGCAGGGCCCAGCCGCGATTTCTGGATTTCCCTGTTAAAGAATGGCGTGCAGTTCGCACCCGGCGCCAACGGCCAGGCGCCCGATATGGCGCAAGCCGGGGTCTGGTTGAACTGGCGCGACAAGCTGACCGCGATTACCACCAACGGCGCGACGCCGCCGAATTTGCCGAAGGTGCGCTGAGATGACTGATCACCTGCACAGCCCATGCGCCCGCCCGCGCGGCATGGCGGCGCGGTCCGCGCTGCGCAAGCGCTGGCGGGCGGCGCTACCCCTTCTGCTGGCGCTGGCCGCCGCATTCGTTGCCGGTCCGGCGCCCGCCATGCAGCCGCTGGCCGATGGCGAACTGTCGGCGGTCCGCGGACGCGATGGCGTCAGCTTCGACCTCAATGGTTTCGCCATGAGCGGCGACGTGCGCGTGACGTACATCGCACCGAACGGCGCCAGCATTTACAGGGGCAACCTGTCCGCGTCGCGCAGTGACAGCAGTGATCCGTTTTCCGATCCTTACCGCATCGATATCGTGCCGGGCGCACCCGGCATGGCCGATGTGATGCAACTGATGTTCCCCGCCAACAGCCTGGGCGAACAACGCTGGCAATTCGCCTATGACTGGGGCGTGCAAGCCAATGGCGTGCTGCGCGACAATGGCGCGGTGGTGATGGATGATTTTATTTACCGTGGCGGCGGCCTGCAATTCTCGACGCCGCAATACACCGACGGCATCGCCTGGGGCGCCGCGCTGCGCGTCGATATCGGCCAGCTGGCGTACCGCCCGATGGGCCGCGCCGACGCCAGCGAGCAAATGGCGTTCAAGAATATCCAGCTGGGGGCCGTCGATGCCAATGGCAATTTCACGGGCGGGCCGTGGCAACTGGCGCATGTGGCGTCGCAGCCGGGCATCCTGAATGCCTATAACGATGCGGACGGCCCGCGCCTGCACCTGGCCATCGACTGGCCCGATGCGCGCCATGGCGACGGCGCCGCGCCGGCGGGTGGACTGGCAATCGGCAACCTCTCGTTCAGCAGCACGGCGGGCGGCAATGTGGACCTGGGCTCGTCGCGCATCGGTTCGATGCAAATCCAGTATCTCGACATCAAATTCAGGCGCTGACACCATGCCCATGCTGCGATTGCTTCCCGTACTGTTGTGCGTCTCGGCCGCCGCCGGCGCCGCCAACCTGAAACCGCTCGACGATGAAGCGCTGGGCCAGGTCTCGGCGCGCGACGGTGTCAGCTTTGCCGCCCACATCGTCATCAACAACCCGGAACTGGTGGGCGCGGTGACGGACAGCCGCCTGTCGCTGGGCTTTGGCGGCGATGGCCCGAACCGCTATGTCGTCATCAAGAATTTGCGGGGCGTGGTGGACATCGGCGGCGTGCATATCGACATGGAAAAGAAACCGGACGGCGGCGAGTATGTGGCGGTGTCGATGCCGACGTACGTGAAATTCTCCAGCCTGGGATTCGAATCGCTGAGCGTGCAGAGCGACCCGCTGGCGCCGGTGACCAGCAGCATGGGCAGCGTCAATGTCAACGGCACCATGAACATGCAGGGCCAGTTCCGGATCTGGGCCCACTGATTTTGTCCCCATCGCGTTTGATCGTTTGACAGCCTGACAGTCTGGCCGGGATACTTGCGGCTTAACGATAACATCAGGGGACACATGCTGAAACAGTTCACTCTGGCCACCATGCTGCTGGCCGCCTTGCCCATGGTGGCCGCGGCGCCGCTCAGCGCGCCCGCCACGGCGGCGGCGCGCCATGCGCTGGACACCTATCCCAACCAGCTGCAGGCCAGCCTGGCCATGATGGTCAGTTTTAATACCGTGGCCGATCCGGCCATCCCGGCAGAGAAAAATCCCCAGCATCTCGGCTTCAAGCAATTCCTGAAGGAGGAAGCGGACCGCCTCGGCTTGGATTACCGCGACCACGGCATGGTGGTGGTGATCGGCCTTGGCGCGGCGGCGGAGCGGGTCGGCATCATCACGCATGGCGATGTGCAGCCGGTCAATCCCGCCAAGTGGGCCAGGTCGCCGTTCCAGCTCGACGCCACATCGGAACCGGGCCGCCTGATTGCGCGCGGTGCCGAAGATGACAAGGGTCCGATCGCCACCGCGCTGTATGCGATGAAAGCCATCAAGGACCAGCAGGTGCCGCTGCGCCGCCGCTTGGAATTGTATGTGTATATGGCGGAAGAGTCGGACTGGGCGCCGCTGGAAGCGTTCCTCAAGGACCACGTGCCGCCGCAGGTGAACATCACGCTCGACGCGGAATATCCGGTGGTGACGGCGGAAAAAGGCTGGGGCGGCGTCACGGTGACGATTCCCGCGCTGTCCGCGAAAAAGCCGGGCAAGGAGGCCGTGGTGCGCGCATTTTCCGGCGGCTATTTCGCCAGCCAGATTCCGGAAGACGCCAGCGCCGTGATCGGCAACGCCACCCGCGCACTGGAAGCGCAAATCAAGAAGCGCGGCGCCGCGCAAAAGGGCATGCGCTACCAGACCGCGTGGCAGGGCAAGGACTTGAAGGTGACCGCGCTCGGGCTGTCGGCGCATTCGTCCAAGCCGGAAGAGGGCGTCAATGCCATCGCCATGCTGGCCGATGCGCTGAAGGTGCGGCAGTGGCGCACCACCTCGGCCGGCGCGATGGTGGATTTCCTCAATGATATGGTCGGCACCGGCATCACCGGTGAACGGTTTGGCAAGGTCGCCTACCGCGATGCGTTCATGGGACCGATGACGGTGGCGCCGACCGTGCTGGCGCAAAAAGCCGGCGGCATGGAATTGACGATCAATTTGCGCCGTCCCCGCGGCAAGAGCAAGGGCGACTTGAGCGCGCAGTTCCAGCAGGCGTTCGACCAGTGGAAGCGGCTGCATGCGCCGCAGGCGCGCATCCAGATGGAAATCGGCGAGCCGTGGGTGCAAACCGATGCGCCGCAAGTGCCGTTGCTGCTCGATGTGTTTTCGCATTACACCGGCATCGCCAACGCCAAGCCCATCGCGATAGGCGGCGGCACCAATTCGCGCCTGTTCCCGAAGGCCGTGGCGTTTGGTCCGGCCATGCCGGGCACCGCGTACACCGGTCATTCCGAACATGAATTCATAACGCAACAGCAGTTGCTGTTGAATTTGCAGATGTACACGGCTGCGCTGGTCGAACTGGCAAGGTAATGCCAGCCTGATATTGACTGTGGAGGGAAAACGGGGCGCCAGTGCGGGCGCCCCGTTGTTTTTCGTTTCCGCCGGTTTTAATCTGTTCCCATGCGGCAAAATAAGTCTTACTATCAATTCTGATGGATCAAGACGGCCCCGGCGCCTGCCCGCCTTTCCTTTTCCCCAATTGTTGAGAACTCCATGCTTGCCGGATAGCCGGCAGGGAGAACTGTATGCGTCGCACTTTATTGGCAATCTGCTCACTGCTGGTGGCGGTCTGCCGTCCGGGAGTTTCGATGGACATGAATGAGCTGCACAGCGCGCACGTTGAGCGTGCGTCGGCAGCGGTTGCAGAGATTGATCCGCCGCGCCGTGGCGCGCTGTACCGGGTCCGGCAGGAAGGCAAAACCAGTTATTTGTTCGGCACCGTGCATGTCGGCAAGCAGGCGTTTTACCCGCTGGAGCCGCAGGTAACGCGGGCACTGGCGGAATCGACGTCGCTGGTGCTGGAACTGGACATCCGCGCCGATGCCGCCTTCCAGAAAGCGCTGGCCCGCTATGCGCGCTATGCGCCGGGCGATTCGGTGCGCAACCATGTGTCAACGGAGACGCTGGCCATGCTGAACCTGGCGCTTGGCAAGGCCGGCATGTCGCTGGCCAGCATGGAACACTACAAGCCGTGGCTGCTGGCCAATGTGCTGGTGGGCGCGGAAATCGAACGGCAAGGCTACCGGCGCAGCAACGGGGTCGAACAATACCTGTTGAACACGGCGGAACAGCAACGCAAACCCTTGCGCGAACTGGAATCGGCGGATTACCAGCTCAGCCTGTTCGATACGCTGGACGATGCGCAACAGGAAGCATATTTGCGTGAAAACCTGGCGGAACTGGCCAGCGGTGTCTCGTTGACGAAAACCGCGAATTTGCTGGACGCGTGGAGCCAGGCCGACGTGCGCGGCATCTGGGCGTCATGGAAAACGCTGACCAGCGGCGAAACCGTGTCCGCCGCGTTCATGGAGCGCACCCTGCTGGGCAAGCGCAACCCGGAAATGGCCACGTCGATCGAAGCCATCATGCGGCAAGACCAGGTCGCGTTTGTCGGCGTCGGCTTGCTGCACCTGGTGGGCGACAACAGCTTGCCGCAATTGCTGCGCGAGCGCGGCTACCAGGTCGAGCAACTGTACTGACCCGGCTGCGGCGTGTTATTCGCGCTGGACGGAGCCATCGCGGTAGCGCACCCGGTCGCCGGACTTATAGGTCGGAATGCTGTCGAGCACCACCACCTGCGTGGTGCCGTCGTCGGCCCGCATGGTGATGCGGTACACCTTGTCGTTCGGCGATCCTTCATTCGACATGACGCCGCCCGCGGCGGCGGCGCCCGCCATCCCGACGCCCATCGCGGCCGCATCCTGGCGCAGGATCGGATCGACGGCAATCACGACGCCGCTCCAGTTTTGCGCCATGGCCGCGCCGGATCCGGGGCTGGACTTGGTGCCCGATGCCGTGCCCGGCGTGTTGACCGCGGCGCTACCGATAGTGTTGCCAGGCTCGGGACCGGACGCCGATGCCCATGCGCTGGAACCTGGTGCGGAGGTCGGGTCGTCTTGCATGGCGGTTTTGCGGTCGCTGGCGCAGCCGGCCAGCGCCGCCACTGCCGCCGCCGTAACGGCCAGGGTAATAACGGATGATTTCATGGTTGAACCCCTTGTAATGAGCGAAGGCTCGTTTACGTTGGATCAGGCCATGATGCCCTTTGTTTCATTTTGAGTGAGCACGATTGAGATAAGTCAAACAGTCGACGTGGATGAAAAGCAATAATTGCACGTCAGAAATCAATAGGGATAGACTATGCCGACTTGCTCGTCTGAAACCGTAATCAACCAATTAATCTTTGCCGTCTATGGCGCGCAGGCCGATGCGCGCCAACGCCACGTGTTGCGGCAAGCGCTGCACGGTTTGGTGCGGCAAGCCCGTGCCGAGCAACTACAGGAAATGCGGCGTGACGTGTGGCGCGCCAGCGGCATGGCGTGGCTGGCGCCGGATGGCTCAGGCGACTTTGTGACGCTTCCACATAGCCCACATGATGGCGGCGGTCACGACGGATGACGTGACATCGACCAGCCAATCCCCTACCGTGCCACGGCGGTAGGGCAGGAAACTCTGCACCAGTTCATCGGCCGCACCCATGGCCGCCACAATCAGGACCGCTTTCAGGGCGCGCGCCGCCAGGGTGCCGCTGCCGCCTGTAAATAACAGGAAAGTGATGCCGGCATACGCGCAGGAATGCAGGATCAGGCCGGAGGCGACGTGGCCGATGTCCTGCCGTGCGCCGGGGATCGAGCCCAGGATCAGGATCATCGCAAACAGGGTCAGGGCGGTTCGGTAGCGCAAATTTGCGTGCACAGTCGTCAGGACGAATTGATGGAAGAAATTCAGCATGGCGCAACGATAGCACAATGCAAAAAAAACGCCCGCTGGTGAAAGCGGGCGGAAGGTCTTGAACATGAATTCGGTCGGTGCGCCGTTGGGGCGCACCTTACTGCTTCCACACATATCGGTTGTATGTGAAGCAGATGAAGCAAGTCTACGGTACTGATATGACGGCACCATGACATTAAACAAGAGCTCCAATAAAAAAAAAGCCCGCTGTTGCGCGGGCTTGAAACTATTTTCTTGGAGGAGAATAGTGGAGACAGGTGTAATTATGTTGCATCGCCACATATATGTCTAATTTCATGTTCGGATACCAGATATACTATATTTGTATATCTCGCCATGCCGTTTACTCGCGCACCGGCACCGTGTAGTTCAGCGCGAGGCGGCCGCCGTCGACAAACAGGGTCTGGCCGGTCATATAGCTGGCGTCGTCGCTGGCCAGGAAGGCGGCAATCGAAGCAACTTCTTCGGGTTCGCCGCAACGGCCCATCGGCGTGCGGGACAGGATCGTATGGCGCGCTTCCGGACTGCCCAGCACGGCTTTCTTGGCCAACTCCGTCAAGATCGTGCCGGGGCCGATGCCGTTGACGCGCACGCCGTGCTGCGCCAGGTTCAGCGACATTACTTTGGTCAACTGGTTGATGCCGCCCTTGGACACCACGTACGGCACCTGGTCGGGGATCGCCAGTTCCGAATTCACGCTCGACATATTAATGATGCAGCCGCTGCGCTGGCTGACCATCACGCGGGCGGCCGCCTGGCCGCACAGGAACATGGATTTCAGGTTAATCCGCAGCACGCGGTCGAAATCGTCTTCGGTCAGGTCGAGGAAGTCGGCTTTATGGGTGACACCGGCATTGTTGATGAGGATGTCGATGCGGCCGAAGACGGCCAGGGTTTCCGCCACCAGGGCGTCCACGTCGGATTTCTGGCTGACGTCGGCGGTAAAGAAGCGGGCCTGGTCGCCCAGCGCTTCGGCCGCTTGCGCGCCTTCCGGCTTGATGTCCACCAGCATGACTTTGGCGCCTTCGGTAACAAGGCGTTGCGCGCAGGCCAGGCCGATGCCTTGTGTGGCGCCGGTCACGATCGCTACTTTATTGGTTAATTTCATCGCGCGTCCTTTCGGTGAGTTGTATAGCGGAATTTTACCGCAGCGGTCGGCGGTCCCTGTCGCGGTATAATCGCGGGTTTGCTATTTTTTCCGGAGGGATGTCGTGACTTTTATCAATAAACTCAATGCCGCATGGGCGAGCAACGACTCCCTGCTGTGCGTCGGCCTGGATCCGGACATGGACAAGCTGCCGGCGCAATTCCGCAACCAGCCCAACGGCATCTACGAATTCTGCAAGGAGATCATCGATGCGACGGCGGACCTGGCGTGTTCGTTCAAGCCGCAGATCGCGTACTTTGCCGCCTTGAGCGCCGAGCGCCAGCTGGAAGATATTTGCGCCTATGTGCGTGACAATTATCCGCACATCCCGCTGGTGCTCGATGCCAAGCGCGGCGACATCGGCGCCACCGCGCGCCAGTATGCGCGCGAAGCCTATGACCGTTACGGCGCCGACGCGGTGACTGTCAATCCCTACATGGGTTCCGACTCGGTGGAGCCGTACATGGAGTGGGCCGACCGCGGCGTCATTATCCTGTGCCGCACGTCCAATGCCGGCGGCTCCGACCTGCAATTCCTGGACGTGGGCGGCAAGCCGCTGTACCAGCACGTGGCGGCGCTGGTGGCGAACAAATGGAATGCCAATGGCCAGTGCGCGCTGGTGGTGGGCGCCACGTTCCCGGAAGAACTGGCGCAAGTGCGCGCGATTGTCGGTGACATGCCGCTGCTGGTGCCGGGCATCGGCGCGCAGGGCGGCGACATTGCCGCCACCGTCAACGCGGGCCGCACCGCCGCCGGCGCCGGCATGATGATCAATTCCTCGCGCGCGATCCTGTACGCGGCGCCGCAAGCCGGTGAAGATTTTGCAGCGGCCGCGCGCCGCGTGGCGGAAGAAACCCGCGACGCGATCAACCAATACCGCAAGTAATTGCCCGGACGCCGAACCCGTAGAGGTTGTGAATTAATCGGTCTGCCAAACATCGTAGGGCGGTAAGCCACAGGCTTGCCGCCATTGTGCGCGGAGCGGTGCTGCATGCGTTGGCGATGGCGCACGCATGGCGGTTTCCGCCCTACGCAATGACAGCATCACATAGGTCACGATCCGGGGCGGCGGGTATCAATACCGCTGTGGCGCGATCATCTCCGCATAATCATACAGCGCCCCCAGCACTTCCTCGCCGCGCTCGTCCACGTTTTCCGACAACTGGTCGATTTCCATAAACAACTGCTCGACCGTGCGGGCGCCGCCGGCGCCGTCGAACAGGCGGGCCGCGCGGTGCTGTTCCCATTGCTCCATTTCGTGCTCGGACAAGGTGTGCGGGAAGTTGCGCGCGCGATAGCGGAACACCAGCTCGGCCAGCCGGCCATCTTCAAACGGCGGCGTGCGGCCGGCCAGTTGCGCGGCCGGCAGGCGGCGCAGCGATTCCAGCTGGCGTCGGTCGGCGCTGCCGATAAAGCCGCCATACAAATCCTCGTCGACATCGACATCGGCCTCGCCGCTGTCCTCCTTGCGGAACACCTGCGCCCACAGCGCCGACAAATCCGGCCCGGTGGCGGCAACGTGCGCGTGGCGGCGGCCGGTTTCCAGGTCCAGGCCCCAGCGCTCGGCCATGGCCGGCGACAAGGTCTTCAGGCTAGCCACCAGCATCGGCGATTTATTCAAATGGATACTCTTGATCGGCAGGCGCGTGACGCCTTCCGGCAAGTCCGCGCCGCGCGTAAACATGCGCATGCGCACTGTCTCGGCATCGAGCCCGAACAGCTCGGACGGGTCATGCGCGCAATCCCATACCAGCACTTCATTCTTGTTGGTCGGATGGACGCCGAGCGGGAACACCAGCGCCAGGCAGCCGCGCTCGGCCGGGAACATGCCGGACACGTGCAGGAAAGGCTGGCGCATGGCGGCGGGCACGTGCATGCCGATTTCATCGGCCACGCGGTCTTTCTTGTGCAGCGCCAGGCAAAAATCGAACAGGCGCGGCTGCAGTGAGCGGATCAGGCGCGCCAGCGCGATGGTGGCGCGCACGTCGGACAGCGCGTCGTGCGCCGCTTCGTGTGCCAGGCCGTTGGCCCGGGTCAAGTCTTCCAGCCGGAAGCTGGGCTTGCCGTCCGGCTTCACCGGCCATTGCATGCCCTCCGGGCGCAGCGCGTACGTCATGCGCACCACGTCCAGCAAGTCCCAGCGGCCGCACTGGTTTTGCCATTCGCGCGCATACGGGTCGATCAGGTTGCGCCAGAACAGGAAGCGCGTGACTTCATCGTCAAAGCGGATCGTGTTGTAGCCGACGCCGATGGTGCCCGGCGTGGCAAACGCCTGTTCGATGGTGGCGGCGAACTGGTGTTCCGGCACACCCTGTTCCAGGCATTGCTGCGGCGTGATGCCGGTGATCAGGCACGCTTGCGGATCGGGCAGGAAATCCGGCGCCGGCTGGCAAAACAGCATGATGGGATCGCCGATCTCGTTGAGTTCGGCATCGGTGCGGATCGCGGCGAACTGCGCCGGGCGGTCGCGGCGCGGTTGCGCGCCGAAGGTTTCATAGTCGTGCCAAAGGAAGGTGTGCGTGCTCATAATCTGTGGGGAATGCGCGTTGAAATGCGCTTATGCGGCGCCATCATACGCGATTGGCGCGGGCATGGCGGCTTCCGCGCTGCGGGGGGCGGTTGCTTGCGTGCCGGGCTCAGGCTGCCACGACGCGGTTGCGGCCCGCTTCCTTGGCGCGGTACAGCGCGGCATCGGCGCAGGCGATCAGCGCCTGTTCGTCCTGCCCCTCGGCCAGGC
>Ga0307408_100003293_pt1 | contig 11109 bp, 4 predicted proteins | sample 322Cmetagenome_FD_202116 | JGI IMG/M metagenome (GOLD analysis project Ga0307408, IMG submission 202116) | Maize rhizosphere microbial communities from greenhouse at UC Davis, California, United States - 322HYB-C-3 | ecosystem: Host-associated > Plants > Roots > Rhizosphere > Soil | place: USA... | reverse complement strand
ATAAGCGCCACTAACCCGAGCAATTCTGCCATCGCTTGCACGGAAGATGAAATGCATAGTGTCTTCATTTTTCAGCCCGGCAGTTAGCCCATTGCTACTGATCATACCATACCCCATTACCTCTTCTACGTTTGGCAAATACCAGCGAATAAAATCAACCGGGTGACTTAATCCGCCATACAACCATTTAAAAGAGTTGAGCAACGACCAGCCTTTTTTAAGGAACCAACGATGATCGGCGTGATAATGACTTTCAACCGTAATCAAATCACCAATCAAGCCTTCTTCAAAATCCTTACGCTGACGCTTAGCTGGTTCGAAAAAACGAGAGCTTTGACCAACAAAGATTTTCTTCCCTGTTTTTTCAGCAAGCACCAATAATTCGTTCGCATCAGAAAGGTCGTCGATAAATGGCTTTGTACAAACTACGTGCTTATTATGTAGCAAAGCCTGTTTAATATGCTCTGCATGAAGATGATCCGGAGTGTAGATTGCAATTACATCAATCTCCTTATCATCCAGCATATCCTGGTATTTGGTAGTGTAACTGTTAAAATCAAACTCCTTTGCACGCTGACGACAAGTTTCCTCGTTCATATCGCACATCGTTTTCAACTCCCATTTAGGGCTGCTTAAAGCCGCCGAAATTGTACTTCTGCCTTCTCCAAGGCCTAATATTCCTAGTTTTAGCATATTTATTTTTGAAGGTTGGAAGAGATAAAGTCGGAAAGTCCGAAAGAAAGGCACAAGGCGCTTTAGTTAGGATGATTCCTGAAATTTCCCTCTTTCCTACTTTTATTTTCTCTTTATAAAACTTTGTCAACCCGGGTCGACGAACTTGAAGAAGAAAAATCTTTGATGACAATAGACCGCAGTGCCGGTTAACCCATTTTGTCATCTCGACGAAGGAGAGATCCTAAAAGCTTGTTTTGCAAAGCGTTTTAAGATTCCTCCTCAGGCCGGAATGACAAAGCTGACTAGCATAGCTTTATACCCTCTCTCCGCCGCGGCGGATCTCTCCCAGGAGGGAAAGAAAGGCTAACCCGCTCCGACGTCACGCTCGTTATCACCGCTATATCTTTCGATCTCTTAAAGCGTCAATCAAATTGCCCTACTTCCGGACATCACGTCTCTCTAGACTTCTTTACTTTTTATTTGTCACTTTTAACTTTTTCAAGAAACACCCAGGTTTCCCCTTCTTTCGTGCCCGGAATGCCTTCCTGGTATTTGCCCATTATTTTGTTCCAGTCGTTTACGCGAGGGTTATTTTCAGTTGTTTTCGGATTCAGTTTGTCTAAGCTTTCTCCTTTCGGGATGCTGATAATGAGCATTAACTGACGATCGTTCTTATAGATTACTAGCTGCTGGAAACTCGCGTTACAGAAACCCTGCGAAATCTCCGGCCATTTCTTAAACTGCGTTGCATGGTAATCCAGATATTCATTTTGCAAAATGGAATCCTTTACCAGATTTGCTGTTAAAAAAATATTGTCCCAGTCTTTTACAATTCCTTTTCCTTCACAACTCTTCTTCCGGTTAAATTCATAAAAAGGTGAATTGTAAATCTTAACTGAATTGTTCGGAAATACAGCCAATAAATCCTTCCTTAATTTTTCAGGATTTTCAATCTTACCGTAAATCACCGAATGGTTTTTCCATTGATGAATTTCAGCTTCTAATCCTGCTTTTTTCATCGCATCTTTCAAAGCAGTAAGATTGTGAGCTTTCCCTTTATCGTCAATCAATTCAACAACTTTATAGCGTTCCGAATGATTAATCTCCCGCCCTGCACTAAAACCAGCTTTCTCCTTTAAAAGGTAGTGATACGGTCTCTCCAAGCCTGCTTTAAGCCGAATGCTATCTGCCACTTGCGGACCGTTATTTGTCCACACATTACCAGGTCCGTTGGCATTCTGCAAATATTTATCTGCGGTTGTCCAGTTATTGTTAACTGTAAAATATGATGAGCCTTCGTCGGTATAGAGATAGAACCAATGATTAGGATCGTGCACATAAGGCGCCTTGTAGATACTGTCGACAGCGTTTTCGGTGATTACAGAGCCTGGCTGAGCCGATAAGGTGTAAATTCCGGCAACATCATACATGTGCCTGGCGTACCGGGTAATCTTATTGGCAGCAATGCGATTATCTCTCATAACGTTGATGGCTTTTGTCCATCCCCAGCCCATAGAAATACCCGAGTACGAAACTTCCGAAATATCGTTATGCTCAATATTTATTACGCGAACGTAGCCAGTACCAATTCCTACGCAACCCCAATCTTCGTTGGTAACGTTGGTAATGAGATTGTTGCTAATAGTTTCGTTGGTGCAAACGTCACGTTCGTCGGATGGGTTGTAAGCCAAATGTACCTCTTGTCCTTCATCCGAAAATCCCCCTGTTAGTATACCCGTTCCGCCAATGTCCCTGAAAAGGTTTCCTTTAATGAGATCGTGATACGTTCCTTTTTGATAATCCAAACCGGTGGATGCCAGATGTTCGAAGGAGCATCCCTCGAAAGAGGTATTATTGGCATAAGAAACCAGAACCGCAGCAGCCGGACGTCCAACCCATGCCTGATTTTCAAGCGTTTTTTTCTCCGGTGTTCCCGGGATCTTCAATTTATAAGCATCCAACATGTACATACCAGCCTGATGTGGCACCAAGCCCTGTTTAGAAGGATAAAGCCATGTAGAATGCTGGAAGGAAATCCCTTTGAAAGAGATATAAGCAACCGGCCGGTCGATGGTTCCCTGCATTTTCAGCAAGGATTCCAATACGGGTACGGTTACTTCTGCTTTGTTCAGATTTTCATTTGAGCGAGGGTAATAGTAAATCTTACCAGCTCTTTTATCGAGGAACCACTCGCCTGGCTCATCCAAAAACTGGATAGCATTGTTGAGGTAAAAAGCCGAATTCCCGGTCTCCTTCGAAATCCAGGGAGCAGGCCAGGGATGCTCGGACTGAACCCGGCTTTCCGGTTGCAGGAAGGACAGTTTAACACTATCCCCTTTTACCTCCGCATCCTTTATTCTTAAAATGGCAATTGCCCACCATTGATGGATGAACATTTCCATGCCTTTTATCGCGGCAATGTTTTGCTTCGGCTTCGGAATCCAGCAAGTTTGCTCCTTCTTATTCCAGGACAAAATCCTGTCCATTAAGTCGCCTTTGGTGTGCTTTGAGCGGATAGCTTTTACACCATTTACCCAAAGCTGGCGAAAATCAACCAGATCATTCCCGATGTATGACGCATCGGCCACCCAAACTTTCCCCTGACTTTCCGCTGGTAAGCCGGGTACATTTGCCGCTTTGCGCCAAGCTTTAACCGTTACCCCCCCACTCAACACTGGCTTTTCGCCGGGTGCTGCCTGGAAAACGGTAGGACTTGCTGCCGTTCCTGAATCTTCAGGACGAACAAACAGCGGTTCCTCAAGCTGATAGATTCCGCCTTTTAAATAAATGGTGATACCCTTTGCGATGGAAGCATCAGCCAGACGCCTTAACTCTCTCGCCTTTCGTAAAGCTATGTCGATATGCGCCAGTGGCTTTTCCTTAGTTCCGGCATTTGCATCCGATCCATTGGGTGATACCCAAATCTCTGCCGACTGAACATCCGCGAAAGCAAAACCTAAACAGCCCAGAGCCAGAAAAAATTGTTTCTTAAACAGGTTCATAAGTGTATTTACGCCACCTTTTTATAAAGACGGACGAAGATTTAATGTAAATGGAAGTTCAACAGAATCGCGATAGCCGCTCTTTATCATGTTGGCAGCAGCGGTTCCCATTTGTTTATAATCTGTAGAGATAGTGGTAATTCCGTCGAGAATTATGCGTTTCATAGGACTCTCATTGTAAGAAATCACACCGATATCTTTACCTACTTTTAGGTCTGTTTCCTCAGCTTTTTCAAGTAATTCAATCAGGCTATTTTCGGTTAAACAGATGTACACCTCCCCTTTGCTCAGCGATCTGTCGGCAATACTGTCGATTGTTTCGCGCTCAAAAGCGTATTGAAGACAAAATAAATTGAAGCCCTGAACAATGTCTTCGGGGAAATAACTCTTCTCCGGAAACACCAGTTTTAAGGTGTGATACTTACTTAAGGGTGCAAGCGCTTTTTCAAGAGCTGTATAAATATCCTGCTTAAAATTCTCATAAACAGCACCATATTTCCCTTTAATGCCTTTTAGCTGTTTATCGAGCAAGATCAGTTTGTCCTTGTCAATACTGTTTATCAACGAAGTTGCCTTTTCGGAGTTTTCCAGAAAATGTGGCATTATCAGGTAATGCGAATAGTCTGATTTACGGGAAAGAAGTTTTTTAAAGAGCAAAAAATCGCTATTGTATATGTAAAAATCAATAGGAATATCCATGCCAAGTTCAGCAACAAGGGCATCATAAAACACCCTTTTTTCATCGCTTATCTTGTTAATCATCAGGCATATCTTAAGTTCTTGCTTAACTTCTGTGGTTGTTACAAAATGTCCCTTTCCGGGAATCGCATCTAAAACACCCATGCTTTGCAAATACTTGTAGCCTTTGTCTGCAGTTTCGCGTGAGATTTCCAGGTTGTAAGTCAACTCGTTCAGCGAAGGCAACAGAATATTTTTCTGGATTTTGCCGTTTTCAATCGCATTTAAAATTGAATGAGCCAATTGCAAGTATTTTGGGGTAGACGAATACATATCTACCTGAATGTTTTCAAAAAAGCCATCATAAGCTGCTGCGACTGAACTTTTCATTTCACTTGCTTTTTAAGGTTATTGTATTTGATTGCAATGCGGCCGAAGTTGCCGTTAGAGAAATATTTCCTGCCTTGTTGGTTGATTGAATGATGGCCAGACATTTGCCTTTCCATGCTTTGCGATAAGGAACTTTGAATGATTCCATGCTTGCCTGATAGCCATTGTCTACCCCTGCAATGAAACCGTTTCCACTGATAGCAAATTTTACCAGGTTATCTGCATTAGGCACCATGTTTCCATCTTTATCAAGAATGTTTACCGTAATGAACGACAGATCTTTTCCGTCGGCTGCAATGTTCTTTCTATCGGCAATCAGCTCAATGCGGTAAGGGTCGCCAGCTGTTTTAACCTCTTTAGTCAGCACAACTTTTCCGTCTTTGCGGGATACAGCTTTCAAAGTTCCAGCCTGGTAAGGCACCTTCCATTCTACGTGCAAGTCTTCGCCTGTCTTTTTTTGGATGCCCAGAGATTTCCCGTTAAGGAACAATTCCACCTCATCGGCATTGTTGTAATAAGCCCATACTGGGATGGTTTGTCCGGCTTTCCAATTCCAATGAGGTAAAAGATGCAGAACAGGCGTGTTAGTCCACTCGCTTTGATACATGTAATAAGCATCTTTAGGGAAACCAGCCAAATCCACTATTCCAAAATACGAACTACGGGCGGGCCATGGATACGGCGTTGGTTCACCCAGGTAATCAAAACCCGTCCAAACAAAAAGACCCGAAACGTAATCAAATTTCTTAGCTTCTTTCCAGGTTTGCTCGTGCGAAGAGCCCCAATAAGCAGCCACATTATCGTAAGAAGTTACTGCTATTTCTGCATTTCCGTCCGTTAACTTAGTTTTTCCATTAGTTGGCCATAACCTGATGGTGTCTGTTGGCATATCGTAGAAACCGCGGGTTTGCAGTGCCGAAGTGGTTTCTGTAGCCAGGAATTTTTGACCAGGATACTTCGAAGGAAATTCCTTATAGAACTTATGATTGTAGTTTAAACCATAAATATCCAAAACACCAGATTGATAGATAAAATTCTTCTCAGGGACCAATTCTGTTAAAGCTGAAATTACCGGTCGGCTAGTATCAAGGTTTTTTACAATGCGGGTTAACTCTTTGGTAATTGAGATCCCTGTTGAATCAAATTGCTCGCGGATTTCGTTACCAATGCTCCATAAAATAATAGATGGGTGGTTACGATCGCGTTTGATCATATCTTCCAGATCACGTTTGTGCCATTCCGGAAAGTCGAGGTGATAATCCTTTGAGGTTTTCTTCTTCTTCCACATGTCGAAGGACTCATCCATTACCAGGAAGCCCATTTTATCGCACAGATCAAGCAATTCTGGAGCAGGTGGATTGTGCGCCGTACGTAAGGCATTACATCCCATCGCTTTTAGTATTTCAAGCTGACGTTCGGCAGCCCGCGTATTGAATGCAGCTCCTAAGGCTCCTAAATCGTGGTGATTACAAACGCCGAGAATTTTCATCGGCTCTCCGTTTAAAGAGAACCCTTTTTCTGCATCGAAGTTAAAGTAACGGATACCAAAATTTACGGTATAAGAGTCGATCGCCTTTCCATTTTGAAGAAGTTCGACCACCCCTTTATAAAGTGTAGGCTTTTCCGTTGACCATAACTCAGGGCTCTTTACATAAAGGTCTGACTGGCAGAACAAAGATCCACTGGAAGCGTCTATCTCGATGTTCTTTTTATCAGCTAACGTTGATACGACCTGACCATTTTTATCATAGATTGTAGTTTTGATAGTAATTTTACTTTTACTAGTGGAAGCGTTTACAATGTTAGTTTTAAAGCGAACGTAACCAAATTTTTCACCCGGTTTCAATTGTCCAAAGCAGGTACCATCACCATTGTCTCCACTTAAACATGAAGCAGTAACTGACGATTCCCACTTATCGATCGAAATCATAGAACGCGTTTCTAACCAAACGTTCCGGTAAATTCCCGATCCCGAATACCAACGAGAGTTCGCCTGTCCTGAATTATCAACCCTAACTGCAATAACATTTTTCCCTCCAAATTTTAAATAAGGAGTAAGATCATATTGAAATGAGATATACCCATTGGGGCGTTTTCCCAGGTAGTGTCCGTTAACCCAAACTTCGCTGTGGCGATAAACCCCATCAAACTCAACGGTTACCAATTTACCCGCCGATGCAGTAGGAATGATGAAGCTTTTTCGGTACCAGCCAATCCCGGTAGGTAAACCACCACCCTCTGGTTTTGCAGGGTTCTTTTCATCGAAAGCACCTTCGATACTCCAATCGTGAGGAAGTGTTAAACCTCTCCATTTTAAATCATTAAAAGATGCATTTTTAGCTTTCTCTGCATCACCAAGAAAGAACTTCCAACCTTTGTTAAAGCTTACCCGGCTTCTTTGAGCCGAGCTGCCAAGTACTGAAAATATCAATGCGAGGATAATAAATGTAGTTTTCTTCATCTTTCCTGCTTATTTCTTTTCGGCTTTTGGAGCCTGATAAACGAATTCTTTTTTGCTTTTACCAAGATCTTTAGAGGTGGCAACTGCTATTCCACGCTGTTCCTTTTTATTTACAGCGTTGTAGAAATGATAAACAACGCCTTTGTGTTTTACTACGAATGATTTATGCGCAAACTGATCATCATAACTTTCTGAAGATTGAATAAGGTTATCGCCTTTCCAGTCGGTCCAATTAACCAAATCTTTAGATGCTGCAAAACGGTTAAACGCTCCTTTTCTATCCTGCCAAAAAGCACCAAAATAGAACATCACCCAGGTGTCTCCCATTTTCTGGATCACGGCATCTCCGGTGATTCCTGCAGGATGATGCATTACCGGCTCTTCATGGAAGCGTTTCCAATTCACCATATCGTCTGAAACCGCCATTCCAATGCGTTCGTACCAGCGGGTTTTGATATTATTTTTCGCGGAATCTCCGTTGGCATTATAGTACATTACAAACTCATGTCCGGTGTTTTTATCCTTGTCCCAAATCACGCTGCTTTTAAAAAGTTTGCGATTTTCCCACCAACGAACGTCTTTATCTTTCGAACCAAACAACGGTTGCGGCAAACGTTGCCATTCGTGCGGTTTTGACGGATCTTTATCAGTAAAAGCCATTCCAATGCTTAAATCCCCGGCTTCGTATCCTTTTGTAGAACCGCCGAAATAAGACATCCAATATTTACCACTGTATTTCTTAAGCTCGTATTTTCCGCCCCATTTGGTATCCTGAAGTGCCGGATAACCCGCATTTTGAAGGGCATCCCATTTGGTAGTATCCTTGTTGAAGGAAAGTAATTTACCAAGTGGCTCCCAATCAAGCAGGTTCTTACTTTTTGCCAGCCAGGTTTCATAACCATTTCCATCAAAAAGTACGTAGGTCATGTACCATTTGCCGCCTTTACGAAAAACCGTCGGACAATCGGTTTTCTTCGATACATCCGACGGAACTATAACTAAACCAAATTTGTAAGGCGTTTTCACCTCGTTGTAAATCTCCTGCATTTTGCTATCGGGAATAAGATTGTCTGTTTGAGCCCGAAGAGCAAAAGGCAGTGACAGTAGCGTAAAAAATAGATATCTAAGTTTCATGAGGTGTAATGAGATTTGAGATATGAGACCTGAGATATTAGACCCTGCATAGCTGAATATAAAAATCGTCCTCATTGGTGTATCAGAGTTTAAAATTTAGAAAAGACATGAGAGCTGATTTATCTACCTGTTTTGAATTTTGACTTTTTAATTTTGACTTTTATTGAGATACAAATTGATAAGAACCTGAGCCTACTTTGATCATAGCTCTTCCGTTTTTATATCCCAATAACTGAATTTCCTTTTTATCCTTCAGATTGATATTTCCTTCTTTGATGGTTGCATTTTCCTTTGCGGGAAGATAAATCGTTGCCGAAGTGTTCGCGGGAACTTCCACCTTTAAAAGAAATGCACTGGCTTCTTTTTTCCAGGATGAGATGATGTTTCCATACAAAGAACGATAACTTGCTTGTGCAGATGTAATATCGCCAACAGGCTGAGGATTGATCTCGATTTCATTAAATGCCAATGCGCCCGGGGCCGAACGAAGTCCAGCTAAACCGGAATAAAACCATTCCATAATATGCCCTAACATAAAATGGTTATTGGAGCTTGTTGGCAAAGCAGCCCAGGACTCCGTTAATGCAGTAGCCCCTTTTGCCAACTGGTAGCCATAACCCGGAACATCGCTGCGACTATTCATATCAAAAATTACATCCGAACGACCTTCATTTTCCAATACCCGTAATAAGTATCGAAAACCGATATCACCGGCAGTTAAGGCATTGCCTTTATCGCGAATGTCTTTGATAAGATTTGCAAGTACTGCGTTTTTATTTTCCGGTTCAACCAATTCCATATAAATGGCCATTGCATTGGCCGTTTGGCTGCCTGTTGCATATTGCTTGGTTTCATTGTTAAAGAAGGTGGCATTGAACGATGTTTTTACCGAAGTAGCAAGACTACCGAATGAGTGTGCATCCTCAGGTTTGTTCAGCATTTGTGCGATGCTATCCATTATGCGTAAATCGTGATAGAAAATAGCAGTTCCAGTTACGCCCATTGGTGTTAATTGCGAAACACCCGGAGCTTTGGGCCCCAAATCATACCAGTCGCCCAAACCTTGTTTGAGGATATAATTTGATGCTTTACCTTTTTGCTCAAGATAAGCCATGTATTTCTTCATGGCAGGATAACTTTTAATCAGGATGTCTTTATCTCCGTACCATTTATATAAATACCATGGAGCCAGAATCATCGAGCTTCCCCATTCAGGAGAGTCGCGGAACATATCGCCGCCCCAGGTAAACTTCGCATATTCCGGCGCAATTTCAGGAATCAAACCATCAGGCAATTGTGAGCTAATCATATCCTGAACGGTTTTGCGAAGCAGGGTGGCAATATCGTATTGATATTTTACTGAGCTTCCCATTAAATGTACCTGCTCCAGCCATCCCAGCTTTTCACGGTGGGGACAATCGGTAAAAACACTTGCGATATTGCTCTTAATTGACCAATCGATGAGAGTGTTGGTTTTATTGAAAAGTTCACTTGAAGACGTGAAAGATCCTACAATCGGCGCTGCATTACGCACATGTAAACCATCTAAAGAAATAATCGTTGCTGCGTTCGTCCCAGTTTCTTTTCCTTCCGGAGATCCGCCTTTCACTTCCAAATAACGGAATCCTGTATAAGAAAAACGAGGTCGCCAGGTTTCTACGCCCGCTCCCTTTAATATGTACGTGAAATAGTAAGGACTTCCCGTAACTTTCTGATTTAGCGAGCCATCTTCTTTTAAAAGTTCAGCAGGTGCAATTCTAACTGTATCCCCTTTTTTGCCCTTCACTTTAAGCTCGATTATGCCAGAAGCGTTCTGACCTAAATCGTAAATCCAAACTCCCGAAGGATGCAGATTTGTGGACTTCGGTGCAAAACGATCGAAAACTTTAAGAGGCTCCTGATTTTGAGCAATTAATGAAGGTACTCCATCAACTACTATAGCCGATTTCCAACTTTTATCGTTATATCCTACATTATCCCATCCTGTTTTTTCAAGATTGGCGTTATAATCTTCTCCTCCATAAATGCTGGAGAAAACAATTGGGCTTTGCTCTGTTTTCCAGGATGTATTGGTTACGAAATCTTCGGATGTACCGTCCTTATACTCAATAAAAATGCGTGCGATCAGTTTAGGATAACCAAAGGCGGCTTTTAGCTTACGGTAACGTCCTTTCATTTGCGGTACGTAGTAAAAGCCGTTGCCTAGCATCACTCCTAAAGCGTTAGCGCCTTGTTTTAGGTGCTGGGTAATATCGAGAGAAACATATTGCGCTTCTTTGTCGTACTTTGTCCAACCTGCGTCGAGGAAGTGGTCTCCTGCTTTTCGGCCATTCACACTTAACTCAAAATGACCTAATCCCGCGATGAAGGCGGTTGCACTTTGTACTGGCTTATTAACAGAAAAACTTTTCCTGATTAAGGGTAAGTTATTGTGTGTATTAATTTTATCTTTCTTACTATCCGCTACAAGATTATCCACCAACGAATCGGGCATACGTTCGTTGGAAATCCATTGTGCTCCCTTCCAATCGCTTTTTGCAGTTAAACCCATACGGAAATAAGCAACATTGCTCCAGGAAGAAACATGCGTTTTGTTATCCCACACCATCACCTTCCAAAAGTATTTTTTGGCAGCACTTAAGTTTTTGCCTGCGTATTTTACCTGAATAGAAGCAGATGAATTGACCTTTTGTGAGTCCCAGATATTTCCAACGTTCCTGTTGAGCGAGTTGATATTATCAGCGACCAGTACGCGGTATGCTTCCTGTT
>Ga0307408_100003292_pt1 | contig 11113 bp, 8 predicted proteins | sample 322Cmetagenome_FD_202116 | JGI IMG/M metagenome (GOLD analysis project Ga0307408, IMG submission 202116) | Maize rhizosphere microbial communities from greenhouse at UC Davis, California, United States - 322HYB-C-3 | ecosystem: Host-associated > Plants > Roots > Rhizosphere > Soil | place: USA... | reverse complement strand
TCACAACGCCGAGTCGCACCGCAACCACATCTTCGGCGCGCTGACCGCATCGCAGATGGACGGCGGCGACGGGTTTCCGCTGACGGTGTTCCAACCGAGGGCGCTGCTGGCGCCTGATTCGCCGGTACGCGTGTACGAGGACGTGTGCACGCTCGAGACCATGCCGGAGTTCAGGCAGTACGCGACGCTGCTCAACATGGCCGGCTACTACGTGCCGAAGAACTGGACGTGGGGGATGTCGATTCGCGATCGCTTCAGGTAGGCCCACGCGGGGCCGAGAAAGCGACGTTCGCGATTGTGATACAAAGCAGAAGTGTGAGTGATCGAGCGTGCATTACGTGTCTCGATGTGCCTGAGACGAATGAGCAAAAAGACGCCACGAACAGTCATTCAGCGGCTCGCCAACGCCACGTATGGTACTCGCATCACCTGTATGCCTATGGAGAGTGCCATGCAAATCAAGGATTCGGTCGCCCTGGTCACGGGAGCGAACCGTGGGATTGGCCGCGCGTTCGTCGAAGCGCTGCTCGAGCGGGGCGCGAGCCGCATCTACGCGGCGGCGCGGGATCTCGCGAGTCTGGACGCGGTCGTTCGTCTCGACCCGGCGCGCATTCGCGCCCTGACGCTCGACGTCACGAGCGCCGAGGATGCGCGTGCGGCGGCCGCGCAGGCGAAGGACCTCACGCTGCTCATCAACAACGCCGCGGTGCTCGCCCGGGGCGGCCTCACCGATATTCCAGTGGATGCGGTGCGAGGCAACATGGAGACGAACTTCTTCGGCTTGCTCAACGTGATCACGGCCTTCGTGCCCGTTCTCGAGCGGAGCGAGGGGAGCATCGTCAACATCCTGACGCTCCTCTCGCTGGTCAGCATACCAGGCGTCGCCGCCTACAATGCCTCCAAGGCCGCGGGGTGGTCGCTCACGCAGTCGTTCCGCGCCGACCTGGCCAAGCGCGGGATCCGGGTGCACGGCGTCTTCCCCGGCCTCGTGGACACGGAAATGGCGCGCTCGTGGGAGCTCCCGAAAACCCCAGCGATCGACGTGGCTCGCGCCACGCTCGCCGGCGTCGACGCGAATGAGGAGGACATCTATCCGGACCCCATGTCACGGCAGGTGTATGCTGCCTGGCGGGAGGATCACAAGGCGGTGGAGCGTCAATTCGCGGCCGCCTGAACGAGCGCGGGAAGTTGGGAGGGGCGTTCTAACTCCTCGGGTTCTCGAGGACTTCACACCCCGCGGACGAACATGTCCGCGGGGCGTCGTCGACCAGAGCTTTGGCGAGTCAGGCAGATCGTCGATCCGTGGCTCCTGCCTCGCGCCTTTGTCGCAGCTTGGTCCGATACCTACCTGGCGGGATCCCGCGGAGCCGCGAGAATGCGCGCGAGAATGCGAACTCGGAGGTGTACCCCACGTGCCGCGCGATCGTGCTGACAGCCTTGTCTGTCTCGCGCAGGTGTCGCGCGGCCAGCTCCATGCGCCAGCGCGTGAGATAGGAAAGCGGTGGCTCACCGACCAGGGTCGAGAAGCGGCGCGTCAGCGTGGCCCGCGACAGGTTCACCTCGCGCGCGAGGGTCTCGATCGTCCATGGCGCTGCGGGGTCCGCGTGCAAAACAGAGAGCGCGCGCCCAATTGTCGGGTCACGGAGTGCCTGAAGCCAGGACGTCCCGGAGCAGTCCTCGGTGCCTAACCACGCGCGGATCACCTGAACGAACAGTACGTCGATCAGCCGGTCGATCACGGTCGCCGACCCGGACGTTCTTGCGGCGAGCTCGTGACGGAGGACGCGTAGCGTCGCCTGCACGGGGCTCCCCTCCGCCATCTCCTGTCCCGACAGGAACAGCACCGGTGGCATCAGCGAAAGGAGCGGTTGTGCGACCTCGTGATCGTACTCGAACCCCGCGCAGATGACGTGTGTCGAGCTCCCCCCGCCGGGGCCCTCGAACACGCATTCGTGCGCGGGATTACCAGCTTGCCCCTCGGCGACCTTGCCCCACGTTCGCGTGGGTCCGGCAGGAGCGCTCGCCACGATATGCGCTGCTCCGGTCGCGAGCAGTACGACGTCGCCCGGAAGCTGTTCGATTGGCGGTTGTCCTTTGACGCGCACCCAACACACGCCGGCGGTCACGGCGTGCAGCGTCGCCTTCGGGGTCCGCGGAAGGCTAATGCCCCACGGTCCTCGGGCACGCAGGTTCGCCATCACGGCGCCACGCACGCGCAGCACGTCGAGGACGTCGTCGAGCGGGCAGCGGATCTTCATGCCCGGAAAAAATAGCCTACAATGCCCATTCGGTCAACGCATGAGCCGAATGGACAAAAAGTCGCCGCGGGCAATCATTGAGCGGCTCGCCGTCGTCGATTTGCTCGCCCGCTGGCGACAAAGCCGGCGGTGTCGCCTCGAGCGCTGCCATCCGCGAATGCCTAACGGCGCTCCTGCGACCCTGCAGGACGAATCTCGTACACGCCACCCGCCACCGCCTCGAACGTCACCACGCCGCGCACCCGGCGCGTGAGGGAAACGAGTCTCCCGTCGCTGGTCACCCGCAATGCGCCACGGTCGCGGATGGAAACTGCCCCTCCACGCGACGACCGCAGCACGCCACGCACGAGTCGTCCACCCTCCCAGGCGATGTCGGTCTCCAGTCCACCGCGCGCCCTCAGCCCTCGAACCGACCCACTCGCCCAATCGGCGGGGAGTGCGGGGAGGAGATGAATCGTCCCGTCATGCGACTGCAGCAACATCTCCGCGATCGCGGCTGTCGCGCCGAAGTTCCCATCGACCTGGAACGCGCGCCCGCATAACGAGACGAGGTTTGGAAGCGACGACGTCCCCAGCATCGCGCGAAACTGCGCCCACGCGCTGTCGCCCTCGGCCAGCCGTGCCCGCAGCGCCATCTTCCACGCGTACGACCAGCCGCATCCCCCAGTCCCCCGGCGCTCGAGGGTGACCTTGGCCGCCTTCGCGAAGACCGGGGATGAGTCGGGCGTGATCTCGCGCCCGGGGTAGAGGCCCCACAGCGGCGACAGGTGGCGATGATGCGGCTCGATCTCGTCCCAATCGTCGAGCCATTCCTGCAGCTGCCCGTGCTTGCCTACCTGGTTAGGCGCCAGCCTCGCACGCGCCGAGCGCGCCTCGGCAGCCAGGGTGCTATCGGTGCCGAGGTGCGCGGAGGCCTCGACGAATTCACGAAAGACCTCGCGAATGATCTGCATATCCATCGTCGGCCCGGCCGTCATCGTGCGCGCCGTCAATTCGATCCCGCTGACTTCATCGTAAAACGTCCCGTTGCCGGGCCATGCCGGGAAATTTTCCGGCGAGTTGGATGGCGCGGTCACCAGCCAGTGCTTCTGCGGATGGTCCACGAGAATGTCGAGCAGGAAGCGTGTCTGATCGCGAAGACGAGGGTAGATGGCGCGGAGGTCGCGTTCATCGCCCGAGAACCGATAGTGCTCGAACAGATTCGTCATCAACCATGCGCCACCGACGGGCCACGCGCCCCACGACGGGCCATCCATTGGCGCCGTCGCGCGCCAGAGGTCCGTGTTCTGATGTACGACCCACCCGCGCGCTCCCCAGTGCTCACGTGCGGTCTCCGTTCCCGCCTCCGCCACGTCACGCACCAGATGATCGAGCGGCTCCACCAGCTCGGCGAGATTGCCACTCTCGGCCGGCCAGTAGTTCATGGGAAGATTGATGTTGATGGTGTACTTCGAATCCCACCACGGATTCGGGTTGTCGTTCCAGATCCCCTGCAGATTGGCGGCCTGGGTACCCGGGCGCGAGCTCGAGATCAGCAGGTAGCGGCCGAACTGGTAGTAGAGCGCGGCGAGCGCGGGATCGGGGCGCTCGGCCACCCGTTTGATCCGCTCGTCGGTCGGGAGTGCGAGAACGTCCGCCGGCGAGCCACCTAACGAGATGCTGACGCGGCGGAACCATGCGCGGTACTCCGCCAGGTGGTCGCGCTCGAGCGCGTCGAACGTCCGCGACCGTGCACGTGCCAGCGTGGTGCGCACACGCTCGGCCGGATCGCCGCTCACGTCCTTGTACGAAACGAAGTTTGTCGCCGCAGCGAACAGGAGCACGAGGGTGTCGGCGCCGGTGACGCGCAACGTTCGATAGTCGACGTCCACTCGACCACCCGACGCACGCGCGACGAGCCGGGCCTCATAGCGGATGCGTCCCGGGATCCCCAGGTAGTCGGAGCTCTTTCCCGTTAGGCGCAACCCGTCCGGGGCGACGCCGTCCATCTGGAAGTAGTCGGTCCCGTAATTCGAGTGGGCGGGATTGCGCACCCCGTGCAGCTCGGCGGCGACGGTCACTGCCCCCGGACGGTCGGCCGTCAGGCGCATAACGAGTACCTGGTCGGGCGCGCTGACGAAGACTTCCCGCGTATAGGTGACGCCGGCCGCGCGGTACGACACGCGGGCCACCGCGCGGTCGAGGTCGAGCTCGCGCCGGTAATCGCTGACCGCTCCCGCGTTCGGGAACTCGAGCAGGAGATCGCCCAGCGGCTGGTACTTCATCTGCTCGTACGGCTTCCCCATCATGCGGCGACCGAACAGGTCGTGCGCCTTGGCTATTTCGCCGGCGAAGAGCTGCTGGCGGATCTGCGGGAGCGCACTGGCCGCCCCCTTCACGACAGGGTCGTATGGCCCGCCGCTCCAGAGCGTCTCTTCGTTGAGTTGGAGGTGCTCGTGCTCGACGCCGCCGAAGACCATGGCGCCCAGTCGGCCGTTGCCAATGGGAAGCGCTTCGTTCCAGCTGCTGGCCGGAGCTCGGTACCAGAGTGTCGGCGGTGGCTGCTCGCCCGATTGGGATGCCGATTGCCCTGGCGCCGCCGTCGCCAGCAGGACGGCCAGTGGAACGAACCGGCGCATTCGTAGGTGCAGTGTCACGAGGAGATCAGGGGCCATGGCTCATTGCCTCGTTCAGAACTCCTGGAGAAGTTGGTAGCTCCCGCTGACACGCCTGACCCACGACGGGAGGAATCGCATGCTCGATGAAGGGCTCCTGAACGGCCGATTCGCCTGGGCCGTTGCGTTCGCGTTGCTCGCACCGTTCATCGCCGCCCGATCGCAGGATTCGGCGCGAGCCCGTCCGGCTCCATCATCGCCTTACTACCGGGAGTTCGGCTATGTCACGCTCAGCGACGGCGTGCGGTTGGCCTACGTCGTATACCGGCCGAGGCAGGATGGAAAGTATCCGACCATCATGCAGTACGACCCGTACGTCGCGGCGGGATCGGGACCAAACGTCGGGTGGCTCGACAAGGGATACGCCTATATCGGCGTGAGCGTGCGGGGATCGGGTTGTTCTCAGGGGACGTTCTCGTTCTTGAACGGCGAGTCGCACGGAGCAGACGGCGCCGAGGTCGTCAACTGGATTGCCCGGCAGACCTGGAGCAACCAGGTAGTGGGGCTGTGGGGCTCCTCGTACCCGGCACACACAGCTTATTACGTCGCCGCGAAGCAGCCGCCGGCGCTCAAAGCGATGGTCACTTCGAGCATCACGGCCAACGTTTATGAGGATGCGCTGTATCCTGGCGGGATGTTCAACATCGGCTTCACGTCGCGTTGGTTCCTGCTGTATCAGCCCGCGCTCTCGACCACCGGGATGACCGCGCGCATCGGTTGGGGAGATACTGAGTGCGAGGCCAACGCAAAGGGCCATCCCAAGCGCGACTACGTGCAGGAGATTTCGCAGCATCGGTATGACGATGCTTTCTGGAAGGTGCGCGCGACGGAGACCTACGTCGGTCGCGTCCGGGTTCCGACCATCGTCGGGATGGGCTGGCAGGACTTTCAGACCCAGATCACCGGCGGCATCACGCTGTTCCACGCGCTCAACGTACCAAAGCGACTCTACCTTCTTCCTGGCGGGCACGGCGTCGTGCTACGCCAGAAAGTCTTTCAGGAAGATCAGGTCCGCTGGTTCGATCACTGGCTCAAGGGGATCGACAACGGTGTCGAGCGCGAGCAGCCGGTCACGGTCTTCTGGGAGGTGTCGCGCCAGGGAGGGAACGCGCTTGGGGGTGGCGTATCCGCGCCCAACTGGATCACCACCTACAGTGCCTGGCCGCCTCCGGAAGTGCGCTGGCAACCGTTCTACCTAACGGGCGACGCAGAGCTCACGACGAGCAAGCCGACATCCACCGAACAGACCGCACCACGAACCTACACGTATCCCACGGGGACCGAGCTCATTGGGAGCAACGCGCAATTTTCGCTGCCGGTGCAACCGGAAGGAGTACTCGTCTATCGATCCACGCCGATGACCGAAGATCTCACGATACTCGGCGCTCCGCAGCTCACGTTGTACGTGAGCCTCCAGCACCAGGACGCTGACTTCGTCGTCGATCTTCACGAGCTGTATCCCAACGGCGATGTGCAGTATCTCCAGCGCGGACTCCTCCGCGCGTCGATGCGAGCGATCGACAATACCCGCACTCGACCGGACGCGATTCGACACCGGTTTGACAAGAGCGAACCACTGGTGCCCGGACGGGTGTACGAGATCAAGATGTCGCTGCCCCCGGTCGGTGCAGTGATCCGTCAGGGACACCGTCTGGAAGTGACCATCATGGCACCGTCGCCGATCACGCAACCGGATTGGGGTTTCCACCCCGCCGGCGAGCCGGGACGAAACACCGTGTATCACACGGCGACGCAGCAATCAATGCTCAATGTTCCGGTCATACCCGGCGCCCGCGCCCAGGGACCGGCGCCGGTATGCGGGTCGCTCGATTTTCAGCCGTGTCGTCCGGCCAACACAACTGATCAGCTGATGTTTATCGTGAAGCCGAAAATCATTCCTTGAGGAACACGTCGATGCCCGCCAGGAAGTCACGCTCAAAGGCGATGGCTGCTCGCCCAACCACCGTGGCCGCCTACCTGGCCTCGCTCACTCCGGAGAAGTTGCTCGTCGACGCATTCAAGACAGCCGGGAAGCGGCTCGACATGGGGAAGTGCTGTCTCCACTTCAAGGAGCTCGATGATCTCGAGCTCACCTCCGTCGCGAAGGTCATCGCGATGTCGACGCCGAAGGAGTACATCGCGTACTACAGGCGCGTGAAAGGACTCGCGTAGCTCAGCCGACGCTCAACCGATGCGGAACCGCTCGATATACACCGCCAGTCCGAACAACGCCTGCGCCACGCCGACAACGAGCAGGGTAATGTCAGGACGATGTTTCCAGAAGCGCCATCCCAGCGCTGCTGCCACCGCACCGAATACCACGAGGCCCACGAAGAATCCGAACACATGGTGCGTGTACGCGATCCTGCTCCCGCCGATCGCCTGCGCTGCGAACAGGTGGCCGAGCAGACCGAGCACGAGAAAAAGCGCGCCGAACCAGATCCGCGTCTGACTCGACCGCCGAGCCTCGCTCATACCGCCCCCAGCGTGCTCGTTGGCGCCGCGGCGCGAGCTCCGCGAGTGGCACGAACACGCCGCACCCACGGCCACACCCGAATCCGAATCAGCGAATAGAGCAGCGCCAGCACCACCAGCACGACCGGCACCGGCAATAGCCCACTATGCCGCACCGCCATCGGGAACACCTTCGGCTGGCCGAGGAACAACGACGCGGTCGCCATGAACATCGCGAGACACATGCGCAACAGGTGCCGCGTCAGGCGCGCGGCGCCCGTGACGCCGCCGCGCGCGATCATCCGCACGTCGAACGCGGTCAGCAGAAGCGCGACACTGCCGAAGATGAAGTAGAGCGGCGGATGATACTTGTCGAGCGTGTTGGTCGGCGCGGCGGCGGCCATTGCACCGAACGTGAAGCCCGCGCTCGCCACGGTCGCACCGAGCAGCGCCAGCGCGATCTCGAGGCGCCCCGTCTCTCCCGGCCTGCGCCGGACGGTCGCCCACGCCGTGGCAACCATATAGAAGGTCATGCCACCGCCCATGACGTTGCCCCGGTTCGGCGAATACGTCATCGCGAGCAGCGCACCCATCGACGCCATGATGAGCATCGACACGAAGAACACGTGACCCACCATCTCGTGCGGCCGCGACCCCTTGCGGACCGTCAGCGCCGCGGCGCCGGAGAGGATCCCGACGAGACCCATCGAGATGTGGGCCCACCGCAGGGCCATATGCGTGAGCGTCATCGTTTCCACCTCGGCCACGTCCTCACGTCGAGCGCATCGTGATCGCGGGATCGATCCGCGCCGCACGAAGCGCCGGAATCCAGCAGGCGACGATTCCGATTGCCGCCATCATCACCGCCACGCCGACGAACGTCGTCGGATCGTTAGGCGCCACGCCGAACAGGAGGCCGCGAATGAATCGCGTGGCGAAGAACGCGCCCACCACGCCCACCGCGAGCCCGAGCGCCAGCAGCACGCCGCCTTCGCCCAGGATCATCCGCTGGACGCGACCGCTGTCGGCGCCGAGGCTCATGCGGATGCCGATCTCGTTGGTGCGCGCGCTCACGGAGAACGCCAGCACGCCCGCGATCCCGACCGCTGCAATCAGCACTGCCAGGAGGCCGAACGACGACACCAGTGCAGCGTTGAGCCGCCGAGGCGCGAGGCTCTGAGCCTTGATCTGCTTCACCGTGAGCACGTCTTCGATCGGCGCCGCGGGCGCGACGCGGTGGATGATCCTGGTCACCATGGGAGCAAGGCTCGCCGCGTCGGCGTCGGTTCGGACGACGATCACGCCGCTCATCGCGAGCTCCTGAGCGAACGGCATGAACACGACAGGCCGCAGTGGCGCGTCCATCCCGCCGTCCTGCGTGTTGCCGACGACGCCGACGATTGTGCGCCACTCCGGGCTGATCGGGCTGAACTTCAGCACCTCGCCGGTCCAGGCGATGCGCTTGCCCGTAGGGTCCTCGCCGGGGAAGAACTTGTCCGCGAGTGTGCGGTTGATGATCACGACCTTCCCGGCGCCGATGCCGTCGGTAGCGGCGAACGCTCGGCCCTTGATGACCGGGATCCCCGCGGCGCTGAAGTACTCTGGTGCGGCCGTCCGAAAATCCGCGCGGGGCGTCGCTTCACCGACCTTGACTGACTTGCCCTCCGCCTTCACCTCGAACGACGTCATCGACGCGCGAAGCGGAGTGCTCGAGCCCACGCCGACCTCGAGGACGCCCGGCAGTCCCGCAATCTCACGACGCATCTGATCGTAGCGCACCTTCCCGGCCGCGTCGGCCTGCAGGACTGCCTTGAATATCTCACGTGGATCGGTTCCGCTGCTCGCCACGCCGCTCATCTGGAGAAGCGGCACCTGGACGGTCAGCACCTCTTCGGCCTTTAGGCCGGTGTTCACCTGCGACAGCTGCACCATCGTGCGCGTGAGCAGGCCCGCCCCTGCGAGCAGCACGACCGACACCGCGACTTGCGCGACGACGAGTCCGCGCTGCAACCGCTGCTTCTTCCTGTCTCCGGTCAGCCGACGAACGCCCGCTGCAATGCGCTCGGCGAAGCTGCCTTCGCGGGGAAGCGTCGCGAGGAAGGACAGCAGCAGCGCGAGCGCAACCGCGATCGCGAACGTGAACGCGAGCACCTGTCCATCGAGGCGAATCTCGTTCGCCCGCGCCGAGTAGCGCTCCGCGAGCGACGTCAGCAGTCTAACGCCAGCGACGGCGATCCCGAGACCGGCGATGGCTCCGGTCAGCGTGAGCAGAAGATTCTCCACGAGCAGCAGCCTTCTGAGCCGCCCTACGCCCGCGCCAAGCGCGGCACGCACGACCATCTCGTGCTCCCGGCGCACACCACGCATGAGCGTCAGGTTCGCGACGTTCGCGGCGGAGATGATCATGACGAACGCCGCGGCCGCCATGAGGATCCACAGCGTCAGGCGCGCGCGCTCGCCGAGCGCTTCCTTGAACGGGATGACCGCGATGCGATAGTGGGAGCCCGGGTCGTACGCTTCCTTGTGATCTCGCTGCATCCGCTCGTAGACCGACGCCACCTCGCTTTTTGCCTGGCCTACGGTCGCACCGGGCGCGAGGCGCGCGATCATCGCCGTCATGCGATGCGTTCGACCTTCGACCATCAGCGCACTCAGGTGATGCGGGCTGATCACCATGTTCGCGAGGGCGTCCATGCGATCCGGGAACCACGGCGCCGGTTGCAGAACACCAATCACGGTGAGCGAGTTGGCGTCGAGCCGAACCTGCTTCCCGACGAGCCCAGAGTCGCCGCCGAAGCGCTTCATCCAGAACTCGTACGTCAGCACCAACACTGGCGGCACGCCGGGGCCATCATCACTGGGTCGCGTCACGCGGCCAAGGATGGGGGAGAGGCCCATGACCTCGAAGAAGTTGCCGGTGACGAGGCCGACGTCGATGCGGATCGCGTCATCCTTGCCCAGCAGCGTGCCGAACCACGGCGAGTACTCGGCGATGCTGCCTAACGCTGGAGCGCCATTGCGGAAGTCGCGGACCTCTGGCACGGAGAAGTCGATGTCCGCGCCTCCCGGGCCATCCATCGACTGCCGCATGTAGACGAGCTTGTCACCCTCACGGTGGGGCAGGGGCTTGAGCAGCACCGCGCGAACCACGCTGAAGATCGCCGTGTTCGCTCCGATGCCTAACGCCAAGGTCACGACGACCACCGCGGTGAAGGCGGGGCTGTGCCGCAGTGCACGGAGACCGTACTTGAGGTCGGCCCCGATGCTTTCGGCCCACGGCAGCCCGCGCTGATCGCGAACGGCGTCGGCGGCGGCGGTGAGGCCACCGGATGCGAGCAGCGCCTGGCGGCGAGCCTCGGTGGGGCTCATGCCACGCCGCACATTCTCGGCGGTCTCCATGTCGAGGTGGGCCTGCATCTCCTCGCGGAGGTCGTCGTCCGCGGTGTCCTTCCTGAAGACGCCGGCGATGCGCGCAAGCGCGGCGCGGATAAACCTCATTGTGCCTCTCGTTTTGGCGCGAGGAACGCGGCGATGAGGTCCGCGGTCTCGTGCCATTCGCGGGTTTCCCGAGCGAGCTGTTTCCGCCCGGTGGCCGTGAGCGCGTAGAACTTCGCGCGGCGGTTGTTCTCGGATTGCCGCCACTCGGCCTTGATGAACCCTTCCTGCTCGAGCTTGAGGAGGGCGGGGTAGAGCGTGCCGTAGTTGAGGGAGAGACGGTTCTTGCTCGTTTCCTCGATGCGGCGGGCG
>Ga0307408_100003290_pt1 | contig 11117 bp, 7 predicted proteins | sample 322Cmetagenome_FD_202116 | JGI IMG/M metagenome (GOLD analysis project Ga0307408, IMG submission 202116) | Maize rhizosphere microbial communities from greenhouse at UC Davis, California, United States - 322HYB-C-3 | ecosystem: Host-associated > Plants > Roots > Rhizosphere > Soil | place: USA... | reverse complement strand
TAAGGAGTACCTGATGCTTGTTTTTTTGATGGTTTTAAAAGTATTACCAATCCAATGAAAATGAAAAATACCGGCCACAGCTTCTCAACAGAAAACCATTCGGGCAAAATCATAAACTGGTCGAGTAAAAAATAAAAGCCGATTAACACAAGAAATACTCCAGCTATCACGCGGCCACTCCCCGACTTTTTAATGTCTGGCGGATTAAAATCAGAAGTTGTAGAAGTGAAGTCTTCCTTCACTTTGTAGTCTGTCCCCATATTTGAAAACAGAAAGGGCTTGGCAGGTACAGCAATCCAAAGTATCAGGTAGATCCAAACTCCACTGAGCCCAAAAATTGCAAGCAAAAGAAAAAGTACCCTAATCCATGTAACTTCTACATTTAAATACTCTGCGACACCAGCAGCCACGCCGGCAATCATTTTGTTCTGTTCATCTCTTTCTAATTTCTTTTGCATAGCAAATCTTTTAAATATTTCCCTCGGTGGGCGTTATCACCAGTTCTTCAGGATTGGCACCAACTGTTGTTGTTAAACAGTAAAGAACAGCATTGGCAACATCCTCTGCGGCAACAAAGCGTTCTGCTGGAATTGATGTACCTTCCCACGAACTTGTTAAGGTTGAACCTGGATGAATAGCTGTAACTTTTACCTTATGCTTCATCAAATTAAGCCTTAATACCTTAGTAAGACTCAGCAAGGCGGCTTTTGTTACAGTATATGCCCCGGCTGTGGCGACGGGCTGTAAGGCAGCAATTGAACAGATGTTAATTATATGGCCTTTTTTAGCGTCACGCATTTGACGGCCAAAGAACTTGCAGAAAGAGTAAGCTGCTAAAAAATTGATCTGCAATTGCGAATGCAAAACATCGTCGTCTTCATCCAGTATTGGCGCTGGAATAAACGTGCCCACGTTATTTATTAAAACATCAACTGTTCGAAAGTGTTGTTGTACAAAGCTGCAAAACTGGCTCACTTGTGCAGGAATCGAACAATCTGTTTGAAGCCCTACGGCCTTAATCGCCGGATTTTCATTCATTAATTGTTGGCAAAAGCGATCGGTTTCTTCCTGGCTTCTGGCGCAAATGACTAAATTGTATCCTGCGTGGGCAAGCTTTTCAGCTATCGCTTTACCCATTCCTTTAGTAGCTCCGGTTATTACTGCGTTCATATGTAAAGTAAATTAAAGTATATCGTAAAAAAGTTATTTTTATCCCAAAAATAGTATGATCTTTTATCCTCTCGGTAAATATATATTACTACTTAAAGCAGTTTTCCGAAAACCCGAAAAGTGGAACATCTATAGAAAAGAAATTTTTAAAGAAATGGCTTCTATCGGAGTTGGTTCTGTTTGGATCATCTCTATCATCTCCGTTTTTTTAGGAATGGTGACCACCGTTCAGACTGCCTATCAATTAATTAGCGATTTAATACCAAAATCTATTATTGGAAGCATTGTTCGCGACTCAACCATTCTTGAACTCAGCCCCACAATTTCGGCCATTGTGCTTGCAGGAAAAGTGGGCTCCAGCGTAGCTTCTCAAATTGGCACCATGCGCGTAACAGAACAGATCGATGCGCTTGAAATTATGGGCATCAACTCTCCAGGATACTTAATATTACCTAAAATTATTGCAGCAGTGGTTACCATTCCTCTTTTAGTGATTTTATCAATCGGCTTAAGCATCTGGGGAGGGTATCTGGCGGGGACGCTTTCAGGTGCAGTATCTGCCAATGAATTCATTTTGGGTGCTCAAGATTCCTTCCGAGGCTTTACTATAACGGTCTCTATGGTCAAGGCTGTAATTTTCGCCTTTATAATCACCTCTGTATCAGCATATCAGGGATTTTACACATCGGGTGGGGCGCTAGAAGTAGGAATTTCAAGCACCCGTGGTGTGGTTATTAGCTGTATTATGATTTTATTTGCCGATTATCTTGTGGCTCAACTCCTATTATGATCGAAATTAAAAACATACACAAGGCTTTTGGTGAAAACTATGTTTTAAAGGGCATTACATCCTCTTTTAAAGAAGGGATGAACAATCTAATTATAGGTGGCTCGGGCTCTGGAAAGACTACCTTACTTAAATGCATGGTAGGGCTTCATGAACCGGATGAAGGTTCTGTAATTTACGATGGACGTGATTTTACAAAAATGACTTTTGAGGAAAGGATTGATATCCGTAAAGAAATCGGTATGCTTTTTCAAAGTTCTGCCCTGTTTGATTCGATGACGGTGGAAGAAAACGTCATGTTTCCACTAAATATGTTTACCGAACAACCCACAAAAGAAAAACTTGACCGGGTAAACTTTTGCCTTGACAGGGTAAACCTTGAGGGTAAAAACAAGCTGTTTCCTGCCGAACTTTCGGGAGGAATGAAAAAGCGTGTCGGCATTGCCAGGGCCATTTCTATGCAGCCAAAATATCTTTTTGTGGATGAACCAAACTCTGGCCTCGATCCCAAAACTGCTATTGTTATTGATGAGCTAATTAATGAAATTACTAGTGAATATAAAACGACAACAGTGGTGGTAACCCATGACATGAATTCGGTAATGGGGATTGGGGATAGCATTATTTTCCTTTTTGATGGTAAAAAAGAGTGGGAAGGCTCTAACAAAGAAATTGCAAAAACAGATAATAAGGAATTAAATGATTTCGTTTTTGCAAGTAAGTTTACTCAGGCGGCAAAAGAGAAGTTGTAGAATACCCCCGGGCAGATGTTGTGGCTATAATAAACACACTTTTTACTCTACGGCTAAAACCATTGGTACCTTCTACATCCAACTATTTGCTTAAATTTGCACAGCTCAAACAAATCCAGGAAGGTACCGGCCTCAATCGGATTAACAAAAACAATAAATGATTCAACTCCTTACACCGCAACACTGGAAAGATTACGAACTGATTGATTGCGGAAATTTTGAAAAGCTTGAACGCTTCGGAAACCTTATTCTTATACGTCCCGAGCCTCAAGCCGTTTGGGATAAACAACTTCCAGAATCTGAATGGCAAAAACAGCACCATATAAAATTTAAAGGACGCTCTGCCACATCTGGAGAATGGCTCAGAAAGAATCCTAAAGCTCCAGACCGGTGGCATATCGAATATAAAAACGACGACGTTGCCATTAAGCTTCGCCTAGGTTTAACCTCTTTTAAACATGTTGGGTTATTTCCAGAGCAGGCTGTTAACTGGGATTATATTTCAGATTCTATTAAAAAATTTAAAACTCCACAACCTAAAGTTTTAAACCTTTTTGCTTACACCGGTGGAGCTTCGGTAATAGCCAGAGCGGCTGGTGCAGATACAACTCACGTTGATTCTATTAAACAAGTGGTTACATGGGCAAACGAAAACCAGGAAATTTCGGGGTTAAAGGATATTAGATGGGTAGTTGAGGATGCTTTGAAATTTGTTAAACGAGAGCTTAAACGCGGCAAAAAATATAACGGAATAATCCTTGATCCACCTGCTTATGGACATGGGCCAAATGGTGAAAAGTGGAAACTGGAAGATCATATTCTGGAAATGATGAAAGATGTAACCCAGCTTCTGGATGAGGAAGAACATTTCCTGATACTAAATACATATTCTTTAGGTTTTTCATCCGTTATTGTAGAAAACTTATTGAGAGCTACAGTCAAGAAGCCTGAAAACCTGGAAATTGGAGAGCTTTATCTCCAGGCCACAGCAGGTAGCAAACTGCCTCTAGGGGTATTTGGTAAAATACGTAAGTTCAAATAGTCCAGCTAATTAAATTTTCAGCTTTTTTGAAAATCTCTTGTAAAAACACCGATACAAGGTTATTTTGCAGTAAATAAAAACATCTATGATAAGTATACATAAATACTTTCTGTTATTAAGCCTGGCTGTTTATAGCGGGGCAGTTGGCTGCAGTGAGAGCACTAGCCAGGGTGGAAACAAACTTGGCATGAAAGAAGATAGCACCACCACAGGCAAAGACAGTACTGTTGCCGGGGAAAGCGAAAACACCACAGCTACCGCTATAGATACCGCCGAATACAATCAGAAAGTAAAGGAAAATGCCAATGGCGATACTACTGGAAAATGGCCGGTATTAAAACAGCCTTACCCTCTTGCCGGCGCAATCCTTCCTTTTAAACGTATTGTGGTTTACTATGGAAACATGCATTCTAAGAAGATGGGTGCATTGGGGGAGTACGCTCCTAAAGAAATGTGGAGGAGGCTAAATGCAGAGGTTAGGCACTGTGAGAAAGCCGATCCGAAAACTCCGGTGCAAAAAGGAATACATTACATTGCAACTGTTGCAAGTGGAACTCCGGGTAAAGATGGAGCCTACGTTAACCGCATGCCTGAAAAGCAGATCGATTCTGCATTAGCGATTGCAAAAATGGAGAACGCAATTGTTTTCCTAGATATTCAGGTAGGATTAAGCACTATTCAAAAAGAGCTTCCACGGTTTGAGAAGTATTTAAAGATGCCGAATGTGCATTTGGGTATAGACCCTGAGTTTTCAATGCTTAAAAAAGGTGTCCCTCCAGGCAGAAAAATAGGCACCTATGATGCTGTTGATATAAACTATACAACGGATTACCTTGCAAAGCTTGTGAGAGCCAACAATCTCCCTCCAAAGGTTTTTGTATTACACCGATTCACCCAGGGGATGGTTACGAATTACAAGAATATTAAATTACATCCAGAAGTTCAGTTTGTTGTTCACATGGACGGATGGGGAGAGCCTGAATTAAAACTGGGCACTTATCGTAATCATATTTATAAAGAGCCTGTACAATTTACCGGCTTTAAGTTATTCTATAAAAATGACTTAAAAAAAGCCCCTCACCGAATGATGACTCCAGAGGAGCTTTTGAAACTGAAACCGCAACCGATATATATTCAATATCAATAAATACAACAAGTTAAAAGACAAAGGGCAGATTATAAAAATTCTGCCCTTTGCTTTTTTAGGCTAAAACATACGTTTACAATTATCGTTTTAAATCAATGGCTACAGAAAGAGCAACATTCGGAGCAGGGTGTTTTTGGTGTGTGGAAGCAGTTTTCCAATCTTTAAAAGGAGTATCAAATGTAGAGTCCGGATATATGGGTGGGTTAACCCAAAACCCTAACTACATGGAGGTTTGTAATGGCGATACAGGGCATGCAGAAGTAATTCAGTTAGACTACGATCCAGAGAAGGTTACATTTGAGGAATTACTTCTGGTGTTCTTTAAGACCCATAATCCCACCACCTTAAACAGGCAAGGCAATGATGTGGGTACGCAATACCGGTCGGTAATCTTTTATCATAGCCAGGAACAAAAAGAAAAAGCAGAGAAAATGATTACTCAGCTTAGTAAAGACAATATTTTCGATCAACCTATTGTTACTGAAATCACGCCAGTGTCTGAATTCTACAAGGCTGAAGACTACCACCAGAACTATTTTAACTATAATACCGACAAACCCTATTGCGCGTTCGTCATTCAGCCTAAACTTGCCAAGTTTGCAGAACAGTTTAAAGACAAGATCAAGCCAGAGCTTTTATAAAAAAGGCTCGTGCTGGGTTGTTATCCACTAGCACGAGCCCTACTGATATCTTCTAAACAACTATTTAAAATAACCCTAGTTGGCCTTTGTCATCCATGTCGATGTCATCAGGATTAGTTATTTCAAGCTTAATGTTTTTACTGTCGGCTGCTTTCTCTTCAGATGCGCCAGCTTCTTCTCCTGACTTTTGAACCACTTCGCGTTCTGCTTCTTCGTCCTGCTTTTCTGCTTCAACGATTTCCTCCAATGAGGTTTCAGCTACGGGATCTGGCAAGTCTTCTGGATCATCATGCTCCGCAATTAGCTCAACTTTCTTCACCTCATGTAAAGACAGACGATTACCTTGTGCCTTCATGCCCTTCACATCAATTGCATCAGCAAGATTTATCTCGCTTGATTCAGGAATTAAAGCCTTTCCTTTTAAAACATCAAGGTGCACAATCGGCTGGGCGGCGCCCGAAATCAAAATCATTTTCGAACCTGGCTCGTCATTTATAATACTTACTTGTTTTCCAATGGCAATATCATCAAACACAAACCTTTTCACGAAGTAGTTTTTAGACTTTCCATCAAGATGGATAACAGAATAAACCTTTTCAGGATTATACTTCTCGATCAAAATCATCTTATCATCAAAATGATTAGTAAGGTCGAAAGAAGACAACTCATATATCCCTGTACTCAAAACAGTTAAAATCTTATCAGGGCCATCAAACTCGCCCAAATATTTCCCCCTTCCATCTACATTAAGGCGTTTTAAAATGTCATCAAACCAAATTTTTCTTCCTGCAAGCGTAGAAACACCCTTCGATTTAAGTGTAACTTTTTTAATCGGATATTTAGAAACGATATTGCCCATTGATGCACGTCCCTTAATTGCAATTTCAGCAAAGTCTACGTCCATCTGAAGCTTTCTAAGTTTTGAATGCGGCTTCAGCTGCACATTTACAACTTCAGCCTCTCCATTAGGGTTAGCAGTAAAATATAGTACTTTAGACCCTTTGGTGCCTCTCGTTAAATCATATTCCTTATCGCGGGTAACCCCTAAAATGTTAAAACGTTTAATATGAGATGCTCCCACCGGGCCATCCTTATAAATCATATTATAAACTGTGCGTTCATCCCCTTTCTTAAATACTCCCACATGAAGAATATCTTTACCGACAAACACCTTATCCTGGATCTTGGTCACTATACAACGGCCATCTTCCCGAAAAACAATGATCTCGTCCAAATCCGAGCAATCGCAGACAAACTCGTCTTTACGTAATCCTGTACCGATAAAACCATCTGTCCTGTTTACATACAACTTAACATTTGCAAGGGCAACCTGACTTGCTTCAACTTTCTCAAAAGTTCTAAGCTCGGTCTTGCGCTCCCGGCCCTTCCCGTACTTTTCCTTGATCTTTTCAAACCAGGCAATTGCATAGTCGGTAAGATACCTTAGGTTATGATTTACTTCTTTAATTTCATTTTCCAAAGCCTTCATCTGCTCATCCGCTTTCTTAACATCGAAACGGGTGATGCTACTCATCGGCTTGTCAATGAGCTTCTTATAATCTTCCGGTAAGATTTCTCTATAAAACTGTGGAAAAAATGGCTCGAATAAGCGATTAAGGACGTCAAGTACAACATCAAAGTTGCCCGAATTTTCATAATCCGGGTGCTTATACATCCCCTCCTGAATGAAGATTTTAAGCAATGAACTAAAGAAGATCTTCTCTTTTAGCTCATTCAGGCGGATTTCCAATTCAAGCTTTAGCAGATTTCTTGTATGCTCTGTATTCGCAATCAGGATATCATTTACGCTTAAAAAATGGGGCTTATCGTCCTTAATTACGCAAGTGTTTGGCGAAATAGATACCTCGCAGTCAGTAAATGCATATAAAGCATCAATAGTAACATCCGGCGATATTCCCGGTGCCAAATGCACCATTATTTCCACATTCTGAGCGGTGTTATCTTCAATCTTTCGGATTTTGATTTTCCCTTTATCATTCGCAGAAATGATACTATCTATTAAGCTGCCTGTTGTAGTAGAAAAAGGGATTTCTGTAATTGCTAGGGTCTTTTTATCCCTTTCCACAATTCTAGCCCTAACACGTACTTTCCCTCCTCTTTGGCCTTCATTGTAGTTAGAACAATCTGCCATTCCCCCGGTTGGAAAGTCTGGTAGCAAATCCGGGCGATTGCCTTTTAATACCTCAATACAGGCATCAATAAGCTCAACAAAATTATGAGGAAGGATTTTCGTAGCCAAGCCAACAGCAATTCCTTCAGCTCCTTGAGCAAGTAACAAAGGAAACTTTACCGGAAGAGTAATAGGCTCTCTATTTCTTCCATCGTAGCTTGATTGCCATTCAGTTGTATCTGGATTGAAAACTACATCATTAGCAAACTTAGAAAGCCTTGCTTCGATATAACGAGGAGCCGCTGCAGAATCGCCTGTCATTGGGTCGCCCCAGTTTCCTTGCGTGTCTATTAATAGGTTCTTCTGTCCTATCTGCACCATGGCATCGCCAATTGAGGCATCCCCATGCGGGTGATACTTCATGGTATTACCAATAACATTTGCAGCTTTGTTAAAGCGCCCGTCATCCATTTCTTTTAGAGAATGAAGAATACGGCGCTGAACTGGTTTCAATCCATCAAATATGTGCGGCACCGCCCGATCCAGGATTACATATGAGGCATAATCCAGAAACCAGTTCTCATACAATCCATTAATGGAAGTTACGTTATGTAATTTTTCGTCGTCTAAAGGCTCGTTTAATGATTCGTCACTCATCCTTTTCTTAAAAACACTTGAATGGGGGTAAATATAGGAGTTTTGGGGATTTGTTGTGATCAGAGATTAAGTGTTGCGAAGAGATTATTACAGGAGATTACATCAGCACATACCTAACCTAGCATAAAAAAACCCGGCATAAAACCGGGTTCCTCATTATTTTTAGAAAATTTGCAAAGACTAATCTCTAGCCAAACCAGCTTTTAGTCACTGGATTTGCTAATCTCTATTCTTAATCTTCTTTCTTTTCTTCTCTTTTTTTCTTGCCAGGAGCTTTACCCGAAATTTTGATTTCCTCGGTTTCCTTGATGTAATCTACTTCCATTACATCGCCTTCTACCAACTCTCCTTTCAGGATTTCCTCAGCAATTGGATCTTCAAGATACTTTTGAATAGCACGTTTTAATGGACGGGCACCAAAATTTGAATCATATCCTTTGTCGGCAATAAATTCTTTGGCTGCATCAGTTAAAACGATATCATATCCTAAGCTATGTACTCTTGTGAACAATGCTTTTAGTTCAATATCAATGATTTTGAAGATATCTTCTTTTGATAGTGAATTGAACACAATCACATCATCAATACGGTTTAAGAACTCTGGTGCAAAGGCACGTTTTAAAGCATTTTCAATTACACCTCTTGAGTGCGAATCTGCTTGAACTGCTTTTGCTGAAGTGGTAAAACCTACTCCCTGGCCAAAGTCTTTCAATTGACGTGCACCGATGTTAGAGGTCATAATGACGATAGTATTACGGAAATCAACTTTTCTTCCTAAGCTATCTGTTAATTGTCCTTCATCCAACACTTGTAATAAGATATTAAATACATCGGGGTGAGCTTTTTCGATCTCATCTAAAAGCACTACTGAGTATGGTTTACGACGAACTTTTTCAGTTAACTGGCCACCTTCTTCGTACCCCACGTATCCCGGAGGCGCTCCAACCAATCTTGATACCGCGAATTTCTCCATGTACTCACTCATGTCAATTTGGATCAAAGAATCCTCACTATCGAACATGAAACGTGCTAGTTCTTTAGCCAATTCGGTTTTACCTACTCCGGTTGGGCCTAAGAAGATAAATGAACCAATTGGTTTCTTAGGATCTTTCAATCCAGCACGAGTACGTTGAATTGCTTTAGTAAGCTTTTTAATGGCTTCTTCCTGGCCGATAATTTTCCCAGCCATTAGTTCAGGCATTGCCAATAATTTTTGGCTATCTGTCTGGCCTACACGCTGAACCGGAATACCAGTCATCATTGATACTACCTCTGCCACATTATCTTCAGAAACGGTGTAGCGTTTAGTACGTGTTTCTGCTTCCCAAGCGGTTTTAGCTTTGTCCAATTCTTCAAGTAAGTTCTTCTCAGTGTCGCGAAGTTTAGCTGCTTCTTCGTATTTCTGGCTACGTACTACTTTGTTTTTCTCAACCTTAATCTCTTCGATCTTTTGCTCAATATCAATAATTTCCTGAGGAACATGGATATTGGTTAAGTGAACACGAGATCCTGCTTCGTCTAAAGCATCAATAGCTTTATCTGGCAAGAAACGATCAGTTATATAACGTGAAGTTAAACTTACGCAGGCATTGATTGCTTCCGGAGTATAAGTAACTGCGTGATGCTCCTCGTATTTCTCTTTAATCCGGTTAAGGATCTCAATAGTTTCATCCGGAGTAGCTGGTTCTACCATTACCTTTTGGAAACGACGGTCTAATGCACCATCCTTCTCAATGTACTGACGGTATTCGTCAAGAGTAGTAGCCCCGATGCATTGGATTTCTCCACGGGCTAAAGCAGGCTTGAACATATTAGATGCATCAAGTGACCCAGAAGCTCCACCAGCACCAACAATGGTATGGATCTCGTCAATGAATAAAATCACATCCGGAGATTTTTCCAATTCGTTCATTACCGCTTTCATACGCTCTTCAAACTGGCCGCGGTATTTAGTACCTGCAACCAATGAAGCAAGGTCAAGTGTAACAACACGTTTGTTGAATAATACTCTTGATACCTTACGCTGAACAATGCGGAGTGCAAGCCCTTCAGCAATTGCTGATTTACCTACACCAGGTTCACCGATCAAAATTGGGTTGTTCTTTTTACGGCGGGAAAGAATCTGAGACACACGCTCAATTTCTTTTTCACGGCCCACAATCGGGTCAAGCTTTCCGTCTTCTGCAGCTTTCGTTAAATCACGGCCGAAGTTGTCAAGAACCGGAGTTTTTGACTTGATGTCAGAAACCTTTTTCGGTTGGCTAAATGAAGATTCTTCTTCACGGAAATCGTCGTCTCCTGCTGCCGAACCAGGCATTTCATCCCTGAAACCCTCCTTATTTTGTTCTACTTCTGCTTTAAACACGTCGTAATTTACGTTATACTGTAATAAAATCTGTGAAGCGATGTTATCGTCATCGCGTAGAATGGAAAGCAGCAAATGCTCCGTGCCAATTACATCGCTCTTGAAGATTTTCGCCTCCAGATATGTAATCTTAAGTACTTTTTCTGCTTGTTTAGTTAGGGGAATGTTCCCCAGATTTACTGTTGTGCCAGATGTGCCTTTTACAGCATCCTCAATAGAGCGACGCAAACGTACGGTATCAACACCCAACGCTTTTAATACTTTAATGGCCATACCATCGCCTTCGCGGATAAGCCCCAGTAATAAATGTTCGGTGCCAATGTAATCATGCCCTAACCTCAACGCCTCTTCCCTACTGTATGATATTACGTCTTTGACACGAGGTGAAAATTTAGCTTCCATTATAAAACCTTTCTGTGTGTTGA
>Ga0307408_100003288_pt1 | contig 11122 bp, 11 predicted proteins | sample 322Cmetagenome_FD_202116 | JGI IMG/M metagenome (GOLD analysis project Ga0307408, IMG submission 202116) | Maize rhizosphere microbial communities from greenhouse at UC Davis, California, United States - 322HYB-C-3 | ecosystem: Host-associated > Plants > Roots > Rhizosphere > Soil | place... | reverse complement strand
AGAAGTCGAGAGCAGTCTTTTTCATCGTCATCCCAAAGTGAATCCGCCACGCTGCTGCCGCTTCGCTCACGCGCGAACCCGGGCGCGTTCGCTGAGCAGAAACGTGCAGCGCAGTCTTAGCTGAACATCAGTGCGGTCAACAGAAAATCGAGGCCGAGCACCGCGAGCGACGCGTACACGACCGTCTTGGTCGTGGCGCGCGACACGCCTTCCGGCGTCGGCTTGGCTTCGTAGCCCTGAAACAGCGCTACGAAGGTCACCGCGAGGCCGAACACTATGCTCTTGATGATCCCGGCGCCCACATCGCGCCAGACATCGACGCCGCCTTGCATCTGCGACCAGAACGCGCCGGCATCGACGCCGATCAGCAGCACGCCCACCACATAACCACCGAACACACCGACCGCGCTGAAAATCGCGGCCAGAATCGGCATGGCAATGATGCCGGCCCACAACCGCGGCGCCACTACCACCTTCACCGGATCCACCGCCATCATTTCCATCGCGGTGAGTTGCTCGCCTGCCTTCATCAAACCGATCTCGGCCGTGAGCGACGTGCCGGCACGTCCCGCGAACAGGAGCGCGGTGACCACCGGACCGAGCTCGCGCACCAGCGAAAGCGCGACCAGCAGCCCCAACGCCTGCTCGGAACCGTAACGGTTGAGCGTGTAATACCCCTGCAAGCCGAGCACGAAACCGACGAACAGCCCCGACACGGCGATGATCACTAGCGAATAATTACCCACGAAGTGGATCTGCTTCGTGACAAGGCGCGGCCGGCGCAATAGTGGGAAAAATTCGAACAGCAGCCGGAAGAAGAAACGCGTGGCATAGCCGGCCGTGCCCAAGCCGTCGATCACCGAGCGACCCAAAGCACTGATCATGACTGACCTCCGCCGATGCCGAAGTCCGCCGCGAGCGGCGTCTGGCTGGGGTAGTGGAATTTGAATGGACCGTCCGGCGCGCCGTCGATGAACTGGCGCACCGTGGCGTCGGTCGACGCACGCAGCTCAGCCGGGGTGCCTTCGGCATGCACCCCGCCGTTGGCGAGGAAATAGACGTAATCGGCGATCGCGAACGATTCCGGGACGTCGTGCGTGACGAGAATCGATGTCGCGCCAAGTGCCTGATTCAGCGCGCGAATCAGATTGGCGGTGATGCCAAGCGAGATCGGATCGAGGCCGGCGAACGGTTCGTCGTACATCATCAGCTCGGGGTCGAGCGCAATCGCCCGGGCCAGCGCCACGCGCCGCGCCATGCCGCCCGAAATCTCCGACGGCGCGAGATCGCGCGCGCCGCGCAACCCAACCGCGTTGAGCTTCATCAATACGAGGTCGCGGATCAGTTCTTCGGGGAGGTCGGTGTGCTCGCGCAGCGCGAACGCGACGTTCTCGAACACCGACATGTCGGTGAACAGTGCGCCGAACTGGAACAGCATGCCCATCTTGCGGCGCAGCGCGTAGAGACCGTCGCGCGTCTGCTGGCCGATGTCCTGGCCTTGAAACAGGATCTGGCCGCGCTGCGCGCGCACCAGACCGCCGATCAGGCGCAGCACCGTGGTCTTGCCGCAACCCGAGCCGCCCATGACCGCGACGACCTGGCCACGCTTGAAGCGCAGATTCAGGTTCGACAGGACGAGCCGGTCGCCATAACCGAAGTCGACGTCACGCAGCTCGAGTAAGGTCTCGGGGGAGGAAGACACGAAACTGACAGTCCTTTTACACGGAAGGCCGAATTATAGGGCCATCATGCAAAAGCTGCCGTGAGGTGCCCTGTCCCTTTACTGACTTTGACGATTATTGCGTAAACGCATGTTGCAGCGCAGAAACCGCGGCAGCCGGATCGGCGGCCTCGGTCACGGCGCGCACAACCGCGGCGCAGCCTACACCCGTCGCCAGCACTTGGGGCAGCACCTGCAAATCGATCCCGCCGATCGCCACCAGCGGCACGACGCCGTCGAGCAGGCGCACATACCGCGCCAGACGCTTGAGCCCCTGCGGTGCGGTCGGCATGACCTTGGTCGTGGTCGGAAACACGGCGCCCAAAGCAATATAGCTGGGCCGGAAATGCAGTGCTTTCAGAATCTCGTAGAAGCCGTGCGTCGACAGGCCAAGCCGGATGCCGGCGCCGGCAAGCGCCGACAAATCGGCCGTGTGCACGTCTTCCTGGCCCAGGTGGACGCCGTAAGCGCCCGCTTCCAGCGCGGCCCGCCAGTGATCGTTGATGAAAACCTGGGCATCGTGCTCGCGACCCGCAGCGACAGAACGAGCGATTTCGCGCTTCAGTTCGTCGGCGGGTTCGGCCGATTTGCGGCGCAACTGGATTGTCTTTACGCCGAGGGCCGCCACCCGTTCGACCCATTCCGCGGTCGGCAGTACCGGATACAGGCCAAGCCGGTCGGGACAACGCGCAAAAGCTTGCGCCGGCGCGGCCGGCAGGCCGGTCAGACGCGGGAAGCGGGCAATATCGGCCGGAAAGGCGTCGTCCGCACGGGTTTCGTCGCCGTCACGCCAGGCCAAAGCCAGCACCAGCGCGTCGTGCGGATCGAAACCGCAGTCCAGAAACGCCGCCAGCGCGGCTATCCAGTCTTCCGCCAGATGGCCTTCCAACCCGTATTTCTCGCCGCCCAGATGGAGCGTCGCCGCATTCTCGGCTGCGACGATCGCGCCGGCGCCCTGCACCTGCCAGCGCGCCACCTGTTCGCCGTGCTGTTGCGCGTCGGCGACAACGATCAGGTCGCCGCCGTTCGGCTCGTCCGGCGCGGTCAGGCAAATGCGCCACGGCGCGTGCGTCGGCGGCCAGTCGCCCAGGCGGGCGCGGATCCGCTCGGCGGCTTCGGTGAGTTCATCGGCGGGCGGCCAGAAGAGGTCGCGGCCGGTCAAAGGCAAAGTTTGCGTCATGCAGCACTCCCGTCTTGATGCCAGAACGGCATGCCGACCACCGGCGTGCTCGCGTGCGCGCTTTCGCGCTCGGCCATCGGCCCCGCCAGAAAAGCCTGGCGACCCGCTTCGACGCCCAGCGCGAAGGCGCGCGCCATCGCGTCAGGGTGCGTTGCCTGCGACACGGCGGTGTTCAGCAGCACACCGTCGAAGCCCCACTCCATCACTTGCGCCGCGTGCGACGGCACGCCGAGTCCGGCGTCGACGATCAGCGGCACATCCGGCAGACGTTCGCGCAACACGCGCAGGCCGTACGGATTGATCACGCCCTTGCCGGTACCGATCGGCGCGCCCCACGGCATCAGCGCCTCGCAGCCCGCGTCGAGCAGACGGCGGCCGATCACCAGATCTTCGGTGCAGTACGGCAGCACCTTGAAGCCGTCCTTGATCAACTGCGTGGCCGCTTCGATCAGGCCGACGGGATCGGGCTGCAACGTGTAGTCGTCGCCAATCAGTTCGAGCTTGATCCAGTCGGTCTCAAAGATTTCGCGCGCCATGTGCGCGGTGGTCACCGCCTCGCCGACCGTCAGGCAGCCGGCGGTATTGGGCAAAAGCGGCACGCCGTGGCGCTTGAGCAGGTCGAAAAAGCCGGCTTCGGCGCCGCCTTCGTTCATCTGCCGGCGCAAAGCGACGGTCACCATGCCGGGTCGCGCCGCATCGATCGAATCGGACAGCGATTGCAGCGAGGGATAGCGCGAAGTGCCTAGCAGCACGCGGCTCGCGAAGGTTTGGCCGTACAGCGTGAGCGCGTCGGCGGTTTGGGGGGCAGTCATTTGCATAATCCTGGTCTCCGGCAAGGCGTGGTGCGGCGCTTAGCCGCCAGCCACGGGTTGCACGACATCGAGCTTGTCGCCCGGCTGCAGCGCGCGCGCCGCATGCTGGGTGCGCGCGACGAAATCGCCGTTCAGTGCGACCGCGAACGGCGGACGCGCGCCGAACGCGGCGAGCGCATCGGCGACAGTCGCGCCTTCGGGCAGCGACAACGGCTTCTGATTGATATGAATGTCCATGGTGTTCGAATACGGTTCAGTCAATAGCGGGAGCGGCACGTGCTGGCTTGCCCGCGGTTATTTCATCCGCGGATGCGCAACGCTCATGCCGGTTCCCGCGCACAGTCCAGTTGAAACAGCTCGCTCCAGCGCGCAGCGCGTTGCCAGTCGGCGAAAGCTTCGGCGTCGCCAATGCGGCCATCGAGCAGCGCCGCGGCAAAGCGCACGGCTTCGTCGGCGACTTCGGGCACGATCATGTAGCCGTGCCGGTACAGGCCGTTCACGCGCAGCGTCTGCGCGCCGTCCCACAGCAAGGCCGGACGGTGGTCCGGCAAAGTCGGGCGGCACTGCGAATTCAATTCGAGGATGCGTGCCTCGCCGAAGCCGGGATGCACGGAGAACGCCGCGCTCAGCAACTCGAGCGCCGAGCGCACGCTGACCGGCGACATGTCCTCGCCTTCTACCTCGGTCGCGCCGATCACGTAGAGATCGTCCTGCTTCGGCGCGATATACAGCGGATAGCGCGGATGCAGCAATCGCACCGGCCGCGTCAACTTGATGCCGGGCGCATGCACACGGGCGACTTCGCCGCGGATGCCGCGCAGCGTGGGCAGCACCGGTTTCGCGCCCAAACCCCGGCAGTCGATCGTGACGCGCGCAGGCGGCAGCGCGTGATCGTCGACCGGCGTATTCCAGTGCGTATCGACACCACGCTGGACCAGGCCCGCAGCAAGCGCGGCCAGCACCTGACGGTTATCCAGTTGGCCTTCATGCGGCAGCAGCCAGCCCTGATTGAAGCGGCCCGCCAACGCGGGTTCGGCCGCACCGAGCTGAGCGCCGGCCAGCGTCACAAAGCCGCCGTCGAGCAATTCGGCAGGCGCATTCGAGCGCACGCGGCGCTCGAACAACGGCGCTTCGGTCCGGTCGGCGTGATGCCAGACCACGAGCGTGCCATTACGCTGGAAGAACACCGGTTCGGGCAATTCGGCCAGCACTTGCGGCCAGGTCTCGAGCGAGCTTGCGCCGAGACGCGTGATCAGCAATTCGGCGCTGGCGGCTTCTGCCAGCGGCGCCAGCATGGCGGCGGCGACCCAGGCGGCGGCCTGCGAGCCGGCGGCGTCGCCGCGCTCGTAGAGCGCCACGCGATACCCTTCACCGGCCAGACGCCACGCGACCAGACGCCCGCACAGCCCGCCGCCGAGTACCGCAAAATCAGGTTGAGCAGGACGGTTCATCGCGCCCGCTCCGAGCCGCAACGGCCGGCAACGCTAAAACAGCACGGCACATCAACATAAGCGGCTGAAGCGCGGCGGGCAGTAAAACACATGTATGAAGAATAGGCGGTCATCGAGTCCTTTCTGTACGGCCCAAAAACGCACGTACCCAGGACGAAACCGGCGGGTGAGGCCGGCCGGGCAAAACGCGCGTCCCAATAGCGGACGCCGCCCGGCGGGGAATGGAAGACTGGCTGCTTCCGGAAACTTCCCGCGCCGGTATTACCCGGATCGGGTGCAAAGGGTCTCTCTCAGCCTAGCCGCCGCTGCATGAGAATCACGCAGCCTGTGGGCAAAGCACCCCTGTTTCGTCGAAGGTCATTAGACCATAAAAGGCGCAACGCCCGCAAACCGATGGCCCATGCAGGCGCGCGGCAGTTGATCCGGCACCATCTTTCGATCCGCCAATATGGCCGGAGCCGGCGCTCTGGCACAATGCCAGCACCGGATACTGCGGGGCCGCCTGGCCGCACGCGCGGCGTCGAGGCGCAGCCGCCGGGTGGAAATTAATTTTCGCTTAAGGGCCTCGCGCCAGAATCAGGCGCTCACCCGGGCGTGGGTTCGTCGAGCATGACGCCCGGGGCACGTACCGCAAACCGCCGTGGGGTCGGTCCGAAATGGGCCGGCCAGATGGGCCAGCACTTCATCAGGATGCTCATGACACCGAATACCGCTTCCAGCCCCGCGCTGCCGCCGGACGAAAAAGTCTCCGCCTGGAGCCTGATCAAACCTTACTGGGTTTCCGAAGAACGAAAAACGGCGTGGGGGCTGCTCGTCGCGATCATCGTGATGAATCTGCTCGTCGTGTGGATCAACGTGCGCCTGAATCGCTGGAGCGCCGACTTCTACAACGCGCTGCAGACCAAGAACGTGCACGACTTTCCGCACCTGCTGATGGTGTTCACCGGGCTCGCGTTCGGCTTCATCATCCTTGCCGTGTACGGCCGTTATCTGCGCCAGATGCTCGGCTTCCGCTGGCGCCAGTGGCTGACCACGCGTTATCTCAACGAATGGCTGCGCGACAGCGCCTTCTACCGGATCGAACGCGACCGGCTCGCCGACAACCCCGACCAGCGGATCAGCGACGACCTGCAATCGTTCGCCACCACCACGCTCTCGCTAACGCTCGACCTGCTCTCCACGGTCGTCACGCTGGTCTCGTTCATCACGATCCTGTGGTCGCTGGCCGGCGCGCTGACCATTTCGCTCGGCGGCATGCCAATACAGGTTCCCGGCTACATGGTGTGGGCCGCGGCGCTCTACGCCGTGGTGGGCTCGCTGATCATCCAGAAGGTCGGCCACCCGCTCGTGCCGATTAACTACCAGGCACAGAAAGTCGAGGCGGATTTCCGTTTCGGCCTGATCCGCCTTCGTGAGAACGCCGAACAGATCGCCTTCTATAACGGCATGGAAACGGAGAAGACGAACGCGCACACGCTGTTCGGCCGTATCCGCGACAACTGGTGGCAGGTGATGAAGTACACCAAGCGGCTCACCTTCGTGCTGAGCTTCTACGGTCAGATCGCGATCATATTCCCGATCGTCGTCGCCGCGCCGCGCTACTTCGCAGGCGCTTTCTCATTCGGCGTGCTGATGCAGATCTCGCAAGCATTCGGCACCGTCAGCGATTCGTTTTCGTGGTTCATCAATAGTTACGGCACGCTCGTCGAGTGGCGCGCAACCGTGAACCGGTTGCGTGAATTCAAGCGCATCGTGCATGCGCCGCGTCTGAAGGAGTCCGTGTCGCCGGCCACCGCGCATGGCGGCATCAACCTGCATTTCGTCGATGAAGACCGGCTTTCCACCGACGGCCTCCAGCTTGCGCTGCCGAACGGCAACCCGCTGTCGCGCATCCGCGATATCGCGATCACACCGGGCTCGCGCTGGCTGGTGCGGGGTCCGTCCGGCTCCGGCAAGAGCACGCTGATGCGCGCGCTCGCCGGCTTGTGGCCGTTCGGCGACGGCTCGATCGACGCACCGGTCAACGCACGCATGATGTTCATCCCGCAGGTCAGCTACATGCCGATCGGCACGCTGAAGGCCGCGCTCGCCTATCCGTCCCCCGCGGACACCTACACCGACGAAGAATGCCGTGAAGCGCTCGTCACCTGCCATCTTTCGGAATACGCCGAGCGCCTGCAGGAATCGGGGCACTGGACGCGCATCCTCTCGCCAGGCGAACAACAACGCCTCGCCGGCGCCCGCGTGCTGTTGCACAAACCGGACTATCTGTTCCTCGACGAAGCGACCAGCGCGCTCGATGCGGAAAACGAAGCGCGTCTCTATCACCTGTTCACCGAACGGCTGCCGAAGGCGGCGATCGTCAGTGTCGCGCATCGCGAATCGCTGGCGGCGTTCCACGGCGACACGCTCGACGTCGAGCGTTCGGGCGAACCGATCGCCGCATAAACAGCACAAGCAGCATCAGCAGCCTGCACAGCGAGAGCGACATGAGCCAAGCCGACGACGCGAGCAGTACGACTGACATCAGCGACTCCGGCTTCGATCGGGTCGTGCTGATCACCGGCGCGGGTTCCGGCATCGGCGCGGCATTGGCACGGCGCATCGCCGCGCCGCGCACCGCGCTGATGCTGCACGCACGCGGGGCCGACGACGAAGCGCGCCAGCGTCTCGCGCAGGTCGCCGCCGATTGCAGCGCGAACGGCGCACACTGCGCGACGGTATGCGCCGATCTGGCTGAACGCGGCGCCCCCGAGCACGTGATTCATCAAACGCTCGCGCACTTCGGCGCGCTGGACCAACTGGTCGCGAATGCCGGCCACGCGCAACGGCAAACGCTCAACGCACTCGACACGGATGCGTTCAACGCCGCCTTCGCTGCAATGCCGGGCGCCTTCGCCGCGCTCGTCAAGCGAGCCACGCCGGCACTGGCGACCTCGGAGCGAGGCCGCGTGGTCGCGCTCAGTTCGTTCGTCGCGCATCGCTATCGCGTCGATGCGCCATTCGCCGCTACGGCCGCCGCGAAAGCGGCACTCGAATCGCTGGCCAAAACCGCCGCCGCAGAACTGGCGGCGCATGGCGTGACCGTCAATTGCGTGGCGCCCGGCTACACCCGTAAAGATCGCGGTCCAAGTGCCGATAATGCATCGGTGTGGACTCGCGCCGCCGAGGCAACGCCGCTTGGCCACGTCGCCGAACCGGCGGATATCGCGGCGTTGATCGCATTCCTGCTCTCCGACGAAGCGCGCCACATCACCGGCCAGGTGATTCATATCGACGGCGGCCTCACGCTCGGCTAAGCGGCACGCCGCTCGTCAGCGCGGCAAGGCCGCACGCCTATTTGCGAGACCTTGCTGCGAGACCTTGCTGCGAGACCTTGCGCGCAATCGACCCACACATCGCAACATCCTGAAACACGCGAGAAGAGTTCGAAAGCACTCGCGAAGCGGGCAAGCTGTTCCCCGCTTTGAAAAGCCCCTGCTGCAGCGACGATAGTCGTGCGGGCCGTACCCTCTCCGGTCCGCCACGCCACTCACTGCTACCGGACTCTCCGCACATGTCATTCGATCGCCGCTCTCATCCTTCGACCCAGCGCGCAGCGCTCGCTCTTGGCGCAGCCCTGCTGCTCGCGAGCGCCACGCATGCGGCGCTTGCCGCCCAGCCCGCCGAACCCGCGGACGTTTGCCCCGCGCTCAAACATATCGTCAGTGCTGCCGACTTCAAGCAGTTGCATTCGCAACCTGCCGCGCAACTGCCAGGTGTCTCGGCTGCGGACGACTGCCGCGCCAACGCGCACGCCTACGATTGCCACTGGCGCGCGCACTGGCAAGCCGACGGCGTCGTCAACGATCCGCTCGAGGAGTTCGGCGCCGATATCGCCGCCTGCTTTCCGAACGTCGTGCACGACGTCAACACGCCGACGCGTCAGCATTTCATCGTGACCACCGATGACCGGCGCGTGAGCGTCACAGCCAGCGTGCAAGGGCAAAACGAACTGCGCCTGCGCGTCACGCGCTGAGCGTGGACCCTGCTTGCCGCAAGCCGTTACCGTTACCGTTACCGTTGCCGTTACCCTGCACCGCTGTTCGCAGCGCCCCTTTGTGACGCCGCACATCTTCACCGCTACCAGGCACCGCATCATGACCACCATGCCACGCTTGCGCGTTGACGCTTTCACGCGGGCCCCGATGGCCGCGTGGGTCAGGTTGCGGCGGCCCGGTGCCCGGCTCGCTGCCTCGGCCTGCCTCGCGTTAGGCCTGAACGGCTGCGCGTGGACACTAATCTCGGCGGCCGACGCCACCGGCTCCGTGATTCAGGCCGGCTACGCGATCGCCGCGAACTACTCGTCGCCGACCTTCGTCAACGGCCGGCGGGCAGACGTGCACAACGTCTGCATCGAAGTGAATCAAACGGTGTCAGTCGGCGATTTCGTGCCGGCACTGCAGCTCGCGCTCGACCGCCGTGGCATTCGTTCGGACGTCTACAATCCGGGCACATCGCCCGCCGGATGCGAGGCGCGTCTCGTCTACAACGCGGCGATCGATTACGGCCGCCGTTCGTTCAGCGACGAAACGATCCAGTATCTGTCGATCATCGATCTGACGCTGATCCAGCACGGGCGCATTCTCGTCACCGCGCGCTACCAGACCGGCGGCCTCAATACCGACCGCTTCTCCACCGCATCGACCAAGCTCAATGGTTTGATCGACAAGATGGTGGTCGATCAGACCGACCTGGAACGGCAACCGATGCAAACGATGCAGACATCGCTGGCAAACTAGAAGAAGACCCGCCTGCTTGCTTTCTCTTACACGAGAAAGGATTCGAAAGCGTTGCGTGCTTTGCGACCCTCGCGCGGATCACTAAGATGACCTGGATGAACCAATCCATTCTGGTCGTCGACGACGACCCCGTCGTCCGCGAACTCGTCAGCGAATATCTGCTAGGGCGTGGCTTCAATGTGTCCACGCTCGAACACGGTATGGCGCTGCAGCGCGCGTTGCAAAACGAGCGCCCCGCGCTGATCGTGCTCGACATCATGATGCCGGAGCTCGACGGCATCAGCGCACTGCGCGCATTGCGTGTCGCCGGTGACGATATTCCCGTGATCCTGCTGACCGCGCGCGCCGATCCGATCGACCGCGTGATCGGCCTCGAACTCGGCGCCGACGATTATCTCGGCAAGCCATTCGAACCGAGCGAACTGGTCGCGCGGATTCGCACGGTCCTGCGCCGCCGCGGCGCGATTGCGCCGAGCGCGCCGGAGCAACGCGCACCCTATCGTTTCGGCCGCTTCGAGGTGAATTTTCCGGCGCGCGAACTGCGCCGCGATGGGGAACGCATTCCACTGCGCTCGAGCGAGTTCGCAATGCTCAAGGTATTCGTCACGCACGCGATGACGGTACTCACGCGCGCGCAGTTGCTGGAGAAACTGCACGGCAATAGCGAGGCGCATCGCAATCGCAGCCTTGATGTATCGATCTGGCGTTTGCGGCGGCTGATCGAGGTGGACCCGTCCGAGCCGCGCTATGTGCAAACTGTGTGGGGCCGCGGCTACGTGTTCGTACCGGACGGTGAGATCGGCGCGGCGGAACGCAACGCGGCGCCGCTTTCGTAAGATCTGAGAGAGCGTGCCCCGACGTGTCGCACAACTCGCGCGCACCGCGATCGACTTCAGAAAGTCAGCACGCTCAGAAACATCCTTTGCAGCCAGCCCATCGTGGTGGCGTCGGATACCATTCCCACGCCGGCCTGCTCGATACGCGCATTGGCGACCTTGCTCGACGCGACATAATTCCCGGCTTCGATATCCTTCGGATTGACGATACCCGACAGGCGCAAGCGGTCGCGATTGCCGCTCATCGCGATGACCTTCTCGCCCGACACCACCAGATTGCCGGTCGACATCGTGCCGATCACCGTCACAGCGAGTGTGCCAGTCATGCCGCTGGTGTCGGTG
>Ga0307408_100003285_pt1 | contig 11123 bp, 10 predicted proteins | sample 322Cmetagenome_FD_202116 | JGI IMG/M metagenome (GOLD analysis project Ga0307408, IMG submission 202116) | Maize rhizosphere microbial communities from greenhouse at UC Davis, California, United States - 322HYB-C-3 | ecosystem: Host-associated > Plants > Roots > Rhizosphere > Soil | place... | reverse complement strand
CGTTGCCGATTTCAAAGACCACGCCCGCGCGGCTAAGCGGGACCATCCGCCGGACATCGTCGGGAGTCACTTCGCGGCGATCGGGACCGAGATAGAGGTCGATCTTTTCCAGCTCGTTGGCGATCTGCCGTGTCGCCTCCCCGGCGAGCATGATGAACAGCTCCAGCGCATCGTCTCCGAATTGCAGGCCGAGCTCCTTCGCTTTCTTTTCGACCAATCCGGCGACTTCCTCCTGCCAGCCATCCCGGGACGTATCGATCTTGTCGTAGGCTTTCACCTGCGCGCCCTTTTCGAGGAACTTCCAGAAGGCGCGACGCTTGTCGATGCCGGTAGAACTCAGCAGGAAGGTGATCCCGGGAGCAAGACCGCCTTCGAGGCAGCCCTTCAGCGACTCCACGCCAGACAAGGTCCGCTCGGAGCGGCCGGTCACATCATCGAGCAGGAAGCTGGCGTTCTTCAACCACACGACCTTCTCACCGAAAAAGGGCAAGGTCTGCAGCGCCTCCACGACCGAGCGGCAGATCTGGAAGGCGCCCTCGGAATTGTCCGCGGTCCCCTCGATCGTCTCGTGGGTGAAGCCGTCGTCAACGCCGCCCGTGAGGTCACGGTGCAGCCGGAGGGCTTCCTCTTTCACGCGCCCGTCGTCGCTGCCGACAATGGCGAAGATGTTCGGCTTGGCGGCCACACCGGAGGTGTAGGCGGCGGGCGCTGGGGCGGGAAACAAAAAGTGCCCGGCCGAGGAGACGGCCGGGCACTTGGCTGGAACAATTGAAGCCGGGTTTCAGTCCTTGATGTCGATCCCCCACTCGGTCGGCGAGATGATGGCATCGTCATTCTTGTCGATCTTGTCGAAAGCCTTGAAGATGCTGGCGGGGTTCGACGGTGGATAGACGCGGGTGGCAGCGAATTCCTCGATATCGAGGCCGCCACTGTCGTTGTCATCGGCCGCGAAAAAGATCTCGGTCTTGCTCGGTTTGATCGCACGGCCACCGTTGGCTGCGATGAAGTCGTCGAGGAAGATGCCGCGTTCCGGAACCACGATGCCGCGGACGGTGGCGACGTTGATGAAGCTGGCGAGTTCGTCGAAGCGGATCTCGGTGATCACAGGGCGGGTGCTCGCGCCGTAGGAGTTCGAGAACTCTTCGAAGTCGAGGTAGTTGTTTTCGTCGGTGTTCGCCTCATTGAAGAACTCGGTGAAGACCTGAATCTTGGCAGGTGAGATCTTACGTTCACCAGCGATCGCAGGGGAGGAAAGGGCAGCAACGCCCATTGCCAGGAGGAGGATGGATTTCATATTACGAGCGAATTACGATCCTCCGCCACCTGATTGTCAATCAGACATGTTAGGACCGCCGCGCGACCTAACAATACCCCTCACGCATCGGGTAAATATCCCGGTGGCCGCGGCTTTTCCTCACCGGCCTTCTTGCGCTCGCGCGCCTCGCGGAAGAAACCCTGCACCAAGGCCAGGCACTCATCACCCATCACTCCCGCAGTAATCTCGCAGCGATGGTTCAGCGGCGGACAGGCATCTAGCAAATTGATCCAGCCACCGGCGGCTCCGCCTTTCGGATCGGGGCAACCGAAGACCACGCGTTCCGGTCGGCAATGAACGATCGCGCCGGCACACATTGGGCACGGTTCCTTGGTCACAAAGAGCGTGCACTTCTCCAGCCGCCAATCGCCGAGGGTATTCTGCGCCGCGGTCAGCGCGAGCATCTCGGCGTGTGCGGTGGCATCGCGGAGCGTCTCCACCTGATTCCACGCGCGGGAAATGATCTTCCCCTCGCGGACGATCACGCAGCCGATCGGCACCTCGGTGGCAGCATAGGCCTTCTTGGCCTCACGCAAGGCTTGGCCCATGAAGTAGTCGTCGCTGCCGAGGTCGATAATCCCGCTCACGCGGCGAGGAATAAGTTCCGAGGGAAAAGTTCCAAGTGCCAAGAAACGCCAAAGACCTTACCGCCCTCAGCCCTGCCACGTCTGGTCGATGAACGAGATGATCGTCGGGATCGCGAGGTCGAGGGTCTTGCCCGTCTCCTCGTAGGCCTTGCGGCCCATTCCGAGCGGATCCGGCACATCCGCCGCCACACCGCGGCCGGGGATCTCGACGAACTCACAGACGAGGTAGAACTTGTCCGAGAACTCCGGGAAGAGGTTCTCCAACGCCTCCAAGTGGCCGGAGGTCATCGCGAAGACGTGGGTGGCAGCCTCCAGCAGCTCCGGCGAGACCGGTTGGCTGGAGAATCCATCGAGCGTGACGCCGCGGGCACCGAGGAATTTGACGGTCTCCGGGTTCGGCTTGTCGCCCGGGTAGGCGGCCACACCGGCGGAAGCGACCTCGAAATCATGGCGGCCTTCCACGGCCTTGCGGAACATTCCTTCGGCCATCGGGCTGCGGCAGGTATTTCCCGTGCAGACAAACAGGACCGATTTCTTGGCGGACATCGCGCGCACCCTGCCCTTCCGGCGGCGTCCGGTCAAGGCGGGGGGAGTGAATGAAGGAAGCGGGCCGCACTGTTAGTCGTTTTCCCGGAAAGCGCCTTCCCCCAATGCCGTGTGACTGCTACAGCGCTCGCGGCATGACCTTGGAGGAAGCACGGCGCATACTCGGATTGTCCGAAAAGGAAGACTTGAGGAATCGCCTCGAGGAATTCACCGCCGCTCGCGAGCGGATCGCTGACATGGTCCGCAGCGCGCCGAATGAGACCCTGGCGCTGCGCTTTCAGGACGGCCTGATCGAGTTCGACAAGGCCCTCGCCGTCCTGCGCGAGGAGTCGGAAAAGGAGCCCCACGAAGTCGTCCGCGCCCGCGAATGGATGGCCGCCGCCCGCGGCTCGGAGCCTGAAGAACCTGCCCAGCCCGCGGCCGAAACGCCTGCTCCGGCACCGCTTCCCGATCCAGTCATCCCACCACCCGTCAGCCCGCCTGCCGCCACCACGGCATCGACACCGGCACCGCCGCCAACGGCACCGATCGCAGCACCGGAATCCACGCCGCCCCTTCCCCCGGCCCCTTCCCCCGCGAAGGAGTTGCCTGAAGAAGAGGAGGACGAATTTGCCGACGAGCCTCCCAAGCGCAGCGTTGCTGCGCGTGTGGGCATGGCGTTCCTCGTGCTGCTCGTTGCCGCCGCCGGCGGAGCAGCGCTCTATCTCAAGAATCTGGCTGACGAAAAGCTGCGCACCAACGAGCGGCTCACCTTTCTGGAACGAAACGCCGCGCTGCTGATCGAGGCCCGTCGCTGGCCCGAAGCCACCGCCGCCTACAATGAATACGACCAGATTCGCCCCCATACGAAAACCGTCGAGGTCGGCCGCCGCAGTATCGAGGCCGGCATGGAGGAGGAGCAGCGGCAGTTCGTCGGCTACTGGTCCGGCGAAGCGATCGCGGCCTTCGAACTCGGCCGACTGGAGGATGCGATCAATGCCGCCCGCAAGGTGCTGGAAAAGTATCCGAACCAGAAGGAGCTCGCCGATCTACTCCAGAAGGCCGAGCAGGCGCGCAATACCCAGGCACGCGAGGCACTCGTCGCAGCCACCACTTCCGCCATCCAAAAGCGCCGCTGGGAAGAGGCCGAGTACAAGGCCAAGCAACTCGCCGAGTCCTTCCCCGGCGATCCGGAGGGCAAGACCCTGCTCGTTGAAATCGCCGCCGGCCGCGACAAGGACGCCAAGGACCGCCAGCGCGCCCGCCAGCTTTTCGACGCCGCCAAGCAGCGCGACACCGGCACCTTCGACCGGAGCGCCTACGAGTGGCTGCGCGAAGCCGCCGCGCTCTCTCCCGACGATACCGAGATCGCCGCGCTTTATCAGAAGATCGCCTCCTACACCCGCACCATCCATGTGCCCGCTGACTATCCGAAGCTGGCCGATGCGATCGCCTCCGCGCGCGACCGCGATCGCATCATGGTCGCTGAGGGCACCTTCCTGGGCCCCGTGATCATTGACAAAGCGATCTCCCTGGAAGGCACCGGCCGCGACAAGACTTTCGTGGAAGTCGGGGCCAGCGATAGCACCGCCGCCACCTTCGGCCGCCATTCCGGCGGCACCCGGGTCAGCGGCATCACCTTCCGCCACCGCGGCTTCGAGGCAGGCAATGACCGTTTCTCCGCCCTGCTGGTCCGCGGCGCGGAGATCAATCTCAGCGATTGCCGCGCTGCCGATGCCGCCGGCCACGGACTCGCCGTCGTCGAGGCCGGCCGGGTGATCGCCACCCGCTGCCTCTTTGAAAACAATGGCTGGGACGGTGTCGCCGTCCGCGGCGCGGGCAGCCGCATCGAATTCACCGAGTGCGAGGCCACAAGCAACATCGGGCACGGCTTCGACCTGTGGGACGGCGGCTCGGGGGCGATTCACCAGAGCATCGCCCGCGACAACAGCGGCAATGGCATCGTCGTCGGCACCACCGCTGACAACGTGGTCATCGGCAACTGCGACCTGCGCGCCAACCGCGAGTACGGCATCGTGGTGGCCAGCGCCGGATCCGGCCGCGTCCACGCCAACCGTTGCCGGGAAAACCTGCTCGGCGGCATGGCCGTTCGCACCGCCGCCGCCCGCCTGATCTTCGAGAACAACATCCTCGAAAAGAACCTCGGCCCCGGTCTGGCGCTCGAGAAAGGCCTGGACCCGAAAGTCTTCTCCACCAACACCGCCACCGGCAACGCCGGCGGCCAGAACGTGGTGCCCAACGGGGACTTTTCGAGCGGGGATTGAGACGCCGCCTGGATTCCGGTTTCTTCCAAGCCCGCTGGTTGCCAGCGCTCCGCACATTAAGCACTAAGCCCTATGGAAGCCCCACAGGTCAGGGACTTGATGCAGCAGTTCGTGCTGGGAACCGGTCAGCATAAGCTCGCTTTGCAGTGCGATTGCGAGAATCTGGAGACGGTCTACTTGGTTCTGGACCAAGACGGTTCCGTTCTCGTCACCGACGATCACAGGACCTTCCAGTATTTGGACGGCGGAACGGATTCGACTTATGTCGCCGTTGAGAGTTTGGACCTAGAAGCAGCCCGTCAAGTTTGCGAAGAACGTGGCGTGGAGCTGAAACCTGCGACTCCAGATGGCTACCCGAGTATCGAGTGCGTCCTGAAGTCGGGGGAGCCTTTGTCAGTTGCCATCGCCCGGGTTGCAGAGGCCATTGACTGCGTCTTTTCGCTCGCGAGACGGCCCGATCTGGGATGAACGGAAGGCATGAACACGCCAGCCTCGATTTTCCGCGGGAGATTTACGGCATTCGCCAAGCCCCGCTTGACCCCCGCCCGCCACCTCCGTACCTCTCCCCCATGGAACCGCTCTACGAGGGAAAGGCGAAGCGTCTCTGGGCCACCGAGGACCCAAATGTCCTGCGCATGGAGTTCAAGAATGACGCCACCGCCTTCAACGGCGAGAAGAAGGCCCAGTTCGAGAACAAGGGCCGCCTGAACAACGCCATCAGCACCCTCATCTACGGTTTCCTCGAAAAGGAAGGCGTGCCGACGCACTTCGTCCGCCAGATCGACGACACCAACGTGGAAGTCCGCAAGGTGGACATCCTCATGGTCGAGGTGATCATCCGCAACCTCGCCGCCGGCAGCTTCTGCAAGCGCACCGGCGTCGCCGAGGGCACCCCGTTTTCCCAGCCGATCATCGAATTCTGCATCAAGAGCGATGAGCTCGGCGACCCGCTGATCAATGACGACTACATTCGCGAGCTCAAGCTCGCCACGCCGGAGGAGCTCGCCTTCCTGCGCACCTCCGCGCTCAAGGTGAACGGGATCCTCGGCAAGTTCTTCGCCGAATGCGGGCTCAAGCTGGTGGACTTCAAGCTGGAGTTCGGCCGCCTGGCCACCGACCCGGCAACCGTCGTCCTCGCCGATGAGATCAGCCCGGACGGCTGCCGCCTGTGGGACCTCAAGACCGGCGAGAAGATGGACAAGGACCGCTTCCGCCGCGACCTCGGAGGCGTCATGGAAGCTTACGCTGAAGTGCTGGAGCGCGTGAAAGCCGCGACGGCGGGCTAACCCACAGCACCAACGACTCTAAAGCCCCAAGGGGGCGAAATTCCTAAGCCCAGGGCAAGCGAAGCGCTGCCCTGGGTTTTTCATGGAAGGACCACGGTCCCCTGAAGGGCGACTATAAGGGTGAGGCGCGGGCACATCCTCGTCCATGGTCTACGGCCACTTCCTCGCCCTGATCCCTTTCACCGCCCCATCCTGCCCTTCGACTCCTCGATCGTCATCCCGTTCTGCTGTTGCCATGGGACAACATCAGCGTCGGTGACCATGTTGCTTTGACGGCTGTCTTCCGCGCCCGAGAACTTGGTGATCCCATCCTTGCCCATGTCGCGCGAGCTTCCGGTGGCATAGTCACCAGTCTTGTAGGCCCTGCTGCCGTCACGGGCGACCTTGGTGCCCTCGCCCGCCGAATCCCCTTGGAAGCGTGAGGACTTGCGCAGGCCATCGGCGTCGGTATTCCCGCCGTAAACGGTCTTGGCGTAGTCCTTGGCCCCCCAGAACGACTTCTTCTTATATTCGCCGGCTTGGTATTCTTGGCCCGCATAGCCGCGATTGAACTGGCTGTTCGCCTTGTCGAACCCGGAGGCCGACTTGTACTCGCCCATCGGCTTGCCCTTGCTGTCGGTCATGAAGGGACTTCGCGAGCCGAACTTGTCCTGCATCTTCCCCATGTCGTCGTCGCCGTTGTCACCGGTCTTCATCCGGAAGGGCTGCGTGGCCGGGTCGGACGCCGCCATCGGTGCCGAAGCACCCGCCGCCGCCTTGGAGGCCGATTCACCGCCGGTGCCGGAGCAGGCCACCAGCCAGAGGGCCGGAAGCAGCGGGAAAAAGCGGGACAAGCTCCTCATTCGGACGCGGACGCTGGCAAATCCCTTCAGGCAGGGCAACCCGTAAACTCTAACGCCCCTTGGCCGGCTCCACGAACTCCTCGACCGCGCGGTAGTCCACCCGGTCCGTACCCGGCTTGTTGAAGAAGAAGAAATAGCTCCGGAGGTTCGGATCGACCGGCCAGTTGGTCTCGCTGAGCAAGCGTTCGTTCGCTCCCTCTCGAACCTTGATGGACACCGCGTAGAGCTTGTCCGGCGACGCACCCGCGGGCGTCACCACGCTCCCCTTGCCCGGCTCGAGGGTGAAGGCGGACGTGCCCACCTTTCCCGTGACCGCCTTCGAGGAGCTATTGTGGAAGTAAACGTCGCCGGGCTTGAACGCCTTGCCATCGGCTGCGAGCACCACGGACTGGTAGGTCTTCTCGGAGGAAAGCAGCAGGACCAGGAAAGAATCCCCGGCTTCTGGCAGCGCCACCTTGGCCAACGAGGCATCGCCCGCCGCCGACTTCACCTCGAACGATCGCGCTGGGGCCACAATCGGCTCGGAGAGCGCATTCAGGGGCAGCGGGATCGCCGCGGATTTCTTGTCGCCGGCCGCCAGCACAACGTCACCGGCTGCTTCCGGTGCACGATCGGCGAGCAAGCGCACCATCGGCTCGCGGGCCAAGGACAAGGACGGAGCGGCAACCAGCAGCGAAAGAAAAAGAGAGCGGATCATGGCTAGAGGTGCCGCAGGAATGGAAATAGCGGCACTGTCTGTTCTCGCAGGCCTAGTCGTCCGCGTCAACTACGCCGAATGGACTACACCCGGAACAAGCCACCCCGTTTCCCACCAAGCGCCGCGGCCCCCGCAATGGCGATCGAGAGGAACACCATCGCCCACGTGCCCAGCGCCGCCGCCAACTCATGCCCGTTTCCGAGCGACGAAAGCAGCGAGTAAATCGTCTTCGTGATCGGGTAATATTCGACCTGCTGCGCGAGGATCAGACTATCGCTCACCTCCAGCATCGCGAAGGCGAAGGCAAGGATGCAGCCGGCGGCGAGGTTCGCGCCAATCAGCGGCAGCGAAACCTTGCGCAGCGTGCTGAACCAACCCGCGCCCAACGAACGCGCCGCTTCTTCCAACGCCGGATTGCTCTGCTGAAGTCCTGCGACTGCGGAGCGCACGACGTACGGCAAACGTCGTACTGCATACGCCACAATCAAGAGCAGCGCTGGATTGCCACCAGAGCCGATCAGGAACCGCAGCGGCCGGCCTTCCTGCGAAAGCGCCAGATAGCCGAACGCGAGCACCAGGCCCGGCACCGCCAGTGGCAACATCACCAGCGCATCCAGCAGCGCCCGGCCCTTGATGGTGCTGCGCACGATCACCCAGGCAATGGCAACGCCGAGCACCAGGTCCACGAGCGTCGCGAAGGAAGCGTAGAACAGGCTGTTCTTGATCGAGGGCACCACGAAGGGATCGCCCAGGGCATCGAGGTAGTGGTCGAACTTCAGCGCGACCGGGAAGACCGTCTTGTACCAGTCGTCCGACAGCGAAAGCAGGATCACGCCGAGGTGGGGCAGCGAAGCGATCAGGAACACCGCGCCGAAGATCATGGCGCAGCCCAGCGATTTCAGGCCGGTCAATTTCACCTCCGCTCCCCTGCCCTTGGGCCGCGGCTGGGCTCCCGAGGTCTGACGACCGAACAGCGCCTTGGTGATGCCGAAGACCAGCGCGGAGATCACGAGGATGACCGCCACCAGTGCATACGGAGCCGGATTGCCGGAAAGGTCCTTGATACCATCGAAGACCTGCACCGGCGCGACCCGTGTGAAGTCGAACACCAGCGGCACGCCCAGCTCCGTGAATGCCCACACGAAGACGATCGCGGAGCCGGCAAAGATGCCCGGCATCGCCAGCGGCAGCGTGATCCGCCACAGCCGCCGCGCTGGCGGACAGCCCAGGTTTTCCGCCGCCTGCTCCATCGCGGGGTCGAGATTCGACAGCGCCGCGGTGATGTTCATGTAGAGGATCGGATAGAGGTGCAGCGCATTCATCGCCACGATCCCCCAGAAGCGGCCCTTCGCCAGCCAATCGACCGGAGCCTGCGGATTCATCAGGCCGATCTCTGTTAGAAACGCATTCAGCGATCCCTCCACGCCGAGCATGTGCCGGATGCCGATCGCACCGACGAACGGCGGCAGCACCAGCGGGATCAAAATCAAGATACCTAACAGCCCGCGCCCAACGAAGTCATAGCGGTAGGAAAGCAGCGACAACGGAAACGCGATCAGGAAGGTCGCAAGAGTGCTCACCACACCCAATGCGAGCGCATTCCACAGTCCCTCGCGATAGATCGGGCTGCGGAAAATATCGCCGATGAAATCCAAGGTGAAGCCGCCGCCCGGCGTGCGGAAGGCTTCGCCGATGACCGAGAACGCTGGATAGAGGAAGAACACCGCGAAGAGCGCTGTGACGATCGCAGTCACGGTGATGGCGGCTCCGCGGTTCATGGCGCGCCTCCTTTCTCCGCGAGCATCGCCGCCCTCTCATAGTTCGCCCGGAATTGGGCGGAAATCGTCGACATCGCACGCATGGTTGCCAGCGGGTCCTTCTTGTTAATGAGGGGCACGATCTCTTCCATCAGCCGTCGGTAGGAAAGATGAGACGTATCATAGAAGACCTTGCCCGCCTCAGTCTCCTTTAACGACTGGCCCCCCATGTTGTCCCGCATCAGCAGCCAGGCCTCCTTCATCTCCTCGTGGGGATCGATGGCCATGGCGCGGAAGATCTGGGTGAGCGCCTTGAAGGTGCCGCCCGTCAGCTCGCGCTTGTATTCGAAGCCGCCACTGCGCTCGTAGGGCAGCGCGTCCGGATCGGCGAAGCGTGACAAATTTTCCGTTGAGTAAAGGTCGCGCCTAACTGGCAAGCGCCGTGGCGACGTGTCGCGCGGACCACCGGGCAGCCCGGCCTTCACGTTCCAGAGGAGCTGGCCTTCCTTGCTCAGCACGAAGGTGACGAACTCCTGCGCGATCGCTTCGTTCGGCGCGCCGCGGAAGATCGCAATGGGATCCACGCTGATCGAGGTGCCGCCGAGAGGAGCGGTCCATACCAGCCGCGACTCATGCCCGTGCTTCGAGAGCTTTTCCTCAAAGGACCGGCCGTAGAAATCGATGCAGGTTCCCGCCGCGGCATCGCCCTGCGCGACGTCATGCGGCACCTTGCTCGCGGAGTCGGTGAAGTAGCGGGCGTTCGCAGCCATCGCCTGCAGCTGATTCAGCCCGCGCTTCCAGCCTTCCTCCCTGGCTTCCGGGGTGTCGCCCTTCTCGCGGATGACCTGCTGCATCTTTTCCTGGATCATCATCTCGAAGGCCCGGCCGACCGAGCTGCTCTTCGTGGGATCCGCCAAGGCCACGTAGCCGGCCAAGGCGGGATCGCCGAGGTCATCCCACTTTCGCAGCGCCGGCATGCCGAGCCGCTTCACCGATTCGCGATTGTAGCAAATGCCCATCTGCGAGAGGCAGGTGCCGACCCACTTGTGATGCGCCTCGTAAAAGGTCTCGCCGGTGAAGTGCTGCGGAATGACATCTTCGGCGAACCACTCCGGATGCTCCTTGAAAACCGTCAGTTCGATGAAGCGCCCCTTGGCAAGCTGGCCGGCGAAGTCCGGCTCGCCGCCGCCAAAGAAGAGATCGATGCCCACACCGGGCTTCTTGATTTCGTCAGCCGCCTTGAAGGAGCTGTCGAGTACGCGGGTGATGTCCGAAGTGCCACCGGGAATCCGCCAATCGATGTTCAATGAGCGGCCGGTCTTTTGCTTCCAATGCTTCGCGAAGGCCTCGCCGAATTCCGAACGGATTGTCTCATTGTGCGGCGTGATGATCACCAGCCGGTCATCGCCGTGACCCGCCTCCGCCAGATCCGAATCCCGCCGCAGCAAGATCGGCGCGGCAATCACCGCGACCAGCAGCAGCAGGATGGGCAGGAAGCGGCGCATGCGATCAGGTTGTTAGGCTTGCAGCACGGCCACATCGCCATGGCGGGCGGTCAATTTCACCGGCGTCTCACCCGGATCGCGCACCACCAGAGGATTCAGCTCGACCACCTGCTGGGGACCGGCCGCCGTCTCGACGACATACTGGATGCGCTGACCCAGATAGGATCGTTCGATGATTTTTCCCATCACACCATTTTCGCTGCTGTCGGCCTCGACCCGCCACGCTTCCGGACGAATGGAAATGATCACCTCTTCGCCACCGGTAGGCTGCCAGTCAGGCTTCGTCACTCGACCGACCAAGGGGCCCGCCGGGGTTTCCACCAT
>Ga0307408_100003284_pt1 | contig 11123 bp, 11 predicted proteins | sample 322Cmetagenome_FD_202116 | JGI IMG/M metagenome (GOLD analysis project Ga0307408, IMG submission 202116) | Maize rhizosphere microbial communities from greenhouse at UC Davis, California, United States - 322HYB-C-3 | ecosystem: Host-associated > Plants > Roots > Rhizosphere > Soil | place... | reverse complement strand
GTGTCCAATTCCACCAGCACATCCCCGGCCTTGACCCATTGCCCATCGTAGACCCGGATGGCTTTCACCACCGCCACCTCGCTCGGTTGGATGGTCTTGCTCTTGCCGCTTGCCACGACCTTGCCGCGCGCCGTGGCGACCACTTCGATTTCACCGACACAGGCCCACAAAAGCGCCAGTGCGGCGAAGCCCATGATGGTCCATTGGATGTAACGCGGCGCCGGGTGAGCCGGTTGATCCTGCAAGGCGAGCGCGGCCGGCAGGAACTGGACTTCGTGGGCAAGCCTATTCGGCGTGTCCAACTGTTTACGATGGCGCCATGCCTGGCGCCAGGCAGTCCGATAGCGTCGCAACAACGCGCGTGTTGCTGAGGGTTCGCTCATGCCAACTATCCTTGTTGCAAACGGTGCAAGCGAGAATAGTGTCCCGCTTGATGGGCCAGGAGCTCCTGATGGGTGCCCTGTTCGACGATCTGTCCGCGATCCATGACGACAATCCGGTTGGCATCGCGCACCGCCGAAAGCCGGTGGGCAATGATGATCACCGTTCGCCCTTTACAAATGGCCTGCATGTTCTGCTGGATGATCCGCTCCGACTCGTAGTCCAGTGCACTGGTCGCTTCATCGAAAATCAGGATTCGCGGATTGCCGATCAAGGCTCGGGCGATCGCCACGCGCTGACGTTGCCCGCCAGACAGCGAAGCGCCGTGCTCGCCGACCACCGTGTCGTAACCCTCGGGGAGTTCAAGAATGAAGTCATGGGCCCCGGCCATTTTCGCCGCTTGCATGACCGCCTCCAGGGGCGCCCCGGGATCGGTCAAGGCGATGTTCTCGCGGATGCTGCGGGCGAACAGCATGTTGTCCTGCAATACCACGCCGATCTGCCGGCGCAGTGAAGAAACGTCGGCCAGCGCCAGGTCCATGCCATCCACCAGCACGCGGCCGCGCTCCGGGACGAAGAGGCGCTGCAACAGGCGGGTCAGCGTGCTTTTGCCGGAGCCGGAACGTCCGACGATGCCGATCACCTCTCCGGCGCCTATTTCCAGGCTTACGCTGCGCAGCACCTCGGAGCCATCGGGGCGATAACGGAAATGCACCTGGTCGAATTCGATCCGCCCCTTCAAGGCGGGCAACGCACTGCGAGTCGCCTGGGACATCTCGGTCCGCGTGTTGAGAATATCCCCCAGGCGCTGCACCGAAACACCGGTCTGCTGGAAATTGGTCCACAGTTGAGCCAGGCGCATGATCGGTTGGGCGACCCGGCCCGCGAGCATGTTGAAGGCGATCAACTGGCCCACCGACAGTTGCCCGTCGATCACAAGCCGGGCGCCTAGCCATAGTGTCGCAACAGTCACCAGCTTGCCGATCAGAGAGACGCTTTCATTGGCGATCGTCGACAAGGTCTGGGTCTTGAAACCGGCACTGACGTAGGCCGCCAGTTGGTTGTCCCATTTGCGAGTGATCTGGGGTTCGACCGCCATGGATTTCAACGTGTCGATGCCGTTGACCGTCTCCACCAGAAAGGCCTGGTTCTCGGCGCCACGGGCGAAGCTTTCGTTCAAGCGGGCGCGGAGCACTGGCGTAATCAACAGGGAAACCACGACGTACAACGGCAGTGACAGCAATACCACCAGCGTCAACCAGCCGCTGTAGAAGAACATCACGGCGATGAACACCACCGAAAACAGCACATCCAGCACCAACGTAATGGTGTTGCCGGTAAGAAAGCTGCGGATATTTTCAAGCTCGCGGACCCGAGCGACGGAATCACCGACCCGCCGTGCCTGGAAATAGGACAACGGCAGCGTCACCAGATGGCGGAATAACCGGGAGCCCAATTCAACATCGATGCGACTGGCCGTGTGAGCGAACACATAACTGCGTAGCCCGCTCAAGACCGTTTCGAACAGCATGATGCCCAGCAGACCAATGGCAACCACATCCAGCGTGGTGAGCCCGTGGTGCACCAGTACCTTGTCCATGACGACTTGGAAAAAAAGCGGGGTCAACAACGAAAATATCTGCAGGACGAAAGAAACCAGCAGCACTTCACCCAGCAGTTTTCGATATTTGACGATGGCCGGGATAAACCAGGTGAAGTCAAACTTGGACAGCTCGCCCGCCAACGACGCCTGGGACCGTATGAGAATCAACTCACCGCCCCAGCGCTCCTGCAGCTGTTCGGCGCTGATCATTTCGGGGCGTTCGGACCTGGGGTCATGGATCAGGATTTTTTCCTGGTCCACACGGGCAATGATGAAAAAACCGCCGTCGCCGGCACAGGCAATCGCCGGCAAGGGCGTTTGCCCGAGCCGTTCGAACGTGGTGCGGATGGCCTTGGCCTTGAGGTCCAGCTGACGCGTGGCCAGCAATATTTCGGCTTTGCCGAACAGCTGCCCTTCAGCCACGTATTCGTGGGTGAGCTGTTCTACAGAAACGGCAACGTTGTGAAAACGCGCCAACATGGCCAGACAGGCCAGCCCGGTGTCCAGCGCCGCCGATGGCCCTGGAGAAGTACCTTGTTCTTGCATAAACGCTTCCATGCGGAAAATTCATTAACGAGCCCCCATGACTTCCTTGGGTGGGGCAGGTGTTCCGCTTGGCGCCAAGGCCAGAGTCAAGAACGATATCAGAACAACATTATTTGATTTTTGGGTCTCTGTCGATCCAGGAACCGACTTCTAAAGCCTGTGCCAGAGCCCTACATCAGCTCAGGGGGAAGAAAATCACGCTGCGGCTCGTAGTCTGCCTTCAGGTATTCGGCAAGCTGTTGCAGGTCGTTGGCACTCAGCGTGCCGGCAGCCTGTTTCAAACGCAGATTATTGAGAATGTAGTCGTAACGCGCGTCGTTATAGTCACGCACGGACTTGAAGAGTTGACGCTGGGCATTGAGCACGTCGACGGTGTTGCGGGTCCCGATATCCGCGCCGACCTTGGACGCTTTCAAGGATTTCTGGCTCGACAGGATCGTCTGCCGCCGGGCTTTTATCTGCTGGATATCGGAGTTGACGGCGCGGAAATAGTTACGGGTATCGAGGACCACTTCCCGGCGCTGGCTTTCCCTCAATTCCTCGCTTTGCGTCAGCCGCTGATAAGCCTCGTGCGCCTGGGAGCTGACACGTCCCCCGCTGTAGAGCGGGACAGTCACTTCCACGGCGAGACTGCTCTGGGCAACATTTCCACGGTACCCATTGCGACCAAAGTCAGTCGGGTTGCTGTAGCCAAAACTGTCGTTATCGCCCTTGCGATAAGAAGCCACCGCGTCGACCGTTGGCGCATGCCCGGATTGACGCTGACGCACGCGTTCTTCGGCGGCCTCGACGGCATAGTTGCTCGCCAACAGCATCAGGTTCTGCTCGACGGCGCCTTCTACCCACGACTTCGTATCACTCGGAATCGGCGCCAACACCGGCATTTGATGTTGCATGCCCTCGATACTGGCGTATTCCTGATTGGTCAGATGCGCCAATTGCTCGAAAGCGTCTTCGACCTTGCGCTGCGCCAGTTGGCGATTGGCTTGGGCATTGTCGAAAGCAGACTCAGCATCCAGGACATCCGTGATGCTCGACAGGCCACCTTTCAAACGTGCTTGCGCCTGATCCATTTGCTGTTTGAGCGCGGTCTCCTCAGCTTCCGATGCTGCCAGCTCATCCGCAGCACGCAATGTTTCAAAATAGGCTTCCGCCGTTTGCAGAATGAGTGCTTGCTCTTTGGCCGACAGTTCCAGCGCCGCCTGCACAATGCTGGCCTTGGCCGCCTTGAATTCATACCAGAATGCTGCGTTGACCAAGGGTTGTTTCAGGTTGGCCTGAATCGTATTGCCGCTGCGCACTCGTTCAAGCCCTGGCTCGTCACGCGATAGGCGAGTGGCTTCAAACGTAGCGCCGGTGCTGATCATCGGTAATAGATTGGCCCGTGCCTGCGGCACCTGTTCTTGTTGCGCAGCGTAATCGGCACGGGCTGCCGCCAGGTCGGAGTTATGCGAAACGGCCTGGCGATAGACCGCCATCAGCTCGGCCCGCTCAGCGGTCGGCGCGGAAAAAACGAACGAAGGGAACAGGCAGGCGAACAACAGAACGCGTTGAGCGCGACTCATGAACAAATCCTTTTGAATGAAGCGAAAGCCGCAAAAATCGGTGACCGCCCCGATGGGGCGCCGAAACTAAGGCAGTTTGGGGGAAGAGGTCAAGCGCTCAAGCACAACGCTGCGTTTTTCTACACGAGGCGGTTGCGAAGTCGTCGCCTTGGTTAATTGTGGCTGGTTTAACTCACTGAAAACCTGCCATCGGCACTGCGATCAATAATATCGCCGTCCCATGGGTCGCCGTCGACGCCACCACCCCATAACGCATGCGAACAAGCCCACAGGCCACACCTTCAATCAACGTGAACAGCAACACGGGCCAACCCAATTGGGTAACGCTCAAGGCGAGAAAGGCAGCATGGCCAGGGCGAACGGGTTGGCCAGAAAACTGATCTGCATGTCGCCGTTCAGGGACCACAGGCCCAAGGGTGTCATGGCGTCGCGCATCAACACGAACGCCAATAGCAAAATCACGATACGCAACGCGGTCTGGAACTTGGGCGTCAAGGCGAACCAGAAACCGAAAAGTGTGAGGCCCGGCAGCAGATACCGTACGTAGTCCAGCAGCACAGCGAATCCTTCGACGATCATTGCACCCTACCCTTGGCAGCAACCGGCGCATGCTGCGCCATCAGCTCCACGACCCAATCGATGAACACCCGCAACTTGGCGCTGATATGCCGGTTCGGGGGATAGGCCAGATAAAGCGGCATCGGGTCCAGCTGCCAATCTTCGAACAGCGGCACCAATTCCCCTTGCGCCTGGTGACGGCGGGACATGTACTCGGGCAGCCAGAGCACGCCCAGCCCCGCCAGGCCGGCCGCGAGGTAGGCGTTGCCGTCGTCGATGGCTAGCGCGTAGCGCCCTTTGACGTGAAGCAGTTCACCGTTACGGCGCATGGCGTAGGGCAAGGATTTGCCGGTGCGAGCCCACAGGAAACCGACGGTGCGATGGTGCGAATCTTCCAGTTCGCGCGGGTGCGCGGGCGGGCCAAACCGTGCCAGGTAACTCGGGGCGGCGAAGACGCCAAGGGCCAGGTCGCCGACGCGTCGGGCGATCAGCGACTGATCCCGCAACTCCCCGCCGCGCACCACGCAATCGACGTTTTCATCAAGCATGTCGACGATGCGATCGCTGACGCCCATGTCGATCTGGATGTCCGGGTATCGCGCGTAGAACGCGGGCAAGGCTGGTATCAAAATCATCGCCGCCAACGGACTCGGCACGTCCACCCGCAGTCGCCCGCGAGGTAACGCCTGGGCGCCGGACACGCTGGTCTCGGCATCGTCCATGTCGGCCAGCAAGCGGATCACCCGCTCGTAATAAGCCGCGCCGTCGGCGGTGACATTGACTTTGCGTGTGGTGCGGTTGAGCAACTTGACCCGCAACCGTGCCTCGAGCTGCTGCACCAGTTGGGTCACGGTGGTCTTGCTCATGTGCAGGGTGTCTGCCGCCTTGGTAAAGCTGCCCGCCTCCACCACTCGCACGAACGCTTGCATCGCATCAAAACGGTCCATTGCTGCCCCGGTATGGTTCGATTGTTTGGGATTCACAAACAGTGAACACCAAGGTTGCTCGTTTATCGCGCGGAAACAAGCCCCTAGAGTGAGTTCATCGTTGGAATCACTTTTTGATGGAGGTATTCATGACACAGCGCGATGTGGTTTTTCCGCCTGGACGCCAGGCACTGTATGAGCGCAATCGCTATTCACCGGCGATTCGCTCCAATGGTTTTTTGTTCGTCTCGGGGCAAGTCGGCAGCACCGCCGACGGTTCGCCAGAACCCGACCTGGAGGCTCAGGTCCGGCTGGCGTTCAACAACCTGAAGGCGATTCTCGCCGCGGCCGATTGCAGTTTTGACGATGTGGTGGACGTGACGGTGTTCATGGTCGATCCCGAGTCGACCTTCGAGCGGATCTGGAGCGTCGTGCCCGAGTTCTGGGGCAACGCGCCGCATCCGACACTGACGGCGGTGGGCGTGACGTGGTTGTATGGTTTCAAGTTCGAGATCAAGGTGATTGCCAAGGTGCCTGAGCTCACCCTGTAGGTCAGCTTGCATCAGTGTTGGCTGTGCCGTCGTCATCGCGAGCAAGCTCGCTCCCACAGGGGATCTGGGCAGGCCGAAAAATCGAAGCCACCACAAAACAAATGTGGGAGCGGGCTTGCTCGCGATAGCGGTAGGTCAGCTTGCATCGATGTTGACTATGCCACCGCCTTCGCGAGCAAGCTCGCTCCCACAAGGGAGTGATGGTGGTGATTCGCCGGCTAGCCTTTCACCGCCGCTTCAATGGCGGCAATGTCGATCTTGGTCATCGTCATCATGGCCTCGAAGGCCCGCTTGGCCACGGCTTTATCGGAACTGCCGACCGCTTCAAGCAACACACGAGGGCTGATCTGCCACGACAAACCCCACTTGTCCTTGCACCAGCCACAAGCGCTTGCCTGGCCGCCGTTGTCGATGATGGCATTCCACAAACGGTCCGTTTCGGCCTGGTCTTCCGTGGCAATCTGAAATGAAAAAGCCTCGTTGTGCTTGAACACCGGCCCGCCATTGAGGCCGATGCAGGGGATGCCGATCACCGTGAAATCCACCGTAATCACATCGCCCTCCTTGCCCGACGGATAATCGCTCGGGGCATGGTAGACGGCGTTCACCGCACTGTCGGGAAAGGTTTTGCCGTAGAACTCTGCAGCTTCCTGCGCATTACCGTCGTACCAGAGGCAGATCCTGTTTTTATTGTTCATTCCGCTTCTCCGAAAGGGACTGGACGATAAAGTCTAGCAGTCCCTGCGAAACTTGCAGGTAGCCGGGTCGCCACTAAGCCCGCACCGGCTCGCCGTTATCGACCAGCCAACGCACCATTCGCGCCAACGGCACCCGATGCTGCTGGATGGCGCACCAACTGACGTGTTCATGGCGATACAACTCGACATAACGGTTGAGCAGCACATGGCGACCGTCATCGGCCAGGCGCAGCTCAACCTCACGACAGTGCAATATTTCGGGGGCGAACGAACGCACTCGCCGATGCAGGACCAATACTTGGTTACTCATCGGCAGCGGCTCCGTCCTGGCACTGCGGATCGTCCTGCACGACTGCTCCCAACTTGCCCTGCGCGACCAGATCGGCACGCCGCTGCGCCGTGGCATCGCGAAGCGCCGCGTAGTAATCCGCTTCAGTCTGCAATTGATCGGTGATTGGCAAGGCCTCGGCGCGGCCATCGACAACGCCGCCGACGGTGTTGATCGTGCCCAGGGTCTCGACCGTACTGCTGTTGTCACCGAACGGGTCGACGGCAAAACTCAGCACTCTGCCCGTCGCGTCCCGCAGGTTGGCACTGCCCAGCAACGGCAGCTCCACGGTGGGTCCGGGGGCCAGGTTCCAGACGCCGAAGGTCTGGCCGAAATCGGCCTTGTGGCGCTCGATGCCCAGCTTGCCCGACACGTCGATCAGCCCGACGATGCCCGCCGTGGTGTTGATGACGAAACGGCCCAGTGTGTTGACCGAGCGCTGGGCGTTGCCTTGCAGCAGGTCGTTGATGAACACCTCGGGCTCGCCGAAGTTCGCCACGAAGTTGTGCACGCCGGCCAGGAACATCTCCGGCAGCTTGCGATAACCACGGGCTACCGGCGCCAGCGCGTAGTCGTCCACGGTTCGGTTGAACGCGAAGATGCCACGGTTGATGGGCTCCGCAGGATCGTAAACGGTGTAGGTCGCGCGTTCACACGCGCCAGGTTTTGCGGCTGGTGTGCTGGAGCAACCACTGGCGAGTGCCGCCAATACAACCACGACGGTGGAGCGAATGAACAACGGAGCGGGCTGGGTGATCGGCATACGGGGTTATCTCGGCGAGGATTGGGGTACTGCCGATCAGCTAAGAAAACGGTGCCGGACACAGCTCTTGTGAAGGGGAGGATGCTTGCTGTGGGAGCAAGGCTTGCTCCCACAGAAATCCCCTCGCCACAAGGGTTCGTGCAGCGCTGACTTGTTTTAACTGACCGACATCAAGGCCATCCTGCCGCTGTTTTTTTGCCCGCAGATTTCCACAATATTGCCCGCCAGCAACTTTATTACCGGGTTGAAATATATGACGCAGGCCCCGGATTGCCCCTAGTATTCCCCCGGTATTCATTACCCCTGCGTGCCCACCGTGAGCCATTTACTACTGGTGGACGATGACCTCGAAGTCCTCGCCCTCTTGCGCAAATTCCTCGAGCAACACGGCTATAGCGTGGATGTGGCCGCCGACGGCAACGCCCTGTGGCAAGCGGTGGCGCGGCAGGTGCCGGACCTGATCATCCTCGATGTCATGTTGCCGGGGGACAACGGCCTGGTGCTGTGCCAACGGCTGCGGGCCGAGCACACGGTCGGCATCATCATGCTCACCGCCATGGGCGAATTGAGCGACCGCGTCGTCGGCCTGGAGCTGGGGGCGGACGATTATCTGACCAAGCCGTTCGACGCCCGGGAATTGTTGGCCCGGGTGCGTGCCGTACTGCGGCGCACCGGTGAAGCCAGTGCCACGCTGAACGACTCATCCCGGCCGATCCTGGAGTTTGAAAACTGGCAACTGGACGTCACCCGGCGCGAATTGCGTTCACCGGACAAGGTCATGATCCCGTTGTCCAGCGGCGAGTTCGAACTGTTGTTGGTCTTCGCCGAACACCCGCGCCGGGTGCTGACCCGCCAGCAACTGCTGGACCTGGCCCGTGGCGAAACCTTCGAGGCATTCGACCGCAGCATCGACGTCCAGGTCAGCCGCCTGCGACGCAAGTTGGAAACCGACATCCCAGGTGCGTCGATGATTCGCACCGTGCGCAACAGCGGCTATCTGTTCAGCCCCCACGTGGTGAAGCGATGAAGCGCTCGTGCCAGGGCGTTCATCGACCACGGGACACGGTGGCGCGCTGGATCGCCCTGACTACCATGATCGCCATGCTGACGTTGCTCGCCCTCAATGAACTGTTCAGCCTGCTCGCCGGCGCCTGGGCGCGTCCTCCCTTGATGGAAACCGGCCTGATGGAGAGGGCCGCCGCCATCACCCGCATCATCGACTCCGTCGCCCCCGCACAACGGCCGGCGATTGCCGCGGCCGCCAGCGACCCGGCGTTCAATGCGCAATGGCTGCAGCGGCGTGAAGAGGCGCGGCTGCCGGTGATCGACGACCCGGAATTCAGTGAGGGGTCGGTGCTCCTGCGCCAGCAGTTGGGCCGGCCGGACGCCAGGATTGATGCCTACGAACCCGGCGACTGGCCGGCTCACCAAGCGGATGCGCGCTACGCGGTGATCATCGAACTGGCCGACCATTCCTGGGTGATGTTCTCCGTGCCGTCGCGCAGTTGGGGGCTGAGCGAATGGGCGCGCAACGGGATCATCATCGCGCTGATCCTGCTCTCGACTTTTATCGTCGCGCTGATCGCCACCCGGCACCTGGCCGCGCCGCTGGAACGCTTTGCCGAAGGTGCGCGGCGCTTCGGCGTCGACCACCAGGCGCCGCCGATTCCAGTCATCGGCCCCCACGAAATCCGCCAGGCGATCCTCGCGTTCAATGCCATGCAGGCCCAGCTCAAGCACTTCCTGCAGGACCGCACCCAGATGCTCGCGGCCATCTCCCATGACCTGCGCGCACCGTTGACCCGCATGCGCCTGCGCGGCGAGTTCATCGAGGATGCCGAGCAGCAATCGCGCTTGTTCCGAGACGTGGATGAGATGCAGGCGATGGTCAATTCCGCCCTGGAGTTCTTTCGCGACGATGCACGGCTGGAACATGCCACCGCGTTCGACCTGGCCGAGCTGCTGCACACCATCGTCGATGACCTCAAGGACGCCGGCATCGAGGTCGCATTCGAAGGCGCCCAGCGCTTCGTGTACGTCGGCCGGCCCATCGGCATCAAGCGCGCCTTGGTCAACCTGATCGACAACGCGATCAAGTATGGCGCCGAGCCGACGGTTCGGCTCCAAGCCGACGCCCACCGTGTGGACATTCGCATTCTCGACCGTGGGCCAGGCATCGCTGCCCAACACCTTGAGCAGGTCTTCGCGCCGTTCTTTCGCATCGAAGGTTCGCGCAACAAGCACACCGGCGGCGTCGGGCTGGGTCTGTCGGCGGCCCGGGCGACCGTGCTGGAGCATGGCGGAACACTGACCCTGAGGAATCGCAAGGGCGGCGGATTGGAGGCCAGGGTCTCGCTGCCGCTTGGCTGAAGTCCTTCGATGTATCGCTCCGCGCTAAACAATCGACGCCTTCCTCGGTAGGATGTCCGGCCTTTCCGGCCTGGTCCCTGTCCCGGCAAGGCGCTCTTGTTTGTATCGCTCGGCTCCATGTGCCCTCGCTCGCGCTCACGACAGACAAGAATCGACGGAGCCAAACCAAGGAATTCACCGATGATTCTTATCATTTATGCCCACCCCTACCCCGACAAATCGCGGGTCAACCAGCAGATGCTCAAGCGAGCCTCCAGCCACCCGGACGTGGTCATACGTTCGTTGTATGCGCTTTATCCCAACTTCGATATCGACGTCGAGGCGGAACAGCGAGCGGTGGAGCAAGCGGATCTGGTCGTGCTCCAGCACCCGATGTACTGGTACAGCGCCCCGCCGCTGCTGAAACTGTGGATCGATAAAGTGTTCACCCACGGCTGGGCCTATGGCAAAGGCGCCACGGCCCTCAAGGACAAGCGCCTGCTGTGGGCCGTCAGCACTGGCGGCGATCAGGCGCATTTCCAGATCGGCGCCTACCCAGGTTTTGCAGCGCTGGCCCAGCCCCTCCAGGCAACTGCCATCTATTGCGGTATGCGCTGGCTGGAGCCGGTGGTGGTGCATGGCGCGTATGCCGCCGACTCCGAGGCCCAACGCGCCCAAATCGAACAGTACGGCGAACGCCTGGCCACCTGGAAGGAAGATTGAGATGGAGACGCACAGCCTGATTGAGATGCTGATCTACCTGGCCTCGGCGACGCTGATCGTACCGATTGCCGTTCGGTTTGGCCTGGGCCCGGTGCTGGGTTACCTGCTGGCCGGGTGCATCATCGGCCCGTG
>Ga0307408_100003283_pt1 | contig 11124 bp, 11 predicted proteins | sample 322Cmetagenome_FD_202116 | JGI IMG/M metagenome (GOLD analysis project Ga0307408, IMG submission 202116) | Maize rhizosphere microbial communities from greenhouse at UC Davis, California, United States - 322HYB-C-3 | ecosystem: Host-associated > Plants > Roots > Rhizosphere > Soil | place... | reverse complement strand
CTGGCAATCCGCCATTAAAGGCACGCATGTGCCTTTAATGGCGGATTGCCAGAGCTGACCCCGACTTTCAAAACGCATGGCGAAGACGCACTGCCAGCATTTCCTTCACTGGCGAGAGGACTCTTTCGCTGCCAGTTTTCCCCTGCTGGTGCATTGCGGAGAACATCAGGTGCGTGCGCGCGCTGAATGCGTAGTCGGCCTGGCCGTGCCATACCCTGCTGCTGTCGTCCAAACCCAGATATATGCCACCTCCAACGTCCCAGGCGCCGGCTGCTTTCGACATCGTTAGGCTGGCGTAGTGCTGTCGTGCGCCAAGGCTGGGCAGGCGCGCAGCCAGCTCTGCCAGCGCATACGGCGGCAGGTTCGATTGCGCTTGTTGCCGTAGCACTTCATAGTCGTCGTCCGCCAAGCCTTGGCCGTTGTAGGCGTATTCCAACTGCAGCTTGGGTAGCGAGGCTGGCGTCAGCACGATGCCTGCTGTGGCGCGAGTGTAGCGCGAGGCGCCCCCCGTGTTGCGGTAGGCGGAGGCGTACCAGGACAGCGCATCGGCAGGCGCTGCGCTGATGGTCGCGCCGATGCCGGCGTGTTCGCCGTGTGCCCTGCGCAGCACCATTCCTGCACTGAGCGCGTCGAATTCGTAGCCGAACCTGAGGATGGACTGCACGCGGCCGCCGGCCTGGCGCGCATGCAGGGCCGCCGCGCTTGCGCGCTCGCCGCTCCACGACAGCACCGCCATGGGAATCCCTTCCGAGTTACCCAGCGTGTCAAGTGGATCGCTCAGGTCCGTGCGCTTTTGCAGGAAGCCGAGCGGCTGGTTGATGTACGAGGGGTCCAGCGCGTACAGGCGTTTGCCGAGCGATAGCGATGCGCCCGCGCCGAGGGCGAACACGCGGTTCAGCTCCTGCAGCACCGCCTTGCTGCGCGTGCCATACAGGTCGGTATGCAGCGCTTCCGTGCGCACGCGCCATGTCACGTCTTGTTGTCGTCCTTCAAACAGCGCGACGGCGCGCGTGCCGCTGCCTGCGATGCCAAGGAAGTTGTCCCGGTTCAGCGCCGTATCCTGCAGGATGGTCCGCTCCTGGGCGCCAAGCACGAAGCCTCCCGTCCAGTCTTCGCCTGCTGCGGCGTTGCAGGGTGCCGACGCGGCGACGGCTGCGGCCAGCGGCAGGCATTGCAAGCTCTTCATTGCTCCAACGTGCGGGGATTGAACATATTGGCCGGGAATTCCGCCGCCTTCACCTTTTCGAATACGACGCGGGTTTCCTCGCCCGGCTGCTGCGGGTCGGCGTAACGCGTGGTCGGCGGCAGTCCGCCTTTCGAAGCGTCGAAGCTGGCTACCTTCAGCAGCTTGCCGCTGGCGACGTACAGCATCGCCTTGAGCGGCACATAACGGCCGTCCTGGCGTGCGGCCAGCAGCGTGATCTTCGAATAGGTGGCGGCTTCGCTGCGGCTGCGCAGTTCGAGCGCGACGCAGGTCTTTGCCGGGCAGCCGCCGGTCTCGCCTTCCAGCACGGCGGCATCGTAATCGTGGCTGAAGCGGATGCGCGACAGGTCGCCGATGTTTGCCTTGCCCAGCAGGGTTTGCAATGGCGTCAGGCGGATGGCGCGCCGAGTGCGCGGGGCGTAGAAAAACAGGCCGCTGTCGGTGGTCAGGAATTTCTGCCCGCGCTGGTCAACGCCGGTCGCTTCGACCAGCACCTGGTTGTAATTGGCGCCGCGGATGATGTAGGTGCCGGGTTCCTGGCCATTGCCTGCTTCGATGCGCACGCTGGCTTCAAAGCTGTTTACCGGCATGCGGTACTGGTCCACCTGCTGCAGGATTTCCGCGGCGCTTGGCGCCGAGGCGTGCGCCGCACCGGCGGCCATCATCAGGATCAGGGTTCTTATCAACATGGCTAGTTCGAGGTGAGGATGGCTTTCACCGGCAAGCGGCCGATACGCCTGCTGGTCAGCCAGGCTGCCGCCATGGCGAGCAGCGGCAGCACTGCGACGATCGCCATGCTTGGCTGGTACTGCCATAGCAGGTGCAGCGGCACGCCGACGTTGCGGCCGGGCGGCGGGGCCAGTTCGATGCCGGCGGCATTGATCGCCAGCGTGGCAAGCCATGCGACCGTGCCGCCGGCCAGCGCGCCGAACGCGCCTTGCAGCAGGCCTTCGAACATGAACAGGCGACGTACCATCGCTTGCGGGATGCCCATGGCGCGCAGGGTGCCGATTTCCTTGCCGCGCTCATAGATCGTAGCCAGCGTCATGGCTGCCACGCCGAGGAAGACAATCATTCCGATAATGCCGCCGAAAACAATGAACTGGTTGCGGAACAGCGCCATCACTTGCGGGTACAACGGCGCCAACTCCTGCCAGCGCTGCAGCCGCACCTTGCCGCCCAGGGCCTGTGCGATGGCGGCAGAAAGTGCATCGGCGCCTGCCGTATCCTGGTACAGCACCGACAGGTGGGAGATCCTTTTCGTGCGCAACAGTTCCTGTGCGGTGTCGATCGGGATCTGCAAAGTGTAAAGGTCGCGCTCGGGCACGCCCGTGGCAACGATGCCCGCCACGTCGACATCCATGGCGTTCACGCTGCCCTGCACCGTCGTGGTCATCAGGGTCAGCGACTGGCCGGGGCGAGCGCCGAGACGGCGTGCCATCTCCTTACCGATCAGCACCTGGTAGCGCCCGGCCTCGCCTGCGCGCAATGGCTCGCCCTGCGCCAGCACCTGGAACGCGCCGTAAGCCTGCCGTTCGCGCAGCGGGTCGACACCCTGGGCTTCGAAATTCAGCGTGCGCGGGCCGTTCGACACCAGTCCGCTAAATTGCAGGCGCGGCGCAATGCGGCGCACGCCGTCCACCTGCGCCAGCAGCGCCTCGATGCGCGTGCGCTCGGCAGCGTCGAGGCCATGCTGGAGCTGCTGCTCCGCATAACCGTCGGCAGGGGGAACGGCGCCGATCTGCGCGTGCCCCAGGCCGCCGCGAATGGTACTTTCACGCAGGCCGTCCAGCGAAGCGGCGATGTAGGCTGCGAACAGCAGCAAGGCCAGCGTGCCGACGGCAATGGTCCCGGCAAGCAGCAGGGAGCGGCGGCCGTTGCGCAGCACGTTGCGATGGGCGAGCACCAGCCATTGCATCATGCCGCCACCCTGCCGTCCTCCAGGCGCAGCACCTGGCCCGCCATGTCCATCACGCGCTGGTCGTGGGTGGCGATGATGAAGGTCGTGCCAAGGTCGCGGTGCAGGCTGTCGACCAGTTCCAGCAGATGCTGCGCGGTCTTGCTATCGAGGTTCCCCGTGGGTTCGTCGGCGATCACCAGCTTGGGGCGATTGACCAGGGCGCGCGCGATCGCCACACGCTGCTGCTGGCCGCCGGACAGTTGTGCCGGGGTGTGATCGAAGCGGTGCTCCATGCCGACCAGCGCCAGCGCCTCGCTCGCCGCCTTGCGCCGTTCACGCTTCGGCAATTCGCACGTGGCCAACGCAAGTTCCACGTTTTCCCGCGCGCTCAGGGTGCCGACCAGGTTGAAGTTCTGGAAGACAAAACCGAGCTTGCGGTTGCGGAAGATGTCCAGTTCGTGGTCGCGCAGTGTTTCCAGCGCAGCGCCGTCCAGATGGATGCTGCCGCTGTCCGGCTGCTCGAAACGCGCCAGCATGCCAAGCAAGGTGCTCTTGCCGCTGCCGGAAGGGCCGGCAATCGCCACCACTGACGGCTGGTCCACCCGGAAGGAGACAGCATCCAGCGCCGCGATCCTTTCCTCGCCGCGCCGGTAATGCTTGCTGACCTGCCTGACGTCGACGATGGGCGCCATCAGTACACCATGTCCAGTGCGACGTCATTGGCGCCCGCCTTGATGTCGATGCGTGCGTCGTCGAATCCCGGCGGGCCGTAATGGCCGCGCGCGTTGCGGGAAAAGCCCCAGCCTTCCAGCGGCATGCCGTTGGCAGACTTGTCGAGCTTTCCATTGACGTTTTCATCGTGATAGACCATCACCGCATAGCTGCCGGGCGCCACGCCGGGAAACTTCAACACATTGCCGGCAATGGCCGGCTGCACTGCGAAGTACTGGCACTCCTTCAGGAAGGAATCCTTGTTGCAGATGGCTCCCATCAGCGCACCCTTCTGCCCTGCCACCCCGCCCAGGGTCACGTTCACGGTTGCCACGCCGCCTGCCGCCGGCTGGCGACTGCCGAAGGCATAGGCGGCGGCAGCACCGGCAAGGGCCAGCGCGCCGGCAACGATCAGGATGTTCGTCTTCTTCAATCCAGGACTCCTTTCAATGCTGGTCGCGCGGCGTCCAGCCGAAGCGGCGCACCGCCAACGCCAGGCAGGCGCACATCATCGCGGCCAGTACGAAGATGCTGTAGGCATCGCCCTTCCAGCTCATGCTGCCGGTCAGGGCGTGGCGGATGCTGGCCATCATCGCGTTGAGCGGCAGGTATTCGAGGCCGTCGCGCAGGAATGGCGGCAGGCCGCCCAGCGGGATCATCAGGTTGCCCGAGAAAAGCAAGGGGAAGTACAGCAGGTTGCTGGCCATGGTGACGCCTGCCACGCTGCGGCTCACCGCTGCCAGCAACAATCCAAGCGCCAGGAAGGCGGCGCAGCCAAGGGCCAGCATGCCGCCTGCCGCTGCAATGCCCGATGCTCCCGCATCCAGCTTCACGCCGTACACGGCCCAGGCGACGGCGAACATGGCGGCGCTGGCCAGCACGATGATCACGAGGCGCGACAGGCACCAGGCCAGCACCACCACCCCGGTCGGCATCGGGAACAGCTGGTACAGGCGGAACATGCCGCCCTCGCGTGCGGCCACCAGCGGACCGGCGAAGCCCATCAGGCTGGTGGACAGGATGACCAGCCCGGCCAGGCCGCTGACCAGGAACAGGCGGTAGTCCAGTGCACCGGGCGCCGGCGCGGGCGGCGCGGGCAGCACCACGCGCGGTTCGTCCTGCAGGCCGGCCAGGTTGTAGGCGTCGCTGAAACCGCGCAGCATGCCGTAGCTGGCATCGAGCGTGGGGCCTGCCGGCAGCGCGGTTGCGAGCTGCACTTCGGTGCTGCGGCCGGCGCGTACTGCTTCGGCAAAGCCTGCGGGGATGGTGAGTTCCAGGTCCGGTTTCACGCCGAGCGCGGGCCGGACCACGCGGAATTCGACGCTGTTCTGCAGCCGCAACCCGCGCGACAGCTCGTTCGCATAGCTGACGCTTTCCGCGCTGCGGTCCATGTCGCGGATCACCAGCGTCACGGGACCGAGCCTGGCTTCCTGCCCGAACAGCGCCATCTGCATCATCAGCATCAGCAGGGGGAAGGCGAAGGTCCAGAACAGGGCCAGGCGGCCGCGCAGGAAAAGCGCCAGGTCGGCGCGCACCAGATGCAGCAGGTTCTTCATGCGGTGACACCTTTGGTGAGATCGGCCAGGAAGTCTTCGATGGTCGATGCTTCGAGGCTGAAGTTGGCGATGCCATGCTGGTCGATGAAGCGGCGGAAGCTGGCATCGAAACCTTGCCCGCCTTGCAGTTGCCAGCCTGCTTGCCTTGCTTCGGCGCGCAGCAGGGCCGGCAGCGCGCGCATGGTCTGTTCGGCTTCGCCGGCCAGCGGCTGCCCGATGCGGGCCTTGAAGCGGCCGACACGGCGCGCCAGCAGCTCGTCGAGCGTGCCGCCGTCGGCCAGCCTGCCTTTTTCCATGCAGATGATGCGGTCCATCCCGAGCAGGTCGGCCGGGATGTGGGAAATCTGCAGCAACGTGGTCGGCATGGCGGCCAGCAGCTCGCGCAGGGCGCGGGCGTGCCATTCGTCGAGGCCGAGCGAGGGCTCGTCCAGCAGGGCCAGCTCCGGGACGTGGGACAGTGCAAGCCAAAGCATGACGCGCTGCTTCTGCCCGCGCGAGAGTTGCTGCCAAAGCCTGGTGCGCAGTTCTTCGATGCCGAGGGCGCGCGTGACGGCCGGTTCGGTGCGGGCGTAGATGGTTTCGTGCATCGTCACGATCTCGCTGACGCGCATCTGGCCCGGCAGGTCGGCGCTTTGCAACAGGCCGCCAAGCTGCTGCCGTACTTTGGCGTCGCGTGGGTCGCCGATTGCCATCCGGACCTTGCCGCAATCCGGTGCGCGCAGGCCAAGCAATGTCTCCAGCAGGATGGTCTTGCCGCTGCCATTGGGGCCGACGATGGCGACGCGCTCGCCCTTGCGCAGCGACAGTTCGCCGGGTTTCAGCGTAAAGCCCGATGGCAGGCGCAGCTCGATGCTCTGCGCGTCCAGCACGATGGCAGCCGGTGCCGGCGCCGGCGCCGGCGCCGGCGCGGGGGCGGCAGGCGGCGGCACGGCCGCCGAGGGCGCGATCTCCACCACTTCGCCGCCCGGATCGATGCCGTTATCGAGCAGCATCTCGCGTGCGTGTGCGCGATACAGCGGGTGCTGCATCGCTTCGCGCAGCATGCCGGCGCCGCGGTCGCGGTCCCCGCCGTAGTTCGGCGGCGCGTGCAGCAGCAAGGAGGCATGGTGGATCAGCAGGTCCGGATCGCCGGCGATCAGCTCTTGCGCCTTGCCGAAAGCCTGCAAGGCGTTCTGCCCCGCAGTCGCGACCTTGATGATGTTGGGCTGCGCCAGCAGGATCGCGAGAATGGAACGCACGCCGCGCCACAGCCACTGGCGGCCGGCGGGCAGGACGTCGGCGGCCTTGAGCAGCGCGTCGATTCCAGCCTCCTGTTCCGCGGGCAGTTTGGCGCCACCGTGGACGTGGAGCAGCGCCTGGTTCAGGCGTGCACTGAGCATGGCGTCCAGCAAAGACGGCTGGCTGAACACGGGCTCCGCCTCCAGCAGCTCGATGGCAGCCGACAGGTGCTCCGCGTTCTTGCTGCTCCAGGAGGCAAAGATCGCTTGCTGTACTTGCGCGATCAGGGCGCCATGGCCGGTGTCGGTATCGGCTGCGTCGCCGCCGGCAGGCGTCCCGATCGGGACGCCGCCGGCCTGCCCTGCCAGCTCGGCGACCTGGGCATCCGTTGCTGCCCGCGAGACGGCACGGAACAAGGAAACAATCGCCCCGGCACCGCCACGCGCCTCGACGGCTTCGAGCAGGTCGGCACCGATACGGCATGCCGCGCGGTAGGCATCGATGCCCGCCGCGCCAGACGCACCGAACATGGCGTCGCCGTCGCGCGCAAGCATCGCGCGCAAGGGAGGCGCAAGTTCCGGCCGCTGCGGCAAGGGGACGGCGCCGCCGAAGCGGTTGGCAAACAGCTGCGCCAGCCCTTCATCGAGCAGGCGCACGCCGCAAGTCAGGAAGCAATGGGCGACCTCGTGGAACACCACGGCTCGCAGGCCTTCGGAATAGCCTTCCGACAGCGTGGAGAGCCGCACCAGCGCCAGCCCCGGCAAGCTTTCCATCGTCAAATGCATGTCGCGCTCGGACGGCACGCATTGCAACAGGATGCATGGCGGCGGCAGTCCCAGGAAGGCGCTGCAGGCGGCTACAGCGTCGTCGAAGTTGCGCAGCAGTGCCGGCGGAAGCTCCGCCCCGCCCAGCACATGCACGCTGCCGGCCGCATGCCACCTGCGCCTGCCGGCCAGCATGTCCTGCAGGATCGGATAAGCATGGAAACGCCCACGCAAGGCGAACAGCCGTTCCAGCGCCTGCCCGGCGCCGTCGCTGTCGCCGGCCGCAGCCAGGCGCAGCACGGCAGCCGCCGCATCGCGCAGCCACAATTCGCTATCCTGCCAGCCCGGCGCGTCGTTCATTCGTCCTCGCTGGCGGCAGGTGCGGGCGGCGCTTCGCGGCCCAGCAGCATCACGGAAGCCACGGTCTCCGTCACGCTGTCGATGTCCAGCAAGGCCGCCAGCTCGTCGTCGTAGTAGGCGCCGTAAACCAGGGACCCAAGCCCCAGGCCTTGCGCGGCCAGGCAAAGGTTCTGCGAGGCGTGACCGGCCTCCAGCAGCGACATGCGGTAGCCGCGAGCACCGTATTTGGCGGTCGCGCGCTGCGGCACGCTGGTCATCACGCACACCACCGGCGCCTTGACGCCCGATTCGCCCGATTTCACTTCCGCGCTGCCGAACGCATCGCCCTGCTGCGGCTTGAGCACGCGCAGCAGGTGGTTGCGGGCGTCGTAATGCGCGATGCAAGGTTCGATCCCTTCCACTTCATTGAGGAAGAAATAGAACTCGGTCGGATACAGTCCGCCCGGCGAGGGATAGGAGCGGAACGCCAGCTTCACATGCGGCGCGATGTCGCTCTTGGCCATGCGGCGCACGCGCAGCGAATGGTGCAGCAGGCTGGAAAGCTCCTGCAGCGTCATCGCGCCGGCAAAGGCGCGCGCGCTCTTGCGCTGTTCCAGCGCCTGCGCCAGCTCGCCCAGCGCCAGCACCGGCTCCGGCAATTCGATCGCCGGGCAGGACGGGTAGGCGTTGTAGCCGGCGGCCCCGCGCGCGATGTAGGCCGGGTGGCGCAGGAAGCGCACAATGTTCTTCACCTGCCCCATCAGCGTGGCGCGGTGGAACTTGGTCTGCTCGTGCAGGATTTCGGCCGGGTCGTCGATGTCGAACTGGCCCGCCATGGCCTGCGGCGGCAGCAATTCCTGGAGAGTTTTATTCATGGGAACGGATGCGGATCGAGGTTGGGTTCGGGCACACCGGGCAAGCCCCAGTGCGCGGCGATCGCGCGCAGGCGGCGCTCGTCGCGGCTCACCAGGCCCTCGCCGAACAGCAGCGGATGCAGGCCGGGAATGAAGGCCCGCAGTACGCAGAAGCCCAGGCTGGCCACGTCGGCGGAGGTCACGTCCACCGCCAGCGCACGCAGGCCCATGACGTTCAGCCGCGCCAGCAGGTCGCCCATGCCGTTCAGCTGGCGCAGCGAAGGATCGTCGGACGACACCGTGGCCTGGTTCGTGAACAGGAAGTCCATCGCCCCCTGGCGCGAGCGGTCCAGGAAGTAGGCGAAATGGTCGCCCGGATTGCGGATGGCCGACTGCTCCGGCAGCGGCGTGCCGGCAGCCAGGATCGAACTGCCCCACACATAGCCGTGGAAGGCTTCCACCACTGCCTTGTTGATGGCGGTTGCCGCGTCGAGGTTGGCGCTGGCGCCAAGCGACATGGTGCCGTCGTTGCGGCTGCGCGCAAGGCACAGCACGACCGGCATGCCGACGTCGGTGGTGATGTCCCACAGGTGCACGTCCAGGCTCGGATGCGCCAGCTGGCGGCGCACGCCCGGCAGCAGGCGCTCCATGGTGGACGGCGCCACCATCAGCTTGCGCGGCGCATACTTCATCTGCCACATGCCGGCAAAGGCGTCGCGCTCGATCACTTCGGCCAGGCCGCTGAGCAACGCCCGGCCCTCGTCCATGCCGGTCGCCAGGCCGGTCGAGGACGACTGCATCACGATCTCGCGCTTGTCCTTGACCTGCATGCCGAGGTAGACCATCTGTGCCGGCACATAGGTTTCGCGCGACGGGTCCATCAGGTCGGCGGCCGGCGCCCAGGCGCGCACCACGGAAGTGTCGTCGGGCGCGTATTCGAAGCCTTCGCCATATTGCCCGGGCGCGAACAGCACGAACTGGCTTGGGCCGACTGCCGCATCGCCCAACGCATCCTGCGTCGCGTACAGCACCTGGTCGTCGAAATGGGCGGCCGCGGCGTAGCGCTCCACCGCCTCGCCGAACGCCGCCCACATGGCCGACGTGCGGTCGAAGGCGGCGCCGGAGCCGGCCAGGCTGGCGCGGTCGGTATTCGGGTTGTTGGCCTTGCCGCGCGCAGGATCGATCATCATGCTCTTGATGTCCACCATCAGGGCATTGAAGACGAACAGTCCGCGCGCATCGGGGTGTTCGGTTTCTTCCAGCAGCGACGTGATGATGCCGTGGCGGCGGTGCACCAGGGCGTCGTGTACCAGGGCCAGGTGGCCCGCATCGGAGAGGCGTTCCATGGCTCAGGCCCGACGGCGCAACAGCGCCTGCTGGAACACGCTGCCCACCGGGCGCTCGGTGCTGGCCGTGCCGCACACCTGGCAACGCGGCAGGCGCAGTACGCGCGAGCGCACGATCTCGCCGCTTGCGCTGTCGATTTCGCTGAACACGCTTTGCTGCAGGCCTTCCAGCGTGCCGGCCAGGAATTGCAGCGCCACGCGCGAGGCTTCAGCCACGCCGAACTGCACCGCCAGGCGGCTGGGCAGCGCGTGGTACAGGATGTTCTCGGACTGGCTGCGCATATCGAATTCGGCCACGAACTTGCGGGTCGAACGCACGCGGTGGAAGTAGCATTCGTAGCAGCCGGTGGCCTTCGGCAGCACCAGCGGGCCGCAGTGAACCGTGTTCCAGTCGATGCCGGCAAACAGTGCCGGCCAGCCGGAGGCGACCGCCTTGGCGTTCATGGCGCGGAACAGCGCGATATCGTCGAAGTCGGACGCCACCATCAGCAGCGCGCGGCGTTCGCCCTTGTCCGGCAGGGGGTCGTCGCGCACCACGCGCTCCACCCGCACACCGAGCTCGGTCAGCGACGCGGCCAGCGCGTCGGCGCAGGAACCGCTGCCGGCCAGCGCCACGATCCAGTTGGATTTGTCGTACTGAGGGCGCTGGGCCGGGCCGGACATGCCGTCCTGCTCGCGGCGGTGCTGCAGGTGGTGGAAGGTGGCGTCGGCGCCGGCGCGGCCGTCATGCTTCAACAGCACGCGGGCGTCGACCAGGGCGTTGACCGCCGCTTCCACCGCCTCCGGCGGGAAGCTCTCGGCGCGGTCGTCGAGCAGTTTTTTCAGCGTGACGCCTTGCGCGGCGTCGGCCAGGATGCTTTTCAGGATGCCGACCCGGTCCTCCACCGTGAAGCGGCGGCCCACCACGGAAATGGCAATCTTGTCTTCGCCCAGCGTGGTCACTTCGGCCAGCGGCGAGATGTACAGGGACTCACTCATTCTCTTAACCCATCACAGAAAAAAAGGCGTGGCACCGGCGACGGTGCGCGAGGCAACGGCGCCGGTGTCCGGGCTTAACCGATCAGCAGCAGCAAGAGCAGGAGCAGGTGCAGCAGGAGACGCTTACGTCGGCCAGGGCGCCGCTCATGTCGTCCATCAGGTATTCCGGCTCGGTGGAGTCGGTGATCTGGATGTGGGTGGTTTCAATCAGAATGGTCATTTCTCTGCTTCCTTTTGAGTTTTTAAGAGAATGG
>Ga0307408_100003281_pt1 | contig 11125 bp, 15 predicted proteins | sample 322Cmetagenome_FD_202116 | JGI IMG/M metagenome (GOLD analysis project Ga0307408, IMG submission 202116) | Maize rhizosphere microbial communities from greenhouse at UC Davis, California, United States - 322HYB-C-3 | ecosystem: Host-associated > Plants > Roots > Rhizosphere > Soil | place... | reverse complement strand
GCTTGCGGTATGTCTTCAACCCGTCCTGGGCGAAGCTGCGAAACGCATTGTCCCCGAGCGCCTTCCAGAACTCGTCGATCACGATCATCGTGCGGTCGCCGGTCAACATCTTGTCGATGCGGTGGAACAGGTAGAGCATCAACGGCGCGCGGATATCGGCATTGTCGAGGAAGTCGGTCATGTCGAAGCCGATGAACCGGGCGTCGAGCCTCATTTCGTCTTCCGCGTTATCGAACGCCCATCCCAGCGCGCCGCGCGAGGTCCATTTCTCCAGTCTCGCGCCAACACCCCCCTCGTCGGCCATGCCAAGCATTGTGCGCAGAGCATCGAGCGAACGCGCCGCTCGGGGCAGCTTCATGACGGCGGCAATGCCATCATCAATCCGCCTTTCCTCCTGCACCGTGATCGGCCGCCCTTCGGCGCGGACGAGTTGGCGGACCCATAGCGAAAACCAGGCCCGGTCCTCTGCCGTATTGGCCAGCGCCTTCAAAGGCGCAAAGCCCGTGGGCGTGCCGTTGGCGAGCGTGAGATAGGTGCCGCCACTCGCCAACACAAAAATCTGCGCGCCGCGATCCTTGTCGATGAAGATCTGGCGCGCACCGGTCTTTTCGGCCTGTGCCATCAGGAAGTTGAGCAATACCGTCTTGCCGCCGCCTGTCGGGCCGATGACCATCGTGTGTCCGACGTCGCGCTTGTGGAAGCTGAAAAAATATGGACTGCGTGCGCTCGTCTTGAGCAATGCGATGGCGTCGCCCCAATGATTGCCGGTGGCGCGTCCAGCGGGGTAGGTATGGAAGGGCGCGAAGGCGGCAAAGTTGAGCGATGTGATCGGCGCGGGTCGCGCCCGCCATGCAAAATTGCCAACGAGCTGGCTCCAATAGGCGGCTTCCAGCGCCGCTCCCTCCCGCGCTGCCACCATGCCGGTATCGGCGAGTGCGGCGCGCGCGATCGACATGTGGTCGCGCAGGGATTTCAGGCTCCCGCCATAGACGGCGAGGGTGAAGTGATGATCGCCCAGCACGAAGCGGTTCGACATGAGGTCGTCCGCTGCGTCGACCAGATCGTGCATCTGGCTGATGGCCCGATCGTCGGCATTCTCCATCTGCCGTTGCCGCAAGCGAAACCGTTCGGCCGCCGTGGCGCGGCTCAGGAAAGTGAAGGATTGCGTGAGGACGAAGCCGAAATCGACGGCCAGCAGGGACTCAAACTGGCGCGGCGTGGTGAAGGCGGGATATTCGCGGATGCCGAAAATGCCGCCGAATGAGCTGCGGTCGGCATCGCGCACCTCAACCGTCTCGCCGCCAAAGATGACCCGTTGCCGATACAGAGCGCTGCCAAGATGGCCCCGGATGATCGGCACGCGCCGGTGGCGCCCCATCATCACCATTTCGGCGACTTCGAGCGGTTCGGAGAATTTGAGGCCATTATACCCATAGATCGCGAGCCGGCGCGGCTCGCAGCGCGCCATCAGCTTCTCAAAATCGCGGGCCTTGTCCTCAAGAAACTCGATCAGATCCTCATCCACGGCGTCGGCCGCTGACTCGACCTTGGCCTTGGACCGGAACAGATGGATCAGCTTGTCTGCGCCATGCACGGCGGGACGCATTAGCAAGGTGACGAAGAAGCGGTTGATGAACATCCGCTCCCGATTGATCCGCGCGAAATAGGCGGCATCGAGGTCGCGGGCGAATTTCGACCGGAAATTGCCGCCGGGATATTGCTCGACCCGCGCCCTGATCAGATGCGTCCAGATCGACAGGCGATCGTCAGCCAAGTTGCGCAGCATCCCGTTGAGCTTGGAATGCCAGTCATTGAGATCGCGAACATCGGCCGTCTCGAAAGCGCGGCCCTGCAACTCAAAGGTGAGCATTATCGCGCCGGAATCGAGAGCGATCATCTCGTCATTGATGTGCCGTGCATAGGGCAGGAACTTGGTTGGCAGCACTTCCTTGAGCGCGACCTTCATCGGCACCTGGGCCGAAAGACGATCCACTCTAGCCACGGCGCCCGAAGCCCTTGCGGGCAATGCCCTTGAGGGGGAGGGGCGTGTAGCTCGACCCACCCCAGAAGGTGCGATTGCGGTTCGCCGCCTTGGTGCGGAAGAACAGGAACATCAGCCTGAAGGCGTTGACATCCTGGCGCACGACGATGCGGGCAAGGCCGTAGCAGACCGCGCCGGTGACAAGCGCATAGACGGGGTTGTTGGTGCCGATCAGGACACAGGCCGATACCAGCAGGATGGGCACAGCCGCTTCGATCGGGATGCCCGCCCATAGCGCTGGCCGCGTTACCGCAAGGAATAGCGTGTTGCGGGTCATTTCTTCTCTCTCATCGACCATGTTGGCCTCCCTGTCGGCATTCAGCGCGCCGGCCCGACGCGGCGTCGGGCCGGCGGTCGATCAGGCCGAGCCTGCGATCTGGTCGACGATCCAGGACGCCGAGAAGATGATCGCAATGCCGATGAGAACCGTCACCAGCGCGCCGGTGTTGACCCTGCCCATCAGCCATCCCGCGCCAGCAACAATGACGGCGATGACCGCAATGGCGCGAAGTAAGCCGTTGCTGAACAAGTCCAGAATATTGTTGGCGAACCCCTCCAGATTGGCGGACTGGGCAAAGGCCGGGTCTGGTGAAACGAGCGAGGCAAACACCGCCACGGCAATGGCGGCAGCGATCATTGCTATCTTGCGCTGGCGCGGCGACATCGCCGCCCAATGACGTTGAACCGTGGATTGCATGGATGCGAGTGACTTCATCAGCTTCCTCCTGCTTCGGCGCTCCGCGCACGCTCGTAAGCGGCCCGGGAAAAGACATCCCAGGCCGGGGGTGGTGGTGATGCTGCCCGCGCAGGCATGGCTTGCGCCAAATTCTCCGCGACCAGTTCAGCCAGGATATTGGCTGGCGGTTTGCCCGCTGCACGTGCTTGTTCGGGCAGGGCAGGGGGCGCATAGGCAGGCGCGATCCCGCCGGATACGCCGGCATTGTTCAGCACACGGCCGACATAGCCATTGCGAAAGCCCCGCGTTCTCGAGCCGGTATTGTACATGGACAGGGCGACCCGAAGCGCCTCTTGCGGCATCCTTCCGTCGCGGACCCGATGATAATTGTCCGCCAGCACTTTTCCGGCAGCGCCGATATTGATGCAGGGATCGAACACGCTGTCCCATGTCAGGCCCAGCGCGGACATATTGTTGGAGTTGATCTGGCCAAGGCCAAGATCGACCGAATGGCCTTGCGCGATATAGCGGCGTGCGACGCGTGCCGCATCGACGGCATCGGTCGGCCGCGCTGGTTGGCGTGCGACCCCGTTGACGTTGAGCGCGAACTGATAACCCTTGCTCTCGGTGTGAACCACGGCGGCGATGGTGGAAGGGGCCACGCCCGATGCACATTGCGCCGCGAGGCCGAGGACGGCTGCTGTGGTGAACTGCATTATAGCGGTCCGCCCGGAATGGCGGCGGCCTCCGCGCGTGCCACCTCCGTTTCGCTGGGGACCGTGTATCTGGTCCGGGTCCCGTCGCGCATGGTCATCACCACATAGCCAGGCCTGCCCTTTATCGGCTTGGTATATCTGGCGGCGGCGACACCGCCTGCCGAGCAGGTCGGAAAGCCGCCGCCCAAGGCAAGTTTGCGCAACAGCTTGCGGATAGGAGGGACGCACTGGGCATATTGCATCCAGCCCCCCGGGTTGCTGGCGCACAACAGCACTTCACAAGCCCAACTGCTGTCGGCGGCCCGTGCCGAGGATGGCGTTGCCGATGCCAGCAGAAGCGCGATTGCCGAGATCGGCACGGACAAGCGATTTAGCATGTTTTCACCTATGTTGTGAAAGCACATTAAATCGCTTTTTTGGCTCTGCCTAGTCTGCGACAGACTCGCAATAACGGGGTTTTGCGGTTTTGGCGGCTAGAAACGGGATGGGTCGTTCCACAGAGGCGATGGGTGGATGCCAATCATTGAATGATGGTCATAGACATTCACGATATGTCGAATGGCTGAAGAAACCTTTGAATAAACACGAATTCTTTTCTTATCATAGAGGGCGACATGGAAAGCGGCGGCCCCCCGCCAGCTCACGCGGACATTGATATACCACTTGCCGTCGTCCTCACGCTGATGCACCTGGACATCGGTGATCGTTCCTGCGACCGGGCGATGCGATGTCAGCTCGCGCTCCAGGATCAGTTCTAGTTCCATTTCCCTCCCGTTAGCGATTTATATCATTTTCGCTGGCAATGACGGTTTGTTTCGGTTAGCCATAGGATAAGGGGCAAGCGAGAGGAGGTCCAGTGAGCGGACGCGATCCTGACGCCGTTGCCCGCGATGCCGATCGCATCGTGCGGCAGCTGGGCGGTAAATGGCATGGTGATTACGCCATGTGCCGATGCCCGGCTCATGCCGATGGCGATCCCAGCCTTTCAGTGCGCGTGGGCCAGCGCGCGGTTCTGTTTCATTGTTTCGCGGGTTGCACGTCCGACGCGATCGTTGATGCTCTACGCACAGGCAATTTCGCTGCCGGGCGCGATCATGATACGGGACAGCGTCATGAAGGAGGGAAGGGCGACTTCAACAAGCTCGCACTGTCGATATGGCGATTTGCCGATCCCTTCGCTGGCAGCCTGGCCGAACGCTATCTGCGCACGCGCGCCATTACTCCCGTTGGGATCAACGCTCGTTTCGACGCGCGTTGTCAGTTCGGCGCCGGGGACGAGAAGGCGTTTGCCCCCGCGCTGATTGTACCCGTCGAAGAAGACGCCGGCGTCGTCGCCATCCATCGCACCTTCCTGCGCGCCGATGGCTCCGATAAGTCCGCGATTATCAAGCCCAAGCGAATGCTGGGCAATCCCGGTGGCGGGGCGGTGCGCTGGGGCGGTATCCCCGCCAATGGCGTCCTGCGTCTTGCCGAAGGGGTCGAGGAAGCGGCCAGCGTGATGAACATGCTGGAGCCGGAAACCTTTGTCTGGCCGGTGCTGGGGATCGAGCGATACCAGACTCTCAATATTCCCGAGAGCATCCACACAATCATCATCTACAGCCAGCATGGGGTCGAGGCGGCGCGCGCCGTCAAACGCGCAGCGCCGCACCTGACGGCCAATGACCGTCAGCTCATCGTGAAGCTGCCGCCCCATGCTGGCGACTGGAATGATCTTTTGCGTGAGATCCGCGCGCGATGAAGCTGTTTCCTGGCCTGCCCAATCACCAGCGGATCATGATCGCGGTGATGTTCGGGGCAGTGTCCGTCTATGCGCTTGCGCAGCAGAAAGAGCAGATCGCGCAGATTACGTCGTTGCGGCTCAATGATGCACGGCCGCGTATTGTGGACGGTGATACGCTCGACGTGTCGGGGTCGCGCGTCCGGATTGTGGGGATCGACGCGCCGGATGATGATCGGCCGCGGCTGAAGCGGCTTTCGACGCTGACGATGCAGGGATTAGCGGAGCGGGATGGCGGGGTAGAATGCGCCACGAGCCTGTTCGATTTTGCGTTGAGGCGGGAGAGGCAGTGCCGCAGTCCGGCGACGAGTTATGGCCGGTTGAATCTGTCATGTCGGTTCAAGGCAAATGGTGCGAGCGTGGCCGCGACGATGGTCGCCCAGGGCTATGCCGTGGATTATCGGAGATATTCGGGCGGGGCCTATGTGAAACTGATGCAACGGGCAGCGCAGCAACGGCTTGGTCTGTGGGGGCAGGACTATGAAGGGATGCGCGAACTGGCGATCGAGCGGGCGGCCTTGCCTAACGGCTGTGGGGCCAATTCCATCAGGAAGTGACGACCCGACTTTATCAACTGTTGATAAGCTGCTATATCCTCCGCCGAAAGGAGACGCTGCATGATTAGCGCGGATCTCGGGCAGCAGCTTGAAAGTTTCGTTGCGGGCCTCGTCGCGACGGGGCGCTACAACTCCAAGAGCGAGGTTCTCCGTGAGGGGGTGCGGCTGATACAAGATCGCGAAGCGCGTCTTGTCGCGCTGGATTCCTCAATCGCGCGTGGACTTGCCGATGCCGATGCGGGGCGCACCAAGCCGGCGAACGAGGTGTTCGACCGCCTTGAGGCCAAATATCGCGCCATGGATTCCGGCGACGAATGATCGTCCATCTGTCGGCTGAGGCCGAATATGATCTTGAGACGATCGGTGACTATATCGCCCGGGACAATCCGGTGCGGGCCTTGAGTTTCCTGCATGAACTGCGAGCCAAATGCCTTGGTCTGGCGGAAATGCCGGAGCGGTTTCCGCTGGTCCCCCGCTTTGAAACGTCCGGCGTGCGGCGGCGCGGGCATGGCGATTATCTGATCTTCTACCGTGTCGAGGCCGAAAAAGTGGTCATCATTCACATTCTGCACGGCGCCCAGGACTACAGCACGATCCTCTTTCCCTCCTGACTGGCCGTTGCCTTCGGCCCACGCTCTATTCCGCCCCGTTCCGGGCGCTCCACGGAACCCCGCCACGGGTTTCCGCCCATTCAGGTGACGATCGACTAACGGGAACGGCCTACTCGTGGTTTACGCATGATCGTCTCCGCTCATCTCGCAACGCTTGAAGGTGAACAGCAAAGGGATGCGTGTAACCGCTCCCAGCGTCGCGAAAGATGATATCGAGCGATTGAAATTGGGTCGTTCCTGCTCGGGAAGTTTACCCGCGCGAAACCGGACAGGCAGCAAATGAGTATGTTTCGCACAGATCGAACCGCCGAGTGACGATCGTGGGTGGAAAGCGAACTGGCTGCTTATCGATGGAAAACGCGGAAGGCGGTCATAGCCGCTTTCGAAAAGGTACCACAGGTAAACGGATGGCAGAAAAAGTCGTTTGAAGCAGTCAGACAAATTAAAGGTAACTCGTAAATACTCTTTACCGTAGAAAGAGTTGCTGTCACCCTCCAGCTTATGGCAACCGATAAGGTAAAAACGCTGCTTGAGAATGGTGCAGCGCACGCATTGGCCGCACTCGTGCTGTTCGATGCCTCTTATGACTACGGTCGAAAAATAGACGTTGCCGAAGACAAAATCGAGGACTTTGCCTTCAACGGCAAATGTTCACTCTCCGTCCACTACCTGATCGGCCTCGGCTTAGAGCTTATGCTGAAAGCAGCTTACATTGCGTGCGGTGGTGATGGAAGTGATAGGCATCTCATTAAAGAAATCGGACATGATTTAGAAATAGCGTTGCAGAAGGCGCAGGAACTAGGATTCGAAAGTCATTCGGATCACTTGGTCGAATTGGTTGGCTACATGAACAAACCCTACAAAGACCACTACCTTCGTTACAAGCGGCCGGACGGCATGTTTCTTCCAAATGACTTGAGGCAGGTTTCAGCGGTATTCGATATGCTACAAAGCGAGATTACTCAGCTTTTGCAACCGCATGAATAAAGGTCGGCTTTCAGAAACCTGATTCTCGGCCTCGAACTACGTTCTTTCGTTGATACTGCTCAGGCTGCTTGCCCTCCTAAAACCGAACGGGCGCAGCTAATGAGCGGCGAAGATTCGGTATATCAGTATCAGTCATCTATCCTATTGATAGCATTACGCCCCTAGGAAACGACGCCAGCCCTTCTTTTTCGATGCAGCATCCTTGGGCAGTTGCTTGCTTTTACGGCTTATCGGGCTTACTTCCTTCACCCCCTCGATCAATTTCATCGTTTGCTCGCCTTCTGCCCGCATCAACTCCGAGAAGTATCGGAATCGTTCGAAGTCATAGCCAACCAATTGTTCCCCAACACTGGGCGATCCAGCTATCGGGGTCTGTATGCTCTCGCCAACACCGTCTTGGTAATGAGACAGACCGAGGGCGCATATGCTTGCCGCATTAACATATTCCGGGTCGCTAGCGGTTGCGACCCTCAAAAGCAGCGCTTTTAGGATTTTGCCCTTTGGATGCGGCAACAGGCTGGTGTCGTGGATATAACCCTTTGGCGGGTTCTCCAGCATAGCACTGTAGTCCTTGATGATCATGTCATCATATGCTTCCGGCGACATTCTCATATTTCACTCCGACGCTTTTAGGCGAACCTAGCCGTATTGCGTTGAAGGTTCATTAGCGAAAATCCCGCTCGGCGGGAGAGCCTCGACACATCGGTATCAGCCAGCTTGCGCGTCGAGAGTACCAATTTCAGCGGTCACATCGAAGATTTCAACGCCAGAATGAGGCGTAATCTAAGGCGTGATGCCGGGCTGACAGGCAGCTCTATTGCGACCTATCGACAACTGACAACGGCTTAAAGTGGTCGTTCCTGCTCAGGCAGCTCAGATTATTGAAATCTTAGGTCGTTGATCTTGGGGAACACCAAGGGCTGCTGCCCTTTCGTTCCCGAACAAAAATAGACCGCCCGTGTAGTCCGCCAACCCTGGGTAGCCCGCCGCCTTGCGGGCGGCGACCAGGCTAGGCGGCCCGCCCGCGCCAGCGGTCGATTTTTGCCCTCCCTCCCCATCCCGTTCCTCGCCGGAAGGGCAGAGCCGCAGGCCGCAGGCAGCGGCTTTCAGCCCGATGGAAGGAGCAAAATCATGGGACGGATCACCGAAAATCGCACCGATGTTTATCAGGAAATCACCGATCAGATGATTGCGATGATAGAGGCAGGCACACGGCCATGGTCGAAGTCATGGGCAGGCTCTTCCCCCAGCATCCCGCTTCGTCACACCGGCGTTCCCTATCGCGGCATCAACGTGCTGACCCTTTGGGTTTCAGCCATGACGAAGGGCTTTGCGTCGCCACATTGGCTCACCTTCAAGCAGGCGATCGCCTTGGGCGGTTGCGTCAGGAAGGGCGCGAAAGGCTCTGTCGTGGTCTATGCCAACAAGATCGAACGGACCGAGGAGAATGACGCAGGCGAGGAGGTGAGGCGCGGTATCCCTTTCCTGAAACGCTATGTAGTTTTCAATTCCGAGCAAATCGACGGGATCGAGACCCGCTATCCGACGCCCGAACCTATCCTGAAATCCACCAATCCCGACGATCGCGACGGAGAACTGGACGCCCTATTCCAGCGTATCACCATACCCCTGCGCCATGAGGGTTCGCAGCCCTATTACATGCCCGGCAGCGATCAGGTCGTGATGCCCGAGTTTCGGGACTTCTTCACCAGCGACGACTATTATTCCACGCTCGCGCACGAATTTTGCCACGGCGTCGGACATAGCAGCCGCTTGGCGCGCCCGACGCTCTATTCCGATAAGCGGGAGGATGTCGCCCGCGAGGAATTGGTTGCGGAGCTGGGCGCAGCATTCGTCAGCGCCGCCATCGGCATAAAGCTGCATGATCGCGAGGACCATGCCTCCTATCTAGCTTCGTGGTTGACCGCGCTGCGTAACGACAAGCGCGCGATCTTCACCGCCGCGACCCAAGCTCAGGCCGCCGCCGATATGCTGCTTGGCATGATGGGCGCGGAGGCGCTGTCGTGCGCGGCATAGGCGATAATCATGGTCCTCGTCTCGATGACGAGGACCCGATCCGTCCAATGCTCGCGGTGGCCGCCAATTGCGGCAGATGCAGGCATTGGCGTCCGCCGCCCGAGCGAGACCGTGACGATTATCGCGCATTTCAGAATGGCGCGATCAAACGACGGATCTCCGAGCCGCGTGGCGCCTGTGATCGGGTGCGGCTTCGTCCCAACGGGCCGACTTCATTTTCTGCAACTGTCGAGCGGTCTCGTTGCTATAACTTCGAGCCGAAGGAGGCACCGGCCCGCGCGACGCGAGTGCGCGGATTTGTCACCATCTATGAAAATGGGCGCATTGCCTGGCAGGGGACCGAGGGGGACGAGCCAGCGCAGTATCGCCAGCAGGAGTTAGACCTATGAGCCAATTGCCCCAAATGCGCCCTGTTATCCGCGCTGTCAGTTCTGACGAGATGGGCGCCGCGATCGGTCGCCTCCTAGCCATAGCTCTTCCGTCGACCCGCGCGGCCGAAACCGGCGCATCCGGCAAAGTGGCGGATTTCCTGCTTGCTTGGTGGAACGGTGACGAATGCGGTCATTGCCGAAGATATGCTGACGATCATGGCCTATCTGGCACAGGAATCGACAGTCTATGCCGACGCATGGGGCTATCGCGACCAGATGGGCGAGCTTTGGGAGCGATATCGCGCCTAGCGCGTGAGCCGCTCGGCAGGCAGCGGACGCACTATGCGCGGCGCCCTCGGCGGCGCTGATGCTCTCTGATAGGGCGCATTCAGCGCGGGGAACGCCAAGGACGCAGCCCTTTCGTTCCCGAACGACAATCGACCGCCCGTGTAATCTGCCAAGGCCGGTGTTGCGCCGCCTATGGCGGCGGCCGACCTAAGCAGCTCGCCCGCGCCAGCGGTAGATTCTCGCTCTCCCTCCCCATCCCGTTCCTCGCCGGAACGGCAGGGCCGCCAGGCCGTGGCCTTTCGGCCTGCGAAGGAGGACCAGACTATGACCATCGAATTGACCGACGCGGAGAAAACCGACCGCATTCGCTCGCTGAACGATACAGCGCGCCAGAACCCCGGCGTGGCGTGCCGCGCCCACATGACCATCGGCTTTGCCGCCCTTCAGGATCATGATCGCCATCGAGCGGTGCGGCAAATCCTGGTTTTCGATCAGTTTGACGAGGGCAACGATCCGCACGGCGAGCATGATTTCGGCGCAATCTATCGCCTTGTTTCCGGCGAGTGGGTGCAGCATCGTCCCCAGGATGAAAAGCTGATCGCGGAAACGGTTTTCTGGAAAATTGACTGTTATGACAGGGAGTTGGAATTTGGCAGCGAAGCGCCGTGGGACAGCGCTCAGACGACCCGTGTGCTGACCATCATGCTGGCCAGTGAGTATTGAAACAGGCCGCCGCCCCACGATGCGGGGCGGCGGCCTGTCCGATCGTCGCCCTAGTGATTTATTGTCTTTTCGCTCCATTTTGGATAAAGAAGCGGTAAGGATATCGACCATGCTTCATTTCGACATCGAGGCCATTTGGGCGCAGGTCAGGGCGATGGATTTCATTCGCGGCACGCCCCAGGAAGTGCATCAGTGGCGCATTGATGACGCTGAATCGCGCGCCAATCTTGCGATTGAAGATATCGCGCTTGCATCCAGCATTGTCGCGGGCCTGATCGAACGTGGCGCTGGCGAGCTTGCCGCCTGATCGACATTGGGCACCAACCATGAATCCGATC
>Ga0307408_100003280_pt1 | contig 11125 bp, 8 predicted proteins | sample 322Cmetagenome_FD_202116 | JGI IMG/M metagenome (GOLD analysis project Ga0307408, IMG submission 202116) | Maize rhizosphere microbial communities from greenhouse at UC Davis, California, United States - 322HYB-C-3 | ecosystem: Host-associated > Plants > Roots > Rhizosphere > Soil | place: USA... | reverse complement strand
TGTCGATCGCGCCGGAAAGCCGCCTGCGCACCATGGTGTTCTGGCTGATCGGCGACCTGTCCGGTTCCCCGCTCCGCTGGCTGCCCTGGATCGTGCTGGCTGGCGGCATGGCGTTCGCCCTGCGCGCGGCGCGTTCGCTGAACGTCATGGCGTTGCATGCCGAGGCGGCGGCTACGCTGGGTATCCGCGTCGGCGCCCTGCGCAAGGGCCTGTTCTTCTGTTCCGGCTTGCTGACCGCAAGCGCCGTGACGACTGCCGGCAGCATCGGCTTTGTCGGCCTGATCGTGCCGCATGCCTGCCGTTTTGCTTTTGGCCCCGACCATCGCCTGCTGGTACCAAGCGCCACCCTGGTGGGCGGCGCCTACCTGGTGCTGGCCGACACCGTCGCGCGCACTATCATCGCGCCGCAGCAGTTGCCGGCAGGCGTGGTGACTGCGCTGGTCGGCACCCCGGTCTTCCTGTATCAACTGCACCGATTGAGGAAATAAGATGATCGGTACCCATCAACTGCGCCTTGCCATGGGCAAGCGCACCCTGATTGAGAACCTGGACTGGCAAGTCGGCGATGGCGAATGCTGGAGTGTGATCGGCCGCAATGGCGCCGGCAAGAGCACCCTGCTGCGCACCCTGGCCGGCCTGCGCCAGCCGGAAGAAGGCTACGTCAGCATCGACCGCCGCGCGCTGGCCGAATGGCCGCTGCAGGAACTGGCGCTCAAGCGCGCCTTCCTGGCACAGGCGCGCAGCGATGCTTTCTCCTACTCCGTGATCGAAACCGTGCTGTCGGCACGCCACCCCTACCACGACAACCGGTATTGGGAAAACAGTGATGACCATCAGGCCGCCATTGCCGCACTGGGCGCGATGGAAGTCGATCACCTGGCGGCGCGCGACGTGCGCACCCTGTCCGGCGGTGAGCGCCAACGCGTGGCGATCGCCGCCATGCTGGCACAGGACACGCCCCTGCTGCTGCTGGACGAACCGGCCAATGCGCTGGACCTGGCACATCAGGTGAGCGTGATGTCGCTGCTGTCCAAACTGTGCCGCGAGCAGCGCAAGACTGTGGTCATGGTCGGCCATGACCTGACGCTGGCGCACAGCGTGTCGTCGCACGCCCTGCTGCTGATGGGCGACGGCCGCTGGCTGGCCGGCCCGGTCGAAGAGGTAATGCAGCCTGCCGTACTGAGCGAATACCTCGATCACCCAATCGAAATCGTCCGCCACGGCGAACGCACCATTTTCATCCCCGGGAGCCCCCAATGAGCGACATCAACGAGCGCCACCGCGACCGCATGGCGCGCAAGAAGGCCATCATCGATGCCAAGATTGCTGCAGCCGACAAGAATATCGGCGTCCTGATCGTCAATACCGGCAATGGCAAGGGCAAAAGCTCGAGCGGCTTCGGCATGGCGTTGCGGGCGATGGGGCACGGCATGAAGGTGGGCGTAGTGCAGTTCATCAAGGGCGCCATGTCCACCGGCGAAGAGCAGTTCCTGCGCCGCTTCCCCGAAGAATGCAGCTTCCACGCCATGGGCGAGGGCTATACCTGGGAAACCCAGAACCGCGAGCGCGATATCGAAAAGGCGCGACAGGCCTGGGAGCAGGCGCGCGCTTTCCTGCGCGATCCATCCTACGGCATGGTAGTGCTGGACGAACTGAATATTGCGCTGAAATACCGCTACCTGGACGTGCATGATGTGATTGCCGATCTGCTGGACCGACCTGAAATGCAGCACGTTGTGGTCACCGGCCGCGCTGCACCGCAGGAGCTGATCGACGTGGCGGACACCGTCACTGAAATGACCGTGGTCAAACACGCTTTCAAGGCTGGCATCGCGGCACAGCCGGGCACCGAATGGTAGCCCGCGCCGTCCTGATTGCCGCTGCCGCTTCCGGACAGGGCAAAACCACCGTGACTGCGGCACTGGCGCGCAAGCTGGTTCGCGCCGGCCGCCGTGTGCGGGTGTTCAAATGCGGCCCGGACTTCATCGATCCGATGGTGCTGGCGCGCGCCTGCGGTTCACCGGTCGAATCGCTCGACCTGTGGATGGTGGGCGCCGAACGTTGCCGCGCTTTGCTGGCCGAGGCGGCAGCGAATGCCGATGCGATCCTGGTCGAAGGTGTGATGGGCCTCTATGACGGTACCCCTTCGGCTGCCGACCTGTCGCGCGAGTTCGGCCTGCCGGTACTGGCTGTGATCGATGCGGGCGCCATGGCGCAGACTGCCGGGGCGCTGGTGCATGGCCTGCGGGACTATGGGCCGGTCGCCATGGCGGGCGTGGTAGCGAACCGCATTGCCAGCGCGGGACATGCTGCCATGGTGGCGGCCTCGCTGCGCGACATTCCCTTGCTGGGGACCCTGCCCAAGCAGGCCGCCTCGCTGCCCGAGCGGCACCTGGGTCTGGTATTGCCGGATGAAGTCGCGGGGCTTGATGAACTGCTCGACATGCTGGCTGACCAGTTGATGCTTGATCTCGCGGCTTGGGATGCCTTGCCCACGACGCAGATCGCGGCGGGCAGCGGCACGAGCGCCGGTGGCCATGCACCGGCCGAGCGGCCGCTTGACGGCGCGCGCATCGCCATCGCCCGCGATGCCGCCTTCATGTTCCTCTATCCTTCGAACCTGTCGACGCTGCAAGCGCTGGGCGCACAACTCGACTACTTCTCGCCGCTGGCCGACGAGCCGGTGCCCGCCGATGCGACGGCGGTCTACCTGCCGGGCGGCTACCCCGAACTGCATGCAGCCGAACTTTCCTCGCGCCCGCGCTGGCAAACCTCCCTGCGCGCAGCGCACGCCGACGGCCTGCCCATCGTGGCCGAATGCGGCGGCATGATGGCGCTCGCCGAATCGCTGCAGGACAAGGAAGGCAAGGACTGGCCAATGGCCGGGCTGTTGCCTGGCAAAGTCGTCATGCAAGCACGCCTTGCCGGCCTCGGTGCGCAGGCGATGACGACGAACCAGGGCACGCTGCGCGGCCATACCTTCCACTACTCTCGCCTCGAGACGACCGAACCTGCCGCCGCGACGACGCAAAAGCATCCGACCGGCGCAGCAGGCGAGGCCGTCTACCGCGTCGGATCGCTGCAGGCCTCCTACTTCCACGGCTACTTCCCCTCCAATCCCGCCGCGGTTGCGGCAATGTTCTCGCGGAGCGCGCCATGACGCGCACGCTGGTCTTCGGCGGCGCACGCTCCGGCAAGAGCGCCTATGCCGAGCGGCTTGCCGCAGCCTCCGGGAAGGAGGTGGTCTACATCGCCACCGCAGCCGCTGGCGATGACGAGATGTCGGCGCGCATCGCACAACACCGCGCGCAGCGCCCGCAGCACTGGCACACCGTGGAAGAACCGGTCGCACTAGCCGCAGCCCTGGCTTCATGGCGCGGGCCGCAGAGCCTGGTGCTGGTTGATTGCCTTACGCTGTGGCTGTCCAACCTGATGTTCAGCGACGGCACGCAGTATCCGGATGTCGGCACGATCGAACTGCCGGCCCGCTTCCACGAGCAGCGCGCGGCCCTGTTGGACGAACTCGCCGCCGACCGTGGCGACGTGGTGCTGGTATCGAATGAGGTGGGCATGGGCATCGTGCCCTGGGGCGCAGTCTCGCGCAGCTACACGGACGAAGCCGGCCGCCTGAACCAGTCGGTTGCCGCGGTATGCGACCGCGTTGCCTTTGTTGCAGCAGGCTTGCCGCTGATGCTGAAAGGCCGCTGATGCTGCTGGCAGGCCTGGACTGGACCATTTTCGCGGCTGCCCTGCTGGCAGGCGTGCTGCTTGACGCGAGCCTGGGCGAAGTGTCGCGCTTCCACCCGCTGGTCGGCTTCGGCCGCCTCGCTGGTGTGATCGAGAGGCGCCTGAACCGCGCAGGCGCCATCGCACCCTTCGCCCGCTTTGTTCGCGGCGCACTGGCCTGGGCGCTCGCCGTCCTGCCGCTCACGCTGTTGGCCGCATGGGCCTGCGCCCAGCCGATGCCGCTCGCAGCAAAGGTGGCCCTGCATGCAATCCTCCTCTACTTCTGCCTCGGCCTGCGCAGCCTGCGCGACCATATGCTCCCCATCTGGCGTGCGCTGCACACCGGCGACCTGACGGCTGCGCGCACCCTGACCGCCCGCATCGTCAGCCGCGACACCGCGCACGCCAGCGAATCCGACCTCGCCAAGGCCGCCACCGAATCCATGCTGGAAAACGGCAACGACGCCGTTTTCGGCACGCTGTTCTGGTTCGCCATTGCAGGCGGCCCCGGCGCCCTGATGTTCCGCCTCGCGAACACGCTGGACGCGATGTGGGGTTACCGCACCGAACGTTTCAACTTGTTCGGCCGCAGCGCCGCCCGCATTGACGACGCTCTCAACTATCTGCCGGCACGGCTGACCGCATTCAGCTACGCACTCTTGGCGCCCGGGCCGCGCAGCACGCGCCGCGCCCTGGCCTGCTGGTGCAAGCAAGCCCCAGCCTGGAGCAGCCCCAATGCAGGCCCGGTCATGTCCACCGGCGCCGGTGCACTGGGCCTGCAACTGGGCGGCGCCGCAAGCTACGGCGGCGAGATCGAACAGCGCCCGCCGCTTGGCGAAGGCGCCCCGGCATCGGCCGCCGACATCCCGCGCGCTTGGCGCCTGGTGCGCAACACAACCGGGCTGTGGATGGCCGTCATGCTGGCCTTGGCGTACGGAGCACAACATGCTTGAACACGGCGGCAAGCTGCGCGAGGCAGCACGGCGCTACGGCCGCAGCGACTGGCTCGATCTCTCGACCGGCCTGAACCCGAATGGCTACCCAGCGCCAGCACTCACCGCAGATGCCTGGCACCGCCTGCCCGAGCATGATCCCGCCTTGCTGGAAGCCGCGCAGCGCTACTACGGCGCACCGCGCATGCTGGCTGTCGCGGGAACCCAGGCAGCAATCCAGGCCCTGCCCCGGCTGCGGCAATCATCGCGCGTCGTAGTCGCCAGCCCAAGCTACGCGGAGCACCTGCACCACTGGTCGCAGCACGGCCACCAGACCAGTGCAATCCCTTACGGCGAACTTGACGCCGCGGTCGCCAGCGCCGAGGTGGTGGTGGTCTGCAATCCGAACAACCCTACCGGCGCTTTTGTGCCGCGCGTCACACTGCTCCAGTGGGCTGAAGCGCTGGCAGCACGCGGTGGCTGGCTGGTGGTCGATGAAGCCTTCGCCGACACCGATGGCGCCCACAGTCTGGCCGACGCCACGCAAGCCCCTGGCCTGGTCGTGTTACGCTCCGTCGGGAAGTTTTTCGGCCTGGCCGGAGTGCGCCTCGGCTTTGCCGCCGCACACGACGACATCCTGGAACCGCTGGCTGACATGCTCGGCCCATGGGCCGTCAGCGGCCCGGCACAGCAAGTCGCACGCGCCGCGCTCGAGGACAGGACCTGGCAGCGTGCCGCGCAGGACCAGCTGCACGCGGCGGGCAGCCGCCTGCGCAAGCTGCTGGCCAGCCAGGGCATTGCGAGCAATGGCACCGCGCTGTTCCAATGGTGGCCGGAGCCGCGCGCCGAAGAATTCCACGACCATATGGCGCGCCGCGGCATCTGGGTGCGCCTGTTCCGCGAGGCGGCACGCGGCATCCGCCTCGGACTGCCTCCCGACGAAGCAGGCTGGCGCCGCCTTGAACTGGCATTGAAAGAATGGACCGACCGATGAAACGATACCTGCTGATCTCCGCGCTGTGCGCAACTCAGTTCCAGGCGCACGCCGCCATCACCGTCAACGACGACGACGGCAAGCCAGTCACCCTGCAAAAGCCGGCGCAACGTGTGGTGGCCCTGGCGCCGCACGTTACGGAATTGCTGTTCGCAGCCGGCGGCGGCAGCAAGATCGTAGGCGCTGTCAGCTACAGCGACTACCCGGAAGCCGCCAAGCAGATCCCTCGCGTCGGCGACAACCGCCAGGTCGACATGGAACGCCTGCTGGCAATGAAGCCGGACCTGCTGGTCGTCTGGCGCCACGGCACTTCCGAACGCCAGATCGACCAGTTGCGCCAGCTCGGCATCCCGATTTTCCACAGTGAGCCCAAAAAGCTGGACCAGATCGCGGACAACCTGGAAAAGATGGGCAAGCTGCTCGGCACCGAGCCCGCCGCCAACACCGCCGCCAGGGAGCTGCGCCAGAAGCTGGCCGGCCTGCGCGCGCAATATGCCGCACGCCCGCCGGTGCGCACCTTCTATCAGGTCTGGGACAAGCCGCTCTACACCCTGAACGGTGAGCATATCGTCAGCGACGCGTTGAAAGTGTGCGGAGGCCAGAACATCTTCGCCGACCAGAAAGTGACCGCGCCGGTTGTCAGCTTGGAAGCAGTGCTGGAAGCAGATCCCGAAGCCGTCTTCGCCACCGCGGAAAAAGACTACGGCGGCGTCAGCCTGTGGCGCCCCTACAAGACACTCCTGGCGACCAGGCAGGACAACCTGTTCACGATCGACGGCAGCATGCTCAATCGCGCCGGCCCGCGCATGATCGCCGGCACTGCAGTCCTGTGCGAAAAGCTGGAAGAAGCCCGCAAGCACCGCCCTGCAAAATGAGCTTCCCTTACCGCACCCTGATGGTCCAGGGCACCACGTCCGACGCCGGCAAAAGCACCATCGTCGCAGCCCTGTGCCGCCTGCTCAAACAGCGCGGCGTGAACGTCGCGCCCTTCAAGCCGCAGAACATGGCGCTGAATAGCGCGGTCACCATCGACGGTGGTGAAATCGGACGCGCCCAGGCGCTGCAGGCCATTGCCGCCGGCATCCCGGCGCATACCGACATGAATCCGGTGCTGCTCAAGCCAAGCAGCGACATCGGCGCCCAGGTCATCATCCACGGCAAAGTGCGCGGCGACATGAATGCGCGCGACTACCACCAGTACAAAACCATCGCCATGGCGGCCGTGTTGGAATCCCACCAGCGCCTGCTGGCGCAATACGAAGCCGTGGTGGTGGAAGGCGCAGGCAGCCCGGCGGAAGTCAACCTGCGCGACCGCGACATCGCCAACATGGGCTTTGCGGAAGCGGTAGACTGCCCGGTCATCCTGTGCGCCGACATCGACCGCGGCGGCGTGTTCGCCCACATTGTCGGCACCCTGTCCTGCCTGTCCGAGAGCGAGCGCAATCGTATCATCGGCTTCGTCATCAACCGCTTCCGCGGCGACATCAAGCTGCTGGAGCCGGGCCTGGACTGGCTCGAGCGGCAGACCGGCAAGCCGGTGCTGGCCGTGCTGCCTTACCTGCACGGCCTCTACCTCGATGCAGAAGATGCGGTGCAAGCAGTGCAGGCCGAACGCGGGGCCTTCCGCGTGGTGGTGCCAAGCCTGCCGCGCATGAGCAACCATACCGACTTCGATGCGCTGCGCGCACACCCCGGCGTCGACCTGCGCTTCGTGCGCAAGGGCGAGGCGATCCCGCCGGCCGACCTGCTCATCCTGCCCGGCAGCAAGAACACGCGCGACGACCTGGCCGCGCTGAAGGAAGGCGGCTGGCCGCAGACCATCGCGCGCCACCTGCGCTATGGCGGCAAGGTAATCGGCATCTGCGGCGGCTTCCAGATGCTGGGCACCAAGGTCGACGACCCGCACGGCGTGGAAGGCAGGGCAGGCAGCGAAGCGGGCCTTGGCTTGCTGGACATGCAGACAGAGCTCACCCGCGACAAGCGCCTGGCACAAGTCAACGGCTACTGCGCCTTCGACGATGCGCCGGTCAGCGGCTACGAGATCCACATGGGCGTATCAGACGGCCCGGCCCTGGCGCAGCCGGCCTTCTTCATCGAGGGCCGTCCGGAAGGCGCCATCTCCGCCGATGGCCAGGTGCTCGGCACCTACCTGCATGGCCTGTTCGATCATCCGCAAGCCGGCCGCGCCCTGCTGCGCTGGGCCGGGCTGGCGTCGCAGCACACGGTCGACACCAACGCCTTGCGCGAGGCGAGCCTGGACAAGCTGGCCGCAGCCTGCGAACCCCTGATGGAAGCGCTGCTCAGGCCGAGGTAGGCATTGCTTTATTTGCAAACACTTTCAGGATTGGCTACCATCATCCTGTTGAGTTAACCGCATTTCAAGTCAAGGCCAGTCCTACAGTGAAGCTGATTCGGAAAAGCAGCCTGGTTCGCAGGCAAAAAGACGCCACCATCCATTGCGAGATCGAGCTATGCGAGGTGGCTGGTGCAGCGGCGGGAGCCCCCAGCCGCTACCTGGTCAACCTGCGCCAGGGCCGCACCGGTGAAGAGTGGCGCGAAAGCACGCGCACGCCGCAGCCGGTTGACTGGCAGGCCGCCGAGACCCTGTTCGAACTGGCGCTGATAGAACGCGCCGCGCAGGGCTTCGTCGACCCGGCAGCCGCCCCCGAACCCGCCGCGCCGCAAAGCGCGGTCCCCGCCCCGGCACCTGCGCAGAACCCGCCTGACGCCGCAGCTGTCACGCTGCTGCAGCAACTGCAAGCCGGGAACTGGAAGAAGCTGGACCAGCACCACCGCAACCGCGTCATCTGGCGCATCGGCGAGCGCCGCCTGCGTGGTGCAGTCCCCACCATGGTCGACCTGATCGCATGCGGCGACGAGATGCAGGATTACTGCCTGGCCTGGGCCATCGGCCGCTGCGGCGATACCGGTGCAGCCATCGCGATGAAGGAACTGCACGCACGCGGCCGCACCGATGCCGTGCGCCGCATCGCCCTGCAAGCCTGGCTGCTGCTGGCAGACAGCGCAGAACTGCAAGCTCACGCCGCCCGCCTGCTGGCCGACTGGCCGGCCGTCCTGCGCGGCGCCTGGGAGCAGCAGGACGAAGAAAAGCTGCTGTCGATTGTCGCCGGCGACGACGAATGGCAAGGCCTGTCCAAGTCGGACTGGCTGGAGCAGCTGCACCAGATATCCTTCAGCCAGCCGATGGCGCGCCGCATCCTGCGCACCCATCTTAAGCGTATGCGCCTGCGCGCAGGGACTTTCCGCGCCGTGCGCCACATCTACAAGGCGGCCGAAATGGCCGGCGATGCCGAGCTGTTTGGCCTGATCCAGCAGCGCTTCGACACGGATGCCCACACCAGCAGCAGCCAGTGGCTCTATGTGCGCCGCGCCTATACCAGGTATGCCGAGGAAGCCTCGCGCCCGGACAGCACGGTGGCCTACGGCTTGCGCACCCGCGACTACCTGCGCCGGCGCGGCTGGCGCACCCTGCGTCGCCTGGCGGAGGACCGCGATCCGGCCTACGTGCAGATGGTGCTCGGCGTACTGTCCGCGATGGACGACAGCGATGCCGGCCAGCCGACTGCCCGCGGCGGCCGTTTTTACGACGGCTACAGCTACTGGATGGTGTTCAACCGAATGCTGCGCGCACGCGGCAACTGGCTAAGCAACCGTCACGGTACCAGTTGGTACCAGACCCGCCCGATCCAGCCGGACGAGCGGCGCCAGGAAGCCTATCCCGAACTGTGGGACGCGCAACCGCAAGCCCTGCTCTCGCTGATGCAGCAAAGCCGCTGCGCGGGCGTGCACGAATTCGCGGCGCGGGCACTGGCCGACAACAAGGCCTACTGCGCCGCCCTGGGACTGGACGTGATAAGGGAGCTGCTGCGCAGCGCCTACCTGCCGACGGCACGCTTTGCCTTCCAGGTGGCGCGCCAGCGTTTCGAGCCCGGCATCCCGTCGACCGAATGGCTGCTGTTGCTGATCCAATGCACCTTGCCGGAGGCCACCCAGTACGCGCTGGACTGCATCGTGCGCGACCCGCTTAGCTATGCAGCCGACCCGCTGCTGGTCGCCACCGTCGCCTGCGCGCCACTGGAGGCGGTGCGCCGCCAGGGCCGCATGCTATGCCAGGTTGCCGCCACCTTGCCGGGCCAGGCCCCGGCCATTGTCATGCAGCTGCTTGACTGGCTGGACAACTGCGCCGACCTCGACGACGCACGCAGCACCGTGCCGCCGATCGGCGCCGACCTGCATTGGCTGATCGAAAACCCGCTGCGCGATGCAGCCGCCGGAGCGCCCTATGAGCGCCTGTTGCAGCTGCTTGGCCACCCGCTGGCCGCCGTACGCCTGCTGGCCTGCCAGTGGCTGATCTTGCATCCAGCACCGACCGGCATGCTGCCCGGTTCCAAGCTGGCCATGCTGCTGAAGGATGATGACGCCGAAGTGCGCGGCGCAGCGGTACGCCTGTTCGGCATGTTGCCGGACCAGGTGCTGGCCGCACAAACAGACCTGATCATCGCCTTTGCCACCAGTGCCGAGGCAAGCATAAGACGCGGCGTCAATCCGGTCATCCAGCGCCTGAGCGCCGCCGATGCCGGCTTCCGCCACACTTTGCTCGAAGGCTTGCTCGACGCCCTGTTCCGCCGCGAAACCGGCGAAGGCATGCACGCCGACCTGGTGGCCTGGGTCACCGGGCCCCTGAAAGACGAGGAAGAACTGGCCGACACCGGCTTGCTGTCACGCCTGCTGGCCGCGCGCAGCAAAGGCGCCCTGATGTTAGGCGCGCGCCTGCTGCCTGGCTTCCGCCCCGAACAGTTCGACGTCGCCGCATGGGCCGCCTTCGGCCGCAACCCGACCGCCAGCGTGCGCCAATGGGCATTCGCGGCCTACCGCTCCGACCCGCAGCGCGTGCGCAGCCAGATGGAGGCAGCGCTGCGCATATTCGACAGCCGCTTCGACGACAGCCGCGAGTTCGCTTCAGCCTTCTTTACCGAACACTGCACGCGCGACGACTGGACGCCGCTCCTGCTGGTGAACCTGTGCGACCACCAGGACCCGGCAGCGCAGCGCTTCGGCCGCGCCATGATCACCAGGCATTTCGACGTCGGCGACGTGACCGAGCTGCTGGATAAACTGAGCCAGCACCCTTCCGCCAATATGCAGCTGTTCGTCAGCTCCTGGCTGGAAAGCGCCTGCGCCGGCGACGTGCATAAACTGGAGCGCATGGAACCCTACTTCCTCAGCGTGCTGTCGCAAGTAAACCGTGGCCGCGTTGTCAAAGGACGCGTGCAAGCCTTCCTGCGCGCCCAGGCCGAACTGTCGGAAGAGATCGCGGGCTTTGTCGCCAGGCTGTTTGCACGCCAGGTGGTGACTGTCGCCATCGCCGACAAGGCGCAATACATCGAAGGCTTGCGCGCCATCCAGCAACGGTATCCGGACCTGCCCGCCACCATCACGATCCATACGCCGG
>Ga0307408_100003279_pt1 | contig 11128 bp, 8 predicted proteins | sample 322Cmetagenome_FD_202116 | JGI IMG/M metagenome (GOLD analysis project Ga0307408, IMG submission 202116) | Maize rhizosphere microbial communities from greenhouse at UC Davis, California, United States - 322HYB-C-3 | ecosystem: Host-associated > Plants > Roots > Rhizosphere > Soil | place: USA... | reverse complement strand
ATCCTGCTCCCACAGAATGCGCAGGAATGCCCAGTGCCCAAATGACACCTCATACTGGGCCAGGCGCATATGCAGCCCCCGGACCATGGCACGCGCCGCATCCTTGATCAGATGTGCAAGCCGGTCATTGGGAACCGCTTCCCGCCAGTGACGCAGGATTGCACTGGACGAGGATTCGTTCGTGTTCGAATTACGTTGAGAAGCCATGGGCGTTGCCGTATTGGAAATTGCATCGCTCATAATATTATCCCGTTCCGGGGAGACCCAGGACTTTCCCGTGTTTCTGGCGGGCAAACGGGGGACGCTGAACTCCCGGGATAGTCTGGGTCGCCCACGGCTCAATCAGACTCAGAAGGTGTGGCGAATCCCGACCGTGACCCCTGTCTGATCGGCACCGGCTGTGATGTCGACGCCAGTCCCCCGGATACCCACGTTGGAGTAGGAACGGTTGTTGACGTAGGCCCCCTCCGCATAAAGTTCTGTGCGTTTGGAGAGGAAGTAGTCGACGAGCAGGGCGCCCATCGTTGGACCGCCGTGAGGGTTGCGGAACTGCGTGTGATAGACGCTCGCCGATACGAACAGCGGAGCGCTGACGTGGTAGGTCAGGCCGCCCCAGTACAGCATGGAGCTTGGAGGCGTATTGGTATTACGGGTGTTGAGCCAGCGTACGCCCGCGAGCGCCTTGATTGCGCCGAAGTCATAGGATGCCCCCACAAGCGCCCGGCTCTGCGTGTTGCTCTGCGTAGCGATCGACGTCCCCTGGAGCTGGTCATACGTCACGCCGATGCTCAACGGCCCGCGATCGTACAGGATTGCGGCGCTCATTTCGCGGCCGACCTTCGTTGCGCCTGGAACCTGTGCGCCGTTGGGAATGGTGGAGTCGAAGCCGTTACTGTAGAGCATCGCAAACGTGACATCTTCGACGTGTAGCCCGTACCGGATCGAATTGTCCGCCCGGTTCACGAGCTGGCTGTCCATGCTTTGTGCCGAGTAGCTCGGGTTGAAGGTCAGCGCGTCATACTTGTACATCAATTCGTAGAGCAGATTCTGGTGGCGGCCCAACGTTACCGTTCCGTAGGGCGTGGAGACACCCACGTACGCCTTGCGGCCAAAGAGCCTCCCGCTCTGGCCGAGGGTGCCATTGTTCAGATTGAATCCGCCCTCCAGCACGAATACTGCCTTGTAGCCGCCTCCAAGGTCCTCCGTTCCCTTGAGGCCCCAGCGGGACCCGGCAAGATTCCCCGATTGCTGGCGCACCGCGGAAGACGACGTCTTCCCGCTGGGAACGTGGTTCGCGTACTCGATGCCCACGTCGCTGATGCCGTACAGCGTGACGGAACTCTGGGCGTGGGCTGGAATGCTGGCGAGGAGGAACGAGCCTGCAACCAGTGAAGCGGATGGAATATGTCTCATTTTTTTCATATTTGATTTGGACTACATAGTTATAAAACCCGTTGTAGATTTTGCCGGGGCCGCAACAGCTGGTCTGGAGCTGTCAGGCGCTGACGGCCGCCTCCATAAACTCCTTCATGCTTTGCTCAAACACCGCGAGCACCTCTGATTCAAGAGCATGCATCGACTGGCTGCCATACTCCCGCGGCCGTGGAAGATCAACATTGATGACCGAGGCGATCCGCGTCGGTTTCGGCGTATAGACGACAATCCGGTCTGCGAGATAACACGCTTCGATAATGTCATGGGTGACGAAGACGACGGTGCGCTGTTTCTTCATCCACGTGCTGACCAGTTCGGCACGCAGTTTGCGGGCTGTGATCTCGTCAAGTGCTCCAAACGGTTCATCCATGAGCAGAAGTCCCGAGTCGCGGATATACGCGCGGGCGATGCCAACGCGATGTTGCATGCCTCCGGAGATCTGATGGGGGTAGAAATGCTCGTAACCCGTCAGGTTCACCAGGTCGAGAACGTCACGTATTCTCTGTGCTTCGTCTTTTACCGGTCGGCTGCTTTCGGCGCGCAGGGCAAACCGGAGGTTCTCCTCGACGGTGCGCCACTGGAGCAGGCGAGGCTGCTGGAACACGTAACCGTAACGTGGTCTTGCGGTCGTGACCGGCGTGCCATCCACGACGACGCTGCCGGACGTTGGCGGCAGAAATCCGGAAATGCAGTTCAACGTGACGGACTTGCCTGCGCCCGACGGTCCGAGCAGACACACGAATTCGCCCTCCCGAACGGTCAGGTCGATGTTGTCCAGAACCGTTATGGGTCCAGTCGGCGTGTCGAATGTCTTCGTGAGGCCGTTGATAATGATGTTGCTCATGGTGCTCAGCCTCTCTTCCAGCGTGTTGCAAAGCGGTCAATCGGCGCAATAACAAGCCAGTCCGTCAGGAGCATCAGGATGACAAGCCAGACGGTCCAGGCAAAGACTTCATTGGTGCGGTTGAACTCCCAGCCCACATACAGGTTGTAGCCGATTCCACCGCCGCCGGCGCCGCCTGCAAACAACTCGGCCAGGACAACAATCTTCCAGCAGATGGCAATCATGGTGCGTGACCCGCTCACCAGGTAGGGCGTCAGGCTGGGCAAGGTGATATGCCGGAACGTCATCAGCCGACTGGCGCTGACTGACTCGGCCATCTCGAGCAACTGACGGTCGACCTGATGCAATCCCGCGGAGACGTTGTAGGCGATGATCGTGAACCCCGCGATGAAGATCGTAAAGATCACGGATGCCTGGGAAAGTCCGAACCAGATCATCGACATCAGTGCCCAGACGACGTACGGCACTGTCTGGGCAAAATTGAGTAGCGGGCCAAAGAAAGATTCGTGGCGTTTCAGGGCGAAACCGGCAAGCGTACCGACAATAAGCGACGCAATAGCGCCCGCTACGACCGACTGCAGCGTGGCCCAGGTCGCGCGCCACAGTGTTCCATCGCTCGCAAAGGAAGCCATGTCCCCAACGATGTGCGGCAGTGAGGGAAATACATAGCTCGGCTGGGTGAGGGAGAAGAGTTGCCAGCCGAGCAGCAATACAACGAATGAGGCGAGCGTTCCCGCGACCCGCTTACGCTGCGCGCGGTTAAGGGCCGCGCGATAGCTCGTGGTCGTGCCGACGGTGGGCGAAGCTGCTACTTTCACGTGTCAGTCTCCAGTTCAAAAAAGCCTGTTCAGGGCATCACCCAGAAGTCGGCAACGTTCACCTGCCGCGGGATCTGTTTGATGTCGTAGAGACGGTCGTAGTACGCCTGAACCTGCTTGAGGAATACCGGTTCGTTCTGGTCAGGAATGTAGTCACCCGCATAGGGCTTGAGGAGCGCCTCGACCTGCGCAGGCGATTCTTTCAGTTCGGGAACCGCTTCAGAAAGCGCCTTCGATGCATCAGGCAGGTTGGCGGGCAGGGAGCGCGCTTCGCTGTCGAGAATCGACAGGAACCTGTTGACTGCGGCGCGGTTCGCAAGATAGAAGTCCTTGCGGGCAGTCACGTTCAGGGCGAACAGCGTGGCTCCGTAGTGACGCCGGTACAGCGCAATCGGACGGAAGATCTCTTTCACCGCGCCGGAGCGGATAGCCTGGCTCAGATAGGGTTCGTAGAGCGTGGCGCCCGCGATCGTTCCGTTTTGCAGCGCAGCGATGAGGCCCGCCGGCGGCAATACGGAGACCTTTACATCGCGCATCAGGTCCACGTTTTCGATCTTGAAGGCGAGATACGTCGCGCCAAAATTCGTGCCGGCAAGGGACACGACACCGTAGGGCTTTCCCTTGAAATCGGCAGGACTTTTGGCGGTTGAGCCCGTTTTTACTACGACCGCCCAGAAGTCCGCGGGCTGGACTGCCTTCAGCACCACGATCGGCACGCCGGCCGCGAAGAGCTGGGCAGCCTCGATGCCTCCGGCGTTGATGTCGACGTCAATGGCCTTGCCCTTGAACGCATCGTATTTCTGGCTGGACTGGACAAATGGCTGGGTCTGAACGTCCAGTCCAGCCTGCTTGAACAGTCCTTTTTTTTGCGCGTTGAAGAGGGCCGCCGAGGTGATATCCGTTGTGATCGTATATCCGACGCGAATCGTGGTGGACTGGGCGAATGCGCCTGTTGTCACGGAAATACTGGCGGCGATAACGAGATGTGAGCACGCCCGCAAAGGGTTTCTCATGAAGGGTCTCCAAACTTTCGGTTGTTATGCGATGACTTGCCTGGGGCCGGACCGGACGGCTTATCGTCCCGGAAAGGCGTTGTTATTAGATGTCTATCGATGGGCAGACTATAGACCTGAAATTATTAGCCGTCTAATGCTATTGACGTAGGACAAACACTGATACAAGCGGATGTGATAGCGACTGGGTGAAGCATGTGCAGTTGCTCATGGAAATCAACAGTACCTGAGGCCGGGCACGCGTGACGGGCGAGGCTGGTATTGAACAGTACTACCTGCATATCGTCGCATCGAGCCTGTATCGTCCTGCCAGCAAGATACTTCGCACGTTGCGGAGCTCGGCCTTTATCAGGTTCCCATTGGTGGGGAAAACGGGACGGGGCCGATGGCTGGTCGCCACGCTCCAGGCAAGGGCGTGCTGGCGCGCCCCAAACACCGTGGGGTGTCAGGGACGTGGCCCGTTTTGGAGAGGGAAATGACCCGCCCGTTAGAGCAGGAAGATGTCAGCGGGTCGCCTGCTCCTTTGCGGAAGCGGTCATGCCCTGGCTCATGGAAGGCGCGTAGCCCGGCTTCACATGAACATCGACGAGCACCTGGCCACCTTCACGGACCTTGTTGATGGCTTCGGTAAGTGCGCTGGTCAGGGCCTCGCTGTCGATGACCGGTCCGGTTGCGGTGAAGCCCTGCGCCCTGGCCATTGCCGCAAGATCGACCGGCGGCGAGCTGATACGCTGGCCTATCCATTTGTTCTCGACGGGACGTCCACGCTCAACGGCGACGCGTTCCTGGTGGACTTCATCGTTGTAGAACGACTGGTTGTTTGCGACGATAACGAGGAGCGGAACCTTGAAGTGCGCAGCTGACCAGAGTGCCGTGTTGCCCATCAGGAAGTCCCCGTCGCCAAGGATCGCGACCGCGAGCCGCCCTGTGTCTGCCAGCGCGAGCGCGGCACCCACGGCCATGCCGGGACCGGATCCTATCCCGGCGCCACCGTCGTAGCCGAGATAGTCGAGGGGCGAGCGAAAATCCCACAGCTCGCCGCTCCAGCCCAGGGGGAGTCGCAGGAGCGAGACGTCCGTGCCATCGGTGGCTGCACGCAGGGCCGACGCCAGCGTTTCCATGGAGATACCCGGGCCTGCTGCGGTGAGACGGTCGGCGCGCTCGCGGGAAGAGACCGTGTGACCCGGCTGATGATCCTGCGGCAAGGCGGTCAGCAGTTCCCGCACAGTGATCCCCGTATCAGAGGCGATCGCAATGTCGACGGCCGGCAGACCCTGATGGTCGAAGCTCCATCCGTTGTGAAGCAGGTGATCCAGCGATATGGAAATGACGCGAGCGCTGACAGGGCCATCGGGCCATGCGGTCCTCAGAGTCCCCGCGAGGTCGACCCAGTCGAGGGCGAGGACAACATCGGCCTCGCGCAAGGTCTGCGCGGCGGGGCCGTTGACGAAGAATGCGGGAGGGTGCGGATGCTGGCGATGATCCGTGGGAAAGCTGGCAGCGGTTTTCAGGTCCGTCAGTACCGTCGCACCCAGTCTCCCGGCCAGTTGGATCCGTTCCTGCCATTCAATCGGGTCTCTCGAAACCCGGCCAACCAGCATCACGGGGCGTTTCGCCTGGGAAAGTATCTGCACGGCGCGGTCGATGTCCGCCGGACGTGGATACGACGGAGCAGGAGGCGCATAGCGCGCCGGGTCCGGAATGCGGGGCGGACCTGTTAGCGGTGTTTCCTGAAATGTCACGTCCAGACAGACGTAGGCCGGCGCATGCGGTTGCGTTCGCGTGATCTGAAATGCCCGGAGTATTGCCTCGTAGGCCGCGTCGACAGACATGGGCTGGTTGTCCCATTTGACGAATGGTCGCACCAGCGCAGCCGTGTCCTGCGACGTGTGGATCCAGTCGATCCACGGTCTGCGCCTTGCCGCATCGACGGGGCCATGAGCTCCCAGTACGAGCATCGGGACGCGATCGCACCAGGCGTTATAGATAGCCATGCTCGCATGCATCAGTCCAACGTTGCTGTGCAGGGCGACGGCAAGTGGCGAACCCTTTACCTTTGCGTAACCGTGGGCGATGGCCACGGCGTGTTCCTCATGCAGGCAAAGGAGGAATTCCGGGTTCCTGTTACCAGTATGATTAACGATGCTGTCGTGCAACCCCCGGAAACTGGATCCCGGGTTCAGACACAGGTAAGGTATCTCCAGCCGCTGGAGCAGTTCAGCGATCCCGTCACTTCCCCAGTGTCGTTCGCGGTTCTGTGCGACCGGTTCTGCAACCTGCGAGGCACTGCCTGCCTGACCTTCAGCGAGTGAGTTCATTTCCGCCTGGACGCCCTGTCGTTCTGTCATAGTTGTATGTTGATGCTCTTGGTTGCTGTGAAATCCAGCAGTTCCTCCAGACATTCCTCGCGGCCGAGGCCTGAGTGTTTGACGCCACCGAAAGGCACACCGAGGTAGTGGCGGCTGGTCTGGTTGATCCAGACGTAGCCTGCCTCTACGCGGTTCGCGGCACGGTGAGCCGTCGACAGGGCCCTTGTCCAGATAGAGGCGGTCAGTCCAAATTCTGTCCCGTTGACGATTCTGAAGAGGTCCTCTTCGTCCTTCCACCGGAAGACCGACATGACCGGCCCGAAGATTTCCTCCCGTGCAATCCGCATGGATGCGCTCACATCTGCAAAGATGGTTGGCTCGATGTAGTAGCCGCCGCTCAATTCCGGTACATCCGGTGCCTTGCCGCCAGTGACGAGTCGGGCTCCTTCGCGGTTGGCGGATGCGATGAAGTCCATCACCTCATCACGCCGCTGTGCGGAAATGAGCGGTCCCATCGTTGTCGTCGCATCGGTGGGCACCCCCGGTACGTACATCTGTTGCACATAGATGGAAACGCTTTCCAGCACGGTGTCGTGAATTGAGTCGTGAAGGAATACCCTGCTGGTCGAGCCACATGACTGGCCCGCCCAGGTGAAATTCATGCCGCGTGCGATACCTGGAACCAGCGCCTCGATGTCCGCATCGGGAAACGCGATGAGCGCATTTTTCCCACCGAGTTCCAGCAGTGCCGGCTTGATGGTATCGGCGGCGCCGCGAAGGATCGCGCGGCCGGTATTGACACTCCCGATCAGTGTGACTTTTTTGACAAGCGGGTGCGACGCAAGTGTCTGACCACATTCCCTTCCGCCGGGCAGGATGTTCAGTACGCCCGGCGGGAACACGTCCTTGAGTACTTCCGCCAGCCGCAGACAGGAAAGAGGGGCCTGCTCGGGCGGTTTCACGATGACGGCATTGCCGGCGGCAAGCGGGGCGGCGATCTTGCCCGCCGCGAACATCAGCGGGTGGTTATAGGCGACGATGCGCGCGACCACGCCCAGGGGCTCGCGCACGGAGTAGTGCAGGCTGTTTCCGTCGACGGGTATCGTCTCGCCCTTCAGCATCGGGATCAGACCGGCAAAGAAGTCCAGCGAGTCGGCTGCAACCATTGCGTCGCCGACCATCTCCGCCACCGGATTGCCGGTATTGATCGCATCAATCATCGCGAATTCTTTCGCGTGCTCACGCAGCCGCCGGGCCGCCTCATGCAGCATGCCCTGCCGTTTTGCAGGAGAGGTACGGCTCCAGTCCAGCCATGCCTCATGGGCAAGCGCGATAGCAGCCTCGGCGTCATCGGCGTTTGCATGCGCAACCGATGCTACCGGAAGTCCCGTCGCCGGATTGAGCGTCTCCCGGTATGTCGCGCTGAGTGGTTCATGCCAGTCTCCGGCATAGAACAGTCCGCGGGCGCGCGGGAGACAGGAATACTCGCGAGGTGGCGTTTTCGCCATTGGATTCTCAGACATTGCTGCCTCCCTTTGGGGATAGGAGTTTTGCCAGCCGGCTCAGAGCTTGAAGCTTTCGAGGCTGGCCGTGTGAAACAGCTCCTTCGCTTCGAGCAGGCGCTCCGAGAGGCCCTCTTCGAAATGTTGCTTGAGGAAGCGGTTGATGGTGTGTTCGTTTGGCGCGAACCCGTAAGACCAGAAGTCCGGGCCCATGAGCTTGCGTGCGGCACGCAGGTGATCTTCCACGAAGGGAAGCGTCACCTTCGTCGCGGACGTGTCGTTCAGACGGGAGAGTGCGACAGCCTTCGATTTCTCGAATGCCTTCAGGACGGCACCGGGCAACCACGGATGACGCTCGGCGAGTTCCTTCCGGATGCCCAGCGTATGCATGATCGGGAAAATCGACGTCCGGCGGTACCATTCGGCCGCGCTTGCATGCGGGTCTTCAAACAGGTATCGGACCTGCGGGTGCCCACGTTCGAAGCATGATGGCGCTCGGGGCCCGATGAGCGCATCGATTTCGCCGGCCTCGAGCATGCCGGAGATCGTCTTTCCTTCGGGGGCGTTTTCGAGGTGTACGTCCGGCGGAAGCTTGAGGCTGATTTTTTCAACGCGGGTGGGGTCTTCATAACCGCCACGAACCCAGGTGACGTCCGATGGCTTCACACCATATTCTTCCTCAAGGAAAAGGCGGACCCAGACATTTGCCGTAAGCTGGTATTCCGGAACCCCGATCCGTTTGCCCTTGAGATCTTCAGGACGGTTGATCCCGCGATCCGCGCGAACGTAGACGGACGTGTGACGAAAAGCGCGGGAAGGGAAGACTGGCACCGCAATGTACGGTGAGACTCCGGCTGCCGTCTTGACCGAGTAACTGCTCAGCGAGAGTTCGCAGATGTCATAGTCTGCATGCCGGAACGCCCTGAAGAAGATTTCCTCCGGCTCCTGCAACATGAATACAGGATCGACGCCGTCGATCTGGACATCACCGTCGACGAGTGGCCGCATGCGGTCATAGTTCCCCACGGCGATGGAAAGCTGAAGCTTGCTCATTGATACTCCTGTACTGATTTCAGATATGCGCTGCAGTGGAAGGGCGATCATGCGGCGGTTTTTTTGCCCGGGACACCGAGCAGGACCGCCACGCCCCCGACGAATACGAGAACGGCGACGAGCATGAGGCCGGCCGCGAAGCTACCGGTGACGCTTTTGACCCAGCCCAGGACGATCGGGCCGAAGAACGCGCCGACCTGCCCGAGACTGCTGATGACGCCGATCCCGCCCGCGGCGGCATCGCCCGTCAGGTAGGTGGGTGGAATAGACCAGATGATCGCTGCGGCGGCAAAGTAACTGATGGAAACGAGACTCAGACACATAATTGCCGCGGGCCAGTTGTGAGTCAGCAGGGTAAGTGCCGCTGCGCCGACCGCACCGGCGGTCGTCGAGGCGACGAAGTGCCAGCGGCGCTCGAGCATCAGGTCCGAACTTCGCGCGATTATCAGCATGCCGATAGCACCAACGATATATGGCAGCGTGGAGAGCAGGCCGATGTGCAGGAGATTGTTGATGCCTGCCTGCTTGATGATGGTAGGGGTCCAGTAATTCAGGATCGTGCCGCAAAGTGGCACTGTGGCCCAACCGGCGGCCATGATATAGACTTTCGGGTCACGCAGCGCCGCGAGCAGCCTGCTCGGTGCGTTTGCTGGTTTCGCACGCCGGTCCGCCTCGATGTCCTCGATGATGATCCGCTTCTGATGGTCGGTCAGCCAGTGTGCTTCCTCGGGGCGATCGGTGAGATAGAAGAATGCAACGATACCCGCGACGACCGCAGGAAGCCCTTCGAGAAAGAAGAGCCATTGCCAGTTGCGATAGCCCCAGACGTCGGCGAAGTTCTGCAGAATGAGCCCGGATAGGGGGCCACCAATAATGCCTGCGACCGCAATGGCCAGCAGGAAGCGCGACGTGATTCGCGCACGACGCCTGGCCGGATACCAGTACGTCAGGTAGAGGATGATGCCAGGCCAGAACCCGGCTTCCGCGGCACCCAGGAGCGTGCGGGCCAGGTAAAACTGCCATGGCGCGGTCATGAATGCCATTGCGGTCGAGATGCCGCCCCATAGAAGCATGATGCGCGTGACCGTCCGGCGGGCGCCGATGCGTTTGAGCAGCAGGGTGCTCGGCACCTCAAGCAGGATGTAGCCGATGAAAAAGAGGCTCACACCAAGGCCATAGGCCGCGTCACTCATGCCCAGGTCCTGCTTCAGTTGCAACTGGGCGAAACTGACGTTGACGCGGTCCAGATAGTTGAGTACCCAGCACAGGAAGAGAAAACTCATTAGTCGCAGGGTGACCTTCCTGTAAGTCTCCTCGACTTCCTGTGCTTCTCCCACGGCGCGCCCGGACGACTGTCCGTATCTCAGCGCTGAATCTGTCATTTACGTCTCCGGTTTTGCTTGCGGCGATGCATGGTGTGCAGATGCCGCGGGGGATGACCGCGATCACGCAGTCGTTAAATTAAATAGACATCTAATTGACGAAGATTAAGGAAGCTTCGGGTTCTTTGCAACCAAGGGTTTGTACCGACGAACGCGATTCGCACTGGCCGCGGAATCCGGATATAATTAGATATCTAGTTATATGGCGACGTAGTCGCCGGCAATTGACTCAGTGGAGACCGGTATGAGCACCGTCCAGGGCGATGTCCTGTCCAGTTTGAAAATCGCGACCAAGGAACAGGTGGCGCGCGATATCTGGCGTTTTGAATTGCGTAGTCCCACGGGGGATGATCTGCCACCGTTTGAGGCGGGGTCAAACCTGACCGTGCAGGGCCCAGGCGGCGCGCGGCGCCGGTACTCGCTATGCAACAGTCCGGAGGAGCGCGACCGGTATGTCATTGCGGTAAAGCGGGATGCCAACGGCCGCGGCGGTTCGATCAGTATGGTCGACGATACGAAGGAAGGTGACCTGATCGCCGTTTCGGCTCCGAAGAACGACTTTCCGCTAGCGGCGAAGGCGCAGGAGTTTATTCTGATTGCCGGCGGGATCGGCATTACACCGATGTTTTCGATGATGCATCAGCTTCGCGCGGAGGGACTGCGCAAATTCAGGCTGATCTATGTCACGCGCGATCCGGATGCGACGGCGTTTGCTGACGAGCTGGCGGGAGATGACTGGCGGCCCTACGTCAAGATCCATCACGACTATGGTG
>Ga0307408_100003274_pt1 | contig 11134 bp, 10 predicted proteins | sample 322Cmetagenome_FD_202116 | JGI IMG/M metagenome (GOLD analysis project Ga0307408, IMG submission 202116) | Maize rhizosphere microbial communities from greenhouse at UC Davis, California, United States - 322HYB-C-3 | ecosystem: Host-associated > Plants > Roots > Rhizosphere > Soil | place... | reverse complement strand
GCAGAAGCCGGCACCGCATCCACAGCTACGCAAAGGACGCTTCCATGATTGAAGCAAGAGGCCTGTCCAAGGTCTACGGCGACAAGACCGCCGTGGGCGGAGTGGACTTCACGGTCCAAGCGGGCCGGGTCACCGGCTTCCTGGGCCCTAACGGAGCCGGCAAATCCACCACGATGAGGATGATCATGGGGCTGGACGCCCCGACGTCGGGCTCGGTCACCGTCAACGGAGTCCCGTTCACCAAGCACGCGGCGCCGCTGCGTGAAGTGGGCGCCCTCCTGGACGCAAAGGCCGTCCACACCGGCCGTTCGGCCTACAACCACCTGCTGGCCATGGCTGCCACGCACAGCATTCCTAAAAAGCGCGTCAACGAGGTCATCGAGATGACGGGCCTGGCAGATGTCGCGAAGAAGAAGGTCAAGGGCTTTTCGCTCGGCATGGGGCAGCGGCTGGGAATTGCCGCGGCACTGCTGGGCGACCCGCAGACCGTCATCCTGGACGAGCCGGTGAACGGACTGGACCCGGAGGGCGTGGTGTGGGTCCGCAACCTGGTGAAGTACCTGGCCTCGGAAGGGCGGACTGTCTTCCTGTCCAGCCACCTGATGAGCGAAATGGCCGTGACGGCGGACCACCTGATCGTGATCGGCCGCGGGAAAATCATCGCGGACGCCCCGATCGAGGAGATCATCACCGGGAAGGGCGCGATCCGCACCCGCGTCCGCACCGACCAGCCGGACCAGCTCATGCGCCGCCTTGCCGGAACCGGAGTTTCGGTGGAGGCCCAGGAGCAGGAACTGCTGGAGGTCAAGGGCCTGGACCCGCGGCAGATCGCCCGTACCGCGCTGGAGAACCACATCATGATCTACGAACTCACCCCGCTCCAGGCCAGCCTCGAAGAGGCTTACATGGAGCTGACCAAGGATGAGGTCGAATACCACTCGCTGATCACCACGGGAGCCCCCGTTCCCACCCAGACCGGAGGCAAGTAAGCCATGAGCTCAACAACTTTGGAACCCAACCCTTCGGGCCGCAGGGCGCAGGGCGGCGCGGCACCCCAGGCCGGCGGTTCTTCCGGGGAAGCCGCCCGCTCCGACGGCAGTCCGGCCGCACTGGGCCCCGGCCCGAGCTTCCTGCGCGTGCTGCACTCGGAATTCATCAAGTTCCGCACCCTGCTGTCCACGCTGATCCTGCTGGCGTCCACCATGCTGGTGCTGGTGGGCTTCGGCGCCTTGGCGGCATGGTCCACCGGCCAGTTCCGCGAGGAGATGGCCGCCGACCCGGAAGCCGCAGCCCAGATGGCGGCCCAGGGCGGTGACATCGCGGTCAGCGCACCCACGTCCGGCATCGCCTTCGCACAGCTGATTCTCGGGTCCCTGGGCGTGCTGCTGATGAGCTCCGAGTTCACCACCGGTATGGCGCGTTCCACGTTCGCGGCCGTGCCCAAGAGGATTCCGGCCTACGTCGCGAAGTTCCTCGTAGTGGTGGTGGTGTCCTTCGTCCTGACCGGCGTTTCCATCCTGCTGGCGGGCCTGGTGTCCGTCCCGATCCTGGACAACTACGGCCTCAGCCTGGACCTGGCCAGCTCCCAGTCCGTCAAACTCCTGGTGGTCAATAGCCTCTATGTGGCGGCGGTGGCCTCCATCGGCATGTCCCTGGGCAGCATCATCCGTAATTCCGCGGGCGGGATCATGAGCCTGGTGGGCCTGTTCTTTGTGGCGCCGATCGCCTTCCAGCTGATCCCCGGCGAATTCTTCGAGGAAGCCCGCAAGTATCTTCCCGGCAATACCGTGACCCCGCTGACCGCCGTCGAACATGTGGAGGGAACCCTTGAGGCATGGCAGGCGGCGCTGGTGCTTGGTGCATGGGTGGTGGTTCCGGCAGTGCTGGCCATGATCCTGTTGAAGAAGCGGGACGTTTGAGCGGGCGGGGCGGCCGGACCGCAGTCTAGGCTCAGCACATGCATGACGGACCACCCGCAAAGGACGCGTCAGCCTCGGCCCGGGTTGATGCGTCCTTTGCCGAACTCGCCGACCGGCGGCGGGGACGCCTCCGCAGGTACCTCCACCGGCGCCCCCGGGTCATGGATGCGGTGGTGGTGCTGTGCTACCTGCTCCTCGTCACGCCCACCGCCGTGGATGCCGTGCTCGACGGCGGCTGGGCTGCGGTCACGCTGCTCGCCGCTGTCGCCGCGGCGCTTGTCTTCCGCCGGTTCCACCCGGTGGCCGTCGTCGCCGCCGTAGCAGTCCTGGAAGTGGGCATTACGCTCCTGCATCCCTGGGGCTCCAATGTTTCCGCGGGCCTGTGGTTCGCCCTCTATGCGCTGGCAGTGCAGCGGTCCCGCAGGTTCTCCATCACTGCGCTGGCATTGTCCAACGCGCCGCTGTCCCTGCTGTACTTCCTGACCCTCGTGGGTCCGCTGGAACGTGCCCTTCCCAACGGAGGTCCCGCCGCACCGGAGAATTCGCAGCTGGTCTTTGGAATCGTTGCCGGCATCACCATCACGCTGTCCAACATCATCGCCACCGGAATCGGCATCTCCGTCCGGCAGCGCCGGGAACATGAACAGGAAATCGCCGCCTGGGCCGCCCGCACCGCAGAGCTGGGTTCGGTCACCGAACGCAACCGGATCGCCAGGGAGATGCACGACGTCGTTGCCCACTCCCTGACGGTGATGCTCACCTTGTCCGACGGTGCCGCAGTGGTGGTCAGGAAGAGTCCTGACCGCGCCGCGGAGGTCCTCGGGGAGCTTTCCCGTACCGGACGAACGGCTTTGGCGGACATGCGCCGGGTGCTGGGTGTCCTCCGCGACGAATCACCGGCAGGCCTGGCGCCCCGTCAGCCCCTGAGCGCCGGAAACAGCCTGGCCAAGCTCCTTGAGGGCTTCCGCACCGCGGGGTTGCCGCTGCACTACTCGCACACCGGGCCCGCGCTGCCCGAGGACGCAGCCTTCCAGCTGACCGTCTACCGGATCGTGCAGGAGTCGCTCACGAACGTCCTCCGCTACGGCCGGGCGCTGGGCCGGGTGGACGTGAGCATGGTCCGCTCTGACGGTACGGTCACCATTGAAGTGCTCGACGACGGCAAGGGCACCGTGGGCACCGGTCCGGCGGGCGCACCTGAGGCAGCCGCCGGCGGGTCAAGGCCGGCGGGGTCCGGACAGGGCCTGACCGGCATGCGCGAACGTGCGGGGATTTACGGCGGTACGGTGGAAGCCGGACGTGCTGCCGGTGGCGGATGGCGCGTCAGCGCGGTACTGAATTGGAATGGGGACCAAGGAAAAACATGAACGGCAATGCACCGATTAACGTCCTGCTGGTGGACGATCAGCCTTTGTTGCGGATGGGCTTCCGGCTGATCCTTGAGGGGGAGGACGACCTTCGTATAGTGGGCGAGGCCTCCGACGGGGCGGAAGCAATCCGGCAGGTCCGGGAAGTGAACCCCGACGTGGTGCTGATGGATGTCCGGATGCCGGTCCTGGACGGAATCGAGGCCACGCGGGCCGTGACTTCTTCAGGTTCCCGCGCCAAGGTGATCATCCTGACCACCTTCGACCTCGATGAATACGCTTTCGCCGGGCTGCAGGCGGGAGCTTCGGCATTTTTGCTCAAGGACGTGGCACCGGCCGAGCTGGTGAGTGCCGTGCGTGTGGTGGCCAGCGGTGATGCCGTGGTGGCTCCCCGCGTCACGCGCCGCCTGCTGGAAGCGTATGTCCGCGGGGACCGCCCCTCGGCAGTGCCCGGGCAGCGGACGGGGGTTTCCGCACCCGGGGGTGGCCGGGGCAGTCACCCGTATGGCGAGGAACAGCAGGGGGACCACCTGCTGGAGGCCCTGACGCCGCGCGAATCGGAAATGCTGGGCGCCATGGCCGAAGGGCTGTCCAACGCCGAGATCGCCCACCGGTTCTTCCTCTCCGAGGCGACCGTCAAAACGCACGTGCGCCGGATCCTCGCGAAGCTGCATCTCAGGGACAGGGTGCAGGCCGTGGTCTACGCCTACGAAACGGGCCTGGTGGTGCCCAGCAATCCGGACTATTAGCTACCAGGAAGTAGATTTCGAGCACATTTCAAAGTTGCACTGAAAATAACTTTCGTTGCCTATTGATGGCGTTCATTGTGGGATGCTCCTTTTGCGTCCCCGTCAAAATGTTCGACTGCACAAGATCTGCCGCCCGGCATCCGGTCTAGGGTGAAAAAGAAATGTGGCCTGACACACGGTAATCCGTGTCCGTCCGGGGCCCGCACCCTCAACTAAGGACGGCGCTTCCATGCACGCTGACCAACAGCTTTCCAAGTCCCTGAAACCAAGGCACCTCTCCATGATCGCCATTGCCGGCGTGATCGGCGCCGGACTCTTTGTGGGTTCCGGAGCCGCCATCCAGCAGGCCGGTCCGGGAATCCTGCTCGCCTACATGGCCGCCGGAATCGTGGTGATCCTGGTGATGCGGATGCTCGGCGAAATGGCTGCAGCCAACCCTGAAACCGGTTCCTTCTCCACGTACGCGGACAAAGCTCTGGGACGCTGGGCCGGATTCAGTATCGGCTGGCTCTATGCGTGGTTCTGGATCATCGTTCTCGGAATCGAAGCAACCGCAGGTGCTGCCATCATGCACCGCTGGGTCCCGGGCATCGACCAGTGGGTCTGGGCGCTGATACTCATGGTGCTGCTGACGCTGACCAACCTGGGCTCGGTGAAGTCGTACGGAGAATTCGAATTCTGGTTCGCCTCCATCAAAGTGGCAGCCATTGTTTTGTTCCTGCTCTTCGGTGCGGCCGCCATCCTGGGCCTGATTCCGGGAGTTCCGGCACCCGGGCTGGACAACCTGGTCAACAACGGCGGATTCCTTCCCAACGGCCCCGGGGCGGTCCTGGCCGGCATCCTTGTGGTGGTCTTCTCCTTCTTCGGCGCCGAAATCGCCACCATCGCGGCGGGCGAATCCGAGAACCCGGTGGACGCCGTCAAGAAGGCCGTAAAGTCCACTGTCTGGCGCATCCTGGTGTTTTACATCGGCTCCATTGCCATTGTGGTCACCCTGCTGCCGTGGAACTCCGCCTCTGTGGCCAAGAGCCCGTATGTGGCCGTGATCGAACTCTTCGGCATCCCCGGCGCCGGCACCATCATGGACATTGTGGTGCTGACTTCGGTGCTGTCCTGCCTGAACTCGGGGCTCTACACGGCCAGCCGCATGCTGTTCTCACTCTCCCGCCGCGGGGACGCACCCCGGGCGTGGACGAGGATCTCCAAGCGTGGTGTGCCGGCCGCTGCCGTACTGGCCTCCACTGTGGTGGGCTTCATTACGGTGGGCCTGAACTATATTGCGCCGGACACGGTGTTCCTTTTCCTCGTGAACACCTCGGGTGCCATCGCTCTGTTCGTCTGGCTGGTCATCGCTGCCTCCCAGCTGATCCTCCGCCGGCGCATGGGTGCGGCCGCCAAGGACCTTGCCCTCAAGATGTGGCTTTTCCCCTACCTGACCTGGGTGTCAATTGCCAGCATTGTCGCCCTGCTGATCGGCATGGTGATCCTGGAGTCCACCCGGGAATCACTGCTGCTCTCCCTGGGACTTGCCGCTGTGGTGGTGGGCGTCGGCGTCTGGCGGTACCGCAAGGATCGCGGCGCCGGCGGCACCCGCACGGAAGAAGCAGCGCCGGAAACGGCCGGCGTTGGTACCGGTCCGGCGTCGTAACGCACAGGCGTTAGCCCGCACGGGCGGGCGCAGCCCCGCCCGGAACCGGAGTCCGGCCACCCTCAGTCGAGGTGGCCGGACTCCGCGCTATGTGGATCCGCGTTGCCCGGCTGGACGCTGTCGAAGAAACGGTGCTCCCCGGTTGCGGAGTCCGACGAGCCGTGGACCCTGGTGCGAATGAAACTGACGTCTTCCGCGCTGAGCTGGATTGCGCCGTGCTGGTCGCGGACCACCGGCTCGTCCGCAACCCTGGCAACGATCGTAGAGATCGTCCTGGGCAGCACAACGCAACCGGGATTGTCCATGAGCCATCGGCGGGTGGCGTGATCAAGCCGGTGCCACTGTGATTTCAGTTCCATTGGGGAAGCCGTTCCATGTGTCTGTTGCCTCTTTCCCGGTTGCCCGGCTGTTGGTGATGCTGTTGGTGCTGGAGCCGCAGCTAGTCGCGGCTGATGGGGAGCCGCTTCTCCGCAGCAGCCGTGCCGGGTACTGCGGGCAGCGGCGTCCTCACTTCCAAAACGCCGTCCCTGAAAGTCACCTTGATGTCGGCGTCGGTGACCCCCTCCGGTAACGGGAGATTGCGGGCGAACGGGCGGTACCGCGCCCCGGAATGAAGGCGGGTTCCATTGCCCCCTGCGTGGCCGCCCGACTCATCCCTCCGCCCCCGGATATGCAGGACGCCTCCGGCCACGAAGACCTCAATGTCCCTGTCCGGATCCGCTCCGGGCAGCTGGGCCCGGACCACAAGTGCCTCCTGGTCGACGTACTCGTCGACGCTGACCTCCTCGACGAGGACGGGGACCGCCCTGTCGGCGGGTTCAAAGGGCCGCCCGTTTGCACCGGCGAACTGCGACGGACTCCTGCCCGCCCCTTCTTCCTGGGCAGACGGCCATCGCGCCGATTCGAACGGGGACCATTTCAACGCACCGGACATGGCTCACTCCTGGTTGTCTCTTGGCAAGGCGGTTTGCTGGCTAGCGGTGGCGGTGGGGGCGGCAAGCGGTTCAGCAGCAGGGCGGCTCCGCTGCAGCCCTGGCTGAACCTCCAGTAGATACCCATCTCCGGAACATGCAACAGGGCCCAAAGTCCCCGGATATTTCCCCCCCGTCCGCCGGATTTCGCTGGTGGTTTGCTGCAGCATTGGAATTTATCCGGTTAAAGGACAAACACCTGCGCCGTCGGCGGTTGCACAGCGGGCTCACAGGAAGGGCCTATACGCGGCATAGCCCCTCACGGTTCCATGGGTCAATGACTACTTCACCGCAGCCGCCGCACGAACCCCACCCCAACCACGACCGCGGCCTCGAATTCGACCTCTCCACCTTGATGAGCAGGCGTTCCCTGGGCCTGTTCTTCGGTGCCGGCACGGCGGCAGCGGCTCTCGCAGCCTGCACTCCGGGCGGGTCCGGCTCGGGTTCCGCCCCGGCAACAGCGTCCGCCGGCAGTTCGGCCACCACCACGGCCACCACCACGGCGTCGGCATCCGCTACGCCCTCGGCGTCACCCACACTGACCCGCGCCATCGCGGAATGCGGCGTGGAAATTCCGCGGGAAACAGCGGGGCCCTATCCGGGCGACGGTTCCAACGGTCCGAACGTCCTGGAGGCGTCCGGCGTGGTCCGGCAGGACATCACCGCCAGCTTCGGGGCTTCCACCACCAGGGCCGAAGGGGTCCCGCTGACGGTCACCCTGACTCTCCTGGATAACACCAACGGCTGCAAACCCCTCGCCGGGGCCGCCGTCTACGCCTGGCACTGCGACCGCGACGGCAAGTACTCGATGTATGACGCCGGCCTTGAAAACGAGAACTTCCTCCGGGGCGTCCAGGAGGCTGACGCCAACGGGCAGGTCACGTTCACCACCATCTTTCCCGGGGCATACAACGGCCGCTGGCCGCACATCCACTTTGAGGTCTTCGAGTCGATGAGCAATGCCACGGCGGCAGGCCAGGTTCTGGCGGTGTCCCAGATTGCCCTGACGGAGGCAACCTGCAACGAGGTCTATGCCGCGGCGGGCTACGAGTCCAGCGCCCGGAACTTTCCCAACACCACCCTCACCTCGGATAACGTCTTCGGCGACGACGGCGGTATCTACCAACTGGCCACCATGTCCGGATCAGTAGCCGGCGGCTACACGGCGGGACTCAACGTCACCGTGTAGCTGCAGTGCACCAGGGACAGACGCGTCCACGCGGCCCGCCGGCGCGCGGCTAGACTCGGAGCCATGCCTTCCCACACCAGTGCCGCAGACCACATCCAGGACCTGGGCGCGTACGTCAGCGCGTCGCCGTCGAGCTTCCACGCAGTGCACGAAGCCGCGAGGCGGCTGGACGAGGCAGGCTTCACGGGCCTGGATGAACTGGCGGCGTGGCCGGCCGGTTCCGGCAAGGGTTCCGGGACGGCAGGACGGTTCTACGTGGTCCGCGACGGTGCCCTGATCGCCTGGGTGACGCCGGCGACAGCCGGCCCCGCCACGGCGTTCAACGTCCTGGGGGCACACACGGATTCGCCGTCGTTCAAGCTCAAGCCCAAACCCACCACGGGAAAGTTTGGGTGGCTCCAGGCAGGCGTGGAGGTTTACGGAGGCCCGCTCCTCAACTCCTGGCTGGACCGGGAACTTCAGCTGGCAGGACGGCTGGTGATGCTGGACGGCACGCAGTGCCTGACCTCCACCGGGCCGTTGTTGCGGTTCCCGCAGCTAGCCATTCACCTGGACCGGGCGGTTAACGAGGGCTTGGCGCTGGACAAGCAGCAGCACATGAATCCCGTGTTCGGGCTCGGCGATCCGGCAGATGTGGACCTCCTTGCGCTGCTGGCCGAACGGGCCACCGCAGCGGCTCCCGGCTCCGCACCGGTTGATCCTGCGCAGATCGGCGGGTACGACGTCGTTGTGGCGGACACGCAGCCGGGTGCGGTTTTCGGGGCCAAGGGTGAGTTTTTTGCGTCCGGGCGGCTGGACAACCTGTCCGCCACCCATGCCGGCCTGGCCGCGCTCATCGCACACGGAGAGGCCGGGGAACAGGCGGACGGCGCGCCGATCGCCGTGCTCGCGGCCTTCGACCATGAGGAGATCGGTTCCAACTCGCGTTCAGGCGCCTGCGGACCCCTCCTTGAGGACGTCCTGGTGCGCATCTCGGACGGCCTTGGCGCGTCGGTGAGCCAGCGGCGCCAGGCCCTGGCGGCGTCGTTCTGTGTCTCTGCCGACGCAGGCCATGCGGTACACCCGAACTACGCCGAGCGCCACGACCCCGTCAACCGGCCGGTCCTCAACGGCGGCCCCTTGCTCAAGATCAACGCCAACCAGCGCTACGCGACTGATGCGCCGGGAGCCGCCTTGTGGGCACGGCTGTGCGGCGAGGCGGGGATTCCCTACCAGGAGTTCGTCTCCAACAACGTGATGCCGTGCGGTTCCACCATCGGGCCGCTGACGGCGACACGCCTGGGAATCAGGACCGTGGACGTGGGTGTGCCGCTGCTGTCGATGCACTCGGCCCGCGAACTGTGCGGCGTGGAAGACCCGTTCCGGCTGTCCCGCGTGACCGAACTCTTCTTCCGGACGGCGGCATAGCCCGGCGTGATTCAGGTCAGGCGGCCAGTCGGGTCCCGGTGCATGCCAGGGTCAGGGGCCGCCCGCTACTTGACGCAGGACGCCTCGGCTCCATCGATCCGGTAAAGATGGACGGCATTGCCGTCGGCAAAGTGGTCGCTGAAGGCGCCGCTGGTCATGGCCACGGTGCGGTTTTCGTCCAGGACGGTCACGGCGGCATCAGTGCCCCCCAGGCAGGGCAGCTGGAACAGAGCATCCTGCTGCCCTGCCTGCGCCGAGCCGGCAAGGACGTACAGCGATCCGCCGTGGACTTTCACCGCAGCGTCCACGCCTTCGCCGTGGGACAAAGCGTTGTCCAGGAACGGCGCGTTGAGTACCGGTGCCAGCCGGGCAATCTGTCCGTTCACTTCCGTCACCCACGGCCTGACCGCATCCCCGCAGGGGTCCCTCAGTACATGCTGGGACTGGCAGGCGCCGCCAAAGTTGTGGTTGAAGTACACGATGCCGCGAGCACCGTGGATAAGGCTGCTCCACACGGCCGCGCGTATTTCCGGCCCGGAAATCGTTGGAGCGTCAGCTTCGGTGAACGGATGGCCGACTTCAACGAATGACCAGACCGGCTTGCTGGCCGCCGGCATTACGAGGGACCGGACCCGGTCGACTGTCCAGCCGTAGTTCGCTGCCAGCCTGCATTTCTCCGGCGCCAGCTGGGCTCCGGCCGCGAAAACGGCGCCGCCCTCGGAGGGACCGCAGATATTGGGATCAGTGAACCAGTAGTTATCGGCCGACACCACGTCCTGGAATTCATTAACGAACACAGCGGCCTGCTCGTTGGTTTCCCAGAACGTGACGCCCTTGCCGTAGTTGGTATAAACCAGTGCTCCGGCCGGCACAGTCTTCCTGAGCTCGCGCTGGACTGTATAACCGCAGCCCTGGTTTTCCGGCGTGCAGATCGGGCCGATTCCCGGCCAATTGCCTGTCCACGCAGCATCGCCGGGGCCCGCCCACATATCCGGCTCATCTGAGAGCACCCGTCCGGCGGCATTCGCAGACGCGCCGCTGGTCAAGGCGCGCATTCCCTCTTTCGTGGCATGCGCAGCGTCCGAAGTGCTGGTCAGGTCCACATAAAGATTGATCCCGACGAGACGGTCCTTCGGCGCGTCAGTGGGTTCGATGAGGCTTTCCAGCCAGACGCCGATGGGGAAGTAGGAGGGTTCGGCAGGCAGCGAGTTGGGGTACTTCGAAAAATAGTCGGCCCCACCGTCCACCTGGCGCAGTTGAACCGGGCCGGCCGCGGCCTCGGCGGCTTCAGCCGGGGTTGATTGCGCCGGGTTCCACACAACAGACAGCCCTGAACCGATCAGGGCCGATCCCATGATGAGGCCGAGTCCGACTCCGCCGGCACGCAGCGTCTTGCGACGAGTGTTTTTTCCCATGGCCTACCCCTAACGTCGCCGAGGTGAGACCGGTACTTTTGACATCGTCCTCTTCGGGGTCCTGCCGGTCAAGGAACCGTTAGGCGAGTCCGATCACCAAGTTGATCGTGGCGGCGAGGATGATGGTGCCAAAGAGGTAGGAAAGCAGGCTGTGCTTGAGGGCTTCGGCCCGGATGAGATGGTTCTGCAGATTCGTGTCGGAGACCTGGTAGGTCATGCCAAGGCTTGTGGCGAGGTAGGCGAAGTCCGTGTACTGCGGGGGCCGTTCCTGGTTGAAATCGATGCCGCCAACCTCTCCTCCGCCGCGATCCCCCGTGTTGTAGTACAGCTCGGCGTACCGCAGGGTGAAGAGCGTCTGCACCAGCATCCAGGACAACGCGACGCATGCCAGGGCCAGGAATCCGCCGCCAAGCCGGGAGCCGGCCCCGGACCGGTGGGAGTCGAACACGACGGCGGCAACTGCGGCGAG
>Ga0307408_100003272_pt1 | contig 11143 bp, 11 predicted proteins | sample 322Cmetagenome_FD_202116 | JGI IMG/M metagenome (GOLD analysis project Ga0307408, IMG submission 202116) | Maize rhizosphere microbial communities from greenhouse at UC Davis, California, United States - 322HYB-C-3 | ecosystem: Host-associated > Plants > Roots > Rhizosphere > Soil | place... | reverse complement strand
CAATGGAACGATGCATCAGGAGTCTGACCCCGTTCGGGGCGAAGCCATGCGTTTCAAAGTCTGCTGCTCGCCGCGATGATCACCGGATCGCTGGGATCCTAGGCTTTTCAAACGGGGTCGGAGTGGTTTGAATTTCCATTGACTCTGACCCCTTTGAATCACCATGCGATATCGAACGTTCGGCCGGCTCGGCTGGTCAGTGAGCGAAGTCGGATACGGGATGTGGGGGCTCGCCGGCTGGACCGGCTCGGACGACGACGAGACTCGTCAGGCGCTCGACGAAGCCGTTAGGCTTGGCTGCACCTTCTTCGACACCGCGTGGGCCTACGGCGACGGAAAGAGCGAGCAGATGCTCGGCGAGCTGATTCGGGCGCACCCGGACCGCCGTCTCTATACGGCCACCAAGGTGCCACCGAAGAACCGCACGTGGCCGGCGCGTGCCGACTTCCTGCTCGACGAGGTGTTTCCGCCCGACTACATCCGCGAGTACGCGGAGTCCAGCCTCGAGAACCTCGGCCTCGATTCGGTCGATCTGCTGCAGTTCCACGTCTGGGAAGACGCGTGGGCGCGGGATGACCGGTGGCAGCGTGTCATGGAGGACTTGAAGCGCGAGGGGATGATCGGCGGCATCGGCATCAGCGTGAATCGATGGGAGCCGGAGAATGGAATCGAGACACTCCGCACCGGAATCGTCGATGCCGTCCAGGTGATCTACAACATCTTCGATCAGGCGCCGGAGGACGAGCTGTTCCCGGTGTGTCAGGAGTTGGACGTGGCGGTGATTGCGCGCGTGCCGTTCGACGAGGGCTCGCTCACGGGGACGCTGACGCGCGAAACACGGTTTCCGAGGACGGATTTCCGGCACGTGTACTTCGGGCCCGAAAATCTCGGCCCGACGATGGATCGGGTGGATGCGCTGACTCCGCTCGTGCCTCACGGGTCATCGCTGCCGGACCTCGCGATGCGTTTCATCCTCGCAAACCGCGACGTGTCGACCGTGATCCCGGGGATGCGCCGTCCGAAGCACGTGCGAGCGAACATCGCGACGAGTGATGCGACGCCGTTGGATCCCGAGCTGCTCCGCGAGCTCCGCGCCCATCGGTGGGACAGACGCCCGGCGAACTGGTCGGCGTAAGGACGTTGTATTTGACCAAAGCACGAACCGCAGCGGACGAAACCGCGTTAGGCTACGACCGGCTGTTGCGTCGCCTAACGGCAGCCAGCGCGACCGCTGCGATGGCGGCGACCGCTGCACCGGCCACCGCTCGACCGACGACGTCCGCAACCGGTGGCGGAACGAACAGCACGCCGGAGCGATCCGCCAACGCGGGTTGACGGACGTACCGACCGCGCGAGGGCACCGCGCGGTGGCGGAAGGTCGAGGCCAACTCCTCGAGCCCGCGCTCGAGCTGCCGGCCGCGCATCGCGATCCCGTGACCGGTCACGACTACGCTCGGATGCAGCCGCGCGAGCGTTTCCACCGACTCCTCGGCCGCTCGCCAGTCCATCGTGTAGTACGCCGGCGGACCGTGGACCTCGGGACGCTGCGCCAGCACCGCCGAGAGCGATTCCTGCTTCGTCGTGACGAACGCATCGCCGGCCACGAGCGCACGATCGTAGTCGCGGAACAGCGATACGTGGCCCGGCGCGTGTCCCGGGGTGTGAATCCAGCGCCAGCCGCCGATCACGGGTAGCGCGCCGTCCGAGGGCAACGGCAAGACCGACGTGCCGAGGTTGATCGGCTTCCTCGGAAAGAAACGCGACATGGTGGCCAGCGCGCCTCCGCCGACGGCGGGATCCGGCGGCGGATAAGACGAGCGTCCGGTGAGATACGGCATCTCGAGCTCGTGCGCGTACACCGGCACGCGCCAGCGTCTGACGAGCTCGCGCACCGACCCGACGTGGTCGAAGTGGCCGTGGGTGAGAATGATCGCATCCGGTGTCGCGTCGGGACCGTAGAGCAGCTCGGCCGCATTGAGGATCCGCGACACGCTCCCGGGGAGGCCGGTATCGACCAGGAGCCACGGTCCGTCGTGGCCATCGAACGAGCCGAGGAATGCGACGTTGACGATCCGATCGCGCAGATACGCCAGTCCTGGCGCGACGCGAGTCGGCTCGTCGCTCGAGCTCTTCAGGTCAACGAATTCATCCGTTGTCATATCCGGCTGGCTTTGGGTTGGCTGGTCGTCGTCTGCTCGATCGGACTCGTGACCACGAGACAACAGCAAGAAGCGGGCAGAGCGTTAGATCGGGCAAGGCGGCAGCATGAATGCCTCGAGCACCGTTCCCGCCACCGTCACCGGATCCGTCACCACAATACTCGTGGCCGTCCCGGGCGCCAGGCTCGGCACCGCGATGTCCTGCAGCCGCACGGTTTGCCCGGCGCTCGTCAATCGGACCGTGTTCGTTTGCCCCGCGGGCACGGTGAGGAACGGCGACGCCGAGTTGCGCGTCACCGCCGTCGCGTTAGGCGTGCCGAGCGTCGCGGAAGGATTGACGTAGATGTCCCACGTGCCGGCGCCTGCGCTCATCGTCGCGTTCACGATGCGAACGCCCGCGGTGTTTGCGCCCGCCGGCGTGAACTGATCGTCGAACGTCGTGAACACCGGCGCGGTCGCCGTGCCCGTTACGAGCACGGTGTAGGTGTTGCCCGCCGAAAATGATGGTGTGAAACCGGTCAGGTCACTCGTGGTCCCCGCCGCTCGTATCGAGAGCTGCGGGTTCGCGTCGTTCACTTTTATGCACGCGCCGGCCGAGCCGGAGGGGATGTTGCCGTTTCCGCTGCCAACTGTGCCGTTCTGTGCGACGTCCAGCGTCAGGTCGCCGGTCGCATTGAAGAAACGAACTGTCGTGTTGGCGGTCGGCGTGGCAACCGGATTGTCGCTGTCAGTGCAGGCGGCGAGCGCCGCGGCGGCGGCGAGCACGAGTATGGAACCGGTAACGCGTGGTTGCACGGGACCTCCGGAGCTTACTGAGCGCGCACATTCGCGGCCTTGCTTCGCGGTGGCGCTACGCACATATCGAACCCCGAGCGCCAACCTTGATAAAGAGAGGAGCCATGAGGCGCCGGGACTTCGCCGCGCATGCAGTCGACGCTCGAAGGGCGGCGGCCCGACTCTACCGTTGCGTGGCGGTCTCGTCAGATCCGAAACGTGGAGGTCGGATGAAGACAATCGCTGCATTGTGTGCCGTCATTGCGCTGAGCGGACGCGTGACTGAAGCGCAGACGCTCGACCTGCGCCGGTACCAGATCGTTGATCTCACGCATCCGCTCAACTCCAAGACGCTCTACTGGCCCACGTCGCCCACCGGGTTCAAGCTGGACTCGCTGGCGTACGGACCGACGCCCGGCGGGTGGTTCTACTCGTCGTTTGCGTTCTCCGCACCGGAGCACGGCGGAACGCACCTCGACGCGCCGATCCATTTCGGCGAAGGCCATGTGACCGTGGACCGCGTCCCGCTCGACCGTCTGATCGCGCCCGCGGTCGTCATCGACGTCACGACGAAGACGAAGGCCGACCAGGACTATCGCCTAACGAGCGACGACGTGGTGGCGTTCGAGCGCGCGAACGGGAAGATCGCACCGGGGACGATCGTTCTGCTGCGAACGGGCTGGAGCTCACGATGGCCCGACAAGAAGGCGTACCTGGGCGATGACACGCCCAATGATGCCACGAAGCTCCATTTCCCGAGCTATGGCGTCGAAGCGGCGCGGCTCCTGATCCAGGAGCGACGCGTCGCCGCGATCGGCGTGGACGTGGCGTCGATCGACTATGGCCCCTCCGCGGACTTCATGGTGCACCGCATTGCCGCCGCGGCCGACGTACCAGGGATCGAGAACCTCACGAACCTCAACCAGCTGCCGGCGACGGGCGCGTATGTGTTCGCCTTGCCCATGAAGATCGAAGGGGGTTCGGGCGGCCCTGTCCGGGTCGTCGCGTTGATCCCGAAGCGCTAGACTTCGCCAGACACGGCAGGAACTGCCGGGCGTGTTGGGAGTACGCCTACCTGACCGCTCGCCGAACGACACTGAACGAACCAGGACTCGATGACGCAACCCAGACCCCGCGCGACGATCTTGTTGGCTCTCGCACTTGCGGCGACGCTCTCCTGGGCGTGCCACCAGGGCCCGCCGCCCGAGACGTCGGGAATTCCGGGGTTCGAGCCGACAATTCAGTCGGTCCCCATTGGGCCGAACGAGCGCTTCTCCGTGATCGACAGCAACGAGGTCATCGTTGCCTCACGCGATCGGTCCCTCATCGGCGGCATCTTTCTGCTGGTCGACGACGCGCAGCTCCCCTATCGCCGATACTTCCAGAAGCTGCCGCCGCGCACGGCCGTCGCCATGCTCATCCAACCTGGGGACAGCGTGGCGATGGATAGTGTCATTCGCGCGAGCAAAGCGCCGATTGTCGTCTACGAGCATGTGAACATCCCGCGGGACGCCGCCGGTAATCCACTCCCGATCGCGCGGTTCCTCGTCGCGTCCGTTCGGAACAAGGTGGCGCGTAAGTGGGTGTTGGCGGCGGACACCACAGGCGGACCCCCGATCCCGGACTGGATCATCGCTGGCGCGACACAGCTCGTGACGGGATTCCCGTCGGCCGGCGCGCGAAACGCCCAGCTGGCGTCCCAGCTCAACGACCTGATCCCGATCGATACGCTCACCCGGATGTCCATTTCCGAAAACGCCATTCCGGCAGGTGTGTCGGGCGATGTCGGGCTGGGAGGACTTCAGCGCACGGACCAGCGAGGCAGGCCGATGCCGCCAACGACGCCGCCGAAGCGATTGCCGCGGGAAAACATCGCGGCGCTCGAGGCGGCGAGCCTCATGGAGTTCATGTGGGCGCGGGAGGGCCGAGGAATCGTCAGGCGCATCGCCGACATCACGCGGCGCGGCGAGCCGCTGAGTGCCGCGCTCGCGCAAACCGTGTCGCTGCCGCACGACGTGCCGGGTCTCGAGGCCGCGTGGAAGGCGAGCCTGACGCCGCCCAAGAACACGCCCAAGAAGGGCGACAAGAAGCCGCCCGAGAAACCGAGCGGGGAATAACCACAGTGGGCAGTGGACTCCGCGTCCACTGCCCACTCCGGGCTCGACGGATCCCCGGACCTTCGGGCGACCGCCTAACGAGTTGCTCGCGCGGCGTCAGCCAATCTTGAACTGCGTCGTCATCCCGTGCTCCACGTGCATCTTCCCGTCCTTCGCGTCGGGTACGAAGCAGACCATCCCGTATTCGCCCGGCGGCAGGTTGGCCTCGAAGAACGTGTTCTTCCCCTTCACGAATGCCGGGATCCCACCGATCGGCTTTCCTGGAGGCGGGCCCTTCATCTCGAACACCCACTTGGCGACGTCGCCGATCGTCTTGCCCGGCGCAAGCTGGACGAGCACGACTTCGTGCGGCTGCGCCGCCGCGTTCTCCACCCTGATCAACTGCCGGCCGGCGACGAGCGGCTTCGAGAGCGTGAACGTGTAATCGCTGAGCGTGAGCGTGACGTCCGCCGTCGGTTCGGCCGTGTTCGCGTTTGCCGATGGCGTGACGGTGAGCGGGCGCATCATCCCCTTGGCGAGGTGCGGCACGTGATCCGCGCCCTCGACGAAGCAGACCACGGCGTAGTTACCGGGCTCGATCACCTGCATGGCGGTCGTGGTGGCGCCGGGCGCCGGCGGATTCACGCCACCATACGGGACCATCCAAGCCGGCGGCGGGCCCTTCATGTCTTTCACCGCCGCCTGATAGTCAGCGAAGGTCTTGCCCTCTTCGAGCTTGATCAGCTGCACGTGATGGAGCTCCTGACCCGCATCGGTCAGATGAATCATCGTGAGCCCCGCCGGAATCGTGTCGGGACCCTCGAACGAAAACTCCTTGGCGGTGAAGCTGACCATGTTGGGCGTCGCGGCCGCCGCGGGCGTCGACGCTGCCGCGCCTGACTTTGCGGCCGTATCCGTCGTTTGCGCTTCGGGCTTCGCGCAACCGCCAAGTGCGAGCAGGGCAGCAACGGCGGCTGTTGCATGTATGGCGGACTTGCTCCTGACGCAATTCATGAGGTGACGACTCCCAGGTGGAATGGACCGATCTGTCGGGCGCGGTGTCAAACCGCCGGACGCCCTGACCTATCGGCTGTCGGAAGTGGCTGAAGTGCCGGAAGAACATGGGGCCTGACGTCGGAACCGCAACCCTTGCTGAGCGCCGCAGCGGAAACCCGGTCCGGGTGGGCAACCCCGGACGCGCGTCGCTTGTCTCACAAAAAGCAGGACACTGCTTTTCAGACCGTCAACAGTCGATTCTCCCGATCCCTCTCCACCCCGTGACGACCTCACTCACCGACCTCCAGCTGGCGATCATGCGCGTCCTCTGGGATCGCGCCGAAGCCACCGTGGTGGAGGTCCAGACCCGCCTCCGGCCGGAGCGCGACCTCGCGCAGACGACGATCGCGACGCTGCTGTCGCGACTCGAGAAACGCGGCGTCGTGGAACACCGGCTGGACGGCCGTCAGTTCGTCTATCGCCCGCTCGTGACCGAGCAGGAAGTGCGTCGCTCGATGGTCTCGGAGCTCACCACGCTGCTCTTCGACGGGAGGCCCGAGGCGCTCATGAGTCATCTGCTGCGCTCGCGCGAGATGGCGCCGGGCGACCTCGATCGTGTAAAGCGGATGATCGCCGACGCGGAAACCGGAGGGGGAGGGGCGCACAACGGCGCCGCCGTCTTCGAGTCGGCTCGGCCAGCGGGCAGGGGTGATGCTGCCTGACGTGCAGACCGTCCTCCTGCTGACGGACCTCACCGCCGGATGGTTGCTCACGTATCTCGTCCACAGCACGGTCATCCTGATGGCGGTGTGTCTCATCGCTTCACGCCGGTGGGTGAGCGACACCGTTCGCGAGATTCTCTGGAAGTCCGCGCTGCTGGGCGGAATGGTGACCGCCACGTTGCAGACCGTGGTCGCTCGCGAGCCGCTCGCTGGGCAATTGCGCCTCGCGCCGCGAATGGCCGGGCACGTGGTGTCGACGATGCGCATCGCGGTCCGAAGCGACGTCCTGGACGCTCGCCCTCGAGTCATGTTGATACGGCCGAGTGGGACGCGCTGGACCGACGCGCTGGTGGCATTCTGGCTCGCGACGGCCGGCGGCGGGCTCCTCCTGCTCACGTTAGGCCACGCGCGAGCGCTGCGGACGTTGGGGTCGCGCACCTCGCTCGATGGAACTCCGATCGGTCATCGCCTCCGCGAGCTGCTCGCGCGTGCTGGCGTAGACCGATCCGTGGAGCTCACATGTTCGTCGGCAATCGCGAGTCCGGTTGCCCTGCCCGGCGACGAGGTGTGCCTGCCTCGGCGGGCGCTGCTCGAGCTTCAGCCCGAGGAGCAGGACGGCATGCTCGCCCACGAGATCGCGCATCTCGTGCGGCGGGATCCACAATGGCTCGTGCTGGCCCGGGCGATCGAGATCGTGTTCTTCTTCCAGCCGCTCAATCGCCTGGCACGGCGCCGGATGCAGGAAGTGGCAGAGTATCTGTGCGATGACTGGGCAGTCGCCCGAACCAGTCGGCCCGTGATGCTGGCGAAGTGCCTGGCTGCTGTCGCGGAGTGGGTCGGGCGCGCGCCGAGAATGACGACGCCGCGGCTGCATCCGATGTCGGCGATGGTGGAGCCGGGCGGGTCGCCGCTTGTCCGCCGCGTTGGACGCATTCTGGCCGTTCGCAGCGCTCCGCATGCGGTGACGCCGCGCGCGGCGCTCGCGGCGAGCGTGTGTACGCTCGCCCTTCTCGCGGGTGTTGCCCCCCGCGTGTCGGTAGCGCACCCGGCGGTGACGGTCAACCGGTTCACGTTCCTGCGAGCGGTGGTGCGGGAAACCGGGTCTGGCCCGGACGCACTGTTCGTTTTCCGAACGCCGATCGGTCCGGGCGTATTCGATGCTCTCGTCGAGCGAGGGGTGGTGCGCTCGGCACCCTAACGGTTCGGCCTAACGTCTGCAGGGCCAGGGATGAGGGAGGCCTGTCTGGACGAACCGCGGTCTTCCTCTCATTATTGATGCCCGCTCATGCCGACCGCTCCCGACTCCGGCATGTCAGCGCTGACCCTCGCCGATGGGAGGTTCGCGTGTGCTCTGGCGTTAGGTGCTCAGGCAATGGAGTGGTGTCCCTGTTCGCGTTGGCGGCGGCGGTCCTGGCCCTAACGACAGGGCCGGCGCAGGCGCAAAACGTCACCTTGAGCATCCGTAGCTTCATTGATGCTACGGGCACGGTGACCTCGAGTCCCGCCGGTATCAGTTGCACGACAGCCAAGTTCAACCCGGTTGAGCCGTGCAGCGCGACGTTTCCGGTGGGCACGGTGGTAACGCTCACGGCCGTGCCTGGTGAGCAGAACACGTTGCAGGGCTGGACTGGCGGTGTTTGTAACGAATTCGGGGCGTGCCAGGGCGCGAAGATCTGTGCCGACACCGAGACGTGCCAGGTCACGCTGACCCACGACTTCGAGGTCTGGGCGCACTTCGTCGCCACACGCTATCCGGTCACGATCGTTGCGGAGGGCAATGGCGACGGCATTATCCAGGAAACGCCGGGAGAAACCTTCGGTACGCCTCGGCTCGCATGTGTGATTCGGAACGGTCGGCCGGACACGGAGTTTGGCACATGCGGCGCCACAGTCGCGTATAACTCGGTCATCACGCTGACCTTCGAGAATAGCATTACTGGCACCAACCGGTTGGTAGGATACAGCGCGGAGTGTCAGGTCCAGAATGGGGGTACCTGCAATGCGCGCATCACCGGCCCGACCACGATCACGGCAACGATCCTAGCCGCCGAGTTCCGCGTGAAGAGTGCAGGTGGCACTGGGACGGGGACCGTGACGAGCAACGTTGCGGAGATCAACTGCACGGTCACCAGTACCGGGGTGACTGGCGGTTGTGGGAAGGCCTACACTCGGGATGGGATTCAACAGGTCAATCTCATCGCTACCCCAGCTGCAGGCAGTCGGTTCGTGGGATGGTCGGGTGCGTGCACATCCGACCCCTGCACGCTGATTCCGGACTATCCACCCAACGTCCCCGAGGCGGTCGCGCTCTTCGAGATGCTTCCCGAGACGTCCCCACTGGTCTTGACGGTGGTCGATGATGGAACTGGTCGCGGGACCGTGAGGGTCGCACCGGGCAGCACACAATGCACGTTCAACGGTATCGTCGCTGACGATGACTGCGCGGCCACGTTTTCTCAGCCCACTGAGGTAACGCTGACGGCGACGCCGCAGTTCGGCAGCACGTTCGGCGGCTGGACGGCCGACGGGTGCTCCAGCGCTCACCTGACCTGCACCTTCACCCTTTCGGCGGCGAAAACCGTCTCGGTGAACTTCATCTCGCCGCATTCAGCGCATGACCTCGGACTCGCGCTGCTCGGAGGCGTCACGCTCTCGCCTAACGACCGTACCGGCCTGGATCGGCTCGGCAACCAGAATGGCTTATACGATCTGGGCGATCTGCTCGCGTACCTCGACCGGACGGGGCAGAAGCTCACGTCCACCGAGGCAGCCGCCGTAATGGCGCCCCAACCAGCTGCGCGGACGACGCGGAGGGTTCCCTGATGCGTATCCCACACACGATCCGGCTCGGCACGAGCCTGGTGGCGATGGTCGGCTCGATGGCAACGGTCGTCGCGTGCGGTGGCGGCGAGGCGCTCTCCGAGGCGCCGAACCCGACGCCGACGGAAGCAACGCTCACCCTCACACTCACGACGCCTAACGCCGGAGACGGCGGGATCCTGTTCACTGTCTCCGGGCCGAGCATTCTTGGCGTCACGGCTCGGTCAGGGCTGGAGATGACCCAGCGCACCACTACCGACAACGGGTTGACGACAAGCACGGTTCTCGTCCGCGGCGACCTTACGAGCGGACCGATCGGCTCGATCACCGTTCGCGGGGTAGATTCCCGTGCCGCGTACACGACGCAAGTACAGCAGGTCGCCGCGGGAGCCAGCGCCGGCTATGCGCAGCGAGCGGACCTGACGGCTTACCGACTCACGACGGCACAGTGAGGGTGGACACGCCCCGGCGAAGGTCCCATCTTCGCCGGGTCCCTCCACCCAATCATGACCCAGCCGACAACGCCAGGTAGCGGCGCAGAGCTCGACGCGCCCACCACCGTAGCGCCGAAGAAGCCGGAGAAGGCATCGCTGCTCGATGACTTCATGGACATCTTCTACGCGCCGTCCGCGGTGTTCGCGCGGCGCGCGAACGCGAACTTCTGGATCCCCCTGCTGATCGTCTCCGTGCTGCTCGGGGTCATCTTCTTCGCCAATCGGGACCTGATCGACCCGATCATGGAGGCGGAGTTTGCGCGGTCAATGGCCAAGAGCTCCCAGCAGTTGACGGCCGATCAGATGGAAACGGCGCGGAAGTTCGCCGGCACGCTCGGCATGATCTTCGCCTTCGCCGGACCACCGATCGTGATGCTGATGCTCGGCGTCGTGATCTGGATCGTCGGCAAGTTCTTCGACGCCAAGCAGTCTGTAAACGCCGCCGTGGTGGTCGCCGTGTTCTCGTACGTGCCGCGCGTGGTCGAAGGCGTCGTGAATCGCGTCGAAGGGCTGCTCATCGACACGTCGAACCTCAACAGCCGCTACAGCCTAACGCTAGGACTCGGCCGCTTCTTCGATCCCGACACGACGTCGCCAATCCTCCTCGGCCTCATCGGGCGCATCGACGTGTTCACGATCTGGATCACGGTGCTGATCGCCATCGGGTTGGCGGTCACCGGGAAGATCAGTCGGGGCAAGGCCGCGATCGCGGCGGCGATCGTGTGGCTCGTCGGCGCACTCCCGACGCTGGCTGGCGCCCTGCGCCAGTGACGCCGCGGGCGGTCATCGCCAGCCGGAGCCTCCGGCACCGCTGGCGATGACGCTCGCTCGCGTGCTGGACCTCGTGGGCATCTTCGGGTTCGCCGTGAGCGGTGCGCTCGCCGCGGGACGAAAGCGACTCGACCTCCTCGGGGTGTTCGTGCTGGCGTCGGTGACGGCGATCGGCGGCGGAACGATCCGCGATCTTCTGATCGCCCGTCATCCGCTGGTCTTGTTGAGCGACGCGACCTACCTCTTCGTGATCATGGTGGCTGTGGCGATCACGTTCGGGTACGTGCGATGGCGTCGCCCGCCGCTCGCGT
>Ga0307408_100003270_pt1 | contig 11144 bp, 12 predicted proteins | sample 322Cmetagenome_FD_202116 | JGI IMG/M metagenome (GOLD analysis project Ga0307408, IMG submission 202116) | Maize rhizosphere microbial communities from greenhouse at UC Davis, California, United States - 322HYB-C-3 | ecosystem: Host-associated > Plants > Roots > Rhizosphere > Soil | place... | reverse complement strand
AGCAACTCGGAATCCTCCCAGGTTTCATTAGTGAGATGTTACTGATGAGTAGCCAGCCGGCGAGGGGCCTCGTGTGCCGGTGTGTGCCGTGTGCCACCCCCTTTCAAGTCCAGCTTCCAGAAAAACTGGTGACTACTGTGTGTGACTCTAAATTCTCTATCTTCTATACTCTCTAATAGGTGGCACACCGGCACACATCATAAAAAAGTAGTCTCTGACCTGGGAAAACACCGTGTGCCACCCGTGTGCCACCCCCCCCCCCTGTGTGCCACCCTCCTCGGCACACGGCCACCAAAAGCCGAGGGCCTCCCGAACCCTCGATAACCGAGAGTAGGGGAGGCCCAGAGGCACTGGCCGGGGATTGGCCGTGTGTGCCGGGTTAGTCGTCCTTGTGTGGCACACCCTCGAAGAGGTCGCCGAGGTCCGAGATCTCGGGACGATACTCGGGATTGATGGACACACCCTTCCACCCCCGGACGGGGTTGTTGCCTCGTCCGGCGAGCAGGCGCTTGCGAGTTTTTTCCACGATGGGCTCATCGCGCAGCCGGAGCTCGACGTCAGCGAACGGGGGCGAGTTGCGGATCCGGTTCGTCTGGCACCACATGTCGAATGCCTGGGCGAGATGAGTGGTCGCGGCGAAGTCCAGCGGGTTGCCGGTGATCGTGACGACGTCGTCCCAGAACTGCTTGGTGAAGTCCGTGGCCTCCTCGAACTCCTCCTGATCGGCCTCGACCAGCGAGTAGCCCTCCGCGATGAGCTCGGGCAGGAAGGTCAGAGCCTTGGCGATGATCCCTTCGGCTTCACGCAGGAGGATCTTGTCGTACCGATCCACGATCTGAATGGAGTCGCCGATCACGTCCTGAAAGCGCAGGATCGCGAAGCGGCGGGTCCAGGCCGAGGTGCGGTCACTGGAGCGCGGGATCTGGTTCGCCGAGAACAGGTGGTTGCAGAAGGGTCGGAAGGTGAACTCCGGCTTGTTCTTCTGCTGAGCCTGGATCGGCTCGCCGGCGACGACCTGCTTGAAGATGGCCGTCTCGGTGATCCGGGTGGGATCGATGTCGGTGACGATGTTCGCCTGCTTGCCCAGGAGGGCGTGCGTTGCGAAAACGGTCTTGGTCATTGCCTGCGGGCTCAGCGCCGAAGCGTTCGACGGGCCGACGAGCCCCTGAATGACTTCGAGGAACGTCGACTTGCCGGACTTACCCACGCCGTACAGGAGTCCGGCTCGCTGGCTAACGATGCCAGAGTAGAGCGTGGCCGCGATGAGTTGCCAGGCCAGCTTGACGCCCGCGATCGGCAGACGCTCGGACAGCCAGCCATCGAACTGCTCGCAGGTTGCTGAGGCGTTCCAGTCGTGCGGGATCTGCACGGTCGAGTAGTACGACGGACTGTGCTCGTGGAGTTCACCCGTCCTCCACTCGAGCATGCCGTTCTTCATGTTGATGAAGTCCGAGTGCGGGGTGACCTCGATCTCGTCGGCCATAGTAGACAGGATGTCTTCCACCGGGGCGACATCAGCCGTCTTGTACGAGTCGGCGAAGCTGGCCGCCATGGACAGGCGCACGATGCTGTCGTTCAGCACCCAGGTGCCATCCTTGTAGACCCACCAGTTCTGCGACTTACTCAGCGGCTGCTTGGCGATCGGCCAGGACTGGATCATCCGGCGCGCCGTGGTGGCGGGCAGGATCTCCTTCTCCTTCTCGTTGCCGCTGTCGTCCACCTGAATACGGCGGCATCCGTCGGTGTCGAAGAGGATGTGCCCCTGGACGCCTCCGACGAGCTTGGCCTCCCAGGTCACCCCCTCACCGTCAGCGCCGCCGTCGGCTTTTCCCGAGCGACTCCGATTCTCGACACCCCCGAAGAGGTCGATCTCGTCGTCAGTGAACGGGTAGGGACGAGCCTTCACGTCGCTATCCTCCCTGAGAGTGCGAGCCAGCTTGGATTTCGGGTTAGTAACCGGGAAGCCGGGGCCGCTCGGCACAACGTCAGCGACTGCCGCCCAGGCATCTTGCAGCGTTAGCTTGTTCCAGTCGGCCTTCATCAGAGACCCGAGACTGGCGGTCACTGACAGGGAGCCCGTCTCCCAGCCGTGCCCCTCGGCGGTGCGCGCATCCTTCGGCAGTGCTTTGAGCTCGAGGAACTGCTCGCGGATCCCCTTTAGTGCGCGCTCGACATAAGCATCCGAGCGCTTCTTCTCGGCAGCGTCCATGGCATCGTACGCGGCATGCGGCACATCCTCCGTAGGGGTCTCGCGGATCTTCTTCCGCAGGCCCTCGACCCAGGCTTCGGGGAGCTCGGGCAGGTCAGCCACAGCGGGCAGTTCGCCGATCGTAGAACCGTCGGCCTCGATCCACTCGTACGGCATGTCCGTGTCAGGGTGGATCGAACCGGGAGCCAGGGCGTATCGGTGGTGATGCTGGAGGATGTCGACGTCGGGGCCGATGCCGGCGGCGGCCAGCGTGTCGTAGAAGACGACGTCGTCTGGGATGCGGAAGAAGCGGATGCCGCTAACGCGTAGCTCGTCCTCGTTGTATCTGCTGGTCAGCCGTCCGATCATAGGCAGCTTGCCCCAGAGCTTGATCGCCTCGGTCATTGTGAGTTTGCCTTGCTTGCCGCCGTAGTTGTCGACGTCGATGCCGACTACGCCCTTCGGCAGCCGCAGAGCGATGTTCGCGGTCGGGAAGGCGTCGATCCAGGCGAACACGTCCGGGCCGGTGGCCATGACGGCATCCTTGCCGGTGTAACCGTCGGGCGGGCTCTTCTTCTTGCGCGGAGGCAGCGGAAGCGGCGAGTATCCCTTCGCCAGGTATCCGGCTGCGTACTCTCCGTAAATGTTGGTCACTTAGAACCCCACTTCCTCTGCCAGTCGGTGCTGGCGCGTCATGATGGTCAGAGTATCGATGCTGGCTGTGTAGAAGCGGATGTGTGTCGTCTTGCTGCAGTCCTGGCAGTCAGCAGCGAACGCTGGTTCACCCTGCGAAACCGATTCGACGGCCCTGAGACTGAACGAGTCGAACCTCTTGGATCCACACCATGAACAGAGTAGATCCAAGTACTGCCCGTCACCCGATCTTGGGTACCTAGGCGGCTTCTTCCAGGCGGCCAGTTCGTTCCGATCCCACAGAGGCCCCATGGCTCGAACCAGAACGGGCGTAGGAAAGTCGCTGTTTCGCCTCCAGCCGTTCACCGTCTGCTTGTGGACTTCGTACATCTCTGCGATCTCGGTGAGGCCTACGAGATCTGCGATCTTGGTTTCAGTCATGACGAGAACTATACAGGAGTTGACAATTTTGGCAAGTGGCCGTTTACTAGTCACCATGACCACTGAACTGCACCAACTACTGTCCCACATCGGCTACCAACCCCGCCCGCAGCAGGAGAGGCTGTTCGAGCTCCTCGCGGGCGTCGACAAGACCGGCGTCATCGCCCAGGCCGGCACGGGTACGGGCAAGTCCATCGCCGTGCTCGCCGCCGCCGCTAAGGCCTTCCACGATACCGGTGTGCAGAGCCTCGTCGTGACCCCGACCCGGATCCTGATGGACCAGTACATGGCCAAGGATGCGCCCGCCGCCGCCGAGTGCTTCAAGCTGGACATCCGCGAGCTCCGAGGCAAGCGCTGGTACGACTGCGACGTCAGTGCCGACCTGCACGAGGGCGACGGCCCGAGCGGCTGCCTTGGCCGGGACGTCGGCTGCACCATGAAGGCCTGGCTCGACAAGGAGGACGAGGAGGGCTTCGACTGGAAGACGTGCGACCCCACCAAGATCACGCCCGTCTGGCGCTGCGGCTACCAGCAGGCCAAGTTCTTTGCGGCCCGCGCCAACATCGTCGTCACGAACACCGACTTCTGGGTGATCAACGACCGGACGCTGCCGGACCCGATCTTCGACCTCGACGGCGCGGTCTTCGTGGACGAGGCGCACCAGCTTGAGGCCAAGCTGAAGGACTATGCCGGTCGCTCCGTGCGCGCCAAGGAGCTCCGCAAGTACTACGAGGTCGCCGGAGCGAAGGTCTGCAAACTGCTGGAGCGCTACCAGGACGAGCCTGGTCGCGTGGCCGACGACGTCAAGGCCGCCCTGGCGCACGCCTACGAGCGCGGGGTGGAGAAGGACGAGAACGGCAAGGCGACCGACCGTGCGCTCGAGGTCCACGAGGCCGTCATGACCATGCTGGCGCGACTGGAAACCCCATCAGATAACTGCCTGGTGTGGAGCGACGGCTTCAGCCTGAAGATGGACTGGATCGACATCAGCGCCTCGGCCAATGGTCTCCTGACCGCCCGCCCATTCGGCCTGGTGTCGGCGACGATCCCGACCTCGATGCCGAGCGCCCTGGGCATCCCCGAGGCGAAGGTCGCCGACGTCGGACACCCGTTCGACTACGGCAAGCAGGCCACCATCTCAATCAGCGAGACGGACGGCAGCTTCCGGTACGCCGGGTCGCGGGCCAACTTCGAGGGGCGTGTAAACGAGCTCCGGCACGAGATCGTCAAGACCAAGGGCGGCGTACTGCTCCTGTTCTCCAGCTTCAAGGACATGAACCGGGTCTACGAGACGCTCGGCCCCGAGCTCCGCGCCGCTGGCCGGACGGTCCTGCTGCAGAACGACGAACAGACGGTGCGCACGAACGACGAGCTCGCTGCGATCTTCAAGGAGGACGGCAAGGCGGTCCTGTTCGGGTCAGAGTCCTTCGCCACCGGCTTCGATGTTCCCGGCGATGCCCTGGAGATGGTCGGGATCTGGAAGCTGCCATACCCCGGCAAGGACCCGGTCACCGAGGCGTTGATGAAGCGCTTCCCCGCCCGATACCGCGACCTGATGCTGACGCGTATCGTCCAGGCGGCTGGCCGCCTCATCCGCACCGAGACCGACCGGGGCCACCTCCACATCGCCGACTCCCGCGCCGAGTCGCTACTCAAGAGCAAGGATCTGATGGTGCGACACCTCGGAGAGTTCGCCCGTGACTGACTGGCTGGCGCTCATCCTCACGATGGCATCCGGCGCAGCCCTGCTGTTCTGCGCCTGGCTCCTCGGCAGATACGGGTGATACGGTAGGACCAGCAAGGCCCCGAGGCACACCGGTAACCAAGATGGTCGATCAGACCCCAACCGGATCAGACCTCGGGGCCTTGCGCTATTCTGGAGCCTGACGGTGGGGAAGTGCCCGCCCACAGACCGTAGGAGGTCGCGATGCGCAAGGTGATCCTGGCCGCTTCTCTCAGGGAAGCGAACGCTTATTGCCGTGACAAGGGGATCCGCGCCGTCTTCGCGAAGTCCTCCGCTCAGGTCCGGCAGGCCGACCACATCATCGAGCTCCCCGGCTTCATGAAGCGCCGCGACCGCTTCACTCTCGGCCAGGCGCGCGACTCCCGAGTCAAGTACGGCAAAGAGGTCCGGTATGACCTGGAGTCGGACTGGGTAGCCCCGAAGCCGATCGTGCTCGAACTGAAGCTCGAAGCCGATGCGGACGAGGAGCGCCTGTTCGCCGGGGTCGACCTGACCGACGAGCGGACCCTGATCGAGCTCAAGGCCGAGCTCAACGCCGTCGGCTGGACCCTGAAGAAGCTGCCTGCCAAGAAGACGCAGGACGGTCCCGTGGTCGACGCTCCGGTGGAGTTCTGATGGGCGCGCGAGGCCCCGTCGGCAAGAAGAACGCCGAGAAGATGGGCCACCGAACCAAGGCCGAGCTCGCCGCCACCGAGGTCGTCAACCTGGACGAGATCGATGACGAGCTCCTCGCGCGCGCGGGCGAGGGCATGATCCCCGCCGATGAGAACTGGCACCCGGTCGCTCTGCAGTGGTACAACTCGCTGGCCGAGTCCGGGCAGAAGATCTACTACCAGCCGTCGGACTGGGCTATCGCCTACATGCTGGCTGAGTCGATCAGCCGCGACTTCAAGCCTCAGGTCGTCGGCGTCCACCCGGAGACGGGCGAGCCGATCTTCGAGCGGATCCCACTGAAGGGCGCATCGCTCGGCGCGTACCTCAAGGGCTTCTCCGCACTCCTGGCGACCGAGGGCGACCGCCGTCGAATGCAGATCGAGCTCGAGCGCGAGTCCCTCAAGGGTCAGGGCAAGGACGAACCCACCGGAGACGGCGTCGTACTCGACCGCGCCGCCATGTTCAGGAAGTGAGCATCATGGCCACCATCTACCACGCGACCGGCTGTGCTGGCGGCGACTGCGACAACTACAAGTGCAAGTGCGAGTGCGGCTATGCACCCGGTAGCTTCGCCTGCAAGATCCGCCACCTCCAGATCAACACCGGGGACGCCAAGGCGGGCAACACCATCGGCCGGCGGAACAACGTCGAGATCACGCCGAACGGTCGCATCATCCGATGAACGAAGCGACGGCGATCGGCATCGTCGTCTTGGCGATCCTGTGGGCCACAATCTGCGTGATCCTGGGCTACTGCACCTGGGTGATCATCAACAGGAGGAACCGAAGGCGATGAGGTCTTGCGCTCACTGCGGCGGCTCCATGGAGGGAAAGCGGTCGAACGCAATCTACTGCGACCGCTCCTGTAAGACGAAGGCGTCGGATGCTCGCAGGATCGCAGACGGACGATCGACTGCGCGCGACCGGGCCAGGTACGAGGCGGAAGCTGATCACCGCAAGGCGTATGCGAGAAAGTACCTGCAGGACAACCCGGAGCGCATGCGAGCTATCCGGCGACGTCGGCGAAGCAAAATTCGCGCCGAAGCACTAGTGTTTACCGAGCGAGACTGGAGTCGACTTGTCGCTAGATTTCGACACTGTTGCGCATACTGCAACAAGTACAGCGAAGATCTTCACCGAGAACATGTGATACCGATCTCGCGTGGTGGTCGCCATTCGGTGGGGAACATCCTCCCCGCCTGCCCGCGTTGCAACATGAGCAAGAAGGCCAAGCTGCTCTCCGAGTGGCTCTATGGACAGAGGAGGTGAGCCCCATCCCAACCCTGACTGAGGAAGCGGTCGTTCAGCCGGTAGCAATCGGCCCGACATGGCAGCGCAACCCCGACTGGGACGGAGAGAACCCCCTGGAGGAGTTCATCCTTCCCGAATGGACCCTCGGCTGGCAGATTCTGCAGTGGATCGAAGAGAATCTCCTGGCCGACGAGGTCGATGAACTTGGTCGCCCGATGCCGTTTAAACCCACGAACGAGCAACGCCGCTTCATTCTCTGGTGGTACGCGATCGACGCGCGAGGCAGATTTGCCTACCGCGAAGGTGTACTGCAGAGACTCAAGGGTTGGGGTTGAACGGAAAAGACCCGATCGCCGCCTGCATCTCTGCCGTCGAGCTCGTCGGCCCCTGCCGGTTCATGGGGTGGACCACGCGCCGCCGCCCGGACCTGGGCCTGGAGATCGGTGACCCGATCGCAAAGTCGCACCCGCGCGCCTGGATCCAGATCGCTGCGGTATCGAAGGACCAGACGAAGAACACGATGACGCTGTTCCCTGGCCTCTTCACGAAGAAGTGCATCGAGACGCACGGCATCACGATCGGCAAGGAGGTCGTCTACGCCTACAGCGGCGCGCGTAGGATCGAGGCCGTGACGAGCTCGCCGAAGACTCTCGAGGGTGGCCGGCCGACGCTGGTCATCATGAACGAGACGCACCACTGGCTCGCGAACAACGAGGGCCACGAGATGAACGCGGTCATCAGCCGTAACGCGACCAAGAGCAAGGGCGGCACGGCGCGTCGTCTCGCGATCACGAACGCCTATGAGCCCAGCCAGGACAGCGTGGCCCAGCGCCGCCGCGAGACCTGGGAGGAGCAGGAGGCTGGCCTGTCCGCGAAGACGGGCATCATGTACGACTCCCTGGAGGCCCCGCCTGACGCGACGATGCGTCCACCGAAGGTGCGGGACTCGTCGGGCAAGCTGGTCGAGCCGTCCGAGGAGGCGACCCGCGCTCACCTGGCCGCGATCCTGCGGGGCGTGCGCGGCGATGCCTGGTGGCTGGACATCGAGGGGCTCATCGACGCCATTCTCGACAAGGAGAACCCGACCAGCCGGTCGCGGCGGTTCTGGTTCAACCAGATCGTGGCCGCCGAGGATGCCTGGCTGGACCCGGCTGCGATCAAGAAGGCGATCGACCCGCTGGTGGCCGAGCAGCGTAAGGCGGGCGGGGATCCACTCAAGGTCGGCTGGCGGAACATCATGCCGGACGACAAGATCGTCATGTTCTTCGACGGCTCGAAGTCCGACGACGCGACAGCGATTGTCGGCTGCCGGGTCAGCGACAGTTACATCTTCACCATCGGGGTCTGGCAGAAGCCGCAGGGCGAGCGTGGCAAAGGCTGGCTGGTCCCTAGGGGGTCGGTTGACGCTCGCGTGCGCGAGGCCTTCGACACGTTCAACGTCGTTGGCTTCTGGGCTGACCCGTCTCACACTACGGACGACGAGGACGGCACCCGCTACTGGGACTCCCTCATCGATGAGTGGCACCGGGCCTACAAGGATCAACTGGAGGTCTGGGCGACCAAGTCCGGCCTGAGCACGCACTCTGTCATGTTCGACCTGGCCAGCCCCGAGCGCCAGCGCCTGTTCGTCGGGGCCGCCGAGGAGTTCGTGGAGATGATGGAGACCAAGGACGACGTCGAGGAGTTCGCTCCGCAGTTCCTGATCGACGGCCACCCCGCCCTGGTGTCGCATATGCGCAACGCTCGCAGCTACCCCACCAAGTTCGGCATGTCGCTGATGAAGGACAACCGGGAGAGCTCGCGTAAGATCGACCTGGCGGTGTCCGCCGTCGGCGCGCGACTGTGCCGCCGCTCGCTGCTGAACACCGAGAAGCCGGAAGAGGATCGGTCGGGAGAGGTATGGGGGGCTTGGTGAGGTGCGTGGTAGTCTTACGTCATGAAGACCTGCTCGAAGTGCCTAGAATCCAAGCCATTCTCTGAGTTCTACGTCAATTCGACGTACGCGGACGGCCACCAAGGTCAATGCAAGGCTTGCCAGAGAGCGAAAAGCCAAGCAGCCGCAGCGGCTCGAAAGATCAGCCCAGTCGAACCTCCCGGCGAAAAGCGGTGTCCACAGTGCATGGAGGTCAAGCCGTCATCGGAGTTCTCGCGCAAGCGAACCCGGCACGATGGTCTTGCTGAGCGCTGTCGGCCCTGCACCGCTCACATTAAGCGACTAGAGCGATACGGAGTCGACGCTGAGTGGTACAAGAAGCAGTGGATCAAGCAAGACGGGAAGTGCTTGATCTGCACGGCCTCACTGGAAGCCGTTGGCGACCACGTCGACCACGACCATGACACACTGAAGCCGCGAGGGCTTCTCTGCGGCCACTGCAACCGAGGCCTCGGCCTGTTTCGAGACAGCGTGGCAAACCTGCGCCGCGCGATCGACTACCTGGAGGGCGCATGGTGAAGTGGATCAAGGAGAACCAGTACCTCCTCCGCGCCTGCTTCTGGTGCGCCGCGATCGTGCCGACCATGCTCTGGTGGCGCGAGTCGGTTCTCTGGGTAGCGATGATGTCGCTGTACGCGAACATCGAGACGGCCCTCGGTGCCCACGAGGCGCGCAAGGCCCGCAAAGAGAACGGGAAGCACGCTAACCTGGACTAAGCCCGATCTAAGTCCGGGTTATGCCCACAATGGAGGACACATGCCCACTCTGTCGAACGCCGCGCGGTCGGCTGCCGTTGACGCTTCCGTCGACCGACTGAACAACGGCTCCGGGGCGGGCAAGATTCGGATCTACTCCGGCACCAAGCCCGCTGGCCCGGACACGGCGATCACGTCTCAGACCCTCCTGGCCGAGTTCACCCTGTCGGACCCCGTCGCCGCCGCCGCGTCGAACGGCGTGAAGACGCTGTCGGGCACCCCGAAGACGACAACCGGTCTGGCCGCTGGCACCGCCGCGTGGTTCCGCGCCGTGGACAGCAACAACGTCGCCGAGATCGACGGCACTGTGGGCACGTCGGGCGCGGACCTGATCCTGAACACGCTCACCGTATCCGTCGGCCTGAACCTCGAACTGACCTCGGGCTCGTTCACGCAGCCCGCCTAATCTCACGAAGGGGTGACCCGACGTGAGTAACCTCCACCTCACCTCGCTGGCCGCCGACAGCGGCGTAACAGCCGGGTCGGGCACCAAGAAGCTGGCCGACTTCGCGCCGTACGGCGGCCAGGCTGTCATGCATCTGAATCGCAACTCGACGGCTGCGGCCAATCCGCCTCTGCAGATGACGGACGGCGCGGCGGGAACTGACGGCACGGTCGTGTCGTGGTACACCAAGCCGCTGAAGGCTGTCACGATCGCGGGCGCGATCACTGCTTCGCTGTGGACTCGAGAGAACGCGACGAACAACAACGTCGCTCCGACGATCCGCATCGAGCGGTGCTCAGCCGACGGCACGGTTCTGGGGACTATCGTCTCGGAGACCACGAACCTTGGCGCGGGCGAGGCGGCCACTACGGCGTCTGGCGCTTCGGACGTCATCAGCATCACCGCCGCCAATGTCACTGACACCGCCATCGCGGCCGGCGAGCGTCTGAGGATAACCCTGTGGATAGACGACGCCGCCGATCAGGGCGGCACCGGTTCCATGGCGTCCGGTGGTCGCGGGGAGATGTGGGTCAACGGCCCCGTCGGCGCGCAGGGACAGGCGCAGATCGCCTTCACTGAGGCCGTCGAACCTGTCGCCGAGCTCCTGTCGGCGTACAACTTCGATGAGGCGTCCGGCAATGCGCTCGACACCACCGGGAACGGTCGAGACTTCGCCGTCGCTGGCAACATGGCCAGGACCGCGTCTGGGCACACCGGGAGCGGCCTGACCACCACGGCGACCGCCACCGAAGCTGGGCCGAGCATGTTCGGCCAGACCGGTGGCCGCACGCTTATGGCCTGGGTCAAGGTCACTGCTGACTACACCGGCTGGATCTTCGAGTGGCACGACAACACCCTGGATACCGGGTTCTGGGGACTCCTTCGCCTGTCGGGGAGCATGGGATTCCGTGGCAGGAATGCCGCTGGGTCTATCGCGTTCGCATCGGTAGCCCAGAGCGCCGACAGCGCCTGGCATCACTGGGCTGGTACGTACGACGGTGTAAACGTGCGCACCTACCTCGACGGAACCCTGGTCGCGACCACCGCCCTGGCCAACGGCATCGACACCGCCCAGCCTGATCTGATCCGCATGTTCACGAC
>Ga0307408_100003269_pt1 | contig 11150 bp, 9 predicted proteins | sample 322Cmetagenome_FD_202116 | JGI IMG/M metagenome (GOLD analysis project Ga0307408, IMG submission 202116) | Maize rhizosphere microbial communities from greenhouse at UC Davis, California, United States - 322HYB-C-3 | ecosystem: Host-associated > Plants > Roots > Rhizosphere > Soil | place: USA... | reverse complement strand
GCGCAACAATTGCCCGAGTTGGGCATGCATCAATACAAGCCGTACAAGAGCCGCAATGATCGGTTGTGGCATGGTCATATTCTAATTCTAAATCTAAGATAAGCTCAGCAATAAAATAAAAAGAGCCTATTTTTTGCGTTAACAAATTGCTGTTTTTACCAATCCATCCCAAACCGCTTTTTGCCGCCCATGCTTTGTCTAAGACAGGAGCCGAATCGACAAAGGCACGCCCTGACACTTCGCCTATATTTTCTTGTATAGAATGCAGAAATTCTTTTAATTTTTCTTTAATAACCAAATGATAATCCTGACCATAAGCATACTTGGAAATCTTAAAACTTTCACTGTTTTGAGATGAGTCTGGATAATAATTAAGTAAAAGTGAAACTACGCTTTTGGCATCGTCAACCAATAAAGTTGGATCCAGACGCTTATCAAAATGGTTTGCCATATATGCCATTTGTCCATTATGATTTTTATTTAGCCAATTTTCCAGCCGTGGAGCTTCTTCTTCCAGAAAGCCTGCTTTAGATATCCCACAAGATATAAAGCCAAGTCTTTTTGCCTCAGCTTTTATAAACTTTGAATATGTTTCTTTAGAATTAATCATTTTCTATTTGAAAAAACAACTTTTACATCAACCGGTTTTAATGTAATTAACGGATTAAAATCTACACTATTTTTTACTGAAATAATGTTGTAATTTTTAACAATGTGAGAAATCGCCAAACACATCTCATAAATAGCAAATCCTGCTCCAATACACATTCTGGGCCCAGCACCAAAAGGGTAAAAATATTGCATGGAATGTTTCTTTTGATCTCCAAGAAAGCGTTCCGGATTGAACTCGTCCGGATTATCCCAATATTTGGGATTGCGATGCAATTCATAAAATGAAACTCCTATTAAAGTTCCTTTTTTTATATTAAATTGTCCCAAAGTATCATCTTCCACATTTTGTCGGTCCGTAATCCAGGCAGGCGGATACAACCGCATAGACTCATTTAAGACAGCATTAGTATAAACCATTTTTTGAAGTTGTTCGACAGCATCTTCAGTTTCTGACTGGATTTTAGTAACTTCATCAAATACACGCTGCTGTACTGCTGGATTGTTACCTAAAAGGAAAAGAGTAAAAGTTAATGCATTTGCTGTTGTTTCGTGCCCGGCAATAAACAAAATTTTAATTTCATCTATTAATTGAGTTATCGTCATTCCTTCTCCACTGTCTTCATATCGTGTTTCAAGAAGCATATTAAGCAGGTCGTTGACTTCTTTTTCAGAAGAAGATCTTTCTTCAATAATCTGCCTAATAATCTTATTATTTTCCTCTGCCAGTGCAAGATGTTTTTTTACTTGTCCACTTATTGAAAACCACCAGGCTTTATGTGGAAGTCGAATTTCTTTAATCAAAAAATTTTGAACTTCTTCGATAATAAATTTAATCCGATTTAATTTTTCATCAGAAATCGAAAACTGAAACAATGATTTAGCAACAACATTAAATGCTAATTCACTCATAATAGGAAAAAGATCAACTTGCTTGTCTTTTGCTAAATCTTCTAACTCATAGATAATGATCTCCTTCATATTTTCAACCAACTGATTCATTTTTTGTTTATGAAAAGCTGGCTGAATTAGCCTTCTTTGTTTTAACCAAAAGTCACCATCAACAGTTAAAAGTCCTTTACCTAAATATTTTGACAAATAGACAGATTGAAACTTAGATTTATGATAATTTTTATGATTCTTCTGTAGTATGTATTGTGCAATATCATTATCTCTTGACAAAATGATATGTCTTGAATTTCCAATTTTAATGGAGAAAGAATCACCAAATTCATCAAAATATCTTTTATGAAACGGAATTGGATTTTTACGAACACCTTCAGCATTCAGAAAAAACCTCAATATTGAAAGCCTTTTTGGGTAATTATATTTTTTACTTTCAGACATTTTGAATAGAATTAAAACAATCCACCCTTACCATGGTGTTTATTTTTCCGTGTTAATCTAATTTACTTATTATGCTGTTTGATCCAGTCTGTAATATCCTTTATATTCTGAATTTCAGTATCAGGCGAGTTCATACCAACGTCATGCCCTTTACCTTCTCTAATTATTAATTTACTCTCAATCCCTTTTCTTTTTAATTCTGCATAAAGGTTTTGTGATTGACTAACATTTACCAAAGGATCCGAATCACCATGAATCAACAATGTTGGTGTGTTTGAAATAACATTAAAAGGGCTTATTGCAATAAATGCAGGATTAGCTCCATTCTCATTCAAATTAGTTCCGGCCAGATTTTCGATGATATCCAAATGACCATTTTTCTTTATAAATTCTAATGCCTCAGCAGAATCTAATCTTGAAGGCGCACAAAGTGCAGTTATGGATTTCATGTTTTTTTTGGTATAACCATACAATAATGCTAAATGCGCTCCTGCACTAATTCCTACAATATGATAATCTTTTTTAGCATATTTGTATTTATTAGAAAGATCTGAAACATACGCAATTGCAGTTTCTATATCAGTCACTAAATCCTTTGCAGAAATATTATCAGTTACATATCTATAATCAACATTGGCTACAACAAATCCTTTATCGCATATATCCTGAGCGTGTTTACCTGTATATTCAAGTCCCCCCATTGACCACGCTCCACCATGGAGAAGTATAACGACTGGTACATTAATCAAATTCCCGTTAGGAAGATAGAGATCCAGAACCTGTTGTGATGACTTTCCATAAGCAAGATGAGGCAAATACTTTGTCTGGCCAAAAGAACTGAAGCAGGTAAACAGTAAAAATAAAACGAAATGCTTCATAGTAAATTTTTAAAATAATCCGCCTTGGATATTGATATTTATCTTTCCCAAATGTTTATAAGCTTTATCGGTTACTTCACGACCACGAGGTGTACGCATAATAAAACCTTCCTGAATCAGGAAAGGCTCATAAACTTCTTCAATAGTTTCACTGCTTTCAGAAACAGCTGTCGCTAAAGTAGAAAGCCCAACCGGGCCACCTTTAAACTTATTAATGATCGTTAATAAAATTTTATTATCCATTTCATCAAGTCCATGCGCATCAACATTAAGCGCATTTAATGCATACTTAGCTATTTCAATATCAATAGTACCATTCCCTTTTATTTGTGCAAAATCGCGAACCCTGCGTAATAACGCATTTGCAATACGAGGTGTACCGCGGCTTCGACCGGCAATTTCAATTGCGGCTGCAATATCGATAGGCATTTTTAATATTGCTGAACTTCTTTCAACAATAGTTGTCAAAAGTTCAGTTGTGTAATACTGCAATCTTGAGGAAATTCCAAAACGTGCACGCATAGGAGCTGTTAACAAACCTGAACGGGTTGTTGCTCCAATTAATGTAAAAGGGTTTAAATTGATTTGAACCGTTCTGGCGTTAGGCCCGGACTCGATCATGATATCAATTTTAAAATCTTCCATTGCTGAATACAGATATTCTTCTACAATAGGACTTAAACGATGAATTTCATCAATGAACAAAACATCTCTCTCATCCAAATTAGTTAATAAACCAGCTAAATCTCCAGGCTTATCAAGAACCGGTCCTGAAGTAATTTTGATTCCTACTTCAAGTTCATTCGCCAAAATATTCGCTAAAGTGGTTTTACCCAATCCGGGAGGTCCATGAAAAAGTGTATGGTCCAGTGCCTCGCCACGTTGATTAGCTGCTGCGACAAAGACTTTTAAGTTTTCTAAAACCTGGTCCTGACCGGCAAAATCATCAAATGACAGAGGACGCAGTCTTTTTTCAAGATCTAGTTCTTCTGAGTTGTATCCCTTTGTAGTAGGATCTAAGTTTTCATTCATTTTACAAAGATATGCAAACTAATCAGTTTGAAAAATAGTATTAACAGAGAGATTAATTTTTAACGAATGCAAAAAAAAGGCTATCCGAATAGATAGCCTTTTATATTTTAGTGGTGTAAAACTTCTTCACCTTCTTTCATTGGTACATTTTGAGGAACAAAATCTACATCATGATTTGGATTACTGTAGTCATACGGCCAACGATAAACGTGAGGAATTTCACCCGGCCAGTTACCGTGGATATGTTCAACCGGAGTTGTCCATTCCAAAGTTGTAGATCTCCATGGGTTCTGTACTGCTTTCTTACCGTAGAAAATACTACTAAAGAAATTGTATAAAAATACTAATTGGAATGCGCCTCCTACAAGAGCAAATGTTGTAATTAAAACATTCACATTTTGCAAATCATCAAATAACGGGAAGTTAGTATTTGTATAATAACGTCTTGGTAAACCAGCTAATCCAATAAAGTGCATTGGGAAGAATACTCCGTAAGCACAAACTGCTGTTACCCAAAAGTGAATATAACCTAAGTTTTTATTCAACATCCTTCCATACATTTTAGGGAACCAGTGGTAAATACCAGCAAACATTCCATAAAGTGCAGAGATACCCATTACTAAGTGAAAGTGAGCAATTACAAAGTAAGTATCGTGAACGTTAATATCTAAAGTACTATCCCCTAAAATGATCCCAGTTAAACCTCCTGTAATGAAAGTAGAAACCATTCCGATAGAGAACAACATTGCAGGGTTGAATTGTAAGTTACCTTTCCACAAAGTTGTAATCCAGTTGAATGCTTTTACAGCAGATGGAATTGCAATTAATAAAGTAGTAAAAGTAAAGACAGATCCTAAGAAAGGATTCATACCTGAAATAAACATATGGTGCCCCCATACAATAGTAGATAAGAATGCAATTGCAAGAACTGACATAATCATCGCTCTGTACCCGAAGATTGGTTTACGAGAATTCGTAGCCATAATTTCAGAAACAAGACCCATTGCAGGCAAAATTACAATATAAACTTCTGGGTGTCCTAAGAACCAGAATAAGTGTTCAAATAATACTGGCGATCCACCTTGATAATGTAAAACTTCACCAGCAATATAAATATCAGATAAGAAGAATGAAGTACCAAAACTTCTATCAAAAATTAATAACAATGCAGCTGATAATAATACCGGGAATGATATAACACCAATGATAGCTGTTACAAAAAATGTCCAGATAGTAAGCGGAAGTCTGGTCATAGACATTCCTTTTGTTCTTAAATTGATAACCGTAACGATATAATTTAAAGATCCCATTAATGAAGATGCAATAAAAATAGCCATCGAAACTAACCATAAAGTCATACCTGTTCCAGAACCTGGAATTGCTTGTGGTAAAGCACTTAATGGAGGATAAATTGTCCAACCTGCAGAAGCTGGCCCAGCTTCAACAAATAAAGAAGACAACATAATTACAGCAGATAAGAAAAACAACCAGTATGAAATCATGTTCATAAATCCAGAAGCCATATCTCTTGCTCCAATCTGAAGCGGAATAAGTAAATTACTAAAAGTTCCACTTAAACCAGCTGTCAGTACAAAGAATACCATTATGGTACCATGAATTGTTACCAAAGCCAGATAAATATCATTAGCCATTACACCATCTGGTGCAAATTTATCTCCTAATAAAACATTAAATATTTTGAAAGACTCTTCTGGCCATGCTAATTGCATTCTGAAAAGCAAGGACATTGCAACACCTATGACACCCATAATAATACCGGTAATCAAATATTGCTTTGCAATCATTTTGTGATCAATACTAAATATGTATTTAGTAATGAACGTTTCTTTATGATGATGTTCGTGCTCGTGATCGTGTCCGTGATCGTGATCGTGCGCTTCTGCTGACATATATGTGTACTTTAAATTTTCTTAATAATATTATTTCATAGCAACTTTAGCTACAGCAGCTTTAACAGTATCAATAACCGCTTTAACAGTATCCTTAACAGTGCTGTCTGTAGTTGTTTTGGCTCCTTCAACTTCAGCTGGTTTCTCTGCCGCAGCAGCCGCTTTAATATCCTGAGCTAAAGTAGTTTTTTCGCTTAACCATTTTTTATAATCTTCCGGAGTATCTACTACTACTTTCATTTGCATGTTGTAATGAGAAGCTCCACAAATTTTATTACATAATAATAAATAATCAAATGTATAAGGATCTAAAGCTGTACCGCCTTTTGCAAGCAACTCAGTGCTTTTTTCAGCTCTAAGTTTATTAATGTTTGCTATTTTTTCAACCATAAACGGCAACTCTCTGTATTCAGCAGTTGTGTAAGTAGGAACAAATGCAAATTCAGTTACCATTCCAGGAACGACATTCATTTGCGCTCTAAAGTGAGGCATATAAGCTGAGTGTAATACGTCTTGAGAACGCATCTTGAAATGTACTTTTTTACCTTTAGGAATATGTAATTCACTTACTACGATATCATCCTCAGAGTTTTTATCTGACATATCAACACCTAAAGTATTAACACCTTCGATTAAACGTACGTTTGCTTTTCCTAAAACGTTATCATTTCCTGCATATCTTGCAGTCCATTTAAATTGTTGCGCATATATTTCAATTTCAATAACATCTTCATCCTTATCAACAAACATAATGTTGTTCCAAGCATATAATCCATAAAGAATTAAACAAGCTAAAACTACAGATGGAATTATACTCCAGATTGCTTCTAATTTATTACTATCAGCAAAGAATAGTGCCTTTTTTTCTTTATGACCTCTGTTTTTAAAAGAAAACCAATATAATAAACCTTGTGTAATAACCTGAACTGTAAAGATTAAAACCCAAGTAATATTCATTAAACTATCCACTAAAATCCCATGTTCAGAAGCTGGAGTGTGTAAAGCTAAATTACCCCATTTTAGTAAACCGTAAATTGTGAAGATATAAATGAAAGCCAAAAAGCCAAACATAAGATATCCCTGAATATTATTATCATTATCTGATGCAACCTGAGAATCGTCCGAAGAAGATCCTACTTGAGTAAGATCAAATATCTTGGTCAATTGCCATAATGCAACTGCTAATAAAACTAAAACTATAATTACCAACAAACTTGTCATCTGTTTACTTCTTTAAATATTAATAATGAAAATGTTTACTTTCTTCAATGAAAGGATTTCTTTTTGCAAGCAAAGGAGATTTAGTTAATGCAGTAAATACAACAAAAATAAATAATCCTAAGAAGAAAAGAATAGATGCAATTTCAGGAATTCCAATAAACCATCTATCTCCAACGGTTCCAGGCATAATCATATTAAAGAAATCAACATAGTGACCTAATAAGATAACAGTACCAGCCATAACGATAACCCAGCTAAGACGTTTGAAATCTGTATTGATTAATATCAACAATGGAAAAACAAAGTTCATAACAACAGCTCCAAAGAAAGGAAGATTATATAATTGAATTCTTGTTACAAAGTAAGTTACCTCTTCTGGTATGTTAGCATACCAAATCAACATGAATTGAGAAAACCATAAATATGTCCAGAAAACACTGATCCCAAACATAAATTTAGCTAAATCGTGAATGTGGCTAGTATTAACATATTCTAAATATCCTTTAGATTTCAAATAAATTGTTACTAATGCGATAGCAGTAATACCACTTACAAAGAAAGAAGCAAAAACATACCATCCGAACAAAGTACTGAACCAGTGTGGATCAAATGACATAATCCAATCCCAAGACATAATAGATTCAGATACAATAAAGAATACTAAGAATCCTGCAGATAATTTAAAGTTCTTTTTGTAATACAAATCATCATTAGCATCATCTTGAGCTAAACAATTTTTTCTTGAAAAATGACGGTATAAATTCCATCCTATTAAAAACACAGCCGCTCTAATAATCCAGAAAGGAAAATTTAAATAACCTGATTTCCCTGCAATTATTTCATCATAATTTGCACTTTTAGGATCTGTTACCCCTTCTCCTAACCATACAAAAATATGATTGAAATGAAGTCCGCACAAAACTAAAATAATAAAAAAGATTATCGAACCTGCTGGCAAATAAGCTGTAATTCCCTGCATAACTCTAAACAAGACCGGAGACCAACCTGCCTGAGCAACTTGTTGAATAGCATAAAATGCTAAAACACCCATAGAAAGAAGTAAAAAGAAAATACAAGCAACATATAATGCAGACCATGGTTTGTTTTGCAATTGATGCAAAACGTGTTCTGCATGTGCTTTAGGATCATGTTCATGTGAGACTTCAGCATGTTTATTCTCTTTAACATCATGTGCAACCGAAGTTTCGGCTTCATGTGCTTCTTCAGATTTTACTTCATGAGTAACCTCTCCATTTGTAACAACTGAATCTTTACTCACAGTATCTATAGCAGTCGCTTCTTTTGCTTCTTCATGATGAGCTGCTTCAACCTTTTCCACATGGTTTGTTGCTTCAGCTTTTTCCTCATGATGTTCCGCAGCAGCTTCGCCATGTCCACCATGCTCTGATGCTTCTTTTTCTAGAAGAGTTTCTACCTCTTGAATGTTTTTGGGAGCAGTTAAAAAACCATATCCAATTCCTAATATACCAAGGGCCATTAGGATGATAGAAAAAGTTTTTAATTTACTTGAAAATGTATACATATCTATTACGATCAGTTTGTTCAACAATTATAATTGGCTTTTTAGTTTTAGAACATAGTCAGCAACTAACCAACGTTCGTGGGCACTTAATTGATTTGCATGTGAACCCATTGCGTTTAAACCATAAGTCTCAACGTGAAAGATACTTCCTTCAGTAATTACTCTGTCTTTATAGCTAGGCACTCCAAGAAATTTCTCTCTCTCCACCAATTTACCTTTACCGTTTCCAGTTGCACCATGGCAACTAGTACAATAAATTTCGAAAAGTTCTTTTCCTTTTCCAGAATTTCTGTCTTCTTCACTCAAAGGAGATTTTAAATTAGCCTTAGCTAATTCGTAACCAGCAGTTGAGTTTTCATATTCATAAGGTTCAAAACCTCTATTAATAGTTCCTGCAACAGGAAGCTGTCCTTCTTTTCCTCCCTTAAATACATTTGCTTCTGTGTAAGGCTCGTAAGCAACAGACTCATACATGTTTGGGAAATACTGATAGTTTGGCGCCGAATTATTGTGGCAAGATGAAACTAAAATAGTTATACCAACTAAAAGTGTTATTTTATATATCCTTTTCATAGCTACAATTAATTCTTTTCTATTACTTTAACTTCAACAGCTCCTGTACCTTCGAAAAAAGAAACAAGTTCTGCTTCGTTATCATTTACAGCAACTTCCATTAAAAAATGGTCATCTGTTGTTCTTACATCAGGATTTTCAGCTTGCTTAAATGGCCATAATCTACTTCTCATGTAAAAAGTGATCACCATTAAGTGCGCAGCAAAAAATACAGTCATTTCAAACATAATTGGCACAAAAGAAGGCATATTCTGAATGAAACTAAAACTTGGTTTTCCACCGATATCCTGTGGCCAGTCATGAATCATGATATAACTCATCATTGTTGTTGCAACAGAAATACCAACACATCCATAAAGGAAAGCACAAATTGCTAATCTTGTTGGTGCTAAACCCATAGCCTTATCCAATCCGTGAACTGGGAATGGAGTAAAAACCTCTTCAATATGATGATGAGCAGCTCTCGTTTTCTTTACTGCATCCATCAAAATATCATCGTCATTATAAATGGCGTATATTACTTTATTACTCATGATGTGAATCTTTATTTGCTCTTTCTCTAATGTAATTATCTCCTGTTCCTTTCAAAATTGTTTTTACCTCCGCCTGAGCAATTACAGGGAATGTTCTAGAGTATAATAAAAACAATACAAAGAAGAAACCAATTGTTCCAATGAAAATTCCAATATCAACAAATGTTGGTGAGAACATTGTCCAAGAAGATGGAAGGTAATCTCTATGTAAAGAAGTAACAATAATTACAAATCTTTCAAACCACATTCCGATGTTTACGACAATCGAAATAATAAATGAAAACATGATACTTGTTCTTAGTTTTTTGAACCACATGAACTGCGGAGAGAAAACGTTACAAGTCATCATTGACCAATATGCCCACCAGTAAGGTCCAGTAGCTCTGTTTAAGAAAGCATATTGTTCATATTCTACACCTGAATACCAAGCCACAAATAACTCAGTGATATAAGCCACACCAACAATAGAACCAGTAATCATGATAATGATATTCATTAATTCAATATGCTGTAATGTAATGTACGCTTCAAGATTAGAAACTTTTCTCATAACGATCAACAATGTATTTACCATTGCAAATCCTGAGAATACCGCTCCAGCAACGAAGTATGGAGGGAAAATTGTAGTATGCCATCCCGGAATTACAGAAGTAGCAAAGTCCATAGATACAATCGTATGTACAGAAAGTACAAGAGGAGTAGCCAAACCAGCTAATACTAAGGATACTTCTTCAAAACGCTGCCAGTCTTTAGCTCTTCCGCTCCATCCAAAACTTAAGATAGAATATACTCTTTTATTGAAAGGTGTTATTGCTCTATCACGTAGCATTGCGAAATCAGGCAATAAACCAGTCCACCAGAAAACTAATGATACTGAAAGATACGTTGAAATTGCAAATACGTCCCAAAGTAATGGCGAGTTAAAGTTTACCCATAAAGATCCAAATTGATTTGGAATAGGTAAAACCCAGTATGCCAACCATGGACGACCCATGTGGATAATTGGAAATAAACCTGCCTGAACTACTGAGAAAATAGTCATTGCCTCTGCAGAACGGTTAATTGCCATTCTCCAACGTTGACGGAAAAGTAATAATACTGCAGAAATCAAGGTTCCTGCGTGACCGATACCTACCCACCAAACGAAATTGGTAATATCCCAAGCCCAGCCAACTGTTTTATTTAATCCCCATGTTCCGATACCGGTAGATACAGTGTAAATAATACAGCCTAGTCCCCAAAGGAAGGCTATTAATGCGATAGAAAATACAATCCACCATTGCTTATTTGCAGGTCCTTCTACAGGAGCAGCTACATCTACTGTTACGTCGTGATAAGATTTATCACCTATAACTAAAGGTTTTCTAATGGGTGCTTCGTAATGAGACGACATAATCCTTTATATTGTTTCTAATTAATAATTATTTTTACTAAACGTTTCTAACTTTAACATGATAGAAAACGTTTGGTTTTGTACCAACATGCTCTAATAAGTGATACATTC
>Ga0307408_100003267_pt1 | contig 11151 bp, 7 predicted proteins | sample 322Cmetagenome_FD_202116 | JGI IMG/M metagenome (GOLD analysis project Ga0307408, IMG submission 202116) | Maize rhizosphere microbial communities from greenhouse at UC Davis, California, United States - 322HYB-C-3 | ecosystem: Host-associated > Plants > Roots > Rhizosphere > Soil | place: USA... | reverse complement strand
TGGGCCCAGGTCTTCTGCATTGAGGTAGGAAGGCAGTGCGTGCTGAGTAGTCATTCGATTCGCTCCTGAGGTTATTTATATGCGCCGCTTGTGGCGTTTATGCGCTTGCGTTAATACGCGGTATTCAGTGAGGCGAATCTTAGGCCAATGCACCAAAACGGTGCCAATGCTGAGTGCGCATCCAACTATGCATTTTTTGCATAATTCCATATCGACATTTCGTCGCGTTATGCAAAAAATGCATAGGCTTCGGCATAACGTCAAATCGTTGATTTTTATCAAGATCAGCGTTCGGAGTCCGGGATACTGCGCCGTTTCGACGCGTTCTGCTTGCCGCCCAGGTGGTCCCACAGGCGCGACACGATAGGCTTGCCGGGCCGGGTCGGCGACGGTTTTTCCCGGTACAGTCGGATTTCCATTTCGATTTCCCAGTCCGCGCCGCCGCCGTCGGCGCGCGCCAGCAGCTTCGACTTCAGTTCGCGCGTGACGGCCGACTCCGGCAGGAAGGCGATGCCGCGCCCCTCCAGCGCCATCATCTTCAAGCCCTCGGCCATGTCGGTTTCGTAGTGGTTTTCCAGGTGCAGCGGGGTCTTCGTGTCGGCCAGGATCAGCTCCACCATGCGGCCCAGGTAGGCGTTGTTGGTGTAGGACAGGAAGGGCAATGGATCCTGCTTGGTGCCGGGCAGGGTCAGTTCGGGTTTCTTGTTTTTGTCACAGCGGGCGTAGGCGCGCAGCGCCTCGCGGCCCAGCACCAGCATGTCGTAGCGGCCCGGGTCCAGCTGCACCGGCTGGCGCGGGTGGTGGTAGCACAGCAGCAGGTCGCAGCCGCCTTCCACCAGTTGCAGCACGGCGTCATGCACGTTCAGCGCCATCAAACGGCTGTTGATGGGGCCGAAATCGTCCTGCAATTGCGTGATCCACTTTGGGATGAAGGTCAGCGACAGGGTATGCGGCACGGCCAGGTCGATGGTGGTCTGCATGGCCGCGCGCTTGTTGCGCAGCAGTTCGCGCACGCCATTGATCTGGCCCAGCATTTCCAGCGCCTGTTCGTAAAACACGTGGCCGGCCGGGGTCAGGCGGGTCGGATACGAGGTGCGGTCGATCAGGTCGGTCCCCAGCCAGTTTTCCAGCGACTGGATGCGGCGCGAAAACGCCGGCTGCGTCACATGGCGCAGCGCCGCCGAGCGGGAAAAGTTGTTGGTTTCAACGAGAGAAATGAAGTCTTCCAGCCATTTGGTTTCCATGGTGTTTTTTGATGTATGCGGATAGGCGCCATTCTACTTGGCGCTTACTTGGCACCTAAGTGTATTTTTGTCTGACACTTTGTACATTCGAGCGATTACGTTAATCGAATGAAAAATAAATGGAAAAATACGCGACAACACTTGTGCACCTTCCCAGTCCGATAGCGGCTAAATCGGCACATTGCACGATATGCAATCGCGCCGTCATAATTCCCCCATACCATCCTTGCCCACATCACTTTCACATGAGGAGGAGGGCACATGGTTTCACCCAGCAGGCGCAGGTTCTTGAATGCTTTTGCCGCGACGTCGGCGGTCTCGCTGTTTCCGGATTTGATCCGCTCGGCGCTGGCGGTGCCGGCCAATAACACCACCGGCACCCTGGCCGACGTCGAGCACGTGGTCATCTTCATGCAGGAAAACCGCGCGTTCGACCACTACTTCGGCACCCTGTCCGGCGTGCGCGGGTTCGGCGATCCGCGCGCGATCGAACTGCCGGGCGGCAAACCGGTGTGGTACCAGCCCGATGGCGCGGGCAGCTATGTGCTGCCGTTCCACTTCGATGCGAAGAACACCAGCGCCCTGTCGGTCGGCACCGACCATCACTGGAAAGGGTCGCAATCGACGTGGCAGGCGTGGGACGCGTGGGTCAAGCAAAAGACCGCGCAATCGATGGGGTACTTCGACCGTGGCGACCTGCCGTTCTATCACGCGCTGGCCGATGCCTTCACCATTTGCGACGACTATCACTGCTCGATCTTCGGCGCCACCGATCCGAACCGCATGTATTCGCTGACGGGCACCAACCAGGGCTGGCAAAGCAGCATGGGCAGCCTGTACAACATCAGCCCCACCGGCTATTACAACAACGATCCCGCCAAGGACAATATCAGCGCCTCCGTCACGGCCAGCGCGCCGAACTGGCGCACCTATGCGGAAACCCTGGAAGCCAACCAGGTCAGCTGGAAGGTGTACCAGGAATGGGATAACTACGGCGACAACTATCTGGCGTACTTCCGGAACTTCCGCGTCAACGCGGATGGCACGCGCCTGTCCACCAGCTCGCCGCTGTACCAGAAAGGCCGCCAGCTGGCGCTTGGCTCCACCGAAGCCAATTCGGTCGGCACCAAGGGCGACTGGCTGGTGCAATCGTTCGCCGACGACGTGCGCAACGACCGCCTGCCGCAAGTGTCGTGGATCTGCGCGCCCAACGATTACACCGAACATTCGCCGAATTCCCCGAACGCCGGTGAAAACCTGACCGCGCGCCTGCTGGCCGCCCTGGTGGCCAATCCGGTCGTGTGGTCGAAAACCGTGTTCCTGCTGACCTACGATGAAAACGACGGTTTCTTTGACCATGTGCCGCCGCACCAGGCGCCGATCAATGGCACCCTGGGCAAGGCCACCTTGCCGTCGCTGGGCGCCTACGAAACCTACCAGAACGAGCCGGTCGGGCTGGGGCCGCGCGTGCCGATGATGGTGATTTCGCCGTGGACCAAGGGGGGCCGCGTCTGTTCGCAACTGTTCGACCACACCTCCAAGCTGCGCTTCCTGGAAGAGTGGCTGGTGGTCAAGGGCAAGGCCCGTGCCGGCGTCACCTGCGACCTGATTTCGCCATGGCGCCGCGCCATCTGCGGCGACCTGACGTCGGCCTTCAACTTCACCGACCCGGACGCCACTTGGCCATCGTCGGTGCCGGCCACGGCGTCGTATGTCAAGGTGTCCGGCAAACCGGCGCCCACGCCGCCCGCCGTGCAAACGCTGCCGCGCCAGGAACTGTGCACCGACAGCACCAACACGCGCGAAGCCTGCGCGCTGCCTTACGAGCTGGCCGTGCATGGCCGCGCCACCGGCGCCAAAGTGGAACTGACCTTCAACAACACCGGCGCGGCGGGCGCCGCGTTCATCGTGTATTCCAGCGTGCGCACGGATGGCCCGTGGTACTACACGGTGGAAGCGGGCAAGTCGATCGCCAACGAGGCGTGGAACTTCAGCGGCGCGGCGTATGACTTGCGGGTGCATGGCGCCAATGGTTTCCTGCGCCATTTCAAGGGCGCCACGGCCGTTGCCGCCGGCGCGAAACCGGAAATCGCCGCCACCCACAACGGCGTGCATGGTTCGCTGCAACTGGTGCTGTCGAATGCGGGCGGCACCGCAAGCTGCACTTTCACCGTCACGGATGCCACCTACGGCGCCACGGCCACCCGCCACACGGTGGCGGCCGGGCAGTCGGCCACGCTGGATTTGCCGCTGGGCGCGAGCTATGGCTGGTATGAGCTGTCGATCACTTGCGACACCAATGCGCAATGGGCGCGCAAGATCGCGGGCCACGTGGAATCGGGCTCGGCCAGCCGTACCGACCCGATGATCGGCGTGGTGCGCACGCCGGCCGCCGCCCTGACCAGCGCATCACGCTATGTCACCAAGGGGGCGCTGCTGACGTTGACCTATGCGGCGCCGGCCGGCAAGCTCGATGCGAAAAACTGGATCGGCATTTATGCCGACGGCGTGACGCCGGGCAGTGGCGTCAATTCGCCGCTGTGGGCCTATGCGCCGAATCCCACCGGCTCGATCCCGTTCGGCACCGCCAACCTGGCGGCGGGCGACTACAACGCCTGGTATTTGTACCAGAACGGTTATACGGTGCTGGGCGGACCGGTGCCCTTCAGTGTGTCGCAATTGACGCCATCGGCCACCAGCGTGGCGCGCGGTGTGAACCTGGTGTTCGATTACGCGGTGCCGGCGTCGAAAGTCGCGGCCAAGAACTGGATCGGCATCTGGAAAGCCGGCATGACGCCGTCGAGCGGCACCTGGGCGTCATGGCAGTATGTGACCCGCGCCAGCGGCAAGGCCACGGTGGACACCAGCAAGCTGGCGGTGGGCAATTATGCCGCGTGGCTGTTCCATAACGACAGCTATACGGTGTTGGCGGGGCCGGTGAATTTCAGCGTAACGTGATAGCCCGGCGCCGCGTCTTCGGAATGCGGCAATCAGTGAGTAGGGCGGTTACGGCCTTGGCCGAAGCCGCCATGCATGCGCTACCTGCCTGCACGCATGGCGGCTTCCGCTGCGCGGAAACCGCCCTACGGAATGACGACAGTGACCTCGCAGGGCAGGTGGCCCCGCACAGGACGGTTACTTCGGAATCGCGCCCTCGACACCCTGCACATAGTAATTAATCGACAGCAGCTCCTTCATCGGCATCACCGCCCCCGCCGCCACGCGCACCTTGCCCGATTGATCCTTGATCGGGCCCTGGAACGGATGGAACGAACCATCCGACAGTACCTTCAGCTTGGCGTCATAGGCTTTCGCGGCATCGGCCGGCACCACCGGATTCAACGGCGACATTTTCACCATCCCTTCCTTGATGCCGCCATGGATGTCGGTCGGTTTCCAGGTGCCCGCCATCACGGCTTTCACCGTGTCCGCATAGTAGCCGCCCCAGTTGTTGGTGGCGGCCGTCAGGTGCGCCTTCGGCGCGAACTTGGCCATGTCCGAATCCCAGCCGAAGGCATACACGCCTTTCTCTTGCGCGGCCTGCAGCGTGGCGGGGGAATCCGTGTTCTGGCTCAGCACATCGGCGCCTTGCGCGATCATGGTTTCCGCCGCCTGGCGTTCCTTGGCCGGGTCGTACCACGAGTTCACCCAGATCACCTTGGTCTTGATTTTCGGGTTCACGCTTTGCGCGCCCAGGGTGAAGGCATTGACGTTGCGGATCACTTCGGGAATCGGGAACGAGGCGACAAAGCCCAAGGTATTCGACTTGGTCATCTTGCCGGCAATGACGCCCAGCAGGTAGGCGCCCTCGTACAAGCGGGTTTCGTAGGTGCCCAGATTCTTGCCGGTCTTAAAACCAGTGGCATGCTGGAACACGATATTCGGGAAGGCTTTCGCGACCTTCTCGGTCGGGTTCATGTAGCCGAACGAGGTCGTGAAAATCAGCTTGTTGCCGTCGGCCGCCAGCTTGCGGATTACGCGTTCGGAGTCGGCGCCTTCCGGCACGCTCTCCACGTACGTGCTTTTGACCTTGGCGCCCAGCTGTTTTTCCATTTCCAGGCGGCCCTGGTCATGCGCATAGGTCCAGCCGGCGTCGCCCACCGGGCCGACATAAACAAAGCCGACTTTCATTGGTTCTTCGGCGGCCTGCACCGTTGCGGCGTAAGGCACGGTGGCGGCCAGTGCGGCCAGGGTGCAGGTGGTCAGCAGCTTGCGGCGATTCATCATTATCATCTTCCTTTCCGGTTCAGAAGTGGTACTCGGCGCGGATCATCGGGGTCTTGGCGAAAGCACCCGAGCCGGCAAAGCCGTTGGAGTTGTTGCCGAACTTGTTTTTCCAGTACTGGTACTCGACGCCGACCTTGAAGGTATTCTTGCCGGCTCCCACCGCGCTGCTCATGTCGTACATGATCTGCATGTCGATGTTGGTTTCTCGGGCGGTCTTGCCGCCGAATTCGTCATTGCCCTTGGTGCCGATGAAGTTGGCGAAGCCCTCGAATGTCACTGGCACGCTGTTCGACAGCGGGATCAGCCACACGGCGTTCAGCATCGGGTGCGTCTTGTAGCGGTAGCGCTCAAAGCCGGACTGGGTATAGGTGCTGTACGGCGCATTGCTTTCCCACAGCGCCAGCAGGCTGACGTTGAGGAAGCCGGGCACGTCGAACATCACGGTCGGACCGGCCACCACCATGCGCTTTTTCGAGTTGTAGCCCGCATCGACCTTGGTGTTCATGTCGAAGCCGGCCGTGACGCCATAGCCGCGGATGCCGGGCGCCTTCAATGCATGGCCGGTGACCTTGCCCAGGTCCAGCGTGTGGCGGTACAGCACATACACTTCGTGCGCGCCGCTTTTCGAGCGGGCCGACGACGGGTCGTTCTTGTCGGAGAACAGCATGTCGGCGCTGAAGAAATTCGTGCCGTACTTGTAGCCGCTGGCGTGGCTCAGGTTGACGATGCTTTTCTTGATGTCGGCTGGATTGTACGGTTCGGCGAAATCGGTGCCGTAGCGGTAGCTGATCGATGTGTCGCTCCAGTCGGCGGCGTGGGCAACGCCCATGCAGGAGGCAAGGATGGCGGCAGCGGCAGTGCTTTTCCTGAATTGCTGGATCATGTGGAACTCCAAGGGTAATTGTTATGGTCGTGATGCTTAGCAAATAGCGGGCCAAGGCCCGCATCGGGTCCTGCGTTTGGGATACGGCGGATTACAGTCCGGCCAGTGCATCGGCCAGTTTGACTTTGCGGGTGACCACGCCCAGGCGCAGGCGGCTTTCGATTTCCAGCAAGTGGTGTTCGATCAGCGCGACGGCCTGTTCGCACTGGCCTGCTTCGATGAGCGACACCAGTTGGCGGTGTTCATCGTTTTCACACATATGGGAGCCGGGACTTTCATACAGTGCGATGATCAGCGAGCAGCGCGACACCAGCTCGCCCATGTAGCGCTGCAGCACCTGGTTGCCGGCCAGTTCCGCCAGCAGCAGGTGGAATTCGCCGCCCATGCGGATCCAGTTGGCGCGGTCGCCACTGCGGCGCGCCGCGTCTTCTTCCGCCATCGCTTCGTGGATGCGCTGCAGCGATGCGGCATTGACGCTGGCGTTGCGGATCGCCAGCGGCACGATCTCACGTTCGATCGCGCGCCGCGCGGCAAAAATTTCACGTGCCTCCTCAGGGGTGGGGGAGGCGATCACTGCGCCGCGGTTGGGGCGCAATTCAATGATGTGGTCATGCGCGAGGCGTTGCAGCGCCTTGCGCACCGTGGTGCGGCTGACCTTGTACAGTTCGCAGAAATCCGATTCGCCCAGGTGGGTGCCGGGCGGCAGCTTGTGGCTCATCACGGCATTGACGACGGCACGATATATGCGTAAGTCCACGGCCGTGGTGCCGCGCTTGGCGGGTTTGACCGTGGCGGATGACGGGCCGCCGGCGGCAGCGCTGTCGCCCGCACCGCCGCCCTGGCCGCCGTGGCCACCTTTGACGCGGCCTGCCTTGCGGCGGCTGCCGGCGCTCATTTCAATGACGCTGGCCGGTTCGACGGTGCGGGATGCGTTGCTCATGTTGGTCACTCGTTTGAAGGTAATCACGTGGATGTGATGAAAAAAGACACTCGCTCAGCCGATGGGTTCATTGTGTACGAAATAGTGCGCAATTCAACGAAAATTTGTATACAGTAAGAATTAAGCGTGGCGAAAGCGCCACGCCGCCGGTGGTTCCAGGCACTGTATACAATCGGTGCGGGACCGCACCAGGACGAGGCTGGCTGCACCGTTCTGGCGCTCTGGCCGGTGTAGTCGAGACGCGAGAAATTCAGTTGTTTCAGTTGTATACAACCGTCGCAAGGAGTGTCCCCAAATGAATCCAGCCGCAGATCCTTCAACGCAGCAGCCCCTGGTTGAACCGAGGCTCAAGCTGCGCGGGATTTCCAAGATCTATCCTTCCGTTGTCGCCAATGATTCAGTCGATTTGACGGTCATGCCGGGTGAAATCCATGCCGTGCTGGGTGAAAACGGCGCGGGCAAAAGCACGCTGATGAAAATGATTTACGGTGTCACGCATCCCGATGCGGGCGACATGTTCTGGGAGGGCGATCCGGTCCGCATTCCATCGCCATCGGCCGCGCGCAAGCTTGGTATCGGCATGGTGTTCCAGCACTTCGCGCTGTTTGAAACCTTGACGGTGGCGCAAAACATCGCGCTGGCGCTGGATGAAAAAATATCGCCGGAAAAACTCGCGCCCCGCATCAAGCAGGTGTCGGAAGACTATGGCTTGCCGCTCGATCCGCACCGCCTGGTGCACAGCATGTCGGTGGGCGAGCGCCAGCGCGTGGAGATCGTGCGCTGCCTGCTGCAAAATCCCAAGCTGCTGATCATGGATGAACCGACGTCGGTGCTGACGCCGGAAGCCGTGTTAAAGCTGTTCGAGTCGCTGCGCCGGCTGGCCAGCGAAGGCTGTTCCATCCTGTACATCAGCCACAAGCTCGATGAAATCCAGGCCTTGTGCGACAAGGCCACGGTGCTGCGCAGCGGCCGCGTGTCCGGCACCGCGATTCCGCGCAACGAGACAGCGCGCTCGCTGGCGGAATTGATGATCGGCCGCGAGTTGCCCAGTTGCCGCCTGGCGCCGCGCGATGCCGGTGATGTGCGGCTCGCGCTCGATCAACTGCACTTCACGCCGCTCGATCCGTTTGGTACGTCCCTCAAGGACGTCTGCCTGCAATTGCGCAGCGGAGAAATCGTCGGCATTGCCGGCGTGTCCGGCAATGGCCAGCAAGAGCTGTTGAAAGCAATCTCCGGCGAGTGCCTGCTGGCCGATGCCGCGTCCTTGAAACTGCTGGGGCAGGCGGTGGGCGGCCTGGATCCCGCGCAGCGCCGCGAACGCGGCCTGTGCTTCGTGCCGGAAGAGCGGCTGGGGCGGGGCGCGGTGCCGGATTTGTCGCTGGCCGATAACGCGCTGCTGACCGGCTATGTCCCCGAAGGCAAGACCGGCATGGTGAAGAACGGCCTGGTGCAGCATAAAACCATTGCCGCCTTTGCGCGCGACGTGATTGCCCGCTTCAACGTGAAATGCGGCGGCGAGAAATCCGCCGCCTCCAGCCTGTCCGGCGGCAACCTGCAAAAGTTCATCGTCGGGCGTGAAATCATGCTGGCGCCGAAAGTGCTGGTGCTGGCGCAGCCGACCTGGGGCGTCGATATCGGCGCGGCCATGCTGATCCGGCAAGCCATCATCGACATGCGCGACCAGGGCGTCGCGGTGCTGGTGCTGTCGGAAGAAATCGAGGAATTGTTCATGATGAGCGACCGCATTGCCGTGATCGCGAAAGGCCGCCTGTCGCGCGCCGTGAAAACGTCGGAAACGTCGATCAACCAGGTGGGCGTGTGGATGAGCGGCGATTTCGATCATGTGGAAACCGCAAGCCCCGTGGCACAGCGGGAAGGAGAATCTTATGTCCAGGCTTGAAGCTCGACCTGAACCGTCGAAAACCATGATGCTGGCGTCGCCATTGATCGCGGCGCTGGCCATGCTGGTGACCGGTTCGATCCTGTTCTATGGCCTGGGACAGGACCCGATGCACGCGTTTTATGTGTACTTCGTCAAACCCGCCACCACCGCCTATGGCATCGGCGAACTGCTGTTGAAAGCCACGCCGCTGATCCTGTGCGGCATCGGCCTGGCGCTGGGTTTCCGGGCCAACGTCGCCAACATCGGCGCCGACGGCCAGTTGACCATCGGCGCCGTGACGGCCGGCGCCGTGGCGCTGTATCTTGATGACGTGGACGCGGGCTGGGTGTTGCCGGTGGTGATCCTGGCCGGCGCCGTGGGCGGCATGCTGTGGGCGGCGATCCCCGCGCTGCTGCGCACCCGTTTTAATACCAGTGAAATTTTAACGAGCCTGATGCTGGTGTATGTCGCGTACCTGTTGCTCAGCTATCTGACGCACGGGCCGCTGCGCGATCCCGCCGGGTTCAATTTCCCGCAATCGAAAATGTTCCACGACGCGGCCATGCTGCCGCTGCTGGTCGAAGGGTTGCGTACCAACGCGGCCTTGCTGCTGGCGCTGGCGGCAAGTGGCGGCGCATGGTTCTTCTGCGCGCGCACCTTTGCCGGCTACCGCATGCAGGTGTCGGGCATGGCGCCGATGGCGGCGGCGTACGCGGGCTTTTCCGAGCGCCGCAACGTGTGGGCGGCTTTCCTGATCAGCGGTGCGCTGGCGGGCATCGCCGGCGTGGGCGAAGTGTGCGGCCCGATCGGGCAGTTGCAGCCCTCCGTGTCGCCCGGCTACGGCTTTGCCGCCATCATCGTGGCCTATGTGGGGCGGTTGCATCCGCTGGGGGTGGTGCTGGCATCGTTGCTGATGTCGCTGCTGTACATCGGCGGTGAATCGGCGCAGATCGAACTGGGCTTGCCGAACGCGATCACCGGCCTGTTCCAGGGCTTGCTGCTGTTTTACCTGCTGGCCGCCGACCTGTTCATCCATTACCGTTTCAAGCCGCGCCTGCGTCCAGCGCCTGCCGTGGCTACCCAGGGAGGTGCCGCATGAATACCGAATACCTGATTGCCTTCCTCGCCAGCACCGCCGGCGCGGCCACGCCCGTGATCTTCGCTTCGCTCGGGGAACTGGTGGCGGAACGGGCCGGGGTCTTGAACCTGGGGCTGGAGGGGATGATGCTGACGGGCGCGGTGATGGGCTTTGCCGTCACCCTGTCCACCGGCAGCGCCGGCCTGGGACTGGGCGCGGCCGCGCTGGCCGGCATGGTGCTGGCGCTGCTGTTTGCCTTCCTGGTGCTGACCCTGCAAACCAACCAGGTGGCGACCGGGCTGGCATTGACCTTGTTTGGCGTGGGCCTGTCGGCTTTCCTCGGGCGCGGGCTGGCGGGACAGACGGTCGAGCCCTTGGCCAAGCTGCCGGTCCCCTTGCTGTCGGACATCCCGCTGATCGGGCCGTTGCTGTTCCGCTTCGACATCATGGTGTACGCGTCGATCGCGCTGGCGGTGGCGATCGGCTGGATGCTGGCCCGTACCCGGCTGGGGTTGCTGATCCGCGCGGTGGGCGAGTCGCCGCACAGCGCGCACGCGATCGGCTTCCACGTGATCGCGCTGCGCTACGCCGCCGTGGTGTTTGGCGGCGCGATGGCGGGGCTGGCCGGCGCGTACATGTCGATGGCGCTGACGCCGATGTGGGTGGAAGGCATGACGGCGGGCCGTGGCTGGATTGCGCTGGCGCTGGTGGTGTTCGCCACCTGGAAGCCGCGCGGCGTGGTGCTGGGGGCTTACCTGTTTGGCGGCGTCACGATGCTGCAGTTCCATGGACAGGGCTTCGGCCTGGAGATACCGTCCGAATTCCTGTCCATGCTGCCCTACCTGGCCACCATCGTCGTGCTGGTCTATATCTGCCGCGATCCGAAGACCATCTTGC
>Ga0307408_100003266_pt1 | contig 11152 bp, 9 predicted proteins | sample 322Cmetagenome_FD_202116 | JGI IMG/M metagenome (GOLD analysis project Ga0307408, IMG submission 202116) | Maize rhizosphere microbial communities from greenhouse at UC Davis, California, United States - 322HYB-C-3 | ecosystem: Host-associated > Plants > Roots > Rhizosphere > Soil | place: USA... | reverse complement strand
TTAAACACAAGCCAACCCGGTCGGCTCCCTCTCCCGAGGGAGAGGGCTGGGGTGAGGGGAAACAGGCCTAAGGTAATTCGAAAAAGATATTGGCCCGGCTTTTTTAAGATCGTTTAGTTTTGTCTCGACGACGAATCAAAACGCATCAAACCGATAGACCCCGATTGCCATGACGGCACACGCTGAATCGATCACAGGTTTTTCAGGTTTGATTCACTGGAGTGAATCATGCCGCATACCCTCGATATAGCCGAACTACCTACGCTCGATCTGTCGCAGTTCGAAGGCACGGCGCAGCAGCGTCATGCGTTTCTCGAAAGCTTGCGCCACGCCGCCCGCGATATCGGTTTTTTCTACCTGACCGGCCACGGCATCGACAGCCATCTGCTCAAGCAGGTACAGGCACACTCCCGGCAATTTTTCGCCTTGCCCGACAGCGAAAAAATTGCGGTCGGCATGATCAATTCAGCGCATTTTCGCGGTTACAACCGTGCCGCCTCGGAGATAACCCGTGGTCAGCCTGATCAGCGCGAACAGTTCGATCTGGGTGCTGAGCGCGAGGTGTTGCCGTGGCACGCCGACAGCCCGTTGTGGGCGCGGCTGCAAGGTCCCAATCAATGGCCGGCGGCACTGCCGGAACTCAAGCCCTTGTTGCTTGAATGGCAACAGGCAATGACGCGCATGGCGTTGCGCCTGCTGCGCGCCTTCGCGCAGGCGTTGTCGCTGCGCGCCGACGCGTTCGATCAGTTGTACGGCGACAAACCCAACGAGCACATCAAGTTGATGCGCTACCCCGGCCAAGCGAGCGAGTCGAGCCATCAAGGTGTCGGCGCGCACAAGGATTCGGGCTTTCTCAGTTTCCTGCTGCAAGACCAGCAGGCCGGCCTGCAGGTCGAGATCGAAGAGGGGCGCTGGATCGATGCGCTGCCGCGTGAAAATACCCTGGTGGTGAACATCGGCGAGTTGCTCGAACTGGCCACCAACGGCTATCTGCGCGCCACGGTGCATCGCGTGGTTTCGCCACCGGCGGGCAGCGAACGGCTGTCTGTCGCGTTCTTCCTCGGCGCGCAACTGGATGCCGTGGTGCCGCTGTATCCGTTGCCCAGCGCACTGTTGCGCGAGGCCCGTGGGCCGGCCAGTGATCCGCTCAACCCGCTGTTTCGCGATGTCGGCTGGAATTACCTCAAGGGCCGTTTGCGCTCGCATCCGGATGTCGCGCAACGCTTCTATGCCGACGCACTGCTGCCCCCGACGCCGGCGCGGCAATCCGCCTGACTCATCACTCGCCAAGGATTTCGCACATGATCAACAAAGCTGGTTTGACCCTGGCCGTGTTCGGCGCGCTGGTAACGTCCTTCGCTGTACAGGCGCTGGAGCCGCTGCGCGTGGCCGCCGACCCGGTGCCGCACGCGCAGATTCTCGCGTACATCCAGAAAATCGATCCGCAATTGCAGCTCAAAGTCATCGAAATCCCCAACGGCGTGAACTCCAACGAGCTGTTGGTGCACGGCGACGTCGATGCCAATTACTTTCAGCATTTGCCGTATCTGAGATCCCAGGAACAGGCGCTTGGCGAAAAACTCGCGGTGGCCGCCACGGTGCATATCGAGCCCTTGGGTATCTACTCGCACCGGCACAAAAGTTTCACCGACGTGCCAGTCAAAGGTACGGTCGCGGTGCCCAACAACGTCACCAACCTGAGCCGCGCGTTGTACCTGTTGCAGGACAACGGCCTGATCAAACTCAAACCCGGCTTCAATGACCCGGCGGCGGACCAGGCAACCCCCAGGGACATCGCCGAAAATCCGAAACAGCTGAAGATCCTGGAAATCGAGTCGCCGCAGATTCCGCGCTCGCTGGATGACGTCGATCTGGCGGTGATCAACGGCAACTATGCACTCGACGCAGGCCTGGTGCCGGCCAGGGACGCTCTGGGCCTGGAGAAGGCCGAGCACAATCCGTATGCCAATATCCTGGTGACTACGCCCAAACTCGAGAATGACCCGCGCATTGCGCAACTGGCCAAGGACCTGACCTCCCCGCAGGTGGCCCAGTACATCACCGAACACTTCGCCGGCTCGGTGATTCCGGTGGCGGGCGGCAAGCCATGATCGTCGTCGAGCAGTTGAGCAAGACTTACCCGTCCGCCGCGCAACCTGCGCTCGACCGGGTCTCGCTGAGTATTCCCGACGGTGCAATCTATGGGATTCTCGGGCGCAGCGGCGCGGGCAAGTCGACGCTGTTGCGCTGTCTCAATCTGCTCGAACGCCCCGATAGCGGCCGAATCGTGCTCGACGGCATCGACCTGACGACGCTGTCGAACAACGCGTTGCGCCGTCAGCGCCAGCGCATCGGCATGATCTTTCAAGGCTTCAACCTGCTGCACTCACGCAGCGTTTTCGACAATGTCGCGGTGCCGCTGGAGATCGCCAACGTCGGCAAACCGTGGCGCCATGTGCGGGTGCGCGAACTGCTGGAACTGGTGGGTTTGAGTGACAAGGCGCAAGCCTTTCCTTCGCAGTTGTCCGGTGGCCAGAAACAGCGCGTCGGCATTGCCCGCGCGCTCGCTGCCGAGCCGGCCTATCTGCTCTCGGACGAGGCCACCAGTGCCCTCGACCCGCAAACCACCACATCGATCCTTGACCTGCTGCGCGATATCAATCGCCAACTGGGCGTGACCATCGTGCTGATCACGCATGAGCTGGACGTGGTCAAGTCGATCTGCGATCACGCCGCGTACATGCAGGATGGGCGTCTGCTGGAGGCCGGGCCGGTGCCACGGCTGCTGGCCGATGCGCAATCGCCCCTGGGCGCGTCGCTGCGGCCGACCTGTGGCTTGCCGTTGGGGCACGACGCGCCGGGGCTGAGTTTTCTCAAGCAATACGGTGTACGGGCGGCGCACTCATGAACCGCACGATCGATTGGGATGAAATCCTGCAACTGGTGCTCAATGCCACCGGCGAAACCGTGTACATGGTCCTGCTTGCCGGGCTGTTTACCCTGCTGATCGGATTGCCGCTGGGCGTGCTGCTGTTCCTCAGTCGCCGCGACGGCCTGCTGCCGATGCCGCGTTGCAACGCCGCGTTGAGCGGGCTGGTCAACCTTGGTCGCTCGCTGCCCTTTGTGGTGCTGCTGATCGCACTGATTCCGCTGACCCGGCTGGTGGTCGGCACGACACTGGGCAGCACCGCCGCTGTCGTGCCGATCACCATCGGTGCGTTTCCGTTTTTCGCACGCATCGTTGAAAACGCCCTGGACGAAGTCGACACCGGCCGTATCGAGGCGATTCTCGCCATGGGCGGTGACATCGGCCATGTGATTTTCAAAGTGTTGTTGCCCGAGGCACTGCCAGCGTTACTCGCCGGGGTCACCTTGACGCTGGTGATGCTCATCGGGTTTTCCTCGATGGCCGGGGTCATCGGTGGCGGCGGACTGGGCGATCTGGCCATCCGTTACGGCTACCAGCGCTTCAACAACGAAGTGATGGTGGTCACGGTGGTGGTCTTGGTCATTCTCGTTCAGGGCGTACAGAGCCTGGGCGATCGATTGGTGCGTTCGCTGGCTCATCGCCGCTAAGGAATCGTATGAGGGTGCCGGTCGCTGTGGCCCGTGAGCCGCTGATTCGTGTACGTGAATTGAGCAAACGCTTTGCCGCGAGTCTGGCGCTGGACCGCGTCAGCCTTGAGATCTATCCCGCCGAAGTGGTGGCGCTGCTCGGTGCCAATGGTGCGGGCAAGTCCACCCTGGTTAAGATTCTGGCGGGAAGCCAGAGCGCCGACGCGGGCGAGATCTGGCTCGAGGGTGCGCCGCGACAATTCAGTTCGCCGTTGTCGGCGCGGCGCTTCGGTATTGTTGCGGTGCACCAGCAAATCAATGAAGGCATCGCGCCGGGCCTGAGCGTCGCGGAAAACCTGCTGCTCGATGAACTGTGCAAACCGGGCGCGGACTTCTGGCTCAACCGTCGACGCCTGCTGGAACGCGCCGCGAGCATCGCCGCCGGGCTTGGCCTGAGCTTGCCGCTGGAACAGCCGATCGAGCAGCTCGGTCAGGCCGAACGGCAGTTGGTGGTGCTGGCCCGCGCCCTGGCACTACAGCCGCGACTGTTGATTCTCGACGAGCCGACGGCGGCGCTGTCCGACGCCGAGGCCCAGCGCTTGTTTGCGTTGATCGACACGTTGCGCAATCGCGGCGTGGCGATTGTGTATATCTCCCATCGCTTGTCCGATCTGCGACGGGTGGCGGATCGCGCCATCGTGTTGCGCGATGGTCGGCTCGCGGGCGAGTTCACCGTCGAACAACTGCCGCAAGCGGTCAGCGCGATGCTTGGGCACACCCTGGCCGAGCCTCTCTACCAGCCGCGCGTGACCGGGCGCGCGGTGCTGCAGGTCCGCGCAATGAAGATTCTGCCGGGCTCAGCCGCGTTCGATCTGACCCTGCACGAAAACGAAGTGGTGGCGCTGACCGGGCTGCTCGGCGCCGGTAAAACCGAGATCGCCGAGGTGCTGTTCGGCTTGCGCAGAGCGGCTGCGGGCCGCCTGCAACTGGATGGCCTCGAGTGGCATGCACCATCGCCACGCGAGGCGATTCACAGCGGCGTTTTTTTCGCTGGCGAAGACCGCGTCAGTCAGTCACTGGTGCCGGATTTTTCGCTGCGTCGCACCCTGACGCTGCCGTTCCTGGAACGCTTTACGCGCGGCGGTTTCATCCGCAATCGCGCCGAAGCGGCCGCCGTTGAAGCGCAAGTGGTGGCGCTAGGGATCAAGGCTGCCGGCATCGATGTGCCCATGAGCGCACTGTCGGGCGGCAATCAGCAGAAAGTCGTACTCGGCCGCTGGCTGCTCGGTGAAGGCCGGGTGTTGATTCTCGACGAGCCTTTTCAAGGCGTTGATGTGCGCGCCCGCCGCGACATCGGCCAGCGCCTGCGCGACAGCGCCAAGGGGCGCGCAACCCTGGTGATCTGTGCCGATGTCGATGAAGCCCTGGACATTGCCGACCGCGTCCTGCTGGTGCGCGATCATGCGGTCGTCGCCGAGTACCCGCGCGCCGGCCTTGATCGGGCCGATCTGGTCGCAAGCATGTCCGGCAGCGCCGTTAACGCAGACCCTCTTCAAACAACGCCACGGAGCAGAGCGAGTGCCTGATTCAAGTTCAGTGTTATCGGGCGCTGCGGCGCCGGGCGAGCGCCTTCTGCAAGTGTTGATCCGCTATGGACTGCTCTGGCTGCTGGCGTTGATCGTGGTGTTTTTCAGTGTCGTCGAACCTGCGTTCCTGCGCGTCGGCAACCTGTTCAGCATCCTGCAATCGGTGTCGATCGTCGCGCTGCTGGCGCTGGGCGTCACCCTGACCATGGCGGTCGGCGGCCTCGATCTGTCGATCGGCGCGGTGGCAGCGATGAGCCTGATGATTGCCAGTTACGTGATGGTCGTGCTCGGCTGGGGCGCGGTACCGGCAGTGCTGATCAGTCTGGCCGGCGGGGTGCTGGTCGGCCTGCTCAACGGCTGGCTGATTGTCAGACTGCGCGTGCCGGACATTCTCGCAACGTTGGGCAGTATGTTTCTGGTTATCGGCGTGCAATTGATTCCCACCGGCGGGCGTTCCATTGCGGTGGGCATGACCCTGCCCGGCGGTGCGGAAGCCGAAGGTGCGTTCAGCGCCGCGTTTCTCGCGCTGGGGCGTGGGCGGGTATGGCAGGTGGTGCCGATTCCGGTGCTGATCACCGCCGTGATTGCCTTGTCGGTGTGGCTGTTTCTTGAGCGCACGCGAGTGGGGCGGTTGTTCTATGCCATTGGCGGCAACGAGCAGGCCGCGCGGCTGGCGGGTGCGCCGGTGCCGCGCTTGAAATTACTCGCCTACGTGCTTTCGGCGTTGCTTGCTTCGCTGGGCGGGTTGTTGCTCGCGGCGCGCCTGGGCCGTGGCGATGTCAGCTCAGGCAACGGCCTGGTGCTGGATGCGCTCGGCGCGGCGCTGATTGGTTTCGCCGTGCTCGGAGCGAAGAAGCCCAATGCCTTCGGCACCCTGATCGGGGCGCTGCTGGTGGCGGCGCTGCTCAACGGCCTGACCATGCTCAACGCGCCGTATTACACCCAGGATTTCGTCAAGGGCCTGGTGCTGGTGCTGGCCCTGATGTTCACTTTTGGCCTCGCGCATCGGGCGCGATGAGCCGCTTCGTTCAAGGAAGTCGTATGCACGGTTCAATCAAACAGTTCGCTCGTCATTGCCTCGCTGCCGCGTTGCTTTCGAGCGTCGCGCTCAGCGCTCAGGCCAAAGCCTTGCCTGGCGCGCCGGCGCCTTTCGATAAGGGCGAGGTGAACATCGCACTGGTCGGCTATCTGTTTTCCGGCGACTTCCCCGAGGCGTATCTGCGCGGTGTCGAGCAACAGACCGAAGCGCTCGGGGCCAAGCTGCGGGTGTTCGACGCCCGGCAGCAAGCGGCGAGTCAGGGCGAGATGATCGACCAGGCGATTGCTTTGGGCGTCGACGGCATCATCGTCCAGCTCGGCCTGGCGGAAACACTCAAGGCGCCGATTGAGCGGGCGATCGCCAAAGGCATCAAGGTCGTGGCGTTCGACGTCGATCTGAACACACCGCAAGTGACCCAGGTCGAGCAGGATCACCACGCCCTGGCGCGTCTGGCGCTGGACCAGGCAGTGAAGGATAACGGCACGCGGTTCGACGCCGGTTACGTGTTCATCAGCGGCTTCACGCCGATGGAGCGGCGCGACGAAATCTGGCGTCAGCTCAAGCAGGACAACCCGGGCATTGTCGAGAAGGCGCGCTTTGGCACGCTGAACCCGCCGATCGCCAACTCGGTGGCCGATCAGGCCAGTGCGGTGCTGCGCGCCAATCCGGGCATCAGCGTGATTTTCGCTCCGTTCGATGAGTTCGCCAAAGGCGCGAAAATTGCCGTCGATGAGGCAGGGCTGGGCCGTCAGGTGAAGATCTACAGCGCCGATATTTCCACCGCCGATATTCAGATCATGAAAGAACCGGACAGCGCCTGGGCGGCGACGGCGGCGGTCAACCCGCAAGTGGCCGGGGCGATCAGCGTGCGCAGTCTGGCGATGTTGATCGCCGGGGAAAATCCGGGGCATCAGGTGCTGGTGCCGCCAACGCTGATCACCCGTCAGCAGTTGCTTGATCTGGACGTGAAAAACGTTCGTGACCTGGCGCAAAAGCTTCCTGCATTCGGTGATACCGCCAATGTGGCGCGGGCGCCGTGGATTCCGGTGGCTAACTAGTTTTTCTGTGAACGATCACCTGTGGGAGCGAGCCTGATCGCGAAGAGGCCCGATCAGTCGACATCTGTTTTGACTGACTCACCGCTATCGCGAGCAGGCTCGCTCCCAAAGGGAATTGGGATGTCTTCGAATCGAGGTTCACATGCACAACAAAGCTGAGCGCTTGCGCAAAAGCCGTACGCCGCAAACAGATTCGGCGCATGGCAATCGCTTGCCGCCGGGACAGGTGCTGACGGAGCGCTTTCCGATTCTGCATGAGGGCGCGGTGCCGCAATACGATCTCGCTGATTGGTCGTTGCGCCTGTTCGGCACGCTCGCGCAGCCCATCGAATTACGCTACGCGGATTTGCAGGCATTGCCGCAACGGACATTGCGCTGTGACATTCATTGCGTCACACGCTGGTCAAAGTTCGACACCGATTGGAGCGGGGTGCACGTGCGCGACTTGTTGCAAGCTTTTTATATAACGCCGACAAGCGCTTTTGTCATGGCTCATGCTGATTACAACTACCAGGCCAACTTGTCATTGGCCGATCTGTTACACCCCGACAGTCTTTTGGCCACTCACTACGCCGGCCAGCCGCTGACCGCGCAACATGGCTGGCCACTGCGCCTGGTGGTGGCGGGGCGATATTTCTGGAAGAGCGCCAAATGGCTGCGCGGACTTGAATTCGTAGATAAAGAACAACCGGGCTTTTGGGAACAAAACGGCTTTCATCTACACGCCGACCCGTTTGCGGAACAACGTTTCAGTGGTGATGAACTGGATATTCCAGCAGCGGCGTGGCGGGAGAAGGAGTTTGATTGATCACTTTCAGGCTTCCCATCGCTATCGAAAATACCAGCAACCTGTTGGAGCGAGCCTGCTTGCGAAGTGGCCGGCGCAGAGGGCTTGCTGCCTCGTCTAGCGCTTTCGCGAGCAGGCTCGCTCCCACATTGGGATTGTTGTTGCGTCGAATGTTGTTTTTCCTGTCAGTTGACTATGAATCAGCCAAAAGACACTTTTATTAAACCAAAAGCGATTTTTTAGAGCGATCTAACCTAAGCGTTATTGGTTCTTTTACGAACTTCTCCAGCTCCTCTAGCATCCTCATTCAAAGGCCGCAAGATCACTCTGGGGACGCTGCAGTTCACTACTGTTAGAAGTTCAAAAGCCTTAATCCAAGTTACAGAAAATCAAAACTACAGCAGACATTGCCGGGCAATGACTGCCGAACTTTATTGTTCGGCATGCGCCGAGTATCAACTGCGATTCAAGGAGCTGTTCCATGCATTACCGTTCCCGTTCATTACTGGCGGCGGCTGTCGTCTCCGCCATCTGGCAACTGCCGGCAAGCGCAGAAGAAACCTCTGCGAACGCCGACAGCGAATCGCGGCTCGGCACCGTGCTGGTCACCGGTACCCGTGGCACATCGCGCACGGTGCTGGACTCTCCGGTGCCGGTTGACGTGCTCAGCGCCGAAGACCTCAAATCCGCCGGTGCTGCGGATGGCGAATTGGGCGCCGCGTTGCAGACGCTGTTGCCATCCTTCAGCCTGCCGCGCCAGTCCAACTCCGGCGGCGCCGACCACGTGCGTGCGGCGCAACTGCGCGGCATGAGCCCGGACCAAGTGCTGGTGCTGGTCAATGGCAAGCGGCGCCACACCTCGGCGGTGGTCAACGACTCCTCGAAAATCGGTCGGGGTACCGCACCGGTTGACTTCAACTCGATCCCGATCAGTGCGATCAAACGTATTGAAGTGCTGCGTGATGGTGCCGGTGCGCAGTATGGCTCCGATGCAATTGCCGGGGTGATCAACATCATTCTCGACGACGCGCCCGAGGGCGGCGAAGTGTCGACCAGTTATGGCGCTTATCAAACCCGTCAGGACGCCATCGACAAAACCACCACGGATGGCCAGAACAGTGTGACCACCGCCAAGATCGGCACGCGCCTGGGTGAGGAGGGCGGGTTCATCCGTGGCGGCACCGAATACAAGAATCGCAACCCGACCAACCGGGCCGGTTTTGACGGTTTCGCCGACAGCCCCGGCCAGCGTAACTACGTGATGGGTGACGGCGTCGCGCGCGACGTCAATCTGTGGTTCAACAGTGAGCTGCCGCTGGCAGGCGGCAAGGCTTACAGCTTCGGCACCTATAACCAGCGCCACACTACGGGCGCCGCGTTTTATCGCTACCCGTCCGAACAGCCGCAGTTCTACCCCAACGGCTACTTGCCGCAATCGCTGGGCGACAACAAGGACATCTCCGCCACCGCCGGTTTCAAGGGCCTGATCGGTGATCAATGGGACTTCGACAGCAGTGTCACGCACGGTCGCAACCGTTTCGAAGGATCGACCCGGCGCACGCTCAACGCCAGCCTCGGCGGAGACTCGCCGACGAAATTCGATACGGGTGATTACGAGCTGCGCCAGACCACTTCAAACCTCGATTTCAGCCGCGAGTTGCGTCTCGGCGAGCGCTCGTTCGTGCTCGCCGTGGGGGGTGAATATCGCTATGAAAACTATCTGACCTACGCCGGTGACGAGGCCTCTTATGTTGGCTCGGGTGCCGATGGCGCCAACGGCCTGCGCCCCAGCGAAGAGTCGGATCTGGATCGCAATGTGTTCGGCACCTATGCCGAGTTGTCCGGTGATCTCACCGACCGTTTCTTCGTTGATGCGGCGACACGCTGGGAGCATTACGATGACGCCGGGAGCAAGCTCACCGGCAAACTCAGCGGTCGTTACAACCTCACTGAGCAATGGGCGCTGCGCGGTGCGCTGTCGAACAACTTCCGCGCGCCATCGCTGGCCCAGAGCGGCTTTCAGAACACCACCAGCAACTTCGGCGATGGCGGCACGCTGACCGACATTCGCGTGCTCTCGGTCAATGACCCGATCGCGCGTGCGCTCGGCGCCGAAAAGCTCGACCCGGAAACCTCGAAAAACTTCAGCCTCGGCCTGACGTTCCAGTTGAACGAGCGCTTCGACGCCTCGCTCGACGTGTTCCGCATCGACGTCAAGGACCGCATTACCCTGTCGCAGCGCATTGGCAACGATGCCCTGGAAAACTACATCAACGACAACTTCGGCGTCGCGGGCGTGCACGACGTCAACTTCTTCACCAACGCGGCCGACACCCGCACCGACGGCGCCGAACTGGTGCTCAACTACCACCAGCCGTTCTACGAAGGGCAACTGGGCCTGACCACCGCGTACACCTACAACCACACCAAAGTCACCCGCACCAAAGGCACGCCATCGCAACTGACGGCGCTGGGCGTTGGCAATGACGCTCTGGTCGGGGTCGAGGAAACCAATACCCTGACCGACGCGGCGCCAAAGGACCGCTTCATCGTTTCGGCCAACTGGTCGAGTGAACACTGGGGCCTGCTCGGGCGGCTGACGCGACAGGGTGAAACCACCCGGGTCTTCGATTTCGGTGACTCGCAGCCGGAGCAGACTTACGGCGCCGTGTGGCAACTGGACGCTGAAGTGGCCTATAAATTCACGCCAAAATTCAATATCGCCGTGGGCGGCAACAACCTGACCGACAACTACCCGGAACGCTCCGGCTCGGCGATCAACTATGGCGGTAACCTGCCGTACGACGTGCTTTCGCCGATCGGCACCAACGGCGCCTATTACTACGCCCGCGCCACGTATGGTTTCTGACGCAGGGGCCGTGAGGACCGGGCTGGCGAGTGACCCTCACCCCAGCCCTCTCCCAGAGGGAGAGGGAGCCGACCGAGGTGTCTTGCGTAGGACATCGACTTGCGAGACCGAGTCGATTATCAGGTCAGCAAATCCAGCTCGATCATGGATTCAGCGGAGCCCGTACAGATCGACCTATTGCTCAAATATCCCCCAATCAGTCCCCTCTCCCTTTGGGAGAGGGCTAGGGTGAGGGGCTCTTGAAAGGACGCCTCGACC
>Ga0307408_100003262_pt1 | contig 11158 bp, 10 predicted proteins | sample 322Cmetagenome_FD_202116 | JGI IMG/M metagenome (GOLD analysis project Ga0307408, IMG submission 202116) | Maize rhizosphere microbial communities from greenhouse at UC Davis, California, United States - 322HYB-C-3 | ecosystem: Host-associated > Plants > Roots > Rhizosphere > Soil | place... | reverse complement strand
CTGCTGCGCGCGATCATCGCCGTGCTCGTCCTGACGCTGTGCCTCGTGCCGTGGGCCAAGGAGATCTACGCGCTGCTCGCGAAGCCGCTGCTGTCGGCGATGCCGGCGGGCGCGACGATGATCGCCACCGACGTCACCGGCACGTTCCTCGTGCCGCTCAAGGTGACGCTGATGGCAGGCTTCCTCGTCGCGCTGCCCTACGTCCTCTACCAGGCGTGGGCGTTCGTCGCGCCGGGCCTGTACCAGCACGAGAAGCGGCTCGCGATGCCGGTGATCGTGTCGAGCTTCCTGTTCTTCCTGTTCGGGATGGCGTTCGCCTATTTCGTCGTCTTTCCGGTGGCCTTCGGGTTCTTCGTCGGCTATACGCCGCCGGGCGTGCAGATGATGACCGACATCGACAAGTACCTGTCGTTCGTGCTGACGATGTTCATCGCGTTCGGCGTCACGTTCGAGACGCCGGTCGTGGTCGTCGTGCTCGTGCGGATGGGAGTCGTGTCGCTCGAGAAGCTGCGCGCGGCCCGGCCGTACGTGATCGTCGGCGCGTTCGTCGTCGGCGCGATCTTCACCCCACCCGACGTCATATCGCAGCTGTTGCTCGCCGTCCCGCTGTGGCTGCTGTTCGAGGTCGGCCTCGTCATGGCGCGTTTCGTCACCGTGCCGAAACGCGAAGGCGAGGAAGAGGCCGCGTAGCGCGCGGGGCGCCCGGGCGCGGCATTCGCGGGCGTTCGCCCTCGACCGCGCGTTCGCCCGGCCCTGCGCACCACGCCGGCTCCCGCGCGGCGTAGCATGGCGGCGTGCGAGCCGCCACCAACGTATCCGTGCGCCGCCGATGCCTCGTCGTCGCGCTCGGCGCTTCGTGCGCGGGCGCGGCGATGGGCGCGTTCGGGCAGCGCTCGGGCCGCTGGCGCGTGGGCTTCCTGTCCCCGCGGCGCCGGCCCGCCTCGCTCGACGACGACTACTACGGCGCGTTCCCGCGCACGCTGCGCGCGCTCGGCTATGTGGAAGGACGCAACCTGCAGATCGAGTGGCGCTTCGCCGAAGGCCGCTACGAAGCGCTGCCCGCGATGGCGGCGGAGCTCGTGAAGATGAACGTCGACGCCATCGTCGCACCCGGTCCACCGGCCGCGCTCGCCGCACGCGATGCGACGTCGACGATCCCGATCATCATCGTCGTGTCGGTCGATCCGGTTCGCGCGGGGCTGGTCGCGAGCCTCGCGCGGCCGGGCGGGAACATCACCGGCCTGTCCAACCTGGGCAGCCAGCTCGCGGCGAAGCATCTCGAGCTCCTGCGGGTGGTGGTGCCCGGCATCGCGAGCGTGGGCGTGCTGCTGAACGGCGACAACCGGGCGCACGACGCGGTCGCCGACAATGTCGCGAAGGCGGCCGCGGCGGCGCGCGTCGGGGTCGTCACGGTCCGCGCGCAAACGCCGATGCAGATCGACACCGCGTTCGACACGCTCGCCGCGCGTGGCGTCGACGCGGCGATGATCGCGCTCGATCCGCTGTTCATCCAGCAGGAGTCGCAGATCGCGACGCTCGCGCTCAAGCATCGGTTGCCGTCGATCTTCGCCAACCGCGAGTACGCGGAAGCCGGCGGCCTGATGAGCTACGGCCAGAACCAGGTCGAGATCTACCAGCGCGCGGCGGCGTACCTCGACAGGATCTTCAAGGGCGCACGGCCGGGCGACCTGCCGATCGAGGAGCCGACGACGCTCGAGCTGCACATCAACGGCAGGACGGCGAAGGCGCTCGGGCTCGCGATTCCCCACGCGCTGCAGATGCGCGTCGACCGGATCATCGAGTGACCTTCGCGCGCTACGACGCGCGCGGCCGCTTGCCGACGGTGACGTCGAACGCGGCGGCCTTGCCGTTGCGCACGACTTTCACCTTCGCGACCGAACCGGGCGCGAGCTCGGCGATGCGCGCGAGCAGCGCGGGCGTGTTCCGCGTCGCCTTGCCGTCGATCTCGACCACGACGTCGCTCGCGGCGAGGCCGGCGCGATCGGCGGGTCCGCCGCGCTGCACGGCGCGGATCGCCACGCCCTCGGCGCGCTCGAGTCCGAGCGTGCGGGCGAGATCGGCGTCGACGTCCTGCGGCTCGACGCCGAACCACCCGCGCGTCACTTCGCCGCGTTCGATGATCTGCGCCAGCACGTCCTTGGCGAGCGACACGGGCACGGCGAAACCGATGCCCTGCGAGCCGCCGGAGCGCGAGTAGATGAGGCTGTTGATGCCGACGAGGCTGCCGCTCGCGTCCACCAGTGCGCCGCCCGAGTTGCCGGGATTGATCGCCGCGTCGGTCTGGATGAAGTCCTCGTAGCGCGTGACGCCGAGCTGCGAGCGCCCGAGCGCGGACACGATGCCGAGCGTGACGGTGTTGCCGAGCCCGAACGGATTGCCGATCGCGAGCACGGTGTCGCCGACGCGCAGGTTCTCGACCGATCCGAGCGTGATCGCGGGCAGGTCGTCGCTCTCGGCCTTGAGCACGGCGAGATCGGTCTCGGGATCGCTTCCGCGCAGCCGCGCGCGGATGCGGCGGCCGTCGGCCAGCACGAGCTGGATGTCGTCGGCGCCGTCGATCACGTGGTGGCTCGTCAGCACGTAGCCTTCGCGCGCGATGATCACGCCGGAGCCGAGGCTCGTGACCCGCTCGCGCGGCAGGCGGCCGGCGAGGTCGGGGAACAGGCGGCGCAGCAGCGCATCGTCGGCGAGCGGATGTCGGCCGGCGAGCGCCTTGCTCGTATAGATGTTGACCACGGCCGGCATCGCGCGCTGGGCCGCGCTGGCGAACGAGAGCGACGATGCCGGCGCGATGGCGGCCGTCGAGCCGGGCGCGGTCTCGCGCAGCAGCACGACGCTGTCGGCGCCCATGCGCGGGAGGAGGTCGGGCCGCAGCGTCGCGACGACGAACAACAGCGCGAGCACGATCGTGCACGCCTGCGCGAACAGCAGCCAGAAGCGACGGAGCATGGGGAAAAGCGGCGGAATGCGCCCGATTATAGACAGCGTGCGCATTTCGCCCGCTCGCCGGCGTGTCGCCGCATGCGAAGCGACGCCGTCGTCGGCGGAAGGCGTTGATGTAGCGGTGGATTCACCGGCGCGTCGTGCCGGAGGCTTCCGAAGGGTGGACCGAATCCCGTATAATTCCAAGGTTTTGCGGGCCGGTTCGCTCGCCGGTCGCGCGAATGCGGGCGTCCCGCGCCCGCCCGGCGTCCCGCTCCGCCTCGCGTCCCCTTCAGCGCCCCTTCGTCCACGTTCAATGGCCACCGACCTGTCCCATGCCGCCCCGGCCGTCCCCGGGCCCGGCGAAACGCCCCCGCTCGACGCGAAGAAGCGCCGGTTCCTGATCGGCATGACGAGCGCGATCGGCGGTGCCGGAGCCGTGGCGGTGGCTGCCCCGTTCGTGATGTCGATGTTCCCGAGCGAGCGGGCGAAGGCGGCCGGCGCACCGGTGGAGGTCGACATCGGCAAGCTGGAGCCGGGGCAGAAGATCGACGTCGAATGGCGCGGCAAGGTGGTGTGGCTGATCAATCGCACGCAGGACATGCTGGGATCGCTGCAGAAGCTCGAGCCGCAGCTCGCCGACCCGCAGTCGAACCGCTCCGACCAGCCGGCGTACGCGAAGAATCCGACGCGCTCGATCAAGCCGGCGATCTTCGTCGCCGTGGGCATCTGCACGCATCTCGGCTGCTCGCCGACGTACCGGCGCGAGGTCGCGCCGGCCGACCTGGGCGCCGACTGGCTCGGGGGCTTCTTCTGCCCGTGCCATCAGTCGAAGTTCGACCTCGCCGGTCGCGTCTACCGCGGCGTTCCCGCGCCGACCAACCTCGTGATCCCGCCGCATCGCTACGCCTCCGACACGCGCGTCGTGATCGGCGAGGACGCGAAGGCCTGACGTTACGAACCGCAAGACGCCGATGAGCAAACTACTCACCTGGATCGACGATCGCTTCCCGCTGACCGCGCTGTGGGAATCGCAGTGGGGCAAGTACGTCGCGCCGAAGAACTTCAACTTCTGGTACTACTTCGGGTCGCTCGCCGCGTTCGTGCTGGTGATCCAGATCGTGACCGGCATCTTCCTCACGATGAACTACAAGCCGGACGCCGCGAAGGCGTTCGAGTCGGTCGAGTACATCATGCGGGACGTGCCGGCCGGCTGGCTGATCCGCTACATGCACTCGACCGGCGCGTCGATGTTCTTCATCGTCGTCTACCTGCACATGTTCCGCGCGCTGCTCTACGGCAGCTTCCGCAAGCCGCGCGAGCTCACGTGGATCTTCGGCTGCCTCATCTACCTGACGCTGATGGCCGAGGCGTTCTTCGGCTACCTGCTCCCGTGGGGCCAGATGTCGTACTGGGGCGCCCAGGTGATCGTCAACCTCTTCTCCACGGTGCCGTTCATCGGTCCCGACCTCGCGTTGTGGATCCGCGGCGACTACACGGTGTCCGACGTCACGCTGAACCGCTTCTTCGCCTTCCACGTCATCGCCATCCCGCTGGTGCTCATCGGGCTCGTCGCCGCGCACCTGATGGCGCTGCACGAGACCGGCTCGAACAATCCCGACGGCATCGAGATCAAGAAGCAGCCGAAGGACCCGCGCACCGGGCTTCCGCTCGACGGCATCTATTCGCACCCGTACTACACGGTCAAGGACATCGTCGGCGTCGTCGTCTTCCTCGCGGTGTTCTCGCTCATCGTGTTCTTCATGCCGGAGATGGGCGGCTACTTCCTCGAGCACAACAACTTCATTCCGGCCGATCCGCTGAAGACGCCGGAGCACATCGCGCCCGTCTGGTACTTCACGCCCTACTACGCGATGCTTCGCGCCGTCCCGTCCGAGATCGCGCCGTTCCTGCCGGCGACGCAGTTCTACGGCGTGCTGGTCATGGGCCTCGCGGTGCTGATCTTCTTCGCGCTGCCGTGGCTCGACCGCGGCCGCGTCAAGTCGATCCGCTATCGCGGCTGGCGCTACAAGGGCTGGCTGGCCGCGTTCGTCGTCAGCTTCCTCGTGCTCGGCTATCTCGGCGTCGTTCCGGTCACGATCTGGGGCCAGTTCGCGCCGGGCGTGCCGCTGCTCGGCGGCGCCGACCGGGCCACCGTCGTCGCGCGCATCTTCACCGTGGTCTACTTCCTCTTCTTCTTCCTGATGCCCTGGTACACGGCGCGCGATGTGACCAGGCCGGTGCCCGACCGGGTGACCTGGCCATGACGAAGCTCGCCACGCCCCTCGTCGCGATCGCGCTCGCGCTCGTGCTCGTCGCGGGCGCCGCACGCGCGGCGACCGGACCCGACGTGCAGACCGAGCGCTTCCTCGTCGACCCGCGCGACAACGAGTCGCTGCAGCGCGGCGCACGGCTGTTCGTCAACTATTGCCAGAACTGCCACAGCGCGAAATACATGCGCTACAACCGGCTGACCGACATCGGTCTCACCGAAGCGCAGATCGCCGAGAACCTGATGTTCGGCGGCACTTTCGAGGAGAGCGAGGACGGCGCCGTGCGGTTCTCGCCGGTGAAGGTCGGGGACACGATGCAGGTCGCATACCGTGCCCGGGACGCGAAGGGCTGGTTCGGCGCCGCGCCGCCGGACCTGAGCGTCATCTCGCGCGTCCGCGGCGCCGAGTGGCTGTACAACTACCTGCTCGCGTTCTACCGGGACGAGCAGTCGGCGACCGGCTGGAACAACCTCGTCTTCCCCAACGTCGGCATGCCCCATGTGCTGTGGCAGCTGTCCGGCGTCAACCGGCTGGCGACGGCGGAGTTCCCGACGCACGAGGCCGCCGAAGGCGCGGCGATCGCGGAGAAGCGCCTGGCCGCCGTCGTGCCCGCGGCGGACCACAAGTACGTCGTGCGGACGCTGCAGCCCGACACGCCCGGCTCGATGAGCCCGGTCGAGTACCGGCGCGCCGTCGGCGACCTCGTGAACTTCCTCGACTACATGGGCGAGCCGGCGAAGAACGCGCGCGTGCGGAGCGGCATCGTCGTCCTGCTGTATCTCGTCGGCCTGTTCGCCGCGGCGTACTGGCTGAAGCGTGCGTACTGGAAGGACCTGCACTGACTCCGCCGGTGAACCAGGCGTCGGACACGCGCGCGAGCGAAGCGACCGGAGCGCGCGTCTTCGTGGCGACCGGTCTTGCGCGCGCGCTTCGGGCATGGCCCGTCGACGCCCGCCGGCAACGGCATGAAGCAACGGGCGTCGTGCGCACGCGAGCGCAGCGGCGGCTCTTCCCGCATCCGGAGAACCCATCGCCATGATGACGCTGTACTCAGGCACGACCGATCCCTTCAGCCAGCGCTGCCGCATCGTGCTGCACGAGAAGGGGATGGATTTCCAGATCATCGACGTGGACCTCGATCACAAGCCCGAGGACCTGGCGGTGATGAATCCCTACAACCAGGTCCCGGTGCTGGTCGAGCGCGATCTCGTGCTGCACGAGTCCAACATCATCAACGAGTACATCGACGAGCGCTTCCCCCACCCGCAGCTCATGCCGGCCGATCCGGTGATGCGCGCGCGGGCGAGGCTCTTCCTGCATCGCTTCGAGAAGGAGCTGTTCGTCCACATCGACGCGCTCGAGGGCAACAACCAGAAGAATGCCGAGCGCGCGCGGAACCTGGTGCGCGACTCGCTGCTGCAGATCGCGCCCGTCTTCGCCAAGCACAAGCACATGCTCGGCGAGGAGTACTCGATGCTCGACGTCGCCATCACGCCGCTCTTGTGGCGTCTCGACTACTACGGCGTCCAGATGCCCAAGCAGGCGGCGCCTCTGCTCAAGTACGCCGAGCGCCTGTTCGCGCGCCCGGCGTTCTCGGAAGCGCTCACGTCGGCCGAGCGTGGCATGAGGAAGTGATTCGGGAGCGACGCTGCGCGTGCATCCGCCGGGCGCGATAGCGTCGCGGTCGCGCAGCGCGGCCTCGGGCTGACCGCACTGTGCAGTTCAGGTGTCGCGGCGGCCGGCGCGGGCGGTGCACCGCGAACGCTGGCCGTCGTGCGGCTGTCGAACACAAACGAGGGATCCCGAGGGTGCCAGGACCTGTAGGAGTGCGCGCGACGTCGCGCAGCCTTACGACCCGGGCTTGACCCTCGACCGTACGCCCGTAGTATCCTGCGCCGCATGTCCGAGCAGTCCGCCAAGCCCTATCTCGTTCGCGCGATCTGCGAATGGTGCGCCGACAACGGCCTGACGCCGTACCTGGCCGTGCGCGTCAATCCGCAGACCAAGGTGCCCGCGGCGTACGTGAAGAACGGCGAGATCGTCCTCAACGTGAGCGCCAGCGCCACGCGCCGGCTGACGATCGACAACGACTGGATCCAGTTCACCGCACGCTTCAACGGCGTGTCGCAGGAGGTTGCCGTGCCGATGGCCGCGGTGGCCGGCATCTTCGCCAAGGAAACCGGCTACGGTTTCGCCTTCAACGTCCCGCAGGACCCGGCCGCATCGCTCGCCGCGGCCACCGCGCCCGACGACGCGCGCGGCAAGCTCGAGGCGGACAAGCCTCGTGCCCGGCCGTCGCACCTGCAGGTCGTCAAGTAGCCCTCCGCGTTCGCGGCTGCGCCGGGCCACGCGGCGCTACAATCGGCGTTCGTCCGGGCCGGCATAGCTCAGCTGGTAGAGCAGCGGTTTTGTAAACCGTTGGTCGTGGGTTCGATTCCTACTGCCGGCACCACCGCCCGAGCCGCTCGTCCGGGCGTTCGCGCACGGTTCATCATGCCAGCGGCATGAACAGCCTGTGCGCTGCGGCCGGTCCGAGCAATCCGCGGCCGGCTGTACAAACCGCTGCCGCGTCCGGCGCGTGTCAAATTCTTCGACGTCGACGATGTCCCGTTCGTCGCCGTCTTGCCCCAACGATTCCGCACGACGCGAGCGATCCGTTTAGAATCGTCGTGCCTACGCAGCCGCGCGTAAGGCCTGCTCGACACGAACGCGGCGCGTCGGAATTCCAATATGCGCAAGAGCGCGCGTCAATTCGATTCCCCGCCGCAACAGCCATTCACCGCGCCGCACGTCGATGTCGCGCCACGAATGCCTCTGATCCGCCTCAAGCCTCACAAGGCCCGCGTCGTGATCGAGGACGGCGCCGAGATGATCCTCGTGCTCAAGGTGTCGCTCGCGCGAGGCGAATCGGTCGAGCTCGCGAGCGGCGGGCGGCTCGAGGCGTTGAACGGAATGCTGCGCATTCGCGAGCGCGGCGGGTTGCTCACGCGCGCGGACGGCAAGATCAACGGGCGGCTCACGTTCGTTCCCGAATCGGGCAACGCGACGTCGCAGGCGCCGGCGGAATTCCAGGTCGATGTGCCGCTCGGCCCGCGCGAGTTCCGCGTGTTGCTCGACCTCGGCCGCTCCGGCCGCCTGCCGCACAAGATCTTCATGCAGGCGGGCGAGCGCACGGTGGCGGGCCCGCGCGGCGTCACGTATCGATCGAGCAAGGGACGTGCGGGCAAGTACTGGGACAACGTCGCGCACCGTCGCGTGCCGGTCACCAACCTCACGTTCGTCGTGCCGGTCGACATCGCGAACGCCGGCACGCCCGCGGTGCGCGACGCACGTCGCGATTTCGACGACGAGCCCGACCCGTACGAGGACGACGAGCCGTCGCGCGAGCCGGGCCCGCAGCGCTCGTACGCCTCGTCGGCGCAGGTCGCCGAGCTCGCCGACGAGCTCATCGTGTTCCAGGGCGAGACGCGACACCTGCTCACCGCGATCCTGGCGGTCGTCGGGCTCACCGCACTGATCGTCGTGCTCGTCAGCGTGCTGCGCTTCCTGCGCTGACGTCGGTCGGCCTGCTATCCTCTTCGCAGGTCGATGCGGAGAGCGCCATGAACCAGCTCGATTTTGCAGCACGCACCGCGGTCGTCACCGGCGGTGCCGCGGGCATCGGACTCGCGATCGCACGGCGCCTGTCGGCGAGCGGGGCGAAGGTCGCGCTGTGGGACCGCGATCGCGACGCGCTCGCCGCCGCGCAGCGCGAGCACGGCTTCGCCCACATCGAGCCCGTCGACGTGGCCGACGCCGACAGCGTCGAGCGCGCGACGCAGGCGAGCGCGGCGTCGCTCGGCGGCATCGACGTCCTCGTGTGCTCGGCCGGCGTCGCTGGCGCCAATCACCTGACGTGGGAATACCCGCTGGACGAGTGGCGGAAGGTGATCGACGTCAACCTCCACGGCGTCTTCCACTGCAACCGCGCGGTCGTGCCGGTGATGCAGCGACGCGACTACGGCCGCATCGTCAACATCGCCTCGATCGCCGGCAAGGAAGGCAACCCGACCGCCTGCGCCTACAGCGCCTCCAAGGCGGCGGTCATCGGGCTCACGAAGAGCCTCGGCAAGGAGCTCGCCAGGAGCGGCATCCGCGTCAACTGCGTGACGCCAGCCGCGGTCCGCACGGCGATCTTCGACCAGATCACGCAGCAGCACATCGACTTCATGCTGTCGAAGATCCCGATGGGCCGCTTCGGGACCGTCGACGAGATCGCGGCGATGGTGTGCTGGCTCGCGAGCGAGGAGTGCAGCTTCTCGACCGGCGCGGTGTTCGATCTGTCGGGCGGACGCGCGACCTACTGACCGCTCGCGCCGGCCACGTCGAGCAGGATCTTGCCGATGTGTGCCGACGACTCCATCAGCGCGTGCGCCTCGCGCGCGCGGTCGAGCGGGAACACGGCGTGCGTCACGATGCGAAGCGTGCCATTGGCGTAGAGCGGCCAGACTTCCGACTCGAGCGATCGCGCGAGTTCCGCCTTGCGCTGTGGCGGCGATGCGCGCAGCGTCGAGCCGGTGATCGTGAGCCGGCGCATCATCACGTGGCGGAAGTCGATCTCGGCCTTGCCGCCCTGCAGGAAGGCGATCAGCACGAGGCGACCTTCCAGGGCGAGGCAGCGAAGGTTGCGAGGCAGGTAGTCGCCGCCCACCATGTCGAGTACGAGGTCGACGCCGCGCTTGCCCGTGAGGGTCGCGACTTCGGCGACGAAGTCCTGCGTGCGGTAGTCGATCGCATGGTCGGCGCCGATCTCGCGGCAGAAGGCGACCTTGTCCGCCGAACCGGCCGTGGCGATGACGCGCGCACCGAACGCCTTCGCCAACTGGATGGCGGTGATGCCGATGCCGCTCGTCCCGCCATGCACGAGCATCCACTCGCCGGCCCGAAGATGCCCGCGGTCGAAGACGTTGTTCCAGACGGTGAAGTGCGTCTCCGGCAGGCCGGATGCATCGCGCAGCGACACGCGCTCGGGGATCGGCAGGCACCACGCGGCCGGCGTCGTGCAATACGCGGCGTAACCGCCGCCCGGCACCAGCGCGCACACTTCGTCGCCGACGCGCCAGCGCGCGACGCCGTCGGCCACGGCGGCGATGCGCCCGGCGACCTCGAGACCGAGGATCGGGCTCGCATCGGGCGGTGGCGCATACGATCCGGCGCGTTGCAGACAGTCGGGGCGATTGACGCCGGCGAACGCGACTTCGATCAGCACTTCGCCCTCGCGCGGCGCTGGAACGGGCAGCTCCACGACGTGGAGCACGTCCGGCCCGCCGGTGCCGGTCATGTCGACCGCCCTCATCTTCGCTGGGAGTGGCATCGTCGCTCTCGCTTGGCTTTTCGCGCATCATTGTAGTGGTTGCCCCGCTCGCTCTCCGCCATGCCGCTCGCTCGCGCTCACAACCTCGCATCGCTGCTCGTGCGCACCGCTTCGGCATGGCCGCGCCTGCCGGCGGTGGCGCTGGGCACACGGACGCTGTACGACTACGCGGAACTCGCCACGCGCGCGGCGGCGATCGGCACGGCCCTGCAGGCGTCCGGTTGCACGCGCGGCGATCGCGTAGCGCTGGTCGCGCGCAACGTTCCGCAGTATGTCGAGGCTCTGTTCGGTTGCTGGTGGGGCGGCTTGGTCGCCGTTCCGGTCAACGCCAAGCTGCACGTCGACGAAGTGCGCTACGTGCTGGACGACAGCGGCGCGCGCATCGCGTTCGTCGACCCGGCGTGGCGCGACGCGCTCGGTGCGGCGGGGACGCCGGCGCGGTTGGTCGCGTTCGCCGATGCGAGCTACCGGCGGATGCTGGCGGGCGAGGGTGCGTCGGCCCCGGCGCCCGTCGCCGGCAGCGATGCGGCGTGGCTCTTCTATACGAGCGGCACCACCGGACGACCGAAGGGCGTCATCATCACGCATG
>Ga0307408_100003261_pt1 | contig 11159 bp, 8 predicted proteins | sample 322Cmetagenome_FD_202116 | JGI IMG/M metagenome (GOLD analysis project Ga0307408, IMG submission 202116) | Maize rhizosphere microbial communities from greenhouse at UC Davis, California, United States - 322HYB-C-3 | ecosystem: Host-associated > Plants > Roots > Rhizosphere > Soil | place: USA... | reverse complement strand
CACTCGCGGCCCGCGGCGCCCGCGCGTTCTACGAAGGCCCGGTCGCGCAGGACATCGTCTCGACGCTGGCGAGCGCCGTGCCGCCCGGCGACATGACGCTCGATGACCTCGCGCGCTACGCGGTCGTCGAGCGCGAGCCGGTGTGCGGACCCTATCGCGGCTTTCGCGTGTGCGGCATGCCGCTGCCGTCGTCGGGTGGCATCGCGACGCTGCAGATGCTCGCGTATCTCGAGCGCTTCGACCTCGCGTCGCTGCGGCCGGCGTCGTTCTTCGCCGTGCACCTCGTCGCCGAGGCGGGTCGCCTCGCCTACGCCGATCGCGCGGCGTACATGGCGGACCCGGCGTTCGCGCCGCCGCCCCGCGACCTCCTCGATCGCGATTACCTGAACGCGCGAGGGAGCATCATTCGCGCGACCGCGACGCTCGGGCGGGCCGCGCCCGGGCGGGTCGCGGCCACCGGCGACGACCGGCGCAGCGCGTCGCTGCACGAGGGCATCGAGTTTCCGTCGACGACGCACCTCTCGGTCGTCGATCGGGACGGCAATGCCGTCGCGCTCACGTCGTCCATCGAGGACGGCTTCGGCAGCCGCCTGATGACCGAAGGCGGATTCCTGCTGAACAACCAGCTCACCGACTTCAGCTTCCGGCCGCATGAAAGCGGTGTGCCGGTCGCGAACCGCGTGCAGCCGGGCAAGCGGCCGCGCTCGTCGATGGCGCCGACGATCGTCTACGATGGCGGCGGGCAGCCGGTGATCATCGCCGGATCGCCCGGAGGAAGTGCGATCATCAACTACGTCGTGAAGACCCTCGTGGGCATCGTCGACTGGAAGCTCGATCCGCAGGCCGCGGCGGCGCTGCCGAACTTCGGCAGCCGCAATGGTCCGACGGAGCTCGAGCGTGGCACGTCGGTCGAAGCGCTCGCGGCCAAGCTGTCGGCGATCGGACACGACGTCAGCGTGAGCGCGCAGACGTCCGGTGTTCACGCGATCGTGCGGCGCGACGGCGCGTGGATCGGCGGCGCCGATCCGCGTCGCGAGGGCGCCGCGAGAAGCAGCGCGTCGTTTCGATCGGGCGCACGATGACGCGCGTCGTCGTCGCGGGCACCGGGATGGTGCCGTTTCGCAAGCCGGGTGCATCGGCCGCGTACGACGCGATGGCGCGGGACGCGGTGACGCTCGCGCTCGCCGATGCCGGCATCGACTACGGCGCGATCCGCCAGGCGTACGCGGGCTTCGTCTACGCCGATTCGACGGCCGGGCAGCACGCGCTGTACGGGCTCGGCATGACGGGCATTCCGATCGTCAACGTCAACAACAACTGCTCGACCGGCTCGACGGCGCTGTTCCTCGCCCGCCAGGCGATCCTAGCGGGCACGTCCGACTGCGTGCTCGCGTTCGGCTTCGAGCAGATGCTACCGGGGGCGATCGGCACCGTGTTCCACGACCGGCCGTCGCCGTTCGTGCGCTTCGACGAGGTGTGCGACGCGCTCGCCGCGGACGCGGCGGGCGTGCCGCTCGCGCTGCGCTATTTCGGCGGCGCCGGACGCGAGCACATGCAGCGCTACGGCACGAAGCTCGCGACGTTCGCGAAGATCCGCGCCAAGGCGAGCCGCCACGCCGAGCACAACGACAACGCCATCTTCCGGCGCGTCATGACCGAGGACGACGTGCTGCGGGACGTCGCGCTGTGGCCCGGCGTGATGACGCGCTCGATGGCATGTCCGCCGACCTGCGGCGCCGCGGCTGCGGTCCTGATGTCCGAGGAGCGCGCGCGACGTTGCGGCGTCGAGTGTCCGGTCGGCATCCGGGCGCAGGCGATGACGACCGACACGGCGTCGACGTTCGAGGGGCGCTCGATGATGTCGCTCGTCGGCTACGACATGGCGCGCGCGGCCGCCGATGCGGTGTACGAGGAGTCCGGCATCGGGCCGGACGCGATCGACGTCTGCGAGCTGCACGATTGCTTCGCGCACAACGAGCTGATCAGCTACGAAGCATTGCGACTGTGCGAAGAGGGCGGCGCCGAACGCGCGGTGGAGTCGAACGCTTTCACCTACGGCGGGCGCGTGGTCGTCAATCCGTCCGGCGGTCTGCTGTCGAAAGGCCATCCGCTCGGCGCGACGGGTCTCGCGCAATGCCACGAGCTTGCGCAGCAGTTGCGCGGTCGCGCGGGGCGCCGGCAGGTGGATCGCGCCGCCATCGCGCTCCAGCACAACGTCGGCCTCGGCGGGGCTTGCGTCGTCACGTTGTACGAGCGCGCCTGAGCCGTATGCGCGCATCCCGTCGTCAGCCTGCATGAGCGCGTCGGACAACGCGGCCCGGCCGCACCGGATCGTCATCGTCGGCGGCGGCGCGGGCGGCCTGCCGCTCGCGACCGCGCTCGGCGCGCGCTACGGCGGTGGCCGCGAAGCGACCGTCACGCTGATCGACGAGGCATCGACGCACGTGTGGAAGCCGCTGCTGCACGAAGTCGCGGCGGGCCGCATGGACGCCGATTCGCACGGCACCGACTACCCGGCGCTCGCCTACCGGCGACATTTCCGTTTCCGCCAGGGACGCATGACCGGACTCGAGCGGGCATCGCGCACCGTGCACGTCGCCGCGGTGCTCGACGACGAAGGTGAGGAGATCCTCCCCGAGCGCGCGATCGGTTACGACATGCTCGTCATCGCCGTGGGCAGCACCAGCAACGACTTCGGCGTGCCCGGCGTCGCGCAGCACGCGATCTCGATCGACACGCCGCGCGAGGCCGAGCGGTTCCACCGCAAGCTGATCGCCGCCAGCGTGCGTGCCGATGCGCGCAAGGCGGCCGGTGGCGAGGGCCGCGTCGACATCGTGATCATCGGCGCGGGGGCGACCGGCGTCGAACTGGCGGCGGAGATCCGCCAGACGACGCGTGCGCATGCCGCGTACGGCCTCGAGCACCTCGACGCCTGGCACGACGTGCGCATCACGATCCTCGAAGCGGCGGACCGGATCCTCCCGCCGCTGCCCGAGCGCATCGCCGTGGCCGCGACCGGTCTGCTCGAGCGCATGCGCGTCGACGTGCGCACGTCGCAGAAAGTGACGTCGATCGACGCGACCGGCGTGCACACCGCGGACGGCAAGTTCCACGCGGCCGATCTCGTGGTCTGGGCCGCCGGAATCCGCGCGCCCGAATGGCTCGCGACACTCGACGGGCTCGAGGTCAACCGCAACCACCAGCTCGTCGTCGAGCAGACGTTGCAGACGACGCGCGATGCCGACGTGTTCGCGATGGGCGACTGCGCGGCGTGCCCGTGGCCCGAAGGCAAGCGGACGGGCGCCACCGTCCCGCCGCGCGCCCAGGCGGCGCGCCAGCAGGCGCTGCTCCTCGTGCGGACCGTTCGCGCGAGACTGGCCGGCACGCCGCTGCCGCGCTTCCGCTTCCACGACTACGGCTCGCTCGTCTCGCTCGGCGAAATTTCGGCCGTGGGCACGCTGATGGGTCGCCTGATCGGCGGCAGCATGCTCGTCCAGGGCCTGATCGCGCGCTTCATGTACGCGTCGCTCTACAAGCTGCACCAGCGATCGCTGTTCGGTACCGTCGCGGTCGTGCTCGACACGATCGGCCGCCTGCTGCGCGGCCCGGTCGAGCCGCGCGTCAAGCTGCATTGACCGGCGCCTGACCGCTAGACGATGAGCGCGTTCCTCGCCGGCTGCACCTGGCTGCTCGTGTTCCAGTGCGCTGGCGAAGCGCTGGTGCGGCTCGCCGGCTCGAGCATCCCCGGGCCGGTGGTCGGCATGGGCCTGCTGTTCATCGTGCTCGCGTGGCGCGGCCGCATCCCGGACGCGATCGGGGCCGCGGCCGACGGGCTGGCGCGTCACCTTTCGCTGCTGTTCGTGCCCGCCGGCGTCGGCGTGATGCTGTACGCGAAGCAGCTCGCCGCCGAATGGCTGCCGATCGTTGCCGCGCTGGTCGTCAGCACGGCGCTGGCCATCGCCACCACGGCGCTCGTGTTCCGGTGGCTGTCACGGCGCGCGAGCGTGCCGCACGAGCGATGACGCCTCGCGACGAACGGCCCGATGACATTGCGATCATCCGGTTCAGCCAGCCGGTCGCGCTTGCGATGAGCGGTTCGAGATTGCGCGTCGCATTGCCCGTCGCATCACCATGAGCGAGCCGCTGTTCGCGCTGTGGGTGTATCTCGCGGCCACGCCGCTCGCGGGGCTGACGCTCACGCTGGTCGCCTACGGCGCGGCCTGGGCCGCGTACGCCCGCGCCCGGTTCCATCCACTCGTCAACCCGGTGCCGATCGCCGTCGCGTTGATCGTGCTCGCGTTGTCGGCGACGCGCACAGACTACCGGACGTATTTCGACGGCGCGCAGTTCGTCCACTTCCTGCTCGGCCCGGCCGTCGTCGGCCTCGCCGTGCCGCTCGCCCGCGAAGCGCGCCGCGTACGCCGCCTGCTGGTACCGATCGCCGGAGCGCTGGCGGCCGGATCGCTCGTCGCGCTGGCGAGCGCGGTGGGCATCGCTTGGTTGCTCGGCGCATCGCCGGCAACGCTCGCATCGATCGCGCCTAAGTCCGTGACGGCGCCGATCGCCATGGGCATCGCCGAATCGATCGGCGGCATCCCGGCGCTCGCCGCCGTGTTCGCGGTGACGACCGGCGTGCTCGGTGCCGCGCTGGGCCGCTTCGTGCTCGACGCGATCGGCGTCCGCGACTGGGCCGCCCGCGGCTTCGCGCTGGGCATCGCCGCGCACGGCATCGGCACGGCGCGCGCGTTCCAGGTCAACGACGAGGCCGGCGCGTATGCCGGCCTCGCGTTCGGCCTGCACGGCCTCGTGGCGGCGATCGTCGTGCCGTACGCGTTTGTTCTGTGGCAACGCATCGGCTAGTGCAGGTCCGTCATCGATCTTCTCACCGCGTCATCCGGAGCGATTCATGCAGCCGTCGACCCCCTCGCGTCGCGATACGCCGAACGCTGAGCACTCGACACCGGACGCCGTTGCGGCGGTGCCGGTCTGGGACCTGCCCGTGCGTTTCGTGCACTGGGCGCTCGTCGCGCTCCTGGTCCTCCTCATCGTCACCGGCAAGCTCGGCGCCGACTGGCTCGAATGGCACATGCGCTGCGGCGAGTCGGTGCTCGCGCTGATCGCGTTCCGCATCCTCTGGGGCTTCGTCGGGAGCCGCAATGCACGCTTCGTCACGTTCGTGTCCACTCCGACGCGCGTGGCGCGCTATGCCGGATCGGTCGCCCGGCGCGCGAAGGAGACGTACGTGTCGCACAATCCGCTCGGCGGCTGGATGGTGCTGGCGCTGCTCGCTGCGCTCCTTGCGCAGGTCACGGCGGGACTGTTCGCGAACGACGACATCCTGTGGGAAGGCCCGCTGGCGGCGCGCGTGACCAAGGAGGCGTCCGACGCGTTCAGCTGGTTCCATCGCCGCTTCTGGTGGGTGATCGTCGCGTTGTCGATCGCGCACATCGGCGCGGTGATCGCCCATCTCGCGCTCTGGAGGGACGACCTGATCACCCCGATGCTGACGGGCCGCAAGACGCTGCCCGTCGGGTCGACGCACCCGGCGCACGCGGCGGCGTCGCTGACGAAGGCCGGCGTGCTGCTGGCACTGTGCGCCCTGGCGGTGTGGTACGGCGTGACGCGGCTCGCCCCGGTCGCGCAATGACCCGGGCCGAGTCGCCCCGGCCCGGCCCAACTCGCTACCGCGCGGTCACTTCTTCTGGAAGTCGTCGTGACAGTTGTTGCACGCTCGTCCGACTTCGCCGACCGCGCTGCGCAACGCATTGAGGTCGGTGCCGGCGGCGCTCACGAGCTTGGGCGCCAGCGCCTGCACCTCCTGCGCGTACTTGTCGAACTTGGCCTTTTCCGTCCAGATTTCCGGCTTCGCCTTGGTATTCGCGGGCGTGTCGGAACCCGGCGTGAATCCCTCCCACGGCATCTGGACGAGCGCCTCGACGAACTTCGCGTGCTTGACCGCGACATCCTTGTCGTAGGGCCGCGTTCCCTTCGCCATGCCGCCCAGCACCCCCATGTGCCAGCCCTGCGCCTGCATGATCCCTTGGCGGTACTTGACGACGCGGTCGGCGGACTGCGCGTAGACCACGGCGGAGAACGTGCCGACGACGGCGAGCGCCGCGACGACGGGAATGACCTGTTTTCTCAAGATGGATCCTCCGGAAGACATTCATTGAACGCGAAGCGCGTGGCGGAGCGGACCCCTCGAGTCCAGCGAGCGCGCGCCTCGCGAAATGGAACAGGGCGACCGCAACTTTATTCCCTCAGCCCGCCGCGACCGCCGACGGCACGACGCGGCCGTCCTTTCGCTGCACGGCGCCGGCGCGTTCGAGCTCGTCGACCAGGAATGCCGCGAAGTCGTCGGGAGGCAGGCGGAAGAAGCGCGCGTTGAACTCGCGATAGATGCCGATCCGCTCGACATAGCCGGCCAGCTCGTCGAGTCGCATCGATCCGCGATCGAGCAGGGCGAACGCGAACACGACCTTGACCGCGTGCCGCGCGAGCCGCGAAGGATCGGCCTCGAACGCCTCGAGGCGCCGGAACGCGCGCATCAGCGCCGCACCGAAATCGTCGAACGGCTCGCCGTGCCCCGGAACGACGACGTCGACGTCGAGCTTCGCGAGCGCTTCGAGCGTGGCGCGCGTGGCCGGCAGCGCGTCGGCGTCGATGTCGGGTGGCATGACGAAGCCGAAGCCGTTCGCCCAAAGCGCGTCGCCCGAGATCAGCACGCGATGGCGCGCGTTATAGAAGCACAGCGCGCCGCGGTCGTGCCCGGGTGCGGCGATCGCGTCCCAGTCGAGGTCGCCCCAGCGGTAGCGCTCGCCTGCGTGCAGCGCCCGGTAGGGGACGAAGCGTTCCGCCGCCTGGTCGCAGTAAGCGAGGAGCAGGGCCTTCTCGTCCCAGGCTTCGACGAGCGGCACTTCGCCCGCGGGAATCGCGATCGGGCAGCCGTACGCGCGCGCGACCGCGGCGTTGCCGCCCATGTGGTCGCTGTGGCAATGCGTATTCACGATGCCGGTGAGCGTTCGCGTGCCGAGCGCGTGCGACGTCCCGAGCAGCGCGAGCGTCATCGGCGAGCGGCTCGCATAGCCGGTGTCGACGAGCACCGCGTCATCGGCGCCGACGAGCAGCACGTGGTTGGCCGAGAGCCAGTCGCGGACGACGACGCGGACCCCGGGCGGAAAGGCGATCACGTCAGGCGGCGATCCTGGCGATGAAGTCCTGCACCAGCGCGACGCGATCGGCGAGCGCCGGTGCGGCCTTCTCGATGCGCACGCGATCCGGCCCGGCGAAGCGCACGCGCCCATCGCGCTGCACGAGCAGGATCAGCTTGCCCGGATCGAACGACGGCTCCTTCGCGAACGAGAGCGAACTGCGCTCCGGTCCGGCGTCGACGCGCGTGATGCCGAGCCGCTTCGCGTGCAGGCGAAGCCGGTGACACGCGACGAGCGCCTGCGCGGGCTCGGGCAGCGCGCCGAAGCGATCGATGAGCTCTTCCTGGATCGCGTCGAGCTCCTCGCCAGTCTCGGCGCTGGCGAGGCGCTTGTAGAGCACCAGCCGCTCGTGCACGTCGCTGCAATAGCGCTCCGGCAACAGCGCGGGCACGTGCAGGTTGATCTCGGTCGTGATGCCGAGCGGCTCGGTGAGGTTCGGCTCGCGCCCCGACTTGAGCGCCCGGACCGCCGCCTTCAGCATGTCCGAGTAGAGCTGGAAGCCGACTTCCGCCATTTCGCCGGACTGCTCCTCGCCGAGCACCTCGCCGGCGCCGCGGATCTCGAGGTCGTGCATCGCGAGATAGAAGCCCGATCCGAGGTCCTCCATCAACTGGATCGCCTCGAGGCGTTTCTTCGCCTGCACCGACAGCGCTTCCTCGGGCGGCGTCAGCAGGTAGGCGTACGCCTGGTGGTGCGAGCGGCCGACGCGGCCGCGCAGCTGGTGAAGCTGCGCGAGGCCGAAACGATCCGCGCGCTCGATGATGATGGTGTTCGCCGTCGGCACGTCGATGCCCGTCTCGATGATCGTCGAGCAGACGAGGAGGTTGATGCGCTGCTGGTAGAAGTCGCGCATCACCTGCTCGAGGTCGCGCTCCCCCATCTGGCCGTGCGCGATCGCGAGCCGCGCCTCGGGGACGAGCTCGGCGAGCCGGTCGGCCATCGTGCGGATCGTCGCGACGTCGTTGTGCAGGTAGTACACCTGGCCGCCGCGCTTCAGCTCGCGCAGCACCGCTTCGCGCACGATGCCGCGCGACCACGGCGTGACGAACGTCTTGATCGCGAGCCGCCGCTGCGGCGCGGTGGCGATGACCGAGAAATCGCGGATGCCTTCCAGCGACATCGCGAGCGTGCGCGGGATCGGCGTGGCGGTGAGCGTCAGCACGTCGACCTCGGCCCGCAGCGCCTTCAGCCGCTCCTTCTGGCGCACGCCGAAGCGATGCTCCTCGTCGATGATCACGAGGCCGAGGTTCGCGAACTTGACGTCCGACTGCAGCAGCTTGTGCGTGCCGATGACGATGTCGATGCCGCCGCGCGAAAGGCCCTCGAGCGCCGCCTTCGTCTCCTTCCCCGATCGGAAACGCGAGAGCTCGGCGATCTTCACCGGCATGTCGGCGAAGCGGTCGGAGAACACGTGGAAATGCTGCTCGGCGAGGAGCGTCGTCGGCACGAGCACCGCGACCTGCTTGCCGTCGGCGACGGCCACGAACGCGGCGCGCAACGCGACCTCGGTCTTGCCGAACCCGACGTCCCCGCAGACGAGCCGGTCCATCGGCTTGCCCGACGTGAGATCGGCGATCACCGCCTCGATGGCGGCGGCCTGGTCGGGCGTCTCCTCGAACCCGAAGCCCTCGGCGAACGCTTCGTAATCGTGCTGGGTGAAGCGGAACGCGTGCCCCTGGCGCGCCGCACGTTGCGCGTAGATGTTCAGGAGCTCCGCCGCCGTGTCGTGCGCCTGCTGGGCCGCCTTGCGCTTCGCCTTCTCCCACTGTCCGCTGCCGAGCTCGTGCAGCGGCGCGGCCTCGGGCTGCGCGCCGCTGTAGCGCGAGATGAGATGCAGCGACGACACCGGCACGTAGAGCTTCGCATCGTTGGCATAGACGAGCTCGAGGAATTCGTTCGGGCCGTCGCCGAGATCGAGCGTCGTGAGACCGAGATAGCGTCCGATCCCGTGCTGCTCGTGCACGACCGGGTCGCCGATGCGCACCTCCGACAGGTCGCGCACCATCGCGTCGACGTTGCTGCGCCGGCCGGTATCGCGCCGCCCGCGCCGCACGACGTTCGCGTACAGCTCGGCCTCGGTGACGAACGCGAGCTTCGCCGCCGGCCAGAGGAAGCCCGCGTGGATGGCCGCCGGTGCGATCGCGAGCTTCGCGTCGCCCGCGAGGAAGGCGTGCAGATCGTCGACCGGCCGCGGCTTCAGGCCGTACTCGGTGAAGTACTGCAGCATCGTCTCGCGGCGGCCGGCACTCTCCGCGACGATCAGCACGCGCCCGGCGATGGCGTCGAGCGCGCGCTTGAGCGAAGCGAGCGGATCGGCGGCGCGCCGATCCACTTCGACCGAGGGCAGCCGGCGTGTCGCGGCGTCGCTCGGCACCGCTGCATCGCGTGCCAGCACCGGCACGTCGACTCGCGCATAGACTTTCACGAGCGCGCGGAACGCATCCGGCGCGAGGAACAGGTCGGCCGGCGGCAGCAGCGGCCGCGCCTTGTCGCCGCGCAGCAACCGGTAGCGCGACTCGGTGTCGTGCGCGAACCGGTCGGCCGCTGCGCCGACGTCGCCATGGAGGACGATGATCGCCTGCGGCGACAGGTAGTCGGCGAAGGTCGCGGTCTGGTCGAAGAACAGCGGCAGGTAATACTCGAGGCCGCCCGGCGCGACGCCGTTGCTCACGTCCTTGTACAGCGGCGAGCGCGACGGATCGCCTTCGAACGCCTCGCGGAAGCGGCTGCGAAAGCGCGTCCGCCCGGCGTCGTCGAGCGGCACCTCGCGCGCGGGCAGCAGGCGGATGTCGCGCACCGGGTAGAGCGTGCGCTGCGTGTCGACGTCGAACGTGCGGATCGTTTCGATCTCGTCGCCGAACAGGTCCAGCCGGTAGGGCAGGGCCGATCCCATCGGGAACAGGTCGACGAGCCCGCCGCGCACGCTGAACTCGCCCGGCGAGACGACCTGCGTCACGTGCGTGTACCCGGCGAGCGCGAGCTGCGCGCGGAAGCGCTCGACGTCGAAGCGCTGGCCCTGCGTGATGAAGAACGTGTGCGCGGCGAGATACGACGGCGGCGCGAGCCGCTGCATCGCCGTCGACGCCGTCATCACGATCGCGTCGCATTCGTTCTGCGTCAGCCGGTAGAGCGTCGCGAGGCGCTCCGACACGAGGTCCTGGTGCGGCGAGATCGGGTCGTAGGGAAGCGTTTCCCAGTCGGGGAAGAACGCGACCGAGCGCTGCGGCGCGAACGCGCCGATCTCCTCGGTCAGCCGCTGTGCAGCGAGCGAGTCGGCGGTGATGATCGCGAGCGGCCGCCCGGCGGCGCACGCCGCTTCGGCGAGTTGCGCCAGGGCGAGCGAATCGGCGCTTCCGGCGAACGGCTGCACGCGCGTGCGCATGCCCGGTTCGGGCAGCGCGGGCGCGAGCGAGGGCAGCCCGGCGAGCGCGGAGCGGTCATGGGCGGGGCGCGGCGGTGGAGCCGAGGTGCCGGCGGCCGTCGCGGCGACGGTCGGGTCCGTCGGCATCGAAGATTTCTGCAGCGTGCGGTATGGCGTGAAGCGAAGCGCGATTATACGAGGCGCGTTCCCGGCCCCGACGCGCGAGGCGAACGGACGGGCGCTTCGATGTGTCGTGCGCGGGCGCAGCGCGTTCGCCCGCGACGTTCCATAATCGCGCATGCCGCCACCCGCCGCAGCGCCGCGCATGTCGCCGTACCTGATGCTGACGCTGACGCCGTTCTTCTGGTCGTGCAACTGGATCATCGGCCGCGCGCTGCATGACGACGTGCCGCCGATCGCGATGACGTTCTTCCGCTGGCTCTTCGCCGTGGCAATCCTCGCGCCGTTCGCCTTCCCGCACGTTCGGCGCGACTGGCGCGTCGTGCGCGCGCACTGGAAGACGCTCGTCGTGCTCGGGACGATCGGCATCGGCTCGCACAACGCGCTCGCCTACATCGGCCTCAACT
>Ga0307408_100003260_pt1 | contig 11159 bp, 13 predicted proteins | sample 322Cmetagenome_FD_202116 | JGI IMG/M metagenome (GOLD analysis project Ga0307408, IMG submission 202116) | Maize rhizosphere microbial communities from greenhouse at UC Davis, California, United States - 322HYB-C-3 | ecosystem: Host-associated > Plants > Roots > Rhizosphere > Soil | place... | reverse complement strand
GACGAAGCGACACATTGCGCATTCGCATACGCGCGGGTCCGTGGTGCAGGCGACAGCCATATCTTCGAGCCAGTGGTTGACGATCCGTGCAAGGCGATGCGCAGAGCGATCGTCCGTGCTGCAGCGGCGCTGGGAGTCACATCATGAGCGCGTTCAAAGACATCGTCGGCCAGACCTTCAATCGCTGGTCCGTTCTGGCGCGGGCGGGGAAACGAGGGCATCGTGTCTTGTGGAAATGCCAGTGCCAATGCGGAACCGTCAAAGAGGTGACTACGTCGGACTTGGTGACGAGTCACAGCAAGAGCTGCGGGTGCCTGAATGCCGAAGTCAGAAAGATCCAACCTTTGCGCCACGGATTTAACAGGACAAGGACTTACGTGACGTGGTCCGCCATGATCGCGCGATGCACAAATAGCAAGCTCCGATCGTTTAAGCACTATGGAGGTCGCGGCATCAAAGTCTGCGAGCGATGGTCGGATTTCGCCTGCTTCTTGGCGGATATGGGGGAGCGCCCAGCCAACTGCTCAATCGACCGCATCGATGTGAACGGCAACTATGAGCCGGGGAACTGCCGATGGGCTACTGCCTCGGAACAACGCCGGAACCAACGCTCACGTAGTGAGGTCCGTGCTGCTGCCTCCCTACAGGAGACGAAAAATGGATGAAAGCTTAAAGGCCTGGCTACGAACGTCCCCGAAAGCGGCGTCAGCCTTCGACCTGATGTGCATGGCTTGGGAGGCATCGGCAAGGCTAGAGCGGGAGCGATCGAACAAGCTAGCCGATGCCCTGCAAGAGCTACTGGCCGATACCCAGCACGCCCAGCACCCGTCCTGCGAAGATGGCGGGTACTGCCCGGTTCGTGATGCTCGGGAGGCGTTGGAAGAGTTTGCCGCTATCCGTGCCCGCTCTCAGGAGGGGCAGGGATGAGCGATAATTGAGCGTCCTTCCTCTGGCGGTTGAGCGATCTCGGCCGATGCGCACCAGGGGAAGGACATCAAGCCTGATGGCGTTGCAATACGCTGCCGCCAGCTTCAATCAGGCAGCGCCCTTGATCTTCTCGACGCTGCGCAGGGTGCCCAATCCAAGTAAGCCGCCCAGGACGTACAGCAGTACTTCTGTGTCGATGGCAGGAGGGGCCGGCCAACCGCGCGAGGTAGCGATCCAAGCAAAGATCGGGTGACCGATGGTTGCCCACAGGAATCCTGCACAGCAGCTCCAACCAACTGCCGGCCGCCAACCCGCCACGAATATGGAAGGGCTCGCCGCCTCCTTGGCATTGATCTCAAGTTGCCCGAGCACCTTCTGAAGATCCTGCGTTTGCAGCAGGACCATCATGTCCATCTCAGCTTTCGCCTTCTGGACAGGATCAGGGAAAAGGCGATCGATCAGGCTCTTGCCGATCTCTAGGACCGGCCCGATAAGGAGTGGGTTCATGGTCAACGCCCTCCCCGAACGAGCCACCAAAACAGATTCCAACCTTGTGTCATTGCTTCACTCCTTCTTGCGTGTACCAGATCGCGGCCTGGAGACGTGAAACCACGTCGATTCGATCGAACAGACGGCTTACGTGGTGCTTGGTCGTGTGAACGCTCAACCCCAGCTCACGAGCAATCTGCTTGTTATTGAGTCCCTTCGCGATCAGCAGTAACACGTCACGCTCTCGGGGACTCAGGCGAGGCTTCACGGCAGGCGTTGCAGGTTTGCCGCAATCCGTCTTGCCCAGCCCTTGCCGAAGGCTCCCCATGTGGGAAGGTCCGTCATGAATTGCAGGCGAACACCAGAGAATCGCGCTGGAGCCAGGTCATCGGCCTTTGCGACGGCCTGCAAGGTAGCCGGTCCGATCACGCCATCGGGAGCCGCACCGACGACACGCTGGAGCCACTTCACGGCCTGCTGAACACCGCTGTTCACCGCAGCGTCAAAGACCTCGAAGCGCAAGCCCTCTGGAAGATCATCGGCATGGATCGGATTCCAGTACAGGTTCAGATAAATCTGCTTTGCTTTGTCGCGTGGAAGGCCTCGCATGTCGCCGCTGTACCCGCTGGCACGCGCAACCCTCGCAGTGACACCCCACATGGTTTCAGCGCCTGGGTCGCTTGGGTGGTTGCTGTAGCCGCCTTCATGGCCGATCAGCCGATCGAATGCTTCGTCGAAGTTCATTTCGTCGCCCTCTTGTCAGACTCCAGCTTTTCAACACGGAACTTCAGAATCTCAATTTGTCCCTGGATCGTTGCCGCCTGGCTGTTGCCAGACTTCACGGTGATCTGTAGATCCTTCAACTGCTCATTGAGCCCTTTGAGCGTTTCGCCTTGACTGCCGAGCTGGAAATACATCGAGACGAAGGCTCCAGCCACCATGAAGGCGACACCGAGTAGCCACGTAAGGGGAATCTTGAAGTCCACTACTTTTGAGATGCGGGGCAGTTCGCCGGGTTGGGTGTCTTGTGCCATCACAGATCCGCCGTTGCGGTCCAAGCCGTATTGACCGCACCAGTCCCCGTCGCCGTGATCACGTAGACGAGTGAGTAAGAGTCAGCGGTGACGTTGGCTGTGCTCGCGCTGCCTGCATTTGTGTAGCCGGTTCCAACCAGGGCTACAGTCGGGGCCACGCGCATTTGGCTGGCAAACTGCACGCGATAACTCAGGTTCGCTGCTGCGGTTGCGTATGCAGTGAATTGGCTTGTGCCAACTCCGAAGAACCGCTGGCACTTTGCAAACTCAACCTGTGGGTTCGGAGGTGTCCACAGCGGTGCAACTGTTCCCTGTCCACACCGAAGGACTGAAGCATCAAGCGTGACGTTCTGCGCCTGGGTCGTGTCGGTCCACACAACCATGTAGAGGTTGTTCATGGTGGAAGGAGCAACTACCCCACCAGGCGATGCGCTCGACACAAGCAAATCAGTCCACGTAGCGGCAGTGACTGCCGTTGCGGTTACTGCGATCGTGGAGGTATTGGCAACGAAGAAGTTTCCAGCCGTGTAGGTCGTGCTTGCCCAGTTGTTGACGACATCACGGGTTGGGGAATCCGCGGCACCAGTCCACGCCACCAATGCACACCGGATCGTGGTCGAAGCAGAACACCTGACCCTGAGCGCGAAGGCGAGATTTTTTCCTCTGTACGCAATGCAACTCTTCGCCTCTGCGATTTGCAGAAAACCGAACCGCTTTGCTGAAACATCAGGTTGGGTGCTTCGCATGGCATAGGGGATGCCGTCCGTGGGTTGAGAGAGTTGGGAAAGAGTCGTCGAGCCCGTATCGCAGAGGTTCACCACCCGATCAAACCCATAAGCAGCATCGGCAACCGAGGGGACGCCCGACCGCTGCCAGATTTGCATATCGCTGTTGTCCCAGAGATTCGCGTTTTGGACAGAAGCGATGTTCAGGCTGTCCAGGGTAGCGAGATCCTGTGCGGCGGTTCCATCGAACGTCGCACCACCCGTGAAGCTGACCAGACCCGTATACGTGCCACCAGTCGCCGGGACGATCCCCGCTGCGATGAGCTGGGCGGGATCAGCACCGGCGTAGTAGTCGTCGATCGAGTCGAGGACATTCCCGGCCGAATCTTCCAGAACCAGCTTGTAGGCCACGTTCACCGACAGCCAAATATCCGCCCGTCCAGCAGCATCCAGCACCACCGGGTTAGCGTTGGCTACGGACCCGCTCCGATCGGTATAGGTCGCAAGGGGGGTCGATGTGCCGGCTTGGTAGGAATAGATACGCCCACCAGCCAGTGGTAGTCCACCGTTGGTCAGGTACTGAGGGAAGGCGTCGAGCGCGACAGTGGTCATAGTTGGTCCCTAGAAATGCAAAAAGCCCGCAACCTTTCGGCTCGGGCCTAAAATCCGGCGATGGAGTTCACCGACTACATGTGGCTTAAACTGATTGCCATGGGCCTACTGGCCTTCTTCGGCAATCTGATATTCACCTTCCTGACTGGGAAGTCCCTGTCAGAGGTGCGCCGCGATACAGCGGAGCGAGAAGATTCAAGTCGTCCTGGCTGATCTGCATGAGCCTGTTCGGCTGCTGGCCGAGGCGGTTCTGAACCATCGGGGATAGCGTCGCAGCACGAGCAGCCGGCCGAGCCAGAACGCCAGCCATCATCAGGGGGTTCCCCGTGGCCGCGCTCCCAAGACCCATCGCCGCCCAGTCCAGCGGGCTTGTTTGAGGAAGGCTCCCCATCTTCTCGACGGTCTGGGTTGCTTTCGGGAAGGAAGATGAAAACTCGGCGATCGTCTTCAGTTCCCCAGTAAGAGGCCGCCCCTTCTTCAGGAGGGCAGCAAGTTTGTTGGCATCGACGTTCCCGGAAGCTGGGTTCAGCGCCTTCTCGATGTCATAGGTCTTCGCTAGGGTCTGCCGGGCAGCACGATACGCCTCCAGGGCTTGGGTGTTCCCCTGGCCCTGCAGGTTGCGCTCGACGAGATCTTCGAGAGCCGCCGAAACCTTGGATTGAACTTGGCCCAGCGCCTTCTTCTCCGGGTCCATCGAGATTCGGTTGGCCGAAGACGAGGCACGCAGGCGCTTGATTGCCTCGATCGTGGACTGAGCATCAAACTCAGCCCGACCGGCCAACCCTTCGACCAGCGAGTCAACGTCTTTGTTCACCAACTCGGGGAAATCGGCCTTCAGTTGCTTGGAACTTGCCCCGACCTTCTCCAGCGTGGACCGGAACGCATCGTCAGCCTGGAACGGGGCGGATTTACCCAGCACGTCATAGGCTTGATTGGCCTGCGAGCGGACGGCCTGCAGGCCCTCAGGGGTCAGTTCCGGGGCGTTGATCGCCTTCTTGGCAAGCTCGTTCGTCACGCCCTGATTGCGAGCGCTCGCGTTCTGGGCGGTGGTGATCTTGCCGGAGAATCCTTCTAGCAGACGATTAGTCAGTGTCGGCCGCGCCTGAGTCGGTGGAATGACGTACCCGGCCTCACGACCTTGGGAAGCGGCAGCCAAGACGCTCTCAGGCACTTCAGGACCGCGCAGGGTACGCCCTACAGCAGACCCAGCAGCACCAAGCCCTTTGACGACCGGCGGCAGGGCAGCACCGATCACCGCGCCACTTCCTGCAGACGCCGGATCGACCATCCCCGCAGCCAGGCCACCGGCAGCCGCGCCCCCAGCCATGCGGAGTCCCATATCAGCAGCACCGGCAGCGAGACCAGGAGCGACCCTTGCGCCAGTGGTCATGCCGCCAGAGGCGATAGCAGACCCGAGACGCGGCAGGCCAGCAGCCGCTACACCAGCGCCGGCAACATTGCCAGCCGGAACAGTAGCCGCGATGTTCCCGGCGATGCGGCCACCAGTGAAGGCAGGAGATGCGTTCTCGGTGTTGAACGACTGCAAGCCCGCTTGGCGCTCTGCGTTCTGCTGGTCAATCTCAGCCTGTTGCGGAAGAGTAGAGGTCAGCGGGGAATCGCTCGGGGCAACCTGCTTGCTCGCGCCCCTGATCATGGTATTGCCCACGTCAGCCATGCCCGAGGCGAAGCCCTTCAGCGCGTCCCGGTCAACACCAGGCCCCTTGATCGCGTTGATGATGGTTCCGCCAGGCAGAGCACGGGTGACGGCTTCGGTCGCCGTCTTGAACATCGACTTGCCTTCAGGCTTCTCCGCGACCTTCGGCACTTCAGCCTCAACGATCGGATCGTTATCCCAAGGGTTGCCGGCAGGAACTTCAGCAGCGTTGGCAGAAGGAATCACCGCCTCCACGCCACGCTGAACCAGACCCTTCTCTTGGGGGATGCGCGCGGCTACTTGTTGTCCGTACTGGAGGGTTGTGGGGGCTTTGGGGTTGCGCGGGTCGGATACGGCCACACCCCGGCGAGCTTTCTCAAGTCCACCGGGTCCGCCGTAGTATCCCGCCGCAGTAAGGGCCGGATCTCCTCCAGCTTGTTCAAATAGCTGTTTGACGTAGCGGATTCCTGCACGGGCGTTTTGCGTCGGGTCATTGATGTCCCACCCCTTATCAGCAACACTCTTGAACGTGGCAGGGATGATCTGCATCCCGCCGACAGCACCAGCATTCGAGGTCTTGGTGTTCTTCCCAGAAGACGACTCTTGCTGATAGATGCTGCGCGCAACAGCCGCAGCCTTGCCCGTGAGGCCTTCCGCCTTCAGTGCATCCTCGAAGTGGTCAACAACAGGATCGTTGTCCCAAGGGTTCGCCATTACGGCTTCCTCCGTGTCTTGCCATCAGGGGTCGTGTAGGTAGCTCCTGACGGAACGTTTGCATAGTCTGCTGCGTTCGTAACCTTGATGGGGCCGCCAGAGGAAGGGGCCGCAGTAGCACGAATCTCCTGCGCCTTTGATGCCCCAGGACCAGCACGGACCTTGAGCGACTCGATGTAGAGCGGAATAGCAGCCATCTTCTGCTTGGTGGTCGCGTCGTCCTCGCCCCAGATCGGGGTAAGTTCCTCGATCTTCTGCTTGGCCTCGTCCTTATTCACGCCAGCACCCGTAGCGGCGCGGAGCAGCGATTCACTGAGGGACGACGCGCCTTGCACGAACTTCTGCCGATCTGGGCTGCGCAGCCAGTTTCCTACCGGCCCACCAAGCGGAGAATTCGCGATCAAGTCGGCGACACCCGGTTTTGCGGCAGGAAGCGGGTTGCCGTCCTTGTCGAATCCAGCGGCCAGCATATTCTTGTAGGCGTTCTCAGCCTGCACCAACCAGCCAGTAGCCTTGCCTTGGTCCTCGGTCATCTTGACGCCAGTTCCCTGCGCCTCACGCTTCAGCCTGTTCTCTTCAACGCGGGTGTCGTTGAATTCGCGAGCGCGAGTGTCGGTCAGGTCTTGACCGCGCTTCGTCACAGCCTGACCGGCTGCGGTCAAACCCTCAGTGGTCTCGTTATGCCGGTTGGTCTCGGCGACCTTCTGAACATCGAGGTCGTACCCCTTGGCCTTCCAGACTTGCTCCATCTGGTCTTTGCGAGACATCGCAGCATTGGCGAACTGGGCGACACCGGCCGGGTCGTAGATCGGGTTGAACTTCGACGTGTCGATGCCTTGGCTCTGGAGGATGCTCAAGCCCTGTTCATAGCTCGCTTGGTCACGAACCGTTCCGGCGACCTGGCCGATGATCTCCATGCGCTTCAGACCGCCTTCAAGCTGGAACTTCTCTGCTTCGCGTGCGTCCCTACTGACCTTGGCTTCGGACTCCACGAGCTTTGAAGCTTGATCGAACGCGCCGACACCTTGGAGCTTCGCGGCTTTCTGGGCTGCATTCAGTGACGAGAATTCAGGCGAACCGACGAGTTGAAGCAATTTGTTCTGCTGCTGCTCTGCCCGGTCAGCCTTGTCCATCTGGGACTGGAACCCTCTGATCTGGTAAGCCTGAGCCAAAGCATTCAGCGGGTTCTGCTGTTGCGGCTGCTGAATCTGGCCGTAGATGCCTGCGTCGATTGCCATTTAATCCCCCGATCCACCATTACCCGAGAAGAAGCCACCGCTACCGAACAGCGTGTCATTGCTGCCCCAAGTGGTCCCTGGGTTGTTGTTCACGCTGGTATTGCGGTTCAGCAGTTGGTTCATGAGTTGGTTCTGCTGATAGCCACCAATGGCATTGCTTAGGCCGTTGCCCATGGCGTTTGCGCCTGCGATCCCAGCCGCCCCGGAGGCGTTCGCAGCTCCCTGAAGGTTCTGGCTCACTTGATTGGCATAGTTCGTGCCAGCATTCCCGAGGAACTGCGCCGACACCTGACCAGAGCCAGAAAGCGACAGCAGAGGATTGACCGTGTTGGCGAAGTTGGCCTGGTGGGCGTTGAACCTGTTACCTTGGTTCGTCGAGAAGGCATTGAAGCGATTTCCCTCGTTCGTGCTGAACGTCCCGAGAGCACGGGAATAGGCATTCTGGAACTCTTGCGAGGCCGCGCCTTGGTTGTAATCGCTCGATGCTTGCAGTTGCCGACCGGACAGAAACCGTCCGGCCGCAGCGCCCTGACGATCTAGAGCCTTCTGCCCTTGCTGGAGGCGGAATTGATAGCTTGGGTCGTTGTAGAGGTCTTCACCCGTGTAGCTGAATTTGTCCGGCGTGTAGGTGTCGAACTTGAATTCCTGCGACAACCGGCCATAGTTCGGGTCATTTCTGGCAGCCTCTTCTGCTGCGCGCATCTGCGCATCCTGCTCGGCAAGCCTGCGCTCAATCTCTGCATTCAGCGCGTCTTCGTTGACCGTTCCAACCTGTTGAGCAGATCCCCACTGGAGCGTATCGCCATGTGTGCCGGTGTTCGCCCCGCTGAGGTCCCGAACGCTGGTAGGTGCTCCGAGGTGCTGTGCCTCAAACGCTGCCCGCTCGGCGGGGTCCGACATCCGCTCGTAGTTGATGCGATCCATCAGCGGCAACGAGTTCACGTCGAACTTGCCAGCGCTCGCTGGCAGTCCGTAGGTGGTGTACTGCTGCTGGAGTTGTTGACGCAGGGCATCGCGTGTCAGTGGTTGACGAGACCCACCGGCGCCAGTTCCTGTAAACCCAGTTGGGGACAGTCCTAGCAAGTAGGACAGGCGGTCACGAGCAGCGTTGCCCGTATTCATGGCTGGCGCGTTCATGGCGACGTTGTTGTCGTACATGTACCGCTGGAGCGCATTCGACTGCGCTGCCGATTCCCTCTGACCTGCCGCAGCATCACCCGCCGCGTCTGCGGCCATAGCACCGCTCGCCAGTGATGCGCCGGCAGCGACTACCCCAACTGCTGCAACCATATTAATCCCCGATCATTTTGATAAAAAGCCGTTCGGTCTCGGTCCATCCCATGTACTCAAACAATGGGCCGGCATCGAGGCTCAGCTTGGTTCCCGTGAATAGCTTTTGAACCCCCCTCGCCTTCAGCGTCTTCTCGACGAATTGAAAAAGCCGCAACGGTGTGCGGCCTGTTCTGTATTCGGGAGCTATCCAGTAGATGTCCGTGAACCCGGACAGCGACTGTCTGTAGTGCAAGTGAGGCCGAACAATCGTGTAGTGGTAGCCGATCGGCTTCCCCTCGCTCCTCGCCACAACGATATGCAGCATCCCACCTCGGGCCATGTGGTCGTAAGTGTCGAAATCGGGATCGAGCTTGATCTGATCCCGGTTCACAGCAACTTCAGCCCAGTGCGAAGGCCAGAGATGCGCGGTTTCCGCCTTCACATCAAACCAGTCTTCAACGGCAAAGGTGATCATGGTTAGACCCTGATGTCGATGACCATGTGGATGCGTTCCACAGGGCTGTTATTGATGACCTCATGTTCGGGCCGGGCGTCGCCTTCCTTGCCCTTTCCGTTGTCGAACCACCATGCCTCACCAGGAGCCATCCAGACCTGTTCATCCCCAGCAGAGAACACCACACCGGGAGCGCTCTGCAAGCAGATGTGGTGCCGGTGCCAGTAGTTCGCGTGATCCAAGGTATCGGCATGCTTGAAGATCCGACCGCCCGGCTGTACCCGGTTGATCATCACCCTGCCAAGACGAGTCCCGCCCACGTAGGCAAAGAGGTTCATCACCAGTTGCCGAGCCTCTGGGAGACGCCCGTAGATTGGCTGATCCACGCATTCATGCTGGTCAGTCGTCCGTAGATACTCTTGCTTCTCTTCCTCGGTCTTCGGGACAGGACGGGGGGGGAAGCGAAGGATGATGCTGTCGCACTCACCAAACGGGCCTTGAGGGAACGTCCTAAGGTACGTGTCCTCATGCCACCAGTCCGGGTTTCTGTAGAGCGAGGCCACCAGAGGGCCAACGTTGATGCCAGTTGCCAGACGATGGAAGTACTTCATCGGGGGATCAGGGTTAATGTTGGAAGGACGGCCCAAGTGATACGCACGGCGTCTCCAGGGTTGAGGGTCACCATTGCGGGCGAAGCCGTTGCAACGGTGAAGAAGTTCGTTCCATCGCGTGTGAAATCCACTGCTGAGACAGTCCCCCCCGTCACCAGCGCAGTGACATCGAAATCACCGCTGTTCGTGTAGGTGTAGGGCGATGCTCCGACTGCTTGAGCCGCTACGGCTGGCGCTGGGTTACGGCCGAGCAGGTAGAGGCACTGCTGGAGCCAGACGTTCATCTTGGCGACGAGAACCCCGCCCTCCTGCATCACATCGGCAATCTTGAGATTGACGCGGGGAACGCTCTGCGGCTTCATGAGACCTCCGCGAACGCACCGAGGATCACGCGTTTCACCGGGTCAGTGATCGACACCTCATACATGCGGTTCCGAGCCGATCCCAGCCGGTTGAAGATCACCCGCTTGGAGTACTCGCCTTGTGCTCCGAAGCCTCTGCTGACCTCGTTTGACCAGGTGTAGCCGTCATCCGACCAACGGAGCATGACTTGAGGGTCAGAGCCTTGACCAGACGAAAGACCTACACCGGCCTCCATCAGCACCTCAAGCCGGGTATGAAACAGACGATCACCGTTGCGCCAGATGTACGGAGACATGCGAAGGGAGCGGATCGGGTCATCGCCGTTCTTGAACACGTCGAAAGACATGTCATACAGCCGGCCGTCCCGATAGTCACCAACGAGCAGTTTCCCGAAGGCCTTTGCAAAGCAGTTCAGTCGGTAGCGGTTGAAAACTGGGCTATCCCACTCCAGCCACTCGAACCACGATCCCGAATGGGCGTCATAGCACCAGGTCTTGTTTGCCGTGGGGAACACGAGCATGTAAACGGGGTGACGGCGGATGTCCAGACCGATCCCGAAGGCATCGCTCACATCTTCATACGAAGCAAGCTCATTCTCCAGGGCCACAGTGCTGATGCGCTGGGGCGTTGACCCTTGCATCCGGTAGACAGCGAGAGCGCCCTGGAGGTTGTTGCCCAGCCAGAAGACTGAATCATCCGCAACCGCAGCAGAGTACGGAGCCGAGCACCCTACTTCGTAGAACGCGCCGTCCATCCGCTGGAATGGGAACGTACCATCACCAGCATTGACGAACAGCTCCAGAGTCCCCGTGCCGAACACATGCAGCAGCCGGTGGTTGCTGATCACCGTCGAAACATCATCAGGCAGACCCTCGGCAGATGCGAAGTCGATTGCATCCCAGGTCATGAAGTCGTACAGGCCAGAAATACCGAACTGCTGCGAATCAGGCAGGGCAACGATTCCGTACCCGTCCTGATACGTCCCCTGAGTCGAGCCATAGACGAACCCAGGGTCAGTAATCTGTGTCCACGTCCCCGCTGCGATGTCGTACACGAACCCCGAAAG
>Ga0307408_100003258_pt1 | contig 11161 bp, 10 predicted proteins | sample 322Cmetagenome_FD_202116 | JGI IMG/M metagenome (GOLD analysis project Ga0307408, IMG submission 202116) | Maize rhizosphere microbial communities from greenhouse at UC Davis, California, United States - 322HYB-C-3 | ecosystem: Host-associated > Plants > Roots > Rhizosphere > Soil | place... | reverse complement strand
CCCTATGATGCGGTCATGCTGCTCCAGCCCACCAGCCCAATCCGGAATGCGGCGGTTATTGCCGCTGCCGTGGCCCGCATGGAGGCCGGTCATTCAGACTCGCTGATTTCCTGCTACCGGGAGGAATACATCAATGAGCTCGTCATGTACGACCCCCAGGCCGACGGCACGCTGCGTCCCCGCAATCCCTTGCATAACAAAGGGGTCAGGCGCCAGGAGCATGGCCCGGCCATGGTTCGCAACGGCGCACTGTATGTCACCCGGGTTCCCTACCTCAAGGCGACGGGGTCGCTGGTCTGCGACCGTCCGGTTCTGCTCGAGATGAGCAAGCTCGACTCCATCGACGTCGATGCACCGGATGATCTGATCTTGCTGCGGGCGGTGATGTGCAAGTAGGTCTGCTCGAACCTGACCGGTTTGATCCTTCCGCCATTGCCCGCCTGCAGGCGATGGGGCACACCGTCGTTGCCTTCGATGGCCGCGATTTGCGGCAGTTTCTCAAGCCCGTGGAAGTGCTCTTTGTACGGCTCGCCCACCAGATCGATGCCGCGTTTCTGGCTCAGGCGCCGGCCTTGCGTTACCTGTGCAGCCCGACGACTGGGCATGTCCACCTGGATGAGCCGGGGCTGGCTGCCCGTGGGATACGGATTGTCAGCTTGAGAGGTGAACAGGCTTTTCTGGAGACCATACGCGCCACACCGGAGCATACTTTTGGCTTGATACTGGCGCTGCTGCGCCGCTATCGCGGCGCGTTTTCCCATGTGGACGCCGGTGGTTGGGACCGTGATCTGTTTCGCGGCGAAGAGCTGTATGGACAAAAAGTTGGCATCATCGGCCTGGGCCGTGTCGGTTTTCGCGTTGCCAGCTACTGCGAAGCGTTTGGGGCGCAGATCAGCTACGTCGATACCAAAGAGGTCAAGGCCTCCAAAGACTGGCAGCGCCTGACCGGTGTGCGGCAGCTGGTTGAAGCGAATCGTGTCATCGTCCTTTGCGCTTCATATGCCAATGGGGCTGCTCCGGTACTGGGAAGGGCCGAGATAGCCGCGATGCGCGGGCGTTACCTGGTCAATACCGCACGCGGCGAACTGGTGGATGAACAGGCTTTGCTGGAAGCCGTTGAGGGCGATGCGCTGGAAGGAGTCGCCACCGATGTGTTGAGCCATGAAACCGGCGCGCACCTGCTTTCGCGATGGAACGCGGCGGCCGCCGGGCGCAACGTCATCGTGACGCCCCATATAGGCGGCGCCACCTTCACGGCAATGGCCAGGACCGAAAACTTCATCGTGGGCAAGCTTGCGCACATTTTGCAGGGTACGGAGAAATAACATGAACCTGGCTGAATACGAATCTCTTGGGCGCACTTTCATCATTGCCGAGATCGCCCAGGCACACGATGGAAGCCTGGGCATATTGCAATCCATGGTGGATGCCGCTGCAAGCGCCGGGGTGGATGCGGTCAAGTTCCAGGTGCATATCGCCGAGGCGGAAAGCAGCGCGCTGGAGCCATTTCGCGTGCGCTTCTCCCCGGTAGATGCCACGCGCTTTGATTACTGGAAGCGCATGGAGCTGTCGCTTGAACAGTGGGCCGAGCTGAAACGCCGCTGCGAAGCGGCGGGTGTGGAGTTTTTGGCCACCCCGTTTTCCAATGCCGCGGTCGATCTGCTCGAAAGTATTGGAGTGCGGCGTTACAAGGTGGGCTCCGGGGACCTTTCCAACCCCGTGCTCCTGGAGCGGCTGGCCCGTACCGGCAAAGAGGTGATCTTGTCGACCGGTCTGGGCGCACTGGACGAAATTGATGCGGCAGTGGCCTTTCTGCGCGAGCGCAAGGTGCCGGTTGCCGTGTTGCAGTGCACCACGAAGTACCCGACCGCGCCTGCCGATATAGGCCTGTCGTGGCTGTCCCGCTTGCGCGAGCGCTACGGCTGCCCCGTCGGCTTGTCCGATCATTCGGGGACCATTTACGCCCCACTCGGTGCGGCTGCGCTTGGCGCCGTGGTGCTGGAGAGCCATATCACCTTCGACAGGCGCATGTTCGGGCCGGACGCCAAGGCATCCCTGACCGTCGATGAATTTGCGGAGCTTGTCAAAGGCACGCGCTTTCTGGAGGCGGCCCGCGGCAGTGGGCCCGACAAGGTGGTTGACGAGAAAAAGGGCGAGTTGCGCCGTATGTTCGGCAAGGCCCTGGCTGTCAACCGTGACATGCAGGCCGGAGAGGCCCTTCGTTTTGAGGACCTGGAGGGCAAAAAGCCGACGGACGGGGGATTACCGGTCGCTAAAATGGCTGAAGTCCTGGGCCGCAAGCTGGGCAGGGCCAAAAAGCGCTGGGATTTCCTCACGGCGGATGACCTCGCTTAGGCTTGCCAGGCCATCCTGGCCATGGCGGTTGTCCTTTAGCGCCGCGCCGGCAGTTTGGAGGCAGAACGCCCCTTTGGCCGTGATTTACAAACAACGAGATACCCGATGAAGAAAATATGCGTGGTGGTAGCGAGCCGAGCCAATTATGGGCGGGTCAAATACCTCATGAAGGCCATACAGGCGCACCCGGAGCTGGAACTGCAGCTGGTCGTGGGCGCTTCGACGCTTCTGGAGCGCTTCGGCAAGGCCATCAATGTCATCAAGAAGGACGGCTTTACGCCGATGCGCTCGATTCATTACGTTATTGAGGGTGAAACGCTGGTCACCCAGGCCAAGTCGACCGGACTGGGGATTGTGGAGCTCTCCACCGCTTTTGAGGACCTGGCGCCGGACATGGTCGTGACGGTGGCGGACCGGTTCGAGACGATGGCGACTGCGATTGCCGCCACCTACCTGAATATCCCCCTCGTTCACCTGCAAGGCGGTGAAATCAGCGGAAATATCGATGACCGGGTTCGCCATGCGATCACCAAGCTGGCTGATATTCACTTCGTATCTTCCGAAGATTCGAAAACTCGCGTCATCGAGATGGGTGAAGACCCGCGCTACGTTTACAACTACGGATGCCCCGCCATGGATGTGCTCGTCCATGAAGACCTCTCCATCAGCAATGAGGCCATGGTGCAGTATCTGGGAGTGGGAAAACCCACCGACTGGTCCAAGCCCTATGTGTTGATGGTTCAGCACCCGGTCACGACCAGCTACGGCCACGGCTTTGAACAGGTCAGCCAGACCCTGCACGCCCTGAAAGAGATTGAAGGCATCCAGAAGGTCGTGATGTGGCCCAATGTCGACGCCGGAAGCGACGACGTGTCCAAGGGAATCCGCCATTTCCGCGAGCTCAACATGCAGGAGCCGATTTACTACTACAAGAATTTCTCCCCGGAAGACTACGCCAGGGTGCTCAACAACGCCGTCTGCTGCGTTGGAAATTCTTCCTCCTTCATTCGCGAATGCTCGTTTCTTGGGGTTCCGGCGGTGATCGTCGGTGATCGCCAGCAGGGGCGGGAACACGGCGACAACGCTGTGTTTGCCAGCTATGACGCCAAGGACATCGCGGCGAAACTGCGGCACCAGATCGCGCATGGGCGCTATCCGGCCGACCCTCGTTATGGCCAGGGTGACGCGGGCGTGCGCATCGCGCAGGAGCTGGCCGCGCTTGATTACAGGCATAGCGCGTGAGCCCCCCGTGGCTTGCCGGAAGCGGCGACTATGGCGGGGCGACCATGAAAATTGCATTCATAGGAAACCAGGGCGGCAAGGCCGTTCTTGATTTCTATATGGCCATGGCAGGTGCGCTTCGGGATCCGGCTTTGGGCGCCGAATGCGTCTTCGTGCCTTGGCTCAATTCGGAGCGGGATTTGGTGGTTGCGGGTGGATGGCCTAAGGCCTCGGTATTCACCTTTGAAGACTGGGTACACCGCGGGCCAAAGGCTGATGGAGAGGTCGACCGGCTGCGTGAGGAATATCGCGAGGTCAACTGGTCCGCGGTGCTTGCAAGCGAGCGGGTGTTCACCGACTATTCGCTCCTGCTGGGAGGCGCGGGTCAGCGCCATGAGACGCACGACTACGTCATGCGCCTCCTTGTCAACATCGTGACGTTTTTTGAGCACCTGTTCAAGGTGCAGGGTGTGCAGGCAGTGGTGTGCCAGACGGCTGACACGCTGTTCTCCCATGTGGTTTTCAAGGTGGCGCAGCATCTGGGCGTCAAGGTATTTGCCATTACGCCGGCCTGGCTGCTGGAGCGTGGTTCGGAAGGCGGTTATTTCTCGAACAATGAGTTCATGGAATCCGAGAGGATGGTTGCCGAATATCACCGGACCCTGGAGCGGGATCTTTCCGAGGCCGAGGTCTCCCGTGTAAGCGCCTTCGCCGAATCCGTGAAGGCTTTCCAGAACAAGACACCCTTCACACAAAAAAACAGGGAGCGCAATGCCGGCTTTAGCGCGCTGTCTCCCAATATGCGCGGCCTGTTCTCCTATCTCGCCAAAAATTCGCGGCGGGACCCGGAGGTGGAATACATCAAGATCGCCCCCCTGCAAAAGGCCAAGGCAAACCTGCTTCGTGTCTGGAGAAAGTTTGCCGGGCGCAATATGTTCGGACCGCGCGATGCGCAAGGCATACCTGCCAAAAGCGTTTTCTTTGCATTCCAGTACCAGCCGGAACAGTCAACGCTCAGCCAGGGCATCTTTTATGCCAATCAGATCGCGCTGGTCGAAAACATCTCCAAGTCGCTTCCCCTGGGATATACGCTGATTGTGAAAGAGCATCCCTGGGGCCGGGGCGCCCGGCCGGTCTGGCAGTACCGCCACCTCGCCGGTCTTTACAACGTGCGGTTTTTCGACGCACCTTCCAAAGAGATCATCAGCCGCGTCGAGGCGGTCATCGCCATCAGCGGCACTGTCGGCTTCGAAGGAGTCGCCCTGGACAAACCCACCGTCATTCTTGGTCGGTCGTTCTTTACCCATTGCAATCTTTTTTATCGGATAGCTTCTGTGCAGGAGCTGCCGGCGGTATTGCGGAAAATTCTCGTGGACCGCGACTTCGATAAAATTCCTGATCGCAAAGGCCATCTGAACCGCTTTTTATTGTCCTACCTCAACTCGCTGGTGCCGTACTTTCCGATGGTCGAAAATGGCCGGCACTATGGCGCGGCGTTGGCTGCCCAGCTCGGCCTCCCGCTCAAAAAATGAATTCCACAGAATAGGAAAAAGCCGATGAAAGCAGTCATTCTTGCGGGGGGATTGGGGACGCGTCTCAGCGAGGAAACCGTTCTGAAGCCCAAGCCCATGGTCGAGATCGGTGGGATGCCCATTCTCTGGCACATCATGAAGACGTATTCAACTTACGGCGTCAACGATTTCGTCGTCTGCCTTGGGTACAAGGGTTACTTGATCAAAGAGTATTTCGCGAACTACTTCCTGCATATGTCGGATGTCACCTTTGACATGGCCAACAACAAGATGGAAGTCCACCAGGCCAGCGCCGAACCCTGGAAGGTGACGCTGGTGGATACCGGACAAGACACCATGACGGGTGGGCGAATGAAGCGCGTTGCCGCCTATCTGGGGGATGAGGATTTTTGCTTCACCTATGGCGATGGCGTTGCCAATGTCGACATCGCCAAGCTCATACGCTTCCACAAATCCCAGGGCACGCTGGCGACAGTCACCTCCGTGCAGCCGCCCGGCCGTTTCGGCGCCCTGGATATCGAGAACGGAAAAATCACCGGATTCCAGGAAAAACCGCAAGGCGACGGCGCGTCCATCAATGGCGGCTACTTTGTGCTGTCGCCCAAGGTGCTCAACTACATTGCCGACAGCTCCACGACCTGGGAGCGGGAGCCGCTTGAGCGGCTTGCCAGGGAAGGCCAGCTGTCCGCGTACAAGCACGAGGGCTTCTGGCAGCCGATGGACACCTTGCGCGACAAGACGCTGCTTGAAGAGCTTTGGAGTACGGGCAAAGCACCATGGAAAGTCTGGAAATAGGCGCCTTGGACCAAAAGCTTCGCCATGACGATCCAGATTGATCCGACTGCTCGAATATCACATCTTGCGGACATTGAAGATTCTGTTCGCGGGACGCTGATAAGCGTGGGTCCTCATTCGGTCGTGGACAGCTTTGTCAAGGTAAAGCCCGCCGGAGGCTCCGGCAGCGTGGTGGTCGGCCGGAACTCGGTCATCAATTCGGGCTGCGTTTTCTACAGCGGCAACGGTATCAGCATCGGAGACTCCGTGGCAATTGCTGCCAACTGCGTGTTTGCGCCAGTGAATCATGAGTTCGGCCGGCGTGAGCTTCTTATTCGTGACCAGGGTTTCCGCGCAAGCAAAGGTGGCATCGTCGTTGAGGATGATGTGTGGATTGGGGCCGGCTGTGTGTTGCTCGATGGCGCCGTCTTGCGCAAAGGGTGCGTTGTCGGCGCCATGAGCCTGGTCCGCGGCGAGGTGGCAGCCTACAGCATCCAGGCGGGTAACCCCCTCCAGCTCATCGGATGGCGAAAGTGAAGTTCACGGTCCTTGGCGGCGGGGGCTTCGTCGGCACTCACCTGGTCCACTATTTGCGCGGCCAGGGCCATAGCGTCAATGTGCCGGCCAGAAGCCTTGAGGGCGTCTTTGACTCGGACCTGGGCCATGTCATTTATGCCATAGGTTTGACGGGAGACTTTCGCAAGAGGCCTTTCGACACGGTTGAAGCGCATGTTTGCCTGCTGGCGAAAATGCTGCAAAAGTGCCGCTTTGATTCCTGGCTTTACCTCTCCAGCACCCGCGTGTATGCCAGTCTCGACCGCGATAAACCTGCCGGTGAGAGCTCCACCATCGCCGTGGCCCCCGGTTCGGACAGCCTCTACAACCTGAGCAAACTCATGGGGGAATCCATTTGCCTGGCTTGCCCCAGCCCCACCGTGCGCGTGGCCAGGCTGTCGAATGTCTATGGCGCCGGGATCAGCACAGATACTTTTTTAGGTTCGGTAATGGATGATCTTCGCCGACTTTCCCGCGTCACCGTGAATGAATCACCGGATTCGGGCAAGGACTACGTTGCGATAGATGAGGTCGTCCCCTTGCTTGAAGTCATCAGTCTTCGCGGGCTGGAGCGTCTTTATAATGTCGCCAGCGGGCGCATGGTCACCCATGGCGAACTGTTCGAGAAGATCTGCAGGTTGACGGGTTTTACTGCGGAGTATTCGGGCGGTGGCTTGACGCGAACTTTCCCTGTGGTGGATATTTCCCGGGCTCAGGCCGAGTTCGGGTTCCGGCCCAATAACCTACTCGACACTCTCGACGGACTTCTTGCCGCGTGCGGTGTCCGCTACAACGCTGGAGATGATTTGTGAGCATCAATAAGTCTGTTGACCCCATTGCTGAATTTGAGGCGATGAGGCGCTCAAATATCGCTTCCTATGCGCAGGACAAGGAGTGGCATCGCCTCTCCAAGGAATTTCATACCAAGTCCTTCCTGCAGTACTACATGTACAACTTCTCGATCCTCGGCCGTCCGATCATCCAGATGCCCATGGATATCATCGCGACGCAGGAGTTGATCTGGAAGGTCAAGCCAGACCTCATCATCGAAACCGGAATCGCCCATGGTGGCTCACTTGTCATGAGCGCCTCCATGCTGGCGCAGATTGACTATTGTGAAGCCGTTGAGGCCGGCACGACGCTCGACCCCCGCGCATCCCGGCGCCGGGTGTTGGGGATCGACATCGACATACGCGCCCATAACCGCGTCCTGATCGAAGCCCATCCGATGTCTCACCTCATTGAAATGATTGAAGGTCCTTCCACCGCGGCCGAGGTCGTCGCACAGGTGCGGGAATTTGCCAAGGACTACAAAAGAGTCATGATCTGCCTGGACTCCAACCATGCGCACGATCACGTTCTGGCGGAGCTTGAAGCTTATGCACCATTGACCAGCGTTGGAAGTTATTGCTGTGTGTTCGATACCGTGGTGGAAGATCTCCCTCCTGAGATCAGCGCGGGCAAACCATGGGCCAAGGGAAACAGTCCCAAGACCGCCGTCTGGGAGTACATGCGCAGGTTGAAGGACGGTATCAGCAAGGACCTGAACGGCCAGCCGATGACTTTTGCCGTCGACAAGCAGGTTGAAAACAAGCTGATCATGACCAACGCGCCCGATGGTTATTTGCAGCGCATCGCTTGATGCGGATTCCGGTCTTCGCTTGACCGGCCGTCCATGTCTGCAAGTTGAACGCACTGTATCCCTGTATGGATAACACGCTGCCCCCACAAGACTCCGGGAATGTGCCCAAGGCTCCACGGGTGAGCATCGGGATGCCGGTTTACAACGGGGCCGCGTTTGTCCGCACCGCGTTGCGCACGCTTCTGAGCCAGACGGAGGCGGACTTTGAGCTGATCGTTTCGGACAATGGCTCGTCCGACGGATCCACGGAAATACTCCTGGCTACTGCCGCCAGCGATAGCCGGGTGCGTTACTTTCGCCATGAAAAGAGTCTGAGGGCGTATGACAATTTTCATTACGTGCTGGCGCAGGCCAGAGGCGAGTACTTCATGTGGGCTGCCTGCGACGACAACTGGGATCCGGACTTCATCGAAAAGCTTGTGCAGGCGTTGCAATCACGGCCAGAGGCCATCATGGCCTTCGGAGACGTCAACACGGTCACCCCGACAGACAAGATCGGGGTCGTTGTGCCCTTTGATTTTCAGACGGCCGGACTGGACACCAGGGCCAGGTTGCGCAAACTCGCTCCCTTGCAGTGCTATTACTTTTACGGTTTATGGCGGACGCAAGCCATCAAGCGGGCCCCTTATTCGTACTGCGCTTGGTGGCCGGATTTGCCTCTCATGCTTGCCGCATCGATGCTGGGCCCTTTCATTCATGTTCCGGGCGTACGTTTCTACTATTACGAGGTCCCGAAAAGCAATCTCCGGCGCGTCAAGGAGCAGGACTATGTCGACCGGTTCAACCTGCTGATGGGGGTGGGTGGGCTGATCGCGGCGGTGTACCGGGCCTGCGCGGCTGTTGGTGGCTCTTTCATGGGGATTTACGCTGCGGCGCTGGTCGTCTGGAAACAGATCCGGACGGTTCCCGGATATATCCGTCGCCGATTGGCCGGGCGCGGTTGACCCCGCTCGCCTGTCAAGGTCAGGGGAGCTCAGTTTGACCGGGTTAAAAGACAGCACAAAAGGCGGAGACAATCGCGAAAAGGTCGTGCCGCCCCGCGATTCGCAGGTGTGCAAAAAATTCCGGGGCTCCAGGACAGGATGAAAACCAACCACATCGCTACACCGGTGACGCTGGGCAGTGCATGGCGTGAACGCACGACATGGATGCTGTTTGTGGCGGCATTTCTTGGCACCTGCGCCGTCGCGCTGATAGTGCAGCTGGTGTTGTTGCCTCATTTTCTGCCGCAACTGCACGCCGGTCACGGCATGCTGGTTGGCGGCGATTCGGCAGGCATGAACCTTACGGCTGTCGACCTGGCTGCGCGCATCCAGAAGGAGGGCTGGTCTGCCTGGGAGCTTCGCCCTGCAGGAAACGCCCCAACCGGCATCGCGGCAGCTCTGTATGTGTTCGTGACGCCCGAGCCTTATATGCTCGTACCCCTGAATGCCTTGGTGCACGCGGCTGGGGGCCTGACCATCTACCTGATGGCTTACCTTGTTTGCGCAAACAGGCTGGCTTCGGTGGCCGCGGCCATCCCTTTTTTGGTGTTTCCTTCCGCCGCTAGCTGGTACGCCCAGATCCACAAGGACGGTTTTTTTGCACTGGGCATGCTGCTGTGCGCGCTGGGCTGGATGCAGGCCTTCCGCCGGGACTTCTGGGCGGGGGCAAGGCCGGCCTACACCGCGCTGGCTCTCCCCTTGGTGCTGGGCCTGTTTCTGCTGTGGCTGGTGCGGCCGCACATCATGATCCTGATGCAGGCGGTCTTTATTGTCGTCAGTGTTTCGGGGCTGTTGCTCGCGGTATTCTGGTGGCGCTCGGGTGTCCTGCCGGCCAGGCGTATCGGCCTTGCCGCTGCCGTGTTTGTGATGGTTCCGCTATTGCTGGTGCTCGTCAAGCCCTCGGATTACCGGGTCGAGAGCTGGAAGGGAGACGTGGTCGCGCGCGAAACCGTCATGCCCTACATGCCGGGTCATTGCGTACTGGAGCGTGGGGTGAATGCAAGGGCAGACAAGCTCGCCAGCACCGTCGCCGCCATGCGCGACTTCTATATCTCCGGAAAGAGCTATCAAAACGCGAAGAGCAACATGGACACTGATTTTGTGCCCGGCACCGTTTGCAACCTCGTTGGGTACCTGCCGCGCGCCTTGCAAATCGGATTTCTTGCGCCTTTTCCTGCCCAGTGGATGGCCGATGGCAGCATTGCGGCCAGCACCATGATGCGGCGGGTCATCAGTATTGAAACCCTGGCGGTCTATGCGGGGCTGCTTTTGCTACCCTTCGCCTTGTGGGCTTATCGCCGCAAATCCGAATTCTGGTTCGTGCTGGGTTTCCTGACGCTGCTGAACATGATTCATGTCTACCTGGTTCCCAACTTCGGTACTTTGCATCGAATGCGCTACGGCTTTTTGACGGCGGTGGTGGGTTTGGCCATCGCTGGCGCGGTGGACTGGGTTTTCGCCCGCAGGAAGGCCCGGCTGGGATGAAGGGCGTGCGGTCCCTGCGGCGGCTACAATTCTGGGTCGCCGTCGCCACGGCGCCACTCTTCAATCCAGCCCGTTCGGCGCCTGCCGCCGGACTTTTCGATGCCAAGTCTTGAGCGCTTTCCTGATCCCTGTTTCGCTGAGGCTGCCGAGGTGCGCGGGCCATGTGCCGACGTCGGCGGTGCCGCGCTGCCTTGCCACAGGTCCCGGCGCGGCACTGCATCTTGCTAGCCAGGCCGATTGATGATTGACGTCCAGGCCTATCGCCGTCTGTTTTCCGATATCTGGTCGGTGGTCGGTACCCGGTACGCCTTGTACCTGTGCCTGTTGGCCCTCACGGGCCTGCTGGAGGGCATGACGCTCGCAAGCGTGGTTCCGTTGCTTGCCGCCATCGGCATCGGCGAAGGCGGCAGCGGTGTGGGCGGCGTGGTAAGCCGCACGGTGCTTGGGCTGTTGGGCTGGCTGGGCATCGGCGTGTCGGTGCCCGCGATCGCCGCGTTGATACTTGTTTCCCTTTTCTTCAGCACAGTGGTTTTCCTGGCCCAGGCCTACATGGGAATATCCCTGCAGACCAGCTATGTAAGCCGTTGGCAGAAGCCGCTGCTCAACGGCATCTT
>Ga0307408_100003257_pt1 | contig 11161 bp, 10 predicted proteins | sample 322Cmetagenome_FD_202116 | JGI IMG/M metagenome (GOLD analysis project Ga0307408, IMG submission 202116) | Maize rhizosphere microbial communities from greenhouse at UC Davis, California, United States - 322HYB-C-3 | ecosystem: Host-associated > Plants > Roots > Rhizosphere > Soil | place... | reverse complement strand
CTGTCGACCGACAACCTGGCCAAGGAATACTTCGGCGACCAGGGCATGCTGGGCTACGTGGCCGGCGTGCAGCGCAAGGAAATCCGCCAGGGTATCGCTTGCGTGAAACACCAGAACATGTCCGGTTCGGACATGGGCGACGACCACAAGGAATACTTCAGCGGCGAAGCGGCGCTGAAAGCCGCCGGTAAAGACAACACGATGAACCAGTTCCACTAATTCCTCGGCTCTCCAGTGAAGCAAAACGCCACCTGCCTGCGCAGGTGGCGTTTTGCATTGGGCCTGGTGAAAAAAGTCATGCGGCTGAGCATATTGATAATTGACAAATTGACATGCTGCAGAGATACTCCTGCGCATGATAGAACTCCGCAATATCCGCAAGACCTACCGCCAGGGCGGCAGCGAGATCCACGCCCTCGACGGCATTGATTTGCATATCCGGCAGGGCGAGTTTGTTGCGGTGATGGGGCCTTCCGGCTCCGGCAAATCCACGCTGCTCAATGTGTTGGGCGGGCTGGACCGGCCCGACAGCGGCCGCTACCGGCTGGCGCAAGAGGAAGTCAGCGCGCTCGATGATGATGCCGCTTCCGATGTCCGCAACCGCCGCATCGGCTTCGTGTTCCAATCCTTCCACCTGCTGCCGCGCCTGACCGTGCTGGAAAACGTCTTGCTGCCGCAGCGCTATGCGCGCACCGCCGATGCGCAGGCGCCGCAGCGCGCCCGCGCCCTGCTCGAGCGCATCGGCCTGGGGCAGCGTCTCGACCATTTGCCGGGCCAGCTGTCCGGCGGCCAGTTGCAGCGCGCCGCGATTGCCCGCGCCCTGCTGAACCAGCCGGCGCTGCTGCTGGCGGACGAACCCACCGGCAACCTCGATTCCAGCAGCGCCGCCGACGTGATGGCCTTGCTGCGCGAATTGCATGCGGGCGGCCAGACGCTGGTGCTGGTCACGCACGACCCGGCCATTGCCGCCAGCGCGCAACGCACGATCCACCTGCGCGACGGCCGCATTGCCGCTGGCCACGCATGAAGCGCCGCCACCTCGCCATGATCGGCGCGGCGCCACTGCTGACGCTGGCCATTGCCGCCGCGGTCAGCCATGCCGGCAGCGCCCCCACCGCCGCCACCACGGCAACGGCCGGCAAGACGCCGCCGGCAGCAGAGGACGCGCGCGCGCGCCCGGTATTGCTGACCGGCGAAGTGGAGGCGCAGGATTCGCAAACCATCTTTGTGCCGCCGTCGAACAGTGCGCCACTGGTGTTGCGCAATTTCGTCCCCGAAGGCAGCCAGGTGAAAGCCGGCGATGTGGTGCTGCGCATCGAGAGCGGGGGCGCCGCCAATGTCGACCGCCTGAAAACCGAACTGGACGCGGCCCGCGCACGCACCGAACGCGAAACCGCCAACCTGGAAGTGGCGGCGGTGGAAGCGGAAAAAGCGCTGGCCAGCGCCCAGGCCGCGCTGGATAAGGCCAAGGTGGATGCCGCGCTGCCCAAACAGCAGATCACGGCGCTGAACTACGACCGCAACCAGGTTGAACTGGACCGCGCCACGCGCGACTTCGCCATCAAGCAGGGTAGCCTGCACAATGCCCGCGCGGCGGTGGCCCGCCGCAAGGAAGACGGTGAACTGGAAATCAGGAAGTTGCAGATCAACGTGGCGTTCCAGATCGCCCAGCTGGCGCAGGCGGAAGTGCGCGCCACGCGCGATGGCGTGGTGGTGCATGGCTACAGCCCATGGCGCGGCGAGCGGTTCGATGAAGGCGCCACGGCCTGGCCCGGCAACACTGCCGGCGTGGTGCTGGGCGACGGTCAAATGCGCGTCACGGCGTGGGTGCTGGAGGCGGACCGTCCATACTTGCGCGATGGCCAGCCAGTCAGCGTGCGGTTCGACGCGCTGCCCGGCGTGGCGCTGACCGGCAGCATCGCCGCCATCACCAGCGCGCCGGAAGCGCGCACACGCTGGGGCACGGGCCGCTATTTCCGAGCCAGCATTGCCTTGCCGGAAAACCATGGCTTGCCGCTGGTCGCGGGCATGAGCGCATTGGCCGAACCTCGGGCCGAACCGCTGGCGGCGCACCAGCCGACCGCCGCCATGGCGCCACGCCCGGCCGCCGGCACGCTGACAGTGGAAGGCGAAATCGCGTCGCGCCGTACCATGCCCGTCGCGCCGCCCTCCATTCCCTATGTGTGGCAATACAAGCTGGCGCGGCTGGCGCCCGAAGGCATGATGGTGGAAGCGGGACAAGCCATTGCCGTGTTTGAATCGACGGAAGTCACCAACCAGTTGCTCAGCCAGCAAAGCACGCTCAATGAACGCCTGCGCGCACTGGAAAAACTGCAGCTGGAGCAGACGGAGGCGGACCGCGCCGGTGCGCTGGCATTGGCCGAGGCGCACAGCAATGCGGAAAAGGCCGAACGCAAGGCCAGCCAGCCCAAGGAATTGATCCGCCGCGTCGATTACGACAAGCTGGTGATCGAGCGCCTTGAAAAAGCCGAACTGGCCAAGCTGGCGCAGGTCCAGCTGGAGGCGCAGCAGCGCGCCCGCCAGGCCGAACGCACCGGCCTGCAGGCCGAGGTTGCGCAATTGCGGACCCAATTGGCCGCCCTGCAGCAAGGCCAGGCGGCGCTGACCGTGACCGCGCCACGGCGCGGGCTGGTGCTGTACCGGACCAGTTTCAATGGCGAGAAATTCAGCCCCGGCAGCCAGGTCTGGATGGGCTTGTCGGTCGCCACGCTGGCCGATCCGGAGCAGTTGTGCGTCAACGCCAAGGTGCCCGAGGCGCAGGCGGCCAGGGTCGCCGTGGGCCAGGCGGCGCGCGTCACCGTGTCCGGCGCGCGCCAGGCGCTGCTGGCGCGGGTCACGGCACTGGGTCGCGCTTTCCATGGCAAATCCGGCGCGCAATCGACCATCGTGCGCGACCTCGAGCTGCAATTCGACACGCCGCCCAAGGATGTCAGGCCTGGCGCCGCGGTCCAGGTCGAGCTGCTGCCGCCCGCCGCGCGGCGCGCGGCGCCGCCACCAACCCAGTCGTGAACTCGTCCATGCATCCCTCCCGTCAAGCGGCCGCCCGTCCGGCCATCACCGCCCTGCTGGCGGCCAGCCTCGCGCTTCCGGCCGTCTTGCTGTCCGGCTGCAATGCCTCGGCCCCGTCCTCCGCCAGTCCCGTCGAAACGCTGGCCGCGCGCGCCTGGCATGAAACACTGGAAGTGGACGGTGAAATCAAGGCCGCCGCCAACACCCCCCTGGCGGTGCCCGGCGGCGGCTGGTCCAGCCGCGTGCTGGTGGAGATGGTGGCCGATGGCAGCAGCGTGAAAAAAGGCCAGGTGGTGGCCCGCTTCGATGCGCCGCAGGCGCGCGTGGAACTGAGCCAGGCCGAAACTGAACTGTTGCGCAAGGCGCTGGCGGAAGAAGCCAGCCGCCAGAACGCCGCCGTGGAGCACAACGTGCTGGCCGGCGAGCGCTCCAAGGTCGAAGGCGATCTCGGCTTGAGCCAGCGCTATGCCAAGGTCGACCTGAGCATCTTTGCCCGCAATACCATCCTCGATGCGCTGGCCGATGTCGGCTTCCTCACCAACAAGCGCAGCTACCTGGAATGGAAAGGTGGCCAGGCGCAAGCGCGCAAGGCGGCGCAGGACGCCGTGCTGCGCTCGCAGCGCGACAGCGTGGTCCAGACGGCCGAACAAAAACGCCACAGCCTGGCCGCGCTGGAACTGGTGGCGCCGCACGATGGCGTATTCCTGCTGGCGTCGCGTTGGGACGGCGCCAAAGCCCAGGTCGGCGCCAACCAGATGGGTGGCGAAGCATTCGGCACGCTGCCGGACCTGGACCGGCTGGTCGCGCATTTCAGTGTGGCCGAAGGCCAGGCGTTCGGACTCAAGCCTGGCTTGCCGGTCCGCGTGCGCTTGTCCGGCACCGGCACCGAACTGGACTTGACCGTGACCCGGGTCGGCAACAGCGCCGCCACCGTGTCGCCCGAATCGCCCGTCAAATACAGCGATTTCGACGCCGCCATCGATACCGCGCAGGCGCACCGGCTGGGACTGAAACCAGGCCAGGCGCTGCACGGCGCCGTGCGGCTGGTGGCGCGCCCCGCCGTGTTGACGGTGCCAAATATCGCCGTGGTGCAGGATGGCGCCAGCTACGCCGTGTATACCGACGATGCGGGCCAGCCTGTCAAACACCGGGTGGAACTGGGCCAGCGCGGCCCCGTGCGCAGCGAAGTCAAGGGCGGACTGGCACCCGGCGCGCGCATCCTGCTGGTGCCGCCAATGGAAAAGAAAGCGTCTTGATGAACCGCGCATTGTTACTGGAAGCCGTCGCGGAACTGCGGCGGCGCAAATTACGCACCGGCCTGACCTTGCTGGGCATGATCTTCGGCGTGGGCGCCATCGTGGCCATGCTGGCCGTGGGCGAAGGCAGCAAGCGCGAAGCGCTGCGGCTGGTGGCGGAGCTGGGACTGGACAATGTGCTGGTCGAAAGCAAAGCCATCGAAGAGGAACAGTTGAAGGAGGTGCGGGCCCGTTCACTGGGCTTGTCGGCAGCGGACGGCGCGGCCGTGCTGGCCGTGGTGCCGGGCGCGCAATCGGTGGCGCTGAAAAAGGAAATCAAGGTCGAGCAGCTGGTGTTTGGCGAACAGGTCGCCAGCGGACGCGCCTTTGCCGTGTCGCCGGGTTATGCGCAACACAGTGGCTTGACCATGATGGCGGGACGCTGGCTGGCGCCGTCCGACAGCGCCACGCTGGCGCCGGTGTGCGTGCTGGGCGCGCGGCTGGCGCGCACGCTGTTTGGCAGCGCGCCGGCCGTGGGCCAGCGGGTCAAGCTGAACCACGTGTGGTTGCAGGTGGTCGGCGTGCTGGCCGACCGCGCGCAAAGCAAGGCGGAATTTGAAGGCGTCAAGCTGGGGCTGGACGATGAACGCTTGTTCGTCGCGTGGGAAACCGGACGCGCCCGCTTCACGTTCAAGCGCATCGAAGATGAAGTGGACAGCCTCAGCGTGCGGCTCGACGGCAAGGTGGCGCCGGACAGCGCGGCGCGCGTGCTGCAGGCGCTGATCAGCCAGCGGCATGGCGGCGCCGACGATACCAACCTGATCGTGCCGATGGGGCTATATCGCCAGAACCAGCAGACGCAGCGCATTTTTACGATCGTCATGAGCTCGATCGCGGCGGTATCGTTGCTGGTGGGCGGCATCGGCATCATGAATATCATGCTGGCCAACGTGCTGGAACGGCGCCGCGAAATCGGCCTGAAGCGGGCGCTGGGCGCGCGCCGCCGCGACGTGGTGGCGCAATTCCTCGCTGAAGCGCTGGTGATTTCCGTCAGTGGCGCGCTGCTGGGCATGATACTGGGCGCGGTGGCGGCATACAGCATTGCCGCACTGGCCGGCTGGTCGGTGGCGTGGTCGCCCCTCAGTTTGCTGGCGGCAGTGCTGCTGTGCGTGGCGGCCGGTCTCGGATTTGGCGTCTACCCGGCCCGCCAGGCCGCCGCGCTGGACCCGATCGCATCGCTGCGCAGCGATGGCTGAGCGTGATTAAAACGCGCGCGCCAGGCTCAGCACCACGTCATGCGTGGTGCGCGCCTCATTGCCATAGTAGCCGCCGGCCCGACGCTTGCGCGCCGCATCGAGTGACAGTTCCGCGCGCCAGTCATTCCAGCCGGCCTGCAGGCCTAGGCGCGCATCATAGCGGCCGACCATGGCGCCCGGCGCGGCATGGTCGGAGCCCAGGTAACCCAGGTGCCAGAACGCCCGCAGCCGCCCGCCCGGCAAATCCATGCCGCCGCTGGCTTCGCCATACCAGGTGCGGGTCCGCAGGCCGAGGTAATCCGGGGCATAGGACAGGCGGACACTGAGGTTGTCCAGCGCCACGCCGCCATAGATTTCATTGAAATGCCAGCCGGGCCGCTGCGGGAAGGCATAGCGCGACACGCCCGCTTCCCAGCTGACGCCGGACGGCAACTGTTGCGCATAGCCCGCATAGCCGAGCCACTGCGCGCGGCGCCCGGCCGCGCCGCTCAGGCGCGCGGCCACCACCTGGCCGCCGCCATACCAGCCGTCCACGCTGTCGTAATTGACGGCCAGGCGCGGCACTGCCAGGCCGTCACTGAGGCTGACGCCGCGGTACAGGTAATCCGATACGATGCCGGCGCTGCCGCTCCACTGGGCATGCGCGGCGGGACTGCACAGCAGGAAGGCGGCGCACAGGCACGCGGGCCCCTTCACGGCGCCCTTAGCCAATGGCGCTCCTGTGGGACATCATGGCGAGCGCGCAAAATTGGCCGCGCTGCCGGTCGTGGTAGACGGTGTGCATCCGCATGTGCATTTTCCCGTGATGCGCGTGACAGTCGCGCAAAAGTCGATGCTGGCGGCCACGGCGCCATCCGGCACCAGGCTGCCGCGCAATTCCGCCAGCGGCAGGCGCGGTTTCAGTTCGCTCAGCACGGCCATCATGCCAGAGACATGCGCGGCTGCATAGGATGAACCGGACACCATGCCATAGCGCGCGCCGGTCATCGTGGTGGGCACGTCGCGGCCGGGCGCCGCGATGATATGGCCGACGCGGGGCACGGCGCCTTCCGCCGCCACGGCAAACACGCCGGGATGCGAGGCGGGGAAGCCGCCATCCGCACGCGCCGCGTCAAAAGCGCCCACTACCCGCACGCCACGGGCGCGGGCCACATCGATCAATTGCTGCAGCAAGCGGTCATCCGGTCCTGACAAGCTCATATTGATGACGTGCGCGCCATGCAGCAGTGCGTAATTCAGTGCCTTCGCCAGCGTAAAACTGTTGCAGCGGGTAGCGCCGTCGCCCTGCTGCCAGCATGCGCGCAACGCCATCAGCCGCGCGCCGGGGGCCACCCCTTCGATGCCGACGCCGTTGCCGGCATGGGCGGCGATCACGCCCGCCACCGCCGTGCCGTGCAACTCGCCGGTATAGCGCTGGCCATCGACAAAATTTTCGCTGACCGCCACCTGGCCTGCCAGGTCGGGGTGGTCTGTTTCGACGCCGCTGTCGACCACGGCCACCAGCACCCTGCGGCCAGTGGCGACTTTACGCACTTCCGTCAATTGCCACGGCTGCGCCGCTGGTTGCACGGGATAGAGCGGGTCCCCTCCGGCCTGTGCTGAATAGCTTTGCACCGGTTGCGCCCATTTCACCCGGGTGTCGCGCGCCAGCGCTTCCAGCACGCCGGCAGCGGAGCCCCCCGATGGAAGTTGCATGCGGTAGCAATCGACATTCAGTGCAGGCATGGCCCAGTCTTCCAGCAGCGCCAGCCCGTGTTCCCTGGCCAGCGCTTCCGCAATACGGCGGCGCGCGACGCGGGCCGCGTCATCGCGGTAATTCGCGCCGTGGTAGCCGTCCGGGCGGAAGTGTGGCGCGGGCAGGTGCAGCATGACCAGGATTTCACGGGGAGATAGCGGTTCCGGCTGAACGGTTGGTGCGGGCGCCGCCGCAGGCTGCGCCAAGGCGGCGCCAACAGGCAAGCAAGCCGCGAGCACGGAAGCAAGGATGGCGGCCGGCAGCGGGACGCGCAACTGCGCGCACGCAACTGCGCGCAACGGCCCTGCCGCCGGGCGCCCCGCTGCGGCCATGGAAAACCATGTGCCGGGCAGCTTCACGGCGCAGCTCCCGCGCCCAGCGGTTCGGCCAGCCGCACGGCAGGATCGGCGCGCAATGCCGCCAGCAATTGCGCCCGCCGCGCCGCGTCGACATCGAGCAAATACGCGCCCGTCACCGTGGGGCCGTCGACGATGCGGGCGCCGGATGCCTGCAACACTTGCTGCATATGATCGGCGCGTGCATCGGGCTGGAACATCACCACCACATCCGGCGCCGCCGCGGTTCCATTGCCCAGCGCCCGGTAAGCAGGATCGGCATCCTGCCAGGCCGGCATGAGCAACGCGCCCAACCCGACGATCACCGCGCCTTGCGCAGCCAGCGCCCAGTTACGCCAGCCGCCGCCGTCGAACGCCCCGGCGACGCGCCGCCACAGAACGCGCCATGCGGCATCGCCCGCGCCTCGCCGCTGCGCCACTGGTCGATTGCCCGCCACGCCGTCCCGGGCGGCAGCGGATGTTGGATCCTGCGCCGCGGCATCAGGTTGCTGCATCAAGCGGGCCAGTGCCGCAGCCGGCACAGCGGCGCTCGCTATGCCGGGCTGCGGCGCCACCTCCTGCACCACGCCATCCAGCCGGGGCATCAGCCGGGCCAGCGCCGCCTCAGGGTCCACCCCCTCCGGCAGCGGATCCGCCGCCGCCACTCCCGCCAGCAAGCGCTGCTCCAGCGCCAGGTCGGCACGGCAGGCGGCGCACGATGCCAGGTGCTGCGCCACGTTGGCTTCTTCATCGGCATGCAGCATGCCGGCCACGTACCACGGCAATATGCGCTGCACCGCCAGGTGTTCGTCAACAAAGGATGGCTGCGGATTCATTGTGTGGATTCCATATGCCGTGACAGCACGGCTTTCAAACGCTGGCGCGCATGAAACATGCGCGTCTTGACGGTGTTCACGGGACACCCCATGGTGTCGGCAATTTCCTGGTAGGGCATGTCGTGGAAATACGCCAAACTCACCACCATGCGCTGCTCCAGCGGCAACGTGTCCAGCGCGGCGCTGACACCTTGCTGCAATTGTTTTCCGGCGACCGCATGTTCCGGTTCCATCTCCGGCCCGCACGGCTCTTCCACCGTGGATTCGACCGGTTCATCCAGCCCGCGCAGCGCCTTCAACCCCTGCCGGTAACCGATACCGAAAATCCACGTCGACACCTTGCTGCTGCCGTCATACGTCTGGGCCTTTTGCCATACCACCAGCAAGGTGTCGTTAATGATTTCTTCTATCAGCGGGGCGTTGCGCGTCATGCGCCCCAGAAAACGGGCCAGGCGGGGGAAATACAGGCGATACAGTTCCTGAAACGCATGACGGTCTCCACGGCAGATACCAGCGATCAGCCGCGCGTCGCCGTCACCGGCTTCCGGTCCTCCCATTCCCCAGCTTTTCTGCATGCAGCATTTCTCCCCAGTGGCCGTAAATACCCGTTCGCCGCAGAAAGGTTCAATTGCCCCGCACAATTTTAACGCCCTATGCCGGCAACTTGACGCTGGTGTCCCGCCTCGGATACCAGCCCCCCGGGCGCGCCGGCCACGTCAGGCGCTCGCTGCCGGCATCCGCTGTTGCCGCAACAAGCGCACGATGGTCGTGCTGTTCACCACGGCAATCACCAGTTCCAGCGCCGTGCCGCCAATCGAACCGGACAGCATGTTATTGGCCACCCATAGCAAGGTGCCGCACAACATCACCAGCCGCATCGGCGCCCCTTGCAGACGGAACAACGCAAACGTCCCCAGGCATGACGCCACCAACGGCAGCCAGTCCGCCGGCTGCTTCACCAGCACCACACCCAGGGTCAGGCTGGCGGCAATAAAGACGGCGGCCACCCATGCCTGGCGGGTGCGCAGCGCCGCGACGGAGCGCAGCACCGACACCATGGCGCTGGCTGCGGCGGTCGGATTGCCCAGCAAGGCAAAGTGCACCACATATGCCAGGCATTCCGCCGCCATCCATTGTTTGAAGCGGCGGTCGTCGGTCTGCAGGAACGAGCCAACGCCGAACACGAATGCAACGTAACCGACGCACTGCGCCGGGGAAAACCAATCTATCACCATGGGAAGGCCATACGACGGGACAGCATGCTGCCGGAACCCGTCACTATAACAGTCATCGTACAACCATACAGGCTAGCAAGTGACAATGTACGCATTTTTACGCCCGGCAATTCGGTATGCTGTCCGCTCTTTTTCATAACTAAAAATAAACAATAACCATGTTTAAACCTCTGACTACCCTCTTGCTGTGCTGCCTGCTTGGCCTGGCTCCGGCCGTGCGCGCGGCAGACGCCGCCAGCGCGCCGCAAATGACCCAGGAACAATTCCTGTCGTCACTGACATTCCAGCAAGGAAAAATCACCCTGCCCGGCAATATCGCCACGCTGGACTTGCCGTCCGGCTTCCGCTACCTGTCGCCGGCAGACGCGACCAAAGTGCTGGTCGATGGCTGGGGCAATCCACCGGGCGTCACATCGCTGGGAATGATCGTGCCGGCCAACACAAACGTGCTGAGCCAGGACGGCTGGGGCGTGGTCATCACCTACAACAAGGATGGCCACGTCAAGGACGATGACGCCGACAGCATCAAATATGATGAGTTGCTGAAAGAGATGAAAGAAGGCCTGGCGAACCATAACGAAGAACGCCAGAAAGCCGGCTATCCCGCCATGCACTTGATAGGCTGGGCAGAACAGCCCAGCTATGAAAAGGCCAGCCACAAGCTGTACTGGGCCAAGGAATTGAAAACCGACGGCGCACCGGAAAATGGCTTGAATTACAACATCCGTGTACTGGGACGCGAAGGTGTGCTGGTCTTGAATGCGGTCGCCGGGATGGGCCAGATTGCCCGCATCAAAACGGAAATGAAGCAAGTCACGGCATTCACGGATTTCACCGATGGCAACCGTTATTCAGACTTCAACAGCAGCACCGACAAAGTCGCGGAATATGGCCTCGCGGCACTGGTCGCGGGTGGCGTGGCGTCGAAGCTGGGGCTGTTTGGCAAACTGCTGGCGTTGCTGGTGGCATTCAAGAAAGTAATTTTCCTGGTAGTCGCCGGCGCCTTCGGCGCCATCTATAAATTCGTCAAGCGCGAAAAGACCTGATCCGATGGGGAAATTATTGGCTTGGCTGCTGGCGGCCATATCGCGTACTCATGCCTGCAATCGCCGGCATCAGTGCCTGACGTTACCGTCAGGCTCGCCACGGGTAGCGCCGATATGGCGGCAGTCGCTGCTGCAACTGCCGCCACCGATGCGGGCTACCAAGTTCAAGGTCAGCCCAATTCAAAGGTTGTAACGCCATACGTGCGCGCCAGGTCCAGCACTGGCGCGGCGCCCGTGTACATGCGGGCGGTTTCAAAACATGGCGCCATGCCATAGCTGCGCGCCAGCGCCATGGCTTCCCGGTTTGGTTCCGGCACATCGAGGAACACCGGGCTGCCGGTCGGCGCATGGGTCAGCAAGGCATCGAACAGGGCATGGGCCTGCACCGGGGTATCGGCAAACAACGGGCCCACCTTGTAGCCGGAACGGCATGGCCGCAGCACCGCATAACCT
>Ga0307408_100003255_pt1 | contig 11165 bp, 12 predicted proteins | sample 322Cmetagenome_FD_202116 | JGI IMG/M metagenome (GOLD analysis project Ga0307408, IMG submission 202116) | Maize rhizosphere microbial communities from greenhouse at UC Davis, California, United States - 322HYB-C-3 | ecosystem: Host-associated > Plants > Roots > Rhizosphere > Soil | place... | reverse complement strand
CCGTTCCGAAGGGGTTGTGCTGGTAGAAGAGGTGGTAGGTGCCGTTGAGGTACACCAGGCCGTTGGGATCGTTGAGCCAGTTGCGTTCGGAGGTGTAGTGCCACTCCGGGCGGAAGGGGTCCGTTACGGGAGCGGCCAGGGCGGCCGGTGCCGGAACTGCGGCGGGTGCGGCAGCCGCCGTCGAGATTGAGGTCATGTTGCAGTTAGCCTTTCACGCCGCTGGAGGCGATGCTGTTGATGAAGGACTTCTGGAAGGCAATGAAGAGGATCACCACGGGAACGGTGATGAGTGAGGCGTAGGCCATCACTTCGCCCCAGGAGACATTGAGCTGGAAGAAGTACTGGATGCCGATCATCACGGGCCGGAGCTCCTCGGACTGGACCACCATGAGCGGCCAGAGGTAGGAGTTCCAGGCGGGCAGGAAGGTCAGGATGGCCACTGTCGCCGTGGCCGGTCCTGCCAAGGGCATGACCACCTGCCGGTAGATCTTGAACCAGCCCGCACCGTCGATCCGGGCTGCTTCATCCAGTTCCTTGGGAATGGACTCAAAGTACTGGTGGTACAGGTAGATGGAGAACGCGTTGGCAATGAACGGAATGATCTGGACCTGGTAGGTGTCCAGCCAGCCCTTGGAGAACTCCAGGCTGAAGCCGTCGAGCTCAAAGTAGGGCAGCTGGTTGACCCACCACACCAGCGGCAGGGCGAGGGTCTGGAACGGGACAATCAGCGTGGCCAGGATGGCGCCGAAGACGATCCGCTTGCCGCGGACCTCCATGCGGGAAAGCGCGAAGGCGCACAGGCTGTTGATGAAGATGCCCAGCACCACCGTCACGGCAGAGACCCCGATGGAGTTGATCATGAACCGGGCTGCGGGCACACGGTCGAACACTGCGGCGTAGTTATCGAGTGAGATGTTCCCGATGGGCAGGAACGCCGCCACGGAGGACATGTCACCGAAAATCTGCTGGTCCGGCTTGAGGGAGGACACCAGCATGAACACAATGGGGAAAACTGCGACGGCGGCGAACAGGATGCGCACGGCCATGGTTCCGAAGCTCCCCAGCTTCGCGGAGGTGAGGGTCGGCAACATGTCAGTCCTTCTCTCGGGTCAGGTAGCGCTGCACTGCGGAAATCAGCAGTACCAGGACGAAGAATACGAGCGAGATAGCCGAGGCGTAGGAGGTTTCCTGCTGCTTGAATCCGGACCGGACTGCCTCGTAGATGATGGTGGTGGTGGAATCCAGGGGGCCGCCCTGGGTCATAACGCTGACCTGGTCAAAGAGTCCCAGCGCCTGGATGGTGATGGTGACCAGCACCAGGCTGCGGGTGTGTTTCAGGCCCGGCCACGTCACATAGCGGAACTGGTGCCAGCGGCTGGCGCCGTCCAGCTGAGCGGCTTCGTACAGTTCACCGGAAATGCTCTGCAGTCCGGCCAGCCAGATGATCATGTGGAAGCCCGCCGCCTGCCAGATGGACAGGGCGATGATGGCCGGCATGGCGGTGGCGGGGTCGTTGAGCCAGTCGGCGCCCTGGATGAGCCCGAAGCTGAACGTAGAGAGGAGTTCGTTGATCAGCCCTTCACGGCGGTACATGAACATCCAGAGCAGTGACACCACCACCATGGAAGTGACCACGGGCAGGAAGTAGATGGTGCGGAAGAAGTTCACGCCGCGGAACTTTTTGTTGATCAGCAGGGCCATGGCCAGGGCAAGGGCGGACTGCACCGGCACTACGACCACCGCAAAGTACGTCACGTTCAGCAGGGCGCGCCAGAATGTGGGATCGGTGAAGAGCCGGGCGAAGTTGTCCGCCCCCACAAACTCCACAGGCCGCGGGGAGATCAGGCGCGCGTTGGTGAAGGCCAGGCCGAAGCCCAGGATCGCCGGCAGGAACACAAACAACAGCAGCAGAACGGCGGCAGGGGCGATCATGCCCCAACCGCTGAGCTGTTCGCGGAGGAAACCAGGGCGGGGGCGGCGGCGCCGGGTGGGACCGCTGCTTTCCTTGGTTTGAGCCGCAACGGCCTGCGGTGGACGGGTGGGAAGTGGGCTGAGGGTCATGGGAGTCTCCTTGACAGGACCGGGGGTGCGACGGCGGCGGCAGGTGCCGGCCGACGTCGTACCCCCGGATCTCTGGCTATTTCTGGTAGCCGCCGTTGGACTTGATGTTGGCGTCAATCGCCTTGGCGGCCTTGTCCAGCGCGCCCTGCGGGTCCGCCCCGGCAAGGATGTCCTGGGTTGCCTTGCCGAATTCGGTGGCGATGAAGGGGTAAGCGGGGGTCTCCGGCCGCATCACGGCGTAGTTGCGGGAGAATTCCATGAAGATGCGGTTGGCGCCGCCCTCGGCGAATGCGGGGATCAGGGCCGCGGCTTCATCAGTGGCGGGGATGCCTCCCGTTGCCTTGATGACCGAAGCCACGTTTTCCGGCTTGAGGGAATAGGACAGGTAGTCCATCGCGGCGTCCGTATTGTTGCAGCCGCTGGTGACGCCCCACTGCCAGGAAGCTCCGCCGATCTTGGGACCGTTGCCCAGGTCCACCGTGGGCATGACCGCCAGCTCATCTCCCAGGGCCTCCCGGGTTTTGTCCCCTGCCCAGGAACCGGTGTAGAGGATGCCGCTCTTGTTGTTCAGGAAGTCCTGGGTGGAATCCTTCCCGCTCTTCGTAGCCATAAAGCCCTGATCCGCCAGTCCGCGGAACCACTTGGCCCATTCGACGGCCTTGTCACCATTAAGGGCTCCGTCAGCCGACTGGTAATCCTTGCGGTTGATCAGGTCTCCGCCGAAGGACTGCAGGAACGGCGAGTACGCATAGGGCAGCCACTCGCCCGTTCCGGCAGTGCCCATGTCCAACGGGTAATCCCATTTACCCAGCGCCTTGAGTTTGGTCAGCGCGTCCTGGAACTCGTCCTTCGTCCATGGCTTCTCAATCGTGGCGACGCGGACGCCCGCCGCAGCGAGATCAGATTTGCGGGCAAACATGGACAAAGCGACGTCGCCGTACCCAACGGCATAGGTCTCGCCCTGCCACTTCGCAACGGTGCTGGGGAGGTTCTTGGAAAGGTCCGCGGACAGTTTCAGGGGCGTGAGGTATTGCGCCCACGCCCAGTTGGGAACGTTGGGCCCGTCAATGTCCACGATGCAAGGGAGGTTTCCGGCCGACGCGGCCCCGACGACGGAGTCGTTGTAGGACTCCTGCGGGAAAGCCTGCACCTTGATCTGCGCCTTCGCACCGCTGCTTTTGTTATAGGAGTCCACGATCGACTGGGTCGCCGCCAGTTCCGCCGGGTTTCCGGCGGCGTGGGTCCACATGGTGATCTCTTTCGGGCTTTCGGTTGAGGACGACGAACTGCCTTTGCCGCAGCCGGCGAGGGTGGCAGTGAGGGCGGCTGCGGCTATGCTGGTCGCCAGGATCTTCGTGAACTTCTTGTTCATGGTCAGTCTTTCTGTTTGGACAGGGTGATTGATGTCGGTCCTGCTGGGAACGCGGCCGCTGCAACGGCTGCGTTCCCTTTTTCTGTGAAAGCTTTCGGGGCTGTCCTGGTGAGGTACGGCCCTGGCTTAGTTTTTCGGTGGAGCGACGGAATCCCGCTTTACAAGCGGGCAGGCCACCTTCTGGTGCACCCGTGGTGCCTCAGGGTTCTCGAGTTCGTCGAGGAGTTTCAGGACAGCCCACCGGCCCATCTCGTAGTGGGGGAGGGCCATCGTGGACAGGCCCGGCCAGAGGCCGTCTGCGATGAGTTCGAGGTTGTCGACGCCGACAATTGAGACATCGGACGGAACCTTCAGGCCAAGGTGGCCGGCCGCTTGGTAGGCGCCCATGGCCATTTGGTCGCTGAAGCAGAACAGGGCAGTGGGTCTTTCTGCCGCAGACAGCAGCTTCAGTGCCGCTTCCCGCCCACCGGCGGTGCTGGGCCGGCTGGTCACCAGGCAGTCCACGGGCAACTGCATGCCGTGGCGGGCCAGCCCGGCGCGGAAACCATCGAGGCGCCCGTGGGCGGCCGGGATGTCGTCCTCGTTGTTGATCATGGCGATCCGGCGGTGGCCGGCCGTGACCAGGAGCTCGGCGGCGGACTCGCCGGCGCCGAACTCATCAGGTACCACTGAGGACAGCCCCGGGTTGTCCGAGGTGGCGTCCAGCACGATGGTGGGCATTGATTGCAGCTCCGCAGGAACTGACACCTGCTGGTTGTACATGCGGGCGTAGATCACGCCGTCCACCTGGTGTTGCTGCAGCGCCCGGATTTCCTGCCGCTCCAGTTCGTTGTCCAGGCCGGAGTTGACCACCATCAGCAGGTGCCCGTGTTCGGAGGCGGCGTCCTGGGCGCCCTGGATCATGGCGCCGGCAAAAGGGGTGGTGGTGATCTCGTCGCTGACCAGGCCGAGGATCCGGGAGCGCTGGTTGCGCAATCCGCTTGCCAGCCGGTTCGGCGCGTAGCCGAGGTCGCCGGCCACGGCTTTAATGTGCTCCACGGTCCCGGCGTTGACCCGGGAGCTGTGCGTTGGGCTCAGGGCATGCGACACCGTGGTCACTGAGACGCCTGCCGCTTTCGCTACGTCCCGGATGTTCACTTTGGTCGCCATTGACTTCGTTCCTTTGCAAAACGTTTTGTATGTTGCCTGCATCACTATATGCAAAACGTTTTGCGACCGTCAAGGGGCAGGTTGGTCCGATTAGGGTGCAGCGTTTGCTTCAGCCCGGTGTTTCATCCGGCCGGGAATAGGAGGAGCCTGAAGCTGTGCGTTCCAGCAGGCCAAAATCCACCAGGTAGCGGCGCAGCAGGACAACATCCTCGGTATAGCTGAGGAGCCGTTCGTTGACCTGCTTTTCCGTCAGGTTTTCACGGGGGCCGATTGCCTGGCGGGCGATCCAGGCCAGGAGCTCCCGCCGCTCGGCCATATTCGCCGGATACCTTTCAATCTTCCCCAGCCTCATGAAGCGGTCTGGTCCCGTCTGCGCCTGCCGTCGGGGCTGCTGGGCAAGGAGTAGCCGGAAGATGCCTTCAGGTGCCGTCAGTTCACCGGAAGCATTCTGTTCCACGAGCCCCGACTCAAGCAGGGCGGCCATGGCCCGGTTTCGCCGGTGATCCTTCAGCCCGGCGAGCACTTCCGGCGGTTTTGCCCCGAGGACTATTTGTGCGTACGCGGTCCGGGCGTCGCTGTTGGCCAGGGCGGCCAGCAGGCGGCGCCAGTGCGGACCGCCGTACCTCGTTTCCCTGGGCATGCTCTTTGCCTTAGCCCGGATCTCTTAGGCTTCGGGGCCCTCGAGGATGCGTCGGGCATCCTCCTGGGCTTCGAGGGACAGGTCGCTGACTACCTCGCCCCTCATGTGCCCGGCGGCGGAGATGATGTTCCGGAGCTCGGAAACGGTGCGCGGCGAGCTCACCCTGTAGTGGGCCATGGCGTGGCAGTTGGGACAGAGCGGCACGAGGTCAGCGACAGGATCAAGTTGGTAGCCGCTCCCAAGCATCGCCGGTGGCACTGCGTGGTGCACTTCAACGGCACCCGTACCGGCAGCCCCATAGAAGGCCTCAAAGGAAAAACCGCAGACGGCGCAGGAGGTCCCGTGGAATGCCAGGCATACCCGGCGTGCGTCGTCGTCCCGCTCGTAGCGGTTCACCTCAATCCTGGTGACAGCATCCTGCGGGTAGGTTCCCGGAACCAGCTGGGTGTGCCCGGCAGCCGCAGGCCCTTGCTCCCGCCACAGCTGACGAAGGCCAGGGTCCGCGGACAGCGGAACGGACATGCTTGGGCGACTCATCGCAGTGCCCCAGGATACGCCGGGAACGGCTACGCACAGGGCGTCCGGACGAATCTGCTCGCCAAGGGGGAGCAGCGCGTCGAAAGCGATGCTGACATGCCAGTGGGCGGGATCAGGTTCCCCGGGCCGGACGGCCTGGTAGGACTCGGACATCACTATCCCGTGGCCAATCAGGCCGGTGCCTGCGTCACTGCTGCCTTGCAGCAGGAGCCAAACGTCTGTCTCCGGCAGGATGTCGAGGCGGTGATGGATGTTCCAGCGGTCCAGGGACCGGCCGGACTCCGCCACCTGTTCGACGGCGGCGCGGTAGTCCCAGGGGTCCCCTCGGTCCGGGCTCCAACCCAGAATTACTCCAGCCACCGCCCACCTCCCGTGTTACTGAGACTATATGCAGACCGGCGGGACGTTTTTCAAGGTGGCTGAACGCCTACATTAGTGGGGGTGCGCGCCGCCGGGCACGACGAAGGGCGCACCCCGCGTACGGGATGCGCCCTCCGGCTACAGCGAGGTCAGTCTTTCTTGAAGGCGTCCTTGACCTTTTCTCCGGCCTGCTTCAGATCGCCTTTGGCCTGGTCTGTCTGGCCTTCGGTCCGCAGGCTCTCGTCACCTGTGGCGCTGCCGGCGGCCTCCTTGCCTTTACCGCCGGCCTTTTCAGCTGCGTTCTCGATTTTGTCGCCAAGTCCCATGGTGTTTCCTCCTCTGGTTGGCGGCCATTCCATCGGCCACACCTCCATACTAAGCATGCTTAGGATGAGGATTTCAAGTCAACGGCCCTTCAAGAATCATCTCAGCTCCTCATTGATCGGCTCGGCGAAGGGGAGCGGCGTTCCACCGAGCGGGCCGCCGTCCTCAGGCCGAACAACGTCGCGTGGGCCTTGGTCAAGCCGGAACGGCGGGTATTCGTCCCGCATCAGGGCCGTGTAAGCCGCGACGCGGTAGATCCAGCGGTTAACGCCAAGTATCAGATCGAACAGCGGCCGCAGGTACCGGCCGGTGAAGAGCAGGGCCACGGCGGCTATGAGGACCAGCAAACCCAGGAGGGACAGTCCGCGTCCGCGCTCGTACGTGGCCCCGAAGTCGCCGGCGTCCGCCCGCCAGGTCCATGTGGCTCCCGCCAGCACCGCAACAATCAGCAGATGCGGGATCGCCAGGAGCCACCATTTGATGAGAACCAGTCCGCGGGAGAGCCGCTGCGGGTAGTCGACCTCGAAGTCGGCAGGATAGTTGGTCCGTGCCAGGGTGAAAGGCGGGTAGAGGTCTGTTCCTACGGCAGCATAGGCATAGAAAGCCACCCGCCAGTTCCACCGCAGGACACCGACGTTGAAGTCGAAGAGGGGCCGCGGGTAGTGCCCGGTGAACAGAATGGCGAATCCTGCCACGATGGTGGTCACCGCAAACGCAAACCAGAGGAAGAACAGCACAATGAAGTGGGGTATCGCCAGGAACCATTTCACCAGCCACATCCAGCGTGACAAGGCCGGATCGAGTTCGCCGACGAGCCGGGCCGGGTAGGGGGCCCGGTCCGCCGGTGGCACGGCGAGCGGATGCGCGGGCGGCTGTACTCCCGGCGGCACCGCCGGTGGCATCATGGCCCCGGAGCTCTGCGGCAATCCGGGTCCGGCGCTGCGGTATGGTTCCGGCCCGGGACCGCTGGGAGGCGGGCCGGCATGCCGTCCAAGTCCCATGGCTCCCAGCACCAGCAGGGGCACCCCGATCACCAGGGCTGCTATCCCGCCCACCAGCAGGCCGGTGGCTGCCGGCCGGATCAGGTCGGAACGGAAGCCGGCCTGCAATTGTGCATCCACTCCCGGGCTGGCGTCCGCGTTCATCAGGACGATGGTCCAGCTGCCGGCCGCAAGGTTCCAGGTAAGTTCCTGCTGTCCGGGGCCTGATGCGGACGCCTTCCAGAACGTTTGCCCGGCTGGAAGAGTGGGCACGTCGGTGCCGGGAATGTCCCGGTACTCGGCACGGAACGGCGACCGCTGCACGTCGAGCAGCTCCGAGTGATGCACTCCCGAGAGGTAGCGGTCGGCGTCGGCCTGGGAGGCGATGCCAATGAAAACCGCCTTGCCGGGATCCACTGCGGTGGCACGCAGCCGAAGCGTTCCGACGTCGAACGGCAGGCGGGCGGGAGTACCCTCGCCCATCGCATCAAGCCGGGGCGAGGTCAGGGCGAGGGACCCTACGGAAAAGCGCGCGGTGCCGGAGTTGAGGTATCCGTCTCCCTGCGCTGATCCCACCACTGAGGCCACGGCGCCTCCAGCAACAGCCGCAAGGCCAAGGATCGATAAGAGGATCCCAAGGACGAGCATTGATATTGAACCGGTCTTTTTCATGATGCCAACTTTGATGGAGGAATAGGGGCAGAGCTCAACGGATAAGCGAAAGGCCGCGGAAACTGCCCTGGTTTTTGTTTTTGTTTTTGTTTGGCTGGATCCGGGTAATGACGGTGGGGCAGGGGAGGTGCTTGAGTACCCCATGCGCGGTGGACCCGAGGAGGAGCCGCTCAATGCCGCCCCTGCCGCGGCTTCCCACAACGAGCAGGCGGGCTTCTGCGGCGGCCTCAACCAGCGATTCCACCGCTCCCCGGTTAGGTGCCAGGACCTGATGGACCACCAAGTCCGGATAGTTTTCCCTGAGCCCGGCCACTGTTTCGGAAAGAACCACGCGTTCCTCTTCCATCATGAAGTCAGCCATGCTGTCGGGAGCGACACCGGCGTCAGTGAGAGGATCCGGGGCGTTGATGGCATAAAGTACGGTCAGCTCCTGCCCGTCCCGGTCAGCTTCGGCTGCGGCGAACGTGACGGCCTGCGTCGATTCCGCGGAACCGTCGACGCCGACCACCACCCCGGACCGGCCCTCGAGATCCTGCGTTCCCACCACAGCCACGGGTACCTTGGACGAGGCAGCCACCTGAAGCGCGCGGTCGGCCAGGGTTCCACCCAGGTGGAAGCCTCCCGAGCCGACCACCAGCATGGAGGCCTTGCTGGAAAATTTCGCCAACGCGCCTCCAACGCTTCCAGCCAGGAGTTCGGTGGTCACAGTGATCGGTACGGCGTCGCGCACCCGCACGGCGGCAGACTCCAGGAGCTTGCCACCGGCCTCCTCGAGCACTCCAATGAACGGGTACGGTTCGGCCACCCACCGGTCATCCACCACGTGGATGATCACCAGCGGCAGGCCGGTACGTTGGGCACGCCGTGCAGCCCATACCACCGCCGCCTGGCTCTGTGCCGAGCCATTGGTGCCGACGGCGATCGGTTTACGAGTTGTCATGGCCAGTAGTCCTGCTGTTGGGGGCGAACGGTCATATTCAAGACTGGGACCGTGGCGGCAGGAGTTCTAGGGCCAAAGGTCACGGTCCTCTGCGAGCGCGGCTTTACTCCGGTTCTTCCCCGCCCTTGGGCCGGGGAGTACGCTTGCATGACCGTTAGGACGATGCGGCCACCAATGCACATGAGGTGTTGAGTTTCGTGGATCCGGAAACAGTTCTGGCGCTCGCCGGCGGATACATTGCAGCTGCCATCGGAGTCTTCCTCCTGTACTCGCCGGTTCTTCTTCTGATGGTGGGGCTGTTGCTGGCGGCGGGCCTGCTGCAACTGCTGGCCTGGCCGTTTATTGTCCTGATCCGCAAACTGCGCCGGAAGCCCGAACGTCCGCAAGACAGTTCGTGGCTCCTCCACTGAATCACTGAATCACTGAATCAGAAGAGCGGTTCACACAGCACCCCATTCGTCAGTATGCTTACTATTGTTGGCAAAGCCGGTCACGAGAAAGGCAGCATCATGACGGAACAGAACTTGCCTGACGACGATCTTGAGGTTGTCGAGGAAAACGATGTACTCCTGGACGAAACCCCCGGCGCGGCTTCTTCCCTGGAGCTTGACCCGGTCACCAGCGGCGAGCCGGACAGTTATCCCGGTGCCGCTGAGGACAATCCGGACCGCTGGCAGGAGGATCCGCTGCTCCAGGAGGAGGTCTCCGGCGAGGAGGAGGACTTCCTCAGCGACCAGACCCTGCGTGATGACATGAAGGCCACCCGCGACGGCGCCGGCAACGAACAGGTGCCGGCGACTACCCCGACCCTTGGCGAGGCGGTGGCGGACGTTGACTTTGGCGAGGATCCGACCGGCCGGGAAGCCGACGCCAGCGATGACCAGGAAAACTTCGGCGGGTCACCGCTCAGCGAGTTCGAGCCGGACGACCTGGAGCGCTGAACCGCGCAGCGCGGGCAGGAGTGCTGGAACCGGAGCGCCGGAAGCCCGTGACTTCATGAGCCGGAAGCCCGTGACTTCATGAATAGGGGCCCCGGCCCCTGGCGGGGAGCGGAAGCCGGGCTAAAATAATAAGCAGACTGATGAATGTCGGTTGGCAGGATCAAGGTTGAAGGAGTTTCACATGAACTTGGGAAGCATGATCAGGAACGCTGCTGGACGGGTTGCAGGCAGGAACGGCACCGGCGGTACAGTCCGGGGCCGCGGGATGAACACTACGGGCCGGACGCCGAACACCACCGGCGCCATGGGCGCCAGGTCCGGCGGCATGGCCCATCGAATCATGGGAATGCTCAAGCGGCACTGAGCCGCCAGCACGAACCAGGAAGCAGGTCCCGGGGCTTTCCCGGAACCTGCTTTTTGGTCCTGCCGAGCCATGCGTGAACTCGTTGTCCTGGGCACCGCTTCCCAGGTTCCCACCCGGACCCGCAACCATAATGGCTACCTGTTGCGCTGGGACGGAGAAGGGCTGCTCTTCGATCCCGGCGAGGGAACCCAGCGCCAGATGATCCATGCCGGAGCCTCAGCCGCTTCCATCACCCGCATCTGCCTCACCCACGTCCACGGTGACCACTGCTACGGGCTGCCGGGCGTGCTTTCCCGCATGGCACTGGACGGCGTGGCGCACCCGGTCCATCTCCACTACCCCGCATCAGGCAGGGACGTGGTCCGCGCCCTCGTGTCCATCAGCTCACCCGGCATCGACCTGCGGCTTCATCCCCACGGCGGAAGCGGAATGGTGGCCGAAGGCCTGGAGATCCAGCCGCTCAAGCACCGCATCGAAACCTACGGCTACCGGCTGACAGAACCGGACGGCCGCACCCTGCTGCCCGACCGTCTGGCGGCCGCCGGCATTCAGGGTCCTGACGTTGGTTTGCTGCAGCGCAATGGCACCCTGGCCGGCGTCCACCTGAACGACGTGAGCATTCCCCGGCGCGGCCAGCGCTTCGCCTTCGTGATGGACACCGCGCCCTGCGAGGGGGCAGAGAACCTGGCCGACGGCGTCGACCTCCTCGTCGCGGAGTCAACCTTCAGCGACGATGACGCCGCGCTCGCCGGCCAGTACCGCCACCTCACGGCGGGGCAGGCCGGGGAACTGGCCGGCGGCGCCGGCGCCCTCACCCTTGTACTC
>Ga0307408_100003254_pt1 | contig 11167 bp, 9 predicted proteins | sample 322Cmetagenome_FD_202116 | JGI IMG/M metagenome (GOLD analysis project Ga0307408, IMG submission 202116) | Maize rhizosphere microbial communities from greenhouse at UC Davis, California, United States - 322HYB-C-3 | ecosystem: Host-associated > Plants > Roots > Rhizosphere > Soil | place: USA... | reverse complement strand
AGTGGGAGGGATGCCCGCCGGAAGCCGTGAACCATCTCGGAGTTTAGCGGGAAGCGGGAGACGGGAGACGGGAGACGGGAAGCGGGTTAACAGCGGGAACCCTCGGGATGCTCTTCTCACCAGAAGAAACGTCCCGAGGGTTATCGCATCTTACCCGTCTCCCGTCTCCCGTCTCCCGTCTCCCGTCCGTTACACCGCGAACACCTCGTAGGCCGCCTTGAGCGATGTCAGTGGGTCGGGAGCTGTCGGGACAAATTCGTGCGCCACGAAGCCCGCGTAGTTCGTATCGGCGATCGCGTTCGCGATCGCGCGCCAGTTGAGCTCCTGCTTCGCGTCCAGCTCGTGGCGACCCGGGACGCCGCCCGTATGGAAGTGGCCGATATAGGCGATGTTGTCCCGGATCGTGCGGATCACGTCGCCTTCCATGATCTGCATGTGATAGATGTCATAGAGCAGCTTCACGCGCGATGAGGCGACGCCCTTCATCACGTCCACGCCGAACGCGGTGTGGTCGCCCTGGTAGTCCTTGTGGTCGACCTTGCTGTTCAGGAGCTCCACGCACACCGTGACGCCGTGCTGCTCCGCTAGCGCCTTGATCTTCGACAACCCTTCGATCGACGCCGCGATCCCCGCCGAGTCGGACTTGCCGGCGCGGTTGCCGAACATGGCGATGACGTTAGGCACCCCGTGCCGCGCGGCGAGTGGGATCGTGCGCTCCAGCTCCTTGAGCAGCATCGCGTGATTCGCGCGATCGTTGAACCCCGTGCCGAGGAAATCCTTCCGGTCCGTGGGGTAGCCCATCGAGCACAGGAGTCCCGCGTCGCGGACGACGTCCCATTCGTCAGGCTGGAGGAGGTCGATGCCGGCGAGCCCGATGCCCTTCGCTGCCTTGGCCAGCTCGGGCAGCGCCAGCTTGCCGTACGTCCATCGCGCGACGGATTGTTTGATCGGCCTCGAGATGTGCAGGCCGGGAGACGGGAGACGGGAGACGGGAGACGGAAGAGCCAGCGCGCTCAGTGCCACGATGCCGCCCCCCACAAACTCTCGGCGAGACGGGAGGCTCGGTTCCCGGTTCCCGCTTCCCGGTTCCCGTGATTCCGTCTCCCCTCTCCCGTCACCCGTCTCCCGATCGGTCATAAGCCCAACCTGGACAGGTAATCGTAGCTCACCTTGATGTCCTCGATCGGCGACTTCGGATTGTCGTTCTCGACGAAGAAATGCTCGATACCCGCCTCACGCCGCTTCGCGAAGATGCGATTCCAGTCGATCGTGCCTTTGCCTACGTTCGTTATCTCGCCGGAGCCCGTCATGTCCTTCACGTGCACGAGCGGAAAACGTCCGGGCCACTTCGCGAAGTAGGCCAGCGGGTCCTGGCCACCCTTCGTGATCCAGTACAGGTCCATTTCCATCTTCACGAGCTTCGGATCGCACTCCGTGAGCAGAATGTCGTAGCCCATCTCGCCACTCGGGAGCTTCTTGAACTCGAAGTCGTGATTGTGGTAGGCGAAGCGCAGGCCGGTGCGCTGCAACTGATCGGCGATCTTGTTGAAGTCCGCCCCGATACGTTTCCAATCGTCGGCGCTCTTCCGCATGGTCTCGTCGATCCATGGACAGACGATGATCCCGTTGCCTAACGTCTGGCATTCATCGACGACGGCCTGCAGGCTGTTCTTGAGCCGGTCCAGCGGGACGTGACTCGACGGCGACGTCAGCTTGTTCTCGCCGAGCCATTTCGCGACCGTTTTCGCGCTCTTGTCGAACAGCCCGGCGAACTCCACCTCGCGGTACCCAACGCCGGCGACCTGCTGCAGCGTGTACTTCACGTCCTTCTGCATGAGGTCTCGCAACGTGTACAGCTGCAGCCCGATCGGCTGTGGAGAAAACAGGGACCTGGGACTGGGGACTAGGGACTCGGCCGACTTGGGGATGATCGCTGCCGCGACGCCAGCCGCCGCGACGCCTAGAAAGCCGCGCCGACTGACCAGTGCACTGCCTAACGTCTCGTTCCACGCCGTTGGTGCGGGACCAACCCCTGCATGGGGGCCGGACTCGCGCCCGTCAAGGTGCGCTGCCGAGTCCCCAGTCCCCAGTCCCCGCTGTTTGGTCCCCATGGTCCGCTCCAAAATAGTGGCCTGCGTAGAGCTATCGGCGCGCGGGCGGCTCGTCAACGTCCCGCCTTGCGCCGCCGCGCGTCAGGCCCTCGTGGATTGGTTCGAGCTGCATTGACATGGCTTGCCCACGCTCCGACGTTGAACGGGCCGGAGTGCACGTCCCCTTGCTCTCGCTCCCTATCGATACCCCCATGCCGCTACTTCTTTCCGCTCGATTCGCGCTGCTTGCCGCCCTGCAGGCGCAGCAACCCGGGCCGTCCGTCCCCGAATCACCCATCGTGCGAGTCGTGATCACGCCGTCGACACGCGAGGTGACGGCGGGCGATACCGTGCGGTTCACCGCCGAAGCGCGGGACGCCAGCGGTCGCAAGATCGACAATGCCATCATCCGCTTCGTTGCGCGCGGCGGAGAGGGTGAGGGCGAAGTCGATTCCCTCGGAACGCTGATCGCCAGCTCGGTCGGCAAGATGCCGATCAACGTCGTCGCGTTGGTCCCCGGAACGCGGCCGAAGGTGCAGCCGCTCGACATCCGCATGGTGCCCGGACCGGCGAGCCGCGTGGAGGTTCGGACGCCGGTCGGGAAGATCGTCGTCGGCCAGCAGCTCCGGATGTCGGCGCTGGCATTCACGAAAGTCAATGACCGTTCCCGCGATGCCATCCGATGGTCGAGCAGCGCACCTAACGTGGCACGCGTAGACGCCGATGGCATCCTGACCGCGGTCTCGCCCGGCAAGGCCACGCTCGCCGCCCAGGCAGGGTCGGCGCGCGCAACCAGAGCCGTAGAGGTGCTGCCCGGCACGCTCACCGCCGTGGCGATCTCGCCGGCCAAGCCAAAGGCGCGTCAGGGCGACGTCATCCGGTTCAAGGTGTCCGCGAAGGACGCGGCGGGAAACGCCGTCACGGGGCTCACGCCGACCTGGTTCGTGTCGCCCGGCAACGGTCAGCTGGATGAGGACGGCGCCTTCGTCGGTTACGAGCCTGGTGACTACCTCGTTACAGCCAACCTCGGCGGCAAACAGGCGAGCACGGTCGTGCACCTCGAGGCGCGGGACGTTAGGCGGTCGGTGACCGTCGTGGGTCGGTTGCCGAGGACAGCGTTTCCGACGTCCGAGGTGTGGATCCACCCGAACGGGAAGGTCGCCTACCTCGGGACGCACGGCGGAGGCGACCGCGTGTACGCGATCGACATCACCAACCCGGCGGATCCGAAGATCGTCGACTCGATCGTCGTGAACACGCGCCTCGTGAACGACATGCAGACGACGGCCGACGGAAGCTACATGGTGCTGACGCGCGAAGGCGCCGCGGACCGCAAGAACGGTATCGTCATCGCCGACACGCGCGATCCCCTTCACCCGAAGCAGATCTCGGACTTCACGGACGGCGTCACCGGTGGTGTGCACTCCGTCTACCTGTACGAGAATCCGACGTACGGCAAGTTCGTGTTCCTCACGAATGACGCGACCGGCGCGATCGATGTCATCGATATCAACGACCCGGCCAAGCCGAAACGCGTGACCGAGTTCAAGACGAACCGCCCGGATCCTGCCCGGTACGTCCACGATCTCGACATCCACGATGGGCTGTTGTACGCCAGCTACTGGAACGACGGCCTCGTGATCCTGGACATCGGCAACGGCAAGTGGGGCGGCCGCCCCGACAAGCCGGTGATGGTCTCGCAGATGAAGTACAGCCTCGACTCGTTGTACGCCGAGGTGGAGGCGGTGTCCGGCGCGGGCTTCACGCGCGGAACGCACACGGCGTGGCGGCAGCGCGACGGCCACTACGTGTTCATCGGCGACGAGGTCTATCGGAACGCCCCGGTCGAGGGTGCGAAGGACGCGTCGTCGAGTCGCATGTACGGTACACTGCAGGTGATCGATGTGAGCGACATCGAGCACCCGAAGTCGGTCGCGTGGTATGTGCCGGAGAACGGCGGCGTGCACAACTACTGGGCCGTCGGCGACACGCTCTATATCGGTGCGTATGACGCGGGTTTCCACGTGTTCGACATCTCGGGAGAGCTCAGGGGCGACCTGCGCGAGCAGGGGCGCGAGATGGCGTCCCTCAATACGGCGGACATGAACGGCAACACGAAGAACGCGGCATTCACGTGGGGGGTGGTGGTGAACCCGAAGGATGGGCTCGCGTACGTGAACGACTTCAACAACGGTCTCTGGGTCGTTAGGGTGAACCCGAAGCCTCAGAAGGTCGTCCCATGAACGCTCGCTGGCTGCTGCCTGCTCGCGCTGGTGGCCGGCTGACGCTGGCTGCCGGCTTGCTCGCGGGCCGGATCGTGGGTGCGCAGGTCGCCGCCGGCAACAAGCCGCCTGCGAGCAGCGCGAGCCCGCAGGCGCAGGCTCCAACGCTCGACTATCTGGTCCTGGTGGCGAGCGAGGGGAACGACCGCATCTCACTCGTTAGGTTCGGTCCGGCCGGCGCGAGCGTCGAGCGCGTGTCGAAGATCGGGCGCAATCCCACAGAGCCGGTTGGACCGCATGGGATCGGTGTGTCGCCCGACGGTCGCTACTACTATGTCTCCACCGCGCACGGTTTTCCGAACGGAGAGCTGTGGAAGTTCACGACTGCCGGCGACTCGCTCAAAGGCACGGTCACGCTCGGCTTGTTCCCCGCGACGCTGCAGGTCTCGCCCGACGGCCTCTTTGCGTACGTCGTGAACTTCAACCTGTACGGCGAGATGAAGCCGTCGTCGGTGTCCGTGGTGTACGCGGATGACATGGCGGAGGTCGCGCGGATCACGACCTGCACAATGCCGCACGGATCGCGGCTCAACCGCGATGGCACGAAGCACTACTCGGCGTGCATGATGGATGACGCGTTGGTGGAGATCGACACGCGGACGCTCGCGGTCGCGCGACATTTCCTCTTGAAGAAAGGTGCGGAGCACGGCGCGACCGGCTCGCTGTCGGGAATCGGGAATCGGGAATCGGGAATGGGGGATCACGCGGGGCATGGTATGGAGCCGCCGAAGCCGAGTGACGTGTCCTGCTCGCCTACCTGGGCGCAACCGTCGGTGGACGGGTCGAAGGTGTACGTCGCCTGCAACAAGTCGAGCGATGTCGCTGAGATCGACGTGGCAACGTGGACGATGACGCGGCGATTCCCGATGGGGCCGGGTGTCTACAACCTGGCCGCGTCGCACGATGGCAAGCTCCTCGTTGGGACAAACAAGCGCGGCCAGTCGGTTTCGGTCGTCGATCTCGCCAGTGGCAAGGAAATCGCGTTATTACCCACGAAGCGCAGAGTCGCGAGCGGTGTCGTCATCTCGTCTGACGACCGCTACGCGTTCGTGACTGTCGAGGGCATCGGATCGGAGCCGGGGACCGTGGAAGTGATCGATCTTCGTGCATTGCGAACGGTCGCGGTCGTCGATGTCGGCCAGCAGGCGGGAGGAATCGACTTCTGGAAGACGGTGCCGTCGCCGGCGCACTGACCTCTGAGCGCAGCGTCGCACTTCGGTTTGCGCGTTAGGTGGCCTCGGCGTCCCTCAGTCGGGGCCGCTTTCTTTTTCGGTCTGTCACATCGGCAGTCGTTTTTGCGTTAGGCGTCTCGGACGCGTACGCGCCGCTGCATTCCCCCCAACGGCACGGCGAATGCTTTGTACGCCCACGGTGCAGCGGCAAACTGAGCCGCTCGGGGCGTCGCCGACGAAGGCAACGGGAACGAACCACCTGAACTTTTCCCGATCCGTCGAAGGAGGTGGAGCCCCGCCCGCCCAATCGCCCACGGGGCCTGACACGAGTGGCGACAGTGTGGGAGGAGTGTATGAATCTTCGGATTTCGTTGGCGAGCGCAGCGGCGGTAGCGCTCATTTTCGGGGCAACCTCGACGGCTTCGGCGCAGGCTGATACCACGCGCCGCACGACGACCTCGGAGACGAGAGTTCGCGTGAAGAAGGAGTCCAATGGCGAGGTTGCCATTCGCCGTGACTCGGCGTTCATCCGCGACTCGGTCGCGCGCGCCGACTCGCTCGCCCGCCTCGAGCGCATGCGGCAGGATTCGATCACTCGGGCCGACTCGCTTGCCCGAATGGAGCAGACGCGTCGTGACTCGATCATGCGCGATTCGACTGCTCGCGCCGACTCGATGAGGCGCCCGCCTGACACGACCACCAAGACGACGACGACCGCCGACACGATCCGCACACCCGTCACGCCGACGACGATGAGCAGTGAGTCGTACGGCATGCGACGGAGCGGATGGTACGTCGGTCTCGGCGCCGGCCCGAACGTTCCGACCGGTACGGTCAATGACTTTTACAAGACCGGCTTCAACGTGGAAGTGCCGATCGGCTATCAGCCGGTGAGCAGCGCGCTCGGGTTCCGCATCGATCTCGGCTACTCGCGCTTCAACGGCCGAGACGCAGGCACGAACGGTCTCACCGCGCAGCCTGACGACCCGAACATCTGGTCGGCGACGGCGAATCTGACGCTCGATCTCATGAAGTTCGGGCAAGATCGGCGCGGCGCGCTCTACCTGGTTGGCGGCGGTGGTGTATTCCGCTTCACGGACTTCTTCAACACCGACCGCAGCGACAACGACGTCTCGAGTGCCTTCGAGGGCAGCCCCGTCACGAAGGGTGGTCTGACGGGTGGTGCGGGTCTGGCGCTGCCGGTGGGCGGCGCGAGCCTCTTCGTCGAGTCGCGCTATACCACGGCGTACACCGAGGGTGAGCAGACCCGGTGGGTTCCCGTCGTCATCGGCCTGAAGTGGCGGTAAGGGCAGTAACGTGGACGGTGCGGGCAGTGGCAGGCGCGGCAGCGCCTGCCCTGTTCGCGCTCGTCTCCGTTGCTTCGTTAGGCAGGGCACAGGGCCGCGTCGACGCGTCGGCGATCGCTGCTGCGGTTCGGTCGTCCGCCGATTCGATCGCGCGGTCCGCTCAGCCGATTGCAACGTATCGCTCCCGTGCCGATAGCCTGGCGTCGGTGCGCACGCGGCTCGCGGCGGACCGCGACAACGACCTTCGCGTCGTCGTCTCGCTCAACGATCGGAAGCTCTGGGCCATCATCGGGCCCGACACACTGCTCCAGGCGCCGATCGCCGTATCGACCGATGAGACACTGGAGTATGCCGGCAAGTCGTGGCGATTCGAGACGCCGCGGGGCGTCCGCATGGTGATCGCGAAGAAGGAGAACCCGGTGTGGATCCCACCCGAGTGGCACTACGCCGAGGTCGCGCGCGAGAACGGGCTCAAGCTCGCGACGATGACCCCCGGCAAGACGGTGCTGAACGACGGGCGTGTCCTCGATGTCCGGGAAGATCAGGTCGGCGTGGTCGACCCGACATCCAGGGAGTTTGCCTACCTGCCGACCGATGAGGAGGTCATCTTCGACAGCACGCTGTTCATTCCGCCAGTCGGCACGCTCAACCGGCGGATCGAGGGTGAGCTCGGCCGTCACATGCTCGACACGGGGAACGGTTTTCTGCTGCACGGCACGCCGAACAAGTCCTCCATCGGCACCGCGGCGACGCACGGGTGCATTCGTCTACGCGATGACGATATCGCGTGGCTCTACGACATGATCCCCGTCGGGACGCGCGTCTACATTTACTGACGCCTAACGCCGTCCGAACTGCGCGATCGCCTCCGAAGCGGCCTCCTGCAGGACGGCTGCGTCGCCTGGCGGGATGGAGACGGTCGTGCCCCCGCGCAGGGTAATGCGCGCCGGCATGCCGATGGGCGACCGATCGAGGAGCATCGACGTGATTACGAGGGCGCCGATGTACGAGCCGCGGATACTCGGATGCAGGCCGTCGGGCGCGTAGAGCTCGAGGTTTGGGTCGCGCCGCCAGGCGGCCCGCCACGCCTCGCCAACCGGAAACAACATCCCGCTCACGTCGGTGGCGGCGAGCGTGTACGACTCGTTGACGCGGTCGAAGTCGAACTGTCGGCTCGCGATCGGCCACACCGCGTACATCGCGGTTTGCGCTCCCGCGGCGCGTATCCGTTCGTCGAACTTCCTGGTCCACTCACGGAGGTTCACGCGACTCTCTTCGAGCGCCGAGGAGCCCTGCTGGAGGATGACGACGCTCCATTTGCCCTCGTCGATGGCGCGCACGGCGGTCCCGTTGGCCCAGTGGTCCTCGAGCGCGTAGTCGGGGAAGGCCGCCATGGTAGGGGCCAATCGCTGGGCAGGCGTTAGGCCGGGGACCGAGTCGGCGAGCGCTTCGACAATGAGCGGGAGATCGTTGACGTAGGTGAGGCTGTTGCCGATGAACAGGATCGGCTGCCCGTCACGCGTCGACGGTTCGGGCCCGGCCCCCGCATCAGCGCCGAGGCAGCCGAGGCCGACGAGAGCGAGCAGGCGAATCGCACGCACGAGCATGCGGCGAATGTCTTTTGCAACTCGGGCGCGAAACAGCCGAGCGTGATCAGACGAGGCTCCGCGTGACGAGCCGAGGCTCGCGCCCGCTCCCGGCCTTTGTTGAACCGCGGAGGTCGCAGAGGTCGCGGAGATCCGAAAGTGTTCTCGGCGGTGCGGATTGAAGGAGGGACCTCGGATCGGGGCGCATTGGCTTCCCGAACCGAGGCGGTTCACCAAAATATCCTGCCCATGTGCGCGATGATCCTAACGATACGTGAGTCTCTGCGGCCTCTGCGACCTCCGCGGTTCAATCGAGCATTCTTCGTGTCACCTGCGGCCACTAGGCACGCAGCTGAAGCTCGGCAGCGGGAGACGGGCCACCGCGGAGGTGCAGGCCTAACAAGTCCAGCAGGCGTTGCTGGTACGCCGGCGTCGCTTCGTGTGGGCGCGTGACCGCCCACCATCGACGATGGAACCCGCGCGCGGTGAGTGGCACGCCCACGAGCGACCCATCGCGCAGCTGTGGGGCGATCGCCCATCGCGCGAGCACACTGATGCCGAGCCCCGCCTTCACGAGCTCGACGATCGCCTCGGTCAGCTGTACGCGCGTGAGCTGGCGCGGCTCGACGCCCGCGGGCCTCAATACCTCGCGCAGCACCGAGCTCTCCGTGCTGTGGATCGTGTACAGGATGAGGTGCTCGTTGCGCAGGTCTTCCGGCGCCACGAACTCGCGACTCGCGAGCGGGTGACTCGGCGCGACGACGACCACCTGCTCGTCCTCGAACAGCTCTCTGCACCCGAGACGGCGTTCATCGACCTCGCCCGCGACGATGGCGAGGTCGAGCGCCCCGTCGAGCAGCGCGCGCACCGGATCCGCCGTTGCCTCGGCGACGATGCGGACGTCCACGCGCGGCCATTCCTGACGGAACGCGGTGACGACGCCCGGCAGCCAGTGGTAGCAGGTGTAGCACTCGGTCGCGAGTCGGACGACCCCCGCGCCGCCGCTGGCCGATTCCGCGGCCAGGTCGCGCTCGAGCGTCTCCACTTCGTGGAGCACCCGGCGCGCAGTTCCGAGGATGCGCTCGCCCACAGCCGTGAGCACCATGTGTCGGCTCGCGCGGATGAACAGTGGCGAGCCAATTCGGCCCTCCAGCTCGCGGAGCTGGTGACTGAGCGCGGACTGCGTGAGGTTGAGTCGCCGGGCCGCGCGCGTCTGTCCCCCCGATTCCGCGACGGCGGCGACGAGTCGGAGGTGGCGCAGATCAAGGTGGAGGGGCCGGGCGTCGCGGTCGCTTTCAGAACGCATGAGCGGCATTCATGATATGGATGATTTGAATGTGGTGGATTGCTCGCCGCCGGGCAATGAGCGTAATTCAGGGCCGTGACTACCCTGACCATGGACAGCGTCGCCGCGTGGCGTGCCGACACGCCCGGCTGCGCGCACCGCAATCATCTCAACAACGCCGGCGCGGCGCTCATGCCGCGGTCCGTCATCGACGCGATCACGGGTCACGTTAGGCTCGAGGCCGAGATCGGCGGCTATGAGGCGGCTGATCTCCGCGCCGAGGAGATCGGGCGCGGTTACGAGCACCTCGCGGAGCTGGTCGGTGCACAGGCCAAGAACATTGCCGTCGTGGCGAACGCGACCGCCGGCTTCGTCCAGGCGCTGAGCTCATTCGACTTCAGCCCAGGCGACGTGATCGTCACGACACGGTGCGACTACACGTCGAACCAGATCCAGTATCTCGCACTATCGGCGCGGCTCGGTGTGGAGATCGCCCATGCGGATGACCTGCCCGAGGGCGGCGTCGATCCCGATTCGGTGCGCGCCATCGTGCGGGAGCGGCATCCGCGTCTCGTGGCCGTGTCGTGGATCCCGACGAACTCCGGGCTCGTGCAGGACGTCGAGTCGGTGGGGCTCGTGTGCGAGGAGGCGGGCGTCCCGTACGTCGTCGACGCGTGTCAGGCCGTCGGCCAGATCCCCATCGACGTCGCGCGGCTGCGATGCGACTACCTGTCGGCCACCGCGCGGAAGTTCATGCGCGGGCCGCGCGGGATCGGGTTCATGTTTGCGTCGGACCACGCGCTCGAGCGCGGGGATCACCCGCTGTTCGTCGACATGCGCGGTGCGCAATGGGTGATCGCCCGAGCGTACGAAGTGGCTCCCACGGCGAGGCGATACGAGGACTGGGAGTTCCCATACGCCCTCGTGCTCGGCCAGGCCGCGGCGGCGCGGTACACGCTCGACGTGGGCGTCGAGACCGCGCGGTCGCGCGCCTGGGGGCTCGCGGCCCGGCTCCGCACCGCGTTAGGCGACATTCCCGGCGTCCGCGTGCTCGACCGCGGCGTGACGCGGTGTGCCATCGTGACGATGACCGTTCACGGGCGGCACGCCGACTCGATCGTGCGGGCGCTGAAGGAGCGCCGGATCAACACCGTATCGTCGCTCAGGGAGTTCGGGATCTACGATTTCGACGCGAAGGGCATCGAGACGGCCGTCAGGCTGTCGCCGCACTACTACAACACCGATGCCGAGGTCGACGAGGCGGTCGAGGCGGTGCGGAGCATCGTAGCCAACTGATTGACTGCGGGGATGGGGGATGGGGGATGGGGGATGGGGAGAAAGGCGAGAACCCTCGGGAAGCCATTCACGGAAGACTGAGGCATCCCGACGGTTTCCGCCTGTAGCCTCATCCCCCATCCCTCATCCCTCTTTTGCGTCCCTTTCTG
>Ga0307408_100003253_pt1 | contig 11168 bp, 9 predicted proteins | sample 322Cmetagenome_FD_202116 | JGI IMG/M metagenome (GOLD analysis project Ga0307408, IMG submission 202116) | Maize rhizosphere microbial communities from greenhouse at UC Davis, California, United States - 322HYB-C-3 | ecosystem: Host-associated > Plants > Roots > Rhizosphere > Soil | place: USA... | reverse complement strand
TGTCTGGCAATGATTGGATGCGACGAGAGTGATTGGCAAAGGCGAAAAAATCCCCGGGATGACCAGGGCGGCGCTGTTCGCGGCGGGCGCGCTGCTCGCGGTGGCGGCGACCGCGCAGACCGTGGCAGACGGCATGGAGCCTCCCTCGGCGGGGCTCAATCTTCCCAACGAGCTGACCGTGTTCGGCAAGGCCGATCCCGCCGTGCGCAAGGCGACGGCGATCGTCAACGGCACGATCATCACCGAAACCGACGTCGATCAGCGCCTCGCGCTCGTCCTCGCCGCCAATGGCGGCCAGATCGCGGACGAGGAGCGCGAGCGGCTGCGGCTGCAAGTGTTGCGCAACCTGATCGACGAGACGCTGCAGATCCAGGAGGCCAAGGCCAACGAGATCACCATCCAGCCGGCCGAGATCGATCAGACCTTCGCCCGCGTCGCCGGCAATTTCCGCCGCACGCCCAAGGATTTCGCAGCCTATCTGCGCCAGCAGGGCTCTTCCGAAGCTTCGATGAAGCGCCAGATCGAGGGCGAGCTTGCCTGGCGGCGGCTGCTCGGCCGCAAGGTCGAGCCGTTCGTCAATGTCGGCGAGGAAGAGGTCCAGGCGGTGATGAGCCGCCTGAATGCCGCCAAGGGCGCCAATGAATACCGCATCGGCGAGATCTTCCTCTCGTCCACTCCGGCCACCGCCGGAGAGACACAGGCCAACGCCAACCGCATCGTCCAGCAGATCCGCGGCGGCGCCTCGTTCGTCGCCTATGCGCGGCAATTCTCGGAAGCATCGACGGCGGCGGTCGGCGGCGATCTCGGCTGGGTTCGCGCCGAGCAGCTTCCCGAGGCGCTCGCCAAGTCGGCGCAGGAAATGCAGCCCGGCCAGATCAGCGCCCCGATCCCCGTTCCGGGTGGCTTTTCGGTCATCGCGCTGCTCGACAAGCGCCAGGTGCTGACCGCCGATCCGCGCGATGCGCTGCTCAGCCTGAAGCAGCTTTCGATCAAATTCCCGAAGGGATCGACCCAGGCTTCAGCTTCGCCGATGGTGGAGAAGTTCGCCCTGGCGATGCGGTCGATCGAGGGCTGCGGCAAGGCCAATGACGTCGCCGCTTCGGTGGGCGCCGAGGTGGTCGACAATGATCAAATCCGCGTCCGCGATCTTCCCGCGCCGCTGCAGGAAATGCTGCTGAACCTCCAGATCGGGCAGGCGACGCAGCCGTTCGGCTCGCTCGAGGATGGCGTGCGATCGCTGGTGCTGTGCGGCCGCGACGATCCCAAGAGCGCCCAAGGGCCATCGTTCGACCAGATCTATGCACAGATGGAGGAGGAACGCGTCAACCGTCGCGCCCGGCGCTATCTGCGCGATCTCCGCCGCGACGCGGTGGTCGATTATCGATGAACGGGTGGCCGGCGTGAACCCGCTCGCGGTGGCGCTGGGCGACCCCGCAGGGATCGGCCCCGAAATCGTCGCCAAGGCGTGGGCGCGTCGCGAAACGCTCGCCCTTCCTCCCTTCTTCGCCGTCGGCGATGTCAGGTCGATCAAGGCGGTATGGGAGGGGCCGATCGTCCGCATTTCAGAGCCTGCCGAGGCCTGCCGGATATTCCAGGAGGCGCTGCCGCTGATCCAGGTCGAGGATGCCGGAGAGATCGTGCCCGGCGCGCCCAACATGCCGGGCGCGCGCTGCTCGTTCGACTCGCTTGAACTGGCGGCGGGTCTGGCGCGTTCGGGCGCCGCGTCCGCTCTCGTGACGGCGCCAGTCTGCAAGGCACAGCTTTATGGCGCCGGCTTCACCCATCCCGGCCAGACCGAGTTCGTCGCCGAGCGTTGCGGCATTTCCGTCGAGAATGTGGTGATGATGCTCGCCGGACCAACGCTGCGCACCGTGCCGGTGACAACGCATCTTCCGCTGCGCGATGTTGCCGGCAAGCTTTCGATCGACGTGATCGTGGCCAAGGCGCGCGTCACGGAGCGCGGGCTGATCCGCAATTTCGGTATTCCCGCCCCGCGCCTCGCCATCGCCGGCTTCAATCCCCATGCCGGCGAAGGCGGCGCGATCGGCCGCGAGGAGATCGACTTCATTATTCCCGCGATCGAAATCCTGCGCGCGGAAGGCATAAACGTGATCGGGCCGCTGGCCGCGGACACGATGTTCCATGCCCGCGCGCGGGAGAACTATGACGCGGCGATCTGCCTCTATCATGATCAGGCGTTGATCCCGATCAAGATGCTGCACTTCGACGAAGGCGTGAACATCACCCTCGGCCTGCCGATCGTGCGCACCGCGCCCGACCACGGCACCGCGTTCGACATCGCCGGTCAGAACCGCGCCGAACCGGGCGCGATGATCGCCGCGATCAAGCTGGCGGCAAGCTGCGCGCAAAATCGCTGCCGTCAGGGGTGATCGGCGCGCTTCCACCGCTTCGCGAGGTCATCAAGCGCCACGGCCTCAGCGCCAACAAGGCGCTCGGCCAGAACTTCCTGCTCGACGGCCAGCTGCTCGATCGCATCGCCCGCGTGCCCGGCCCGCTTGCCGGCGAGACCGTCTATGAAGTCGGCCCCGGCCCCGGCGGGCTGACCCGGGCGCTGATCGGGGCCGGGGCAAGGGTGGTCGCGGTCGAGCGCGATCCGCGCTGCATCGCGCCGCTCCAGGAACTCGGCGAAGCATCGGGCGGGCGGCTCGAGATCATATCCGCGGACGCCATGACCATCGACGAGCGCGCCGCGGCCGGGGAAGGCGCGCATGTGGCGGCCAACCTGCCCTATAATGTCGGCACGGCGCTGCTCGTGCGCTGGCTGACGACGCCGGATTGGCCGCCCTGGTGGCGATCGCTGACGCTGATGTTCCAAAAGGAGGTCGCCGAGCGGATCGTCGCCAGGCCAGGCACCTCGGCCTTCGGCAGGCTGGCTGTGCTCGCCCAGTGGCGCGCGCGTCCCTCGATCGCGTTCACCGTCCACCGGTCGGCCTTCGTTCCCCCGCCCAAGGTGATGTCGGCGGTCGTCCACATCATTCCCGCCGAACAGCCGCCCGGCGTCTCGATCTCGACGATCGAGGCGCTCACCGCCGCCGCCTTCGGCCAGCGCCGCAAGATGCTGCGCCAGAGCCTGAAGGGCCTACCCGGCGCTGTCGACGCGCTGGCGCGGATCGGCATCGATGCGGAGCGGCGGGCGGAAACCTTGTCGGTGGATGAGTTCGTCGCGTTGGGGCGGGCGCTTGAGGGGCAGGCAGGCCAGGGCGTTTCCCGTGCCGATGGAGCTGGTGCGCCGAAATAAGAGTGTACCGCCAGTTTCGACCCAACCCACCCCTAACCCCTCCCTTCCAGGGAGGGGGAAATGCCCCCTGCCCATGCGGCGCATGGGGAGGACTTCAATCAAGCATCGCCCTCACCCGCGGCAAGATCCCCCGCACGATCACGGCGACGCCTTTGGCATTGGGATGCATGCCGTCCGGCAGCAGCAGCGGCCGCCGCGTCGCGACGCCCCGCATGAAGAAGGGGTAGAGCGGCACATCATGCTTGCGCGCGAGCCGGGGGTAGATCGCGTCGAAGCGGCGGCGGTAATCCTGCCCCAGATTGGGCGACGCGACCATCCCCGCGAGCAGCACCGGGATGCGCCGGCGCTTGAGCTCGGCCAGCATCGCATCGAGATTGGCCTGCGTCTGGACGGGATCGATCCCGCGCAGCATGTCGTTCGCGCCGAGTTCGAGGATCACGAGGTCCGGCTTCACCTTGAGCCCCTTGAGTCCCCAGGCAAGGCGCGCTCGACCCGCGGCGGCGGTGTCGCCCGAAACCCCGCCATTATGGACCCGCGCCGCCACGCCGGATCGGCGCAGCGCGGCCTGCAACTGGGCCGGGAAGGATTCGGCGGGCCTGAGCCCGTAGCCCGCCGTCAGGCTGTCACCAAAGGCCAGGACGAGCTTCTCAGCCGCGAGCGCCGGGCCGGCAAGAACCAGTCCCAACAGGGCGACGCATTGGACAAGCCGGCGTGTCCACCCATATGACCATCGCCGATATGAACCATCTACCCGCACCGATCGCCTCCAGACTTCTGGAAAACCGCCATATCGCGATCGATGCCCGCAATGTCACCCTCGCGCTCGGGAATGGCGCGGCGCGCGTCGAGATATTGCGCGGCGTCGATCTCGCGATCGGCGCGAGCGAAATCGTGGCGCTGCTCGGGCCTTCGGGATCGGGCAAATCCTCGCTGATGGCCGTGCTCTCCGGGCTTGAACGCGCGAGCGGCGGATCGATCATGGTCGCCGGCGCGGATTTCGGCGCGCTTGACGAGGATGGGCTGGCGCTCGCCCGGCGCGGGCGGATCGGGATCGTGCTGCAGGCCTTTCACCTGCTGCCGACGATGACGGCGCTGGAAAATGTGGCCGTGCCCTTGGAGTTGGCGGGCGTGGACGACGCCTTCGATCGCGCGGCCGCGGAGCTCGCCGCCGTCGGCCTTGCCCACCGCACCGGCCATTATCCCGCCCAGCTTTCGGGTGGCGAACAGCAGCGCGTCGCGATCGCCCGGGCCACCGCGCCGTGCCCGGCGATCCTCTTCGCCGATGAACCCACCGGCAATCTCGACGCCGCGACGGGCGAGACGATCATGGACTTGCTGTTCGAGCGCCAGCGGGACAGTGGCGCGACCCTCTTGATGATCACCCACGATCAGGCGCTGGCCGCGCGCTGCGACCGCGTGGTCGAGATGCGGGATGGGCTGATCCTGAGCGATACGGCCTCATAATGCCCCTCCCCCTCCGCTTCGCACTGCGCGACCTGCGCGGCGGGCTTAGCGGGCTGCGCCTGCTCGCCATCTGCCTGTTCCTTGGAGTGGCGGCGCTGGCGGGCGTCGGCAGTCTTTCCTCCGCGATCGTCGCGGCCCTTTCGGAACAGGGCCAGACGCTGCTCGGCGGCGATATCCGCCTCGAGCTTGCCCAGCGCCCCGCCTCGCCCGAGGAGCGCGCGGCGATGGACGCGGAGGGAACGGTCTCCGAAACCATCCGGATGCGCGCCATGGCATCCCGCCTCGACGGCGCGGAAGCGGTGCTTGCCGAGCTGAAGGGCGTCGACGATCGCTATCCGCTCTACGGCGGCCTGACGCTGGCGCCCGGTGCGAGGGCCGCGCGCCCGGCGGGCGATCAGGTCGCGATCGCCGCCGCGCTCGCCGATCGGCTGGACGTGAAGGTTGGTGATCGCATCCGTATCGGCGAGGCGCGGCTTGAGGTGATCGGCGTCATCGATGCCGAACCGGACAAGGCAGGCGGCGGCTTCACCCTCGGGCCAACCGCGCTCGTCGACCGGGTCGGCCTCACCACCACTGGGCTGGTTCAGCCGGGCAGCATTTATCACAGCCAATATCGGCTTCGCCTGCCCTCCGGCGTCGAGCCCGCCGCCGTCATCAGGCGGCTCAACGCCCGCTTCCCGGACGCCGGTTGGCAGGTGCAGGATCGCGCGAACGGCGCGCCCGGCACCCGGCGCTTCATCGAGCGGCTCGGACAATTTCTGTCGCTGGTCGGCCTTACCGCCCTGGTGGTGGCGGGCATCGGCGTCGGCAATGGCGTCAGCTCCTATCTGGACGGCAAACGCGGCGGCATCGCGACGATGAAGGCGCTCGGCGCATCATCGCGCACCATCTTCCTGTCCTACCTGCTCCAGATCATGCTGGTCGCCGCAGGCGGCATCGCGGCGGGGCTGATCGTCGGAGCGCTGCTGCCCTGGGTGGCGGCGGCGGTGGCGGGCGATGCCCTGCCAGTCGCGCCCCGCCTGGCTCTCTATCCCGGGCCGCTTCTGCTCAGCGCGGCATATGGACTGTTGACGGCGATGCTGTTTGCCCTGGCTCCGCTCACGCGGGCGCGGCGCGTGCCGGCCGCTTCCTTGTTCCGGGGCGGCATTTCCGGACCCGAGCGGCCGCCATGGCCGATGCTGCTGGCGATGGCCGCCATCGCCGGGCTGATCGCCGCGCTTGCCATCGCCACTGCGCGGGAGCCCCGTTTCGCGGCGATGTTCGTCGGCGCGGCGCTGCTCCTGCTCGCCCTGCTTTACGGCATCAGCGCGGCGATCGTGGCGATCGCCGCCCGCGCGCCGCGCCCGCGCCGTCCGCTGCTGCGCCTCGCGCTTGCCAATCTCCACCGGCCAGGTGCGCAGACGGGGCGGCTGGTGGTCGCGCTCGGCCTCGGGCTCACCCTGTTCGCGGCGCTCGCCGTGATCCAGACCAATCTCGCCGGCCAGATCGCGAGCACCGTGCCCGAACGCGCGCCAAGCTTCTTCATCCTCGACATCCCCTCGGGCGAACTCGACCGCTTCGAGGCGCTCGTCCGCCGCCAATCGCCCAAAGCGGACATCGTCACGGTTCCATCGCTGCGTGGGCCAATCGTGGCGGTTGGGAATCGTCGCGTGTCGGAGATGAAGGAGATCCCCGAGAACGCCTGGTTCCTGCGCGGCGACCGCGGCCTCACCTATGCCACGGCGCTGCCCGAAGGCAGCCGGATCGTCGCCGGAAAATGGTGGCCCCGCGACTATGCCGGCCCGCCGCTGGTTTCGATGGATGTCGAAGCAGCGCGGATATTGGGCCTGAAGATCGGCGACCGGCTCACCGTCTCGGTCCTGGGCGTCGAGATTCCCGCGACCATCGCCAGCCTTCGCGAGATCAACTGGGACACGCTGGGCTTCAACTTCGTGCTGATCTTCTCCCCCAACGCCCTGGAAGGCGCGCCGCACAGCTTCATGGCCACGGTGGAGCTGCCGGAATCCCGGGAATCCGCGCTCAACCGCGCCGTCACCCGCGCCTTTCCATCGGCATCGCTGATCCGGATCAAGGAGGTGATCGCCACCGTCTCCGATCTGCTCGCCCAGCTGGCCACGGCCGTGCGCGCCGCCGCGTCGGTCGCCGTCGCTGCCGGCATCGCCGTGCTGATCGGCGCGATCGCCGCCGCGCGCCGCGCCCGGATCTACGATTCCGTCCTCCTCAAGCTCCTTGGGGCGACCCGCGCCCAGGTTCTCGGCGCGCAGGCGGTGGAATATGCCCTGCTCGCGGCGTTGATCTCACTGGTGGCGCTGACCTTCGGCAGCGCGGCCGGCTGGTATGTCGTCACCCATGTGCTGGAGCTGGAATGGGCGCCGGACTGGCCGATCGTGCTGGCGACGCTGGCGGGTGGCGCGCTGCTGACACTGGGGCTGGGGCTGGCCGGCTCGCTTCCCGCGCTCACCGCGCGGCCGGCGCGGGCGCTGAGGGAGCTATGACGCGCTTGACGGCCTGAATTTCGTAACTACATAATCGAACGGAGGAAATCAGCTTCGATCCAGCCAAACGGGAAAAGACGCTGCATGAGCGTGGGCTCGACTTTGCTGATGCGGCGCGGCTGTTCGATGGACGCACGATAACCGTTCTGGATGACCGTTTCGATTATGGCGAGGATCGGTTCATTTCATACGGGCGGATCGATGGCGTGGGTATCGCGCTGGTCTGGACGGAACGCGATCGCATGCGCCGGATCATTTCGATGCGGCGCATGCATGAGTGGGAGATCATATATGTCGGACTGGATTGATCCCGACGACGCCCCCGAGTTGACGGCCGAAATAGCTGCTCGCGCCGAGATCCGGGTCGGCGGCAAGCTCATCCGCCCTGCCACGGGAACATTGACCAAGGCTGGTCGTCCGCCATTGCGCGGCAAGCCCAAGCGTCAAGTGACGCTGCGCCTCGACCCCGATGTCGTCGAGCGCTTCCGCGCCGGTGGTCCCGGCTGGCAATCGCGAATCAACGACGCACTCCGAAAGGCGGTTGGATTATAGCCCCTACCGCCGATCCTTCGTCGCGGTGAACCGGATCGACGGGTTGCGTCCGGCGACATAGTTCAGCTCCCAGGCGTCCTTCGCCATGAACACGGGGGCTTCGTCCCGATCCGCCGCCATGGCGCTGCGGTGGTTGGCGATGAAGTCCTTGAGCGCGGCATCGTCATCCGACGCGATCCAGCGCGCGGTATCCCAGGGGGAAGGCTCGAAGCCCGCATCGACCTTATATTCGGCCTGCAGCCGCGAGATCAGCACGTCGAGCTGGAGCTGGCCGACCACGCCGACGATCCATTGCGATCCGATCGAGGGGTGAAAGACCTGCATGATCCCCTCCTCGGCCATGTCATTGAGCGCGTTGCGCAATTGCTTCGTCTTGGTCGGGTCGGCGAGCTTCACGCGGCGCAATATCTCCGGCGCGAAATTGGGTAGGCCGGTGAAGCGGATCGCCTCGCCTTCGGTGAGCGTGTCGCCCACCCGGAGCGTGCCGTGATTGGGAATGCCGATGATGTCGCCGGGAAAGGCCTCGTCGGCAAGCTCCCGTTCGCGGGCGAAGAACAGGATGGGGCTGTGGACCGCGATCGCCTTGCCGGTGCCCACCTGGGTGAGCTTCATCCCGCGTTTGAACCTGCCCGAGCACATCCGCATGAAGGCGATGCGATCACGATGCTGCGGGTTCATGTTCGCCTGGACCTTGAAGATGAAGCCGGCGACGGCATCCTCGTCGGGATCGATGGCGCGCGGCTCGGCCGGTTGCGGGCGGGGGCTCGGCGCGAAATCGGCGAGCGCGTCAATCAGTTGCTCGACGCCGAAATCCTTGAGCGCGGAACCGAAATAAACGGGCGTCAGATCGCCGTGGCGATAAGCGGTGGCGTCGAACGGCGCATAGCCCGCCATCGCCAGTTCCGCCTCCTCGCGCAGCAGCGCGACGCCATCGGCCGAAAGCAGCCGATCGAGATCGGGATCGTCGAGGCCGGAAACGGGCACGCTATCGCCCTCGAACGCGCCGGTGGCGTCGGCCGCCGGACGGTGAAGCTGGTTCTTCGCCAGATCGTAGATGCCCTCGAAGGTGCCGCCCATGCCGACCGGCCAGCTCATCGGCGCGACATCGAGCGCGAGCGCATCGGCGATCTCGTCGAGCAGCGCGAAGGGGGCGCGTCCCTCCCGATCGACCTTGTTGACGAAGGTGATGATCGGAACCGAGCGCAGCCGGCACACCTCGAACAATTTGCGGGTCTGCGCCTCGATGCCGCGCGCGGCATCGATCACCATCACCGCCGAATCGACGGCGGTGAGCGTCCGGTAGGTATCTTCCGAAAAATCCTCGTGCCCGGGCGTGTCGAGCAGGTTGAAGGTCACGCCACCGCGCTCGAACGTCATCACCGACGAGGTGACGGAGATGCCGCGCTGCTGTTCGATCTTCATCCAGTCCGACCGCGCGCGCCGGTTTGCCCCGCGCGCCTTGACCTCGCCCGCAAGGTGGATCGCGCCGCCGAACAGCAGCAGCTTTTCGGTCAGCGTGGTCTTGCCGGCGTCAGGGTGCGAGATGATCGCGAAGGTGCGGCGGTCGGGGCGGTCGGCTTTGCTCATCGTGGCGGCGGGCAGTAGCAGCCACGAGAGCGAACAGGAACCCCATTGCCCGCCTATCCGATCGGTTCGACCTCGATGACGGTAAGTTCGTCGCCGCCCATTTCGACCGTATCGCCCGGCTCCGCGCCCATCATGGCGTGAGCGAGCGGCGCGACATAGGCGATGCGCCCAGTCGTGGGATCGGATTCGTCCTCGCCGACGATCTCGATGGTGCGGTCAGGCCCCCGTCCGCGGCGGAAGCGGACGCGGGTGCCGAAGCCGACCACGTCGCCGAGCGATTCGGTGACCTGGGCGGTCGCGCGCCGGCCATGCCAATAGCGCAGGTCGCGCCGAATCCGCGCCAGTTCGACCTCGTCGGTCGCGGCCTGAACAACGGCCTCCAACTCGGCCACCCTGGCCTCGATCGCGGCCAGTCCGCGCGGCGTCACGAGGTTCGGCGCACCGCTGACCTGGCGTTCGGGCAGACGCTCCGGAACGGAGCCGTCATCTTCTTTGAGAAAGGCGCTACTCATGCGGCATCAACGCACGAGCGCCGCGAAAGTCACGCGGCGCGCGTTTCTTCCAGTGCCTCGCTGGCCTCCATCCATCGCGCCTCGGCGGCCTCGATCTCGCGCTCGACATCGGCGCGCAGCTTCATGAGATCGGTCATCGTCCGCTTGCTGTCCGCGGGCTCGGCGCTGGCCGGATCGAAGAGCGCGCGATCGATCTGCGAACGCCGGGCTGTGAGCTTCGCGATCGCTTCCTCGGCGGTCTTCACCGCCTTGCGCAGCCCCTGGCTGCGCTCGCGCGCCTCGGCGGCGGCGCGCCGCTCGTCCTTGCGATTGGAGCGTCCGGCGTCGCTGGCGGTTTTGCCCTCCTGCCCCTTGCCGAGGACAAAATCGGTATAGTCGTCGAGCGTGCCCGAAAACTCCTTTGCGGTTCCGCCATCGACCAGCACCAGCCGATCGGCGGTCAGCTCGAGCATGTGCCGATCGTGGCTGACCACCACCACCGCGCCGCCATAATCGTTGAGCGCCTGGACCAGCGCTTCGCGGGCGTCGACGTCGAGGTGGTTGGTCGGCTCGTCGAGGATCAGCATGTGCGGCGCTTCCCGCGTGATCAGCGCCAGAGCGAGCCGCGCCCGTTCGCCGCCCGAAAGCCGGCCGACCTCGACCGTGGCCTTGTCCCCGGAAAAGCCGAACCGCCCCAGTTGCGCGCGCACCGCCGCCGGCTTCGCATCGGGCATCAGCCGCGCCATATGCTGGAGCGGGGTATCGCCGACGTCGAGCTCCTCGACCTGATACTGGGTGAAATAGCCCACGGAGAGCTTGCCCGATCTGGTGAGCGTGCCCGCCATCGGGGCCAGTTGACCCGCGAGCAGCCGGGCGAGCGTGGTCTTGCCATTGCCGTTGCGGCCGAGCAGCGCGATCCGGTCATCGGGATCGAGGCGCAGGTTAAGGCCCTTCAGGATCAGCTTGTCGCCATAGCCGACGGAGGCATCGTCGAGCGTCAGCAGCGGCGGACGCAGCTCGGCTGGGCTGGGGAAGGCGAAGGTCAGCGTCGGATCGGCCGCCACTTCGGCGATCGGCTGCATCCGCGCCAGCGCCTTGACCCGGCTCTGCGCCTGCTTGGCCTTGCTCGCCTTGGCGCGCCAGCGGTCCACGAATGCCTGCAGGCGCTGCCGCTCGGCCGCCTGTCGCTCGCGCGCCGCCGTTTGCTGGGCGAGCCGTTCGGCGCGCTGCCGCTCGAACGCGTCATAGCCGCCGACATAGAGCGTCGTCCGGCCCTGATCGAGGTGAAGGATGTGATCGACGACATTGTTGAGCAGATCG
>Ga0307408_100003252_pt1 | contig 11169 bp, 8 predicted proteins | sample 322Cmetagenome_FD_202116 | JGI IMG/M metagenome (GOLD analysis project Ga0307408, IMG submission 202116) | Maize rhizosphere microbial communities from greenhouse at UC Davis, California, United States - 322HYB-C-3 | ecosystem: Host-associated > Plants > Roots > Rhizosphere > Soil | place: USA... | reverse complement strand
TGATGATCACTGGATCGTCGTTGTTGTGGACTTGCAGCACCAGGTTGGCGGTGCTGGTGTCGCCGTCGGCGTCGGTCAGGGTGTAGGTGAAGGTTTCGGTGCCGTTGCCGCCGCCGTGCAACGCGACGAATTGCGGATCGCTGGTGTTCAGCGTGTAGGTGTAGGTGCCGTTGGGATTGAGGACCAGGGTCCCATAAGTGCCGGTGAAGGTGCCGCCAATGATCGGCCCGCTGTCGGGGCCGGTGGGAATTCGGTCAGCGCCCTGGTGGTCGTTGGGCAAGACATTGCCCGTGAGCGTGACAAGGGTTTCCGATGCGGTGCTGGCGTGGCTGTCGTCGATCGCCTGGGGCACGTCGTCGGTAATGTTGACGTCCAAGGTTCCGTTGGCGGTGTCGCCATCGGTGTCGACGGCCACCACAGGGAATTGCTCGCTGATGCTGTTGGCACCGTCACCCGCCGGATGGGTTTCGTTGTCGTTCAAGGTGTAGCTGTAGCTGACGACGCCAGTGGCCGGGTCATAGCCTGTGACGGTCAGGGTATTGCCCAAGGGCGAGGTGACGGATTGTGGGAAACCTGCGGGCACGCCGCCGGTAATCACATTGACACCACCGATGCTCAGGCTGCTCAGCCCGTCGGGCGCAGAAACCGTGAACGTACCGCTTTGCACCAGCGCGCCTGGATTGCTGGCGGTACCGTCGGCGAGGTTGGCTTCGTTGGCGGTCAGTTCGCCGCCGTCCACGGTCAGGCCATCCAGGGTGACAGGGTTGTCCGGGGTCTCGGGCGTTACGGGGGGGACGATGCCGTCGTTATTACTATCCGGATCGGCCGCCAATTCCAGCTGGGGAAACTCCGGAATCCCATTGAACCCCGCCGTGGGAAAGCCGATCTGCGGGTCGACTTGTCCACCGACTTCCTCCAGCAACACAAAGCTGTGACCGCCACCCAAGGCTCCCGCCGCGCTTGCGTTGCCGGGCCCCGCCGCGGTGGCTTCGCCCGCCTGGGTCGGGTCGGCGCCGGCGGCGATGGCTTGCTGCAGCTTTTGCACATCGGTCAGTTGCGCGTCGCTCGGCGCTGCGGTTTCAGGCGTGTCGACATGCGGCGCCTGGTTAGCCAGCAATTGCGGGGTCAGGGTCAGGTCGCTGCCGCGCCCCAACGTCAATTCGTGGCCGTTCTGTAAATGCACGGCCACTGCGCCTTCGGCCCCGGTGACCAAGTGCTCGCCGGCATACAAACGATCACCTTCGACCAATGGGCGTCGCACCCCACCGGCGGCCTCCGCGAAAACCTGCCCTACCACCTTGCTGACGGTACCGATGAGCGCTGCCATGTGCATTCCCTCCGTTGCCAACCCGTGGTCGGCATCTGTCTGGGTGAAGAAGTCACGCTCAAGTCGACCGTCAGAATCTGGAAAATCTGCCAGCTTTCACGGGGCCTGGCGACGCTAGCGCTTCGCCATAACGACAAAAAACCGTCACCCTGAACCGCCCCGTTTTTCAACTTTTTTGCTGTTCTTCACGTCGTTTCAAAATTTGAATGGAACTTTTTATTGACGTCTTAAAACCGTCAGAACCCTTAAATACACAGGCTCCTGCTCTGAACAATGTGCCGGTTTTTTTTAACGACATAAGTTTTTTTCGAAATAAGCGTTATGAGAAATTCTTCTTAGGTTTTCCACAGGATGTTCTTAGCTGTGTTGTTACAAGGTTGAAACGGTTTTGATCTTTTAAACGTCAATTTTCTGGCGACAACGAAGCACAACAGACCTCAGGAGATACACCCCATGCGCGTTCTTACACCCCTCTGCAGCGCGGTTTTGCTGGCCATGGCCTGTTCTTCTCAGGCGCAGGCGATGTCGTTGACCGAAGCCATCCAGAGCACCATCGCGACGCACCCCGAATTGGCGCAACGGGTGGACAGCCGCCTGTCGGCCAATGAAGACGTCAAAGTGGCAAGAGGGGGCTTTTATCCGTCAGTGGATCTGAACGCCGGATATGGTCGCGGCTACAGCGACAACACCAATACCCGGGCGCTGGGCAACCATCACACGAACATCCTGACCTACACCCAGTCGGAGCTGCGCCTGCGGCAGATGATCTTCGACGGATTCAACACCGCCAATGAAGTCGAACGCACCCAGGGCGTGGTCAATTCCCGGGCCTATTACGCCCAGGGCACCGCGCAAGACCTGGCCCTGCGCACCATCGAGGTCTACCTGGAAGTCCTCAAGCGCCGCGAGCTGCTGACCCTGGCCAAGAACAACTTGCAGGCGCACCTGCGGGTCAACGACCAGATCGGCCTGCGCACCGAGCGCGGGGTGGGTAGCACCGCCGACTCCGATCAGTCCAATGCCCGTCGGGCCCTGGCGGAAAACAACTACGACACCGCCCAGGTCGACCTGGCCGACGCCGAGGCGAACTTCTATAGCGTGGTCGGGCGCATGCCCGATGAGTTGGAGACCCCGCCGTCCACCAAAGGCGAGATCCCTGCCGAACTGCGCGAAGCCCAGCAAAGCATGGTGGATAACAACCCTTACCTGAAATCGGCCCAGGCCGACATCCAGTCCGCCGAAAGCCAATATGAAGTGGCGAAATCGCCGTTCTACCCGCGCTTCGACGCCGAGGCGGCAGTGGGCGCCAACAACAACATCGGCGGTGAAGAAGGTCACGACAACAATTGGCGGCTGGGCGTAGTAATGAACTACAACCTGTTCCGCGGCGGCAGCGACAAGGCGCGGCTGGCGTCCAACGCGCACCAGATCAACCAGGCCATGGACATCCGCAACAACGCCCTGCGCCAGCTCAACGAAGACACGCGCCTGGCCTGGAACGCCATGCTCAATGCGCGCAAACAGACCCCGACGGCCCGTGAATACGCCGACACCACCGCCCGCGTGCGCTCCGCCTACCAGGATCAATTCGGCCTCGGCCAACGGACCCTGCTCGACCTGCTCGACAGCGAAAACGAGCTGTACAACGCCAACCGTCGCTACACCGAGGTGCGCTACACCGAGGAGTTTTCGATGTACCGGGTGCTGGCGAACATGGGCCTGCTGCTGCACAAGCAACGGATCGTGCTGCCGGCCGATGCGGTCGCGCAGACCGAAGTCAAGAACCAGGCACGGCTGCCGGAACTGAAGTAATCCCGTGGGAGCGACCGACTTGACCAGCATGGAACCCACCACCCCGAGCGCCGACCCGCGCTCGAACTTCGATGATCCCTTGCTGGACGGCTTGTTGATCCTCTGCAAACTCCATGGCGCGACCGTCAGTCGCGCCAGCCTCAGCGCCGGGCTTCCTATGGCGCACCAACGCTTGAGCCTGGAACTGCTGCCGCGTGCAGCGGCCCGGGCCAGTTTGCAGGCGCGGCTGTTGCGTCGCGACCTGGCGGACATCTCGGCGCTGAATCTGCCGGTGATGCTGATCCTCGCCGGGGGCCGCTGCGCAATATTGCGGCGCTGGGGCGAGGACGGTCGCGCGCTGATCCTGCCCAGCGAGGCCGATGGCGGCGAACAATGGGTCAGCCGTGAAGAGCTGACCATCGACTACAGCGGCCAGGCCTTGTTCGCCCGGCCGCGTCACGAACTCGAAGACCTGCGCGCGCCCTTGGTGCCGCGGGTCGAAGCGTGGTTTCGCGACACCTTGAAATTGTCGCGCTGGTTGTACAGCGACGCGATCCTGGCGAGTTTCCTGATCAACCTGCTGGGCTTGATGGTGCCGCTGTTCGTCATGCAGACCTACGACCGCGTTGTGCCAAACCAGGCCACATCAACGCTGTGGGTGCTGGCCGTGGGGCTGCTGATCGGCACCGGTTTCGAACTGGTGCTACGAGTGGTGCGGGCCCATCTGCTGGACACCGCCGGCAAGAAGACCGACGTGATTCTCTCGGCGACCCTGTTCGAACGCATCACCGGCATGGCGATGAAAGCCAAGCCCGTGACCATCGGCGGCTTTGCCCAGAGCATCCATGACTTCCAGGGTCTGCGAGAATTTCTCACGGCGGTGACACTCACCAGTCTGATCGACCTGCCCTTCGCCCTGCTGATGCTGGTGGTGATCGGCCTGTTGGGTGGATGGCTGGTGGTGATTCCCGTAGTGGCGTTTCCAATCACCATTGTCTTCGCCATGATCATCCAGGCGCGGCTGCGCGACACCGTGCAGAAAAGCCTGGCCAGGCCCTGCTGATCGAAACCCTCGGCGGCCTGGAAACCCTCAAGGCCTGCAGCGCCGAAAGCGAGCGCCAGCATCAGTGGGAAAGCACCCACGGCGCCCTCACCCGCCTCGACAGCCACGCGCGCAACCTTTCGGCGCTGGCGACCAACGGCACGCTGTTCCTCCAACAACTGGCCGGCATGACGACCATTGTCGCCGGGGTCTACAGCATCATCGCTGGCAACCTCAGCGTCGGTGCGCTGGTGGCGACCTACATGCTCGGCAGCCGGGTCCTCGCGCCGCTGGGCCAGATCGCCGGGCTGATCACCCGCTACCAGCAGGCCCAGCTCACCATGCGCAGCACCGATGCCCTGATGGCTTTGCCCCAGGAGCGCGATGCCAAGCAGCGGCCCCTTGATCGCACGCAATTGCAAGGCGCGCTGGACGTGAGCGGCGTGACCTTCCACTACAACGGCCAGAACACCCCGGCACTGGCGAACGTCAGTTTTAGCCTCAAGCCGGGTGAACGGATCGGGATCATCGGCCGCAGCGGCTCGGGCAAAAGCACCCTGGCGCGGCTGGTGATGGGTTTCTATGCGCCGGAGGAAGGCCAGTTGCTGCTGGACGGCCTGGACCTGCGGCAACTGGACGTCGCCGACTTGCGCCAACAGATCGGCTACGTCGCCCATGACCTGCCGCTGCTCGCCGGCAGCCTGCGCGACAACCTCACCCTCGGTGCCCGCTACATCAGCGACGCACGCATGCTGGAAGTGGCGGAACTGACCGGTGTCACCGAACTGGCGCGCCAACATCCGCAGGGCTTTGATCGTCCGGTGGGCGAGCGCGGGCAGTTGCTGTCCGGCGGCCAGCGCCAGGCCGTGTTGCTGGCCCGGGCCTTGTTGCTCGACCCGCCGATCCTGCTGCTGGACGAACCCACCAGCGCCATGGACAACAGCAGCGAAGACGTCCTGCGGCAGAAACTTCATACCCACGTACAGGGCAAGACCGTGCTGCTGGTCACCCACCGCACCTCGATGCTCAGCCTGGTGGATCGGCTGGTGGTGCTGGATAACGGCCGCATCGTGGCGGACGGGCCGAAGGACGCGGTGATCGAGGCGTTGCGTAAAGGGCGGGTGGGCTCCGCGGCGGTTTAAATACCAACACATATCCCTTGTGGCGAGGGGATTTATCCCCGCTGGGCTGCGCAGCAGTCCTAAAACCATGTGCCTCGGTGTGCCAGACAGACTGAGGCAACTGTCTTGGGGCCGCTTCGCAGCCCAGCGGGGATAAATCCCCTCGCCACAAAAGCTCGCACCGGATCTATAACAATTAACCAACGGGTACCGCCCCATGTCTGCTCAAACCCCGGATTCAGCCGCCCGAAGCTACTTCGGCAGTTTCAGCAAAAGCGCCGAAAGCGAGTTCATGCCGGAAACCGCCGGCGCGACGCTGCAGGACTCGCCGCGCCGGTCGCGCGTCACCGTGTGGCTGGCCGCAGGGCTGATTATCAGCGGGCTGGTCTGGGCCAAACTGGCGGTGTTGCAGGAAGTCACCACCGGCGAAGGCAAGGCGATTCCGTCGAGCAAGATCCAGGTGATCCAGAACCTCGAAGGCGGCATCGTCACCGAGATTTTCGTGCGCGAAGGCCAGATGGTGAACAAAGGCGACACCCTGCTGCGCCTGGACGACACGCGGTTCCTGTCGAACAAGGGCGAGAGCGAGGCGGATCGTTATGCGTTGATGGCCCAGGTCGAACGCTTGTCGGCAGAGGCCGAAGGACGGCCCTTGCAGTTGTCCAGCGAAGTGACCGGCAAGGCGCCGCAGGTGGCCGAGGACGAGCGCGCGCTCTATGAGCAACGCCAGCGACGCCTGGCCAGCGAGCAGCGGACGCTGACCGAACAGCTGCGGCAAAAAACCCAGGAACTCGCAGAGTTTCGCTCCAAGCAAGGCCAGTTCAGCTCGGCGCTGGCCTTGCTGCAAGAAGAAATGAACATGTCGGCGCCGCTGGTGCGCACCGGGGCGGTTTCACCCGTCGAAATCCTGCGGCTCAAGCGCAGCGCGGTGGAAATCCGCGGCTCGCTCAACGCCACCACACTGGCGATCCCTCGGGCCGAATCGGCGATCAACGAGATCAAGAGCAAGATCGACGAATCGGAACAGACCTTCCGCTCCGATGCCGCGAAAGACCTCAACGAGAAACGCACCGAGCTGTCAAAAATCACCGCCACGAGCATCGCCATCGACGACCGCGTGACCCGCACCACCGTGGTCTCGCCGGTGCACGGGGTGATCAAGCAATTGAAGGTCAACACCATCGGCGGCGTGGTCCAACCCGGCAGCGACATGATCGAGATCGTGCCCCTGGAGGACAACCTGCTGATCGAAGCCAAGGTCCGACCGCAAGACGTGGCCTTCCTGCACCCGGGCCAGAAAGCCATGGTCAAGTTCAGTGCCTACGACTACACGATCTATGGCGGACTCAGCGCCAAGCTCGAACTGATCGGCGCCGACACCATCACCGATGACAAGGGCAACAGTTTCTATCTGATCCAGGTGCGCACCGACAGGAACCATTTGGGTGGGGATGCGAAACCGTTGCTGATCATCCCGGGCATGGTGGCGACGGTGGATATCATCACCGGGGAGAAAAGTGTCTTGGATTACCTGCTCAAGCCCGTGTTGAAAGCGCGGACCGAGGCGATGCGCGAGCGGTAGGCTTTGGCTGGGATCTTCGGTGTCTGGGCTGTCGCCATCGCGAGCAAGCTCGCTCCCACATTGGATTTGTGGTGACCACTAACCTTGAGTGCACTGGAGATCAACTGTGGGAGCGAGCTTGCTCGCGATGAGGCCGGCAACCACACCACCTATTCTCCAGCATGATTACGCCGGAACGTCTCCTCCCCCATCGCCGCAATCTGCCCCTCGATCAACGCCTCGAACGGCCTCAGCAACGGCTCGAAGCTCACCGGCGCCTCCAGGACCTGCAACGCCTGGACAATCGCCTCCACCGTCGACAGCGCCCCCGGCCCTGGCGCCTTGCGCAAGCGGTAGCGGGACACGCCACCGTCGGCCAACGTTACCCTCGGCAGTGCCGCCAGCAGCGGATTGAGGTGCAGGATCTTGCGCGCCTTGCGCCAGGTGCCATCGGGCACGACCAACAGCAGCGGCTCATCGGACGCGCCATAGGTCTGGATTGGCTGTGCATCGTCAGCGGGAAACAACAACCGCGCCCGGTAACCCGGTTGGTTGAGCAGCCGGGGCCAGTCCTCGAACACTTCACCCACGATCAACTCGGCATTGTTGAGCCCCAACGCCGCCAGTCGGGCAGTATTCAAGGCATGGTTCACTTCGCTGGGATGCTGCAACAGCAGAACGCGAGTACGACTGTCGAGGCAGGGGATCAACGGGCACAGGCAATGGCTTTGCGGTCGTTGGCAGCGCGGGCATTGGATTCTGGACATGGTCACGCCTGGTTCAGTTGAGCTTTGAGCAGATCACGGAAGGTCTGGATCAGCGGCTCGCGGCTGCGGCCACGGCGCACGATCATCGAGAACGGCGCCTGATAACCAAACGTCGCCGGCAACAGCACCCGCAAGTCGCCCTTGTCGACCCAGGCCTGGGCGTAATGCTCGGGCAGGTAACCGATGTAGGCGCCCGACAGTACCAGGATCAACTGCGCCTCCATGCTCTCCACCGTCGCCGCGCTGTGCTTGAAGCCATGACGGGCCAATTCGGCCTGGCTCCAGTAACCGCGCCCGACCATGCGCTGCTGGGTGATGACTTGTTCGGGAATGCGCCGTTCAGTGAACAGCGGATGACGGTTGCTGCAATACAACCAGTGCTGCTCGCGATACAGCGGCATGTAGACCAGCCCGCTCATGCGCGTGGAAAACGCGCCGATGGCCAGGTCCAGGCGGTTGTCCTGGACGCCGAGTTGCAGTTCATAGGGGCTCAGGACCGACAGGTGTAGATGCACCGCCGGATGTTCCTGGCTGTAGGCACCGATGGCTTCGGCGAACGGCAAGGCCTTGTCGCTGACAGTGGAGTCGATCACCCCCAGGTTCAACGTTCCGCGCAACTCGCCCTTGAGGGCGGCGGCGTACTGCTCGAAGCCTTCGAGCTCGCCGAGCAGGCGCAAGGTTTCCTGATGGAACAACTCGCCTTTGCTGGTCAGGCTGAACCCACCCCGGCCGCGATGGCAGAGCACCAGCCCCAGGGCCGATTCGAGCTGGCTCATGTAGGTGCTGATGGCGGACGTGGAAAGGTTGAGCTCGTGCTGGGCGTTGGCGAACCCCTGGTGCCGGACCACGCTGACAAAAATGCGCAGCAGTTTCAGGTCGGGTAGAGGGTTGGCCATTGGGGTCTCCGAATTACTCAGGGCTTGGTAGCGCTCTTGTGGCGAGGGGATTTATCCCCGCTGGGCTGCGAAGCAGCCCCAAGAAAGTCAACTCAATCTGCCTGATACACCGGGATATCAGGGTTTAGGGCCGCTTCGCGCCCCAGCGGGGATAAATCCCCTCGCCACAGGGGGCTGTTTGCCCCAGGACTGCACAGACGCGGAGTCTATCGCCCCGCCCGCCATTAGTTTAGAAAAATCTGAACTAAGTATTTGCAGCCAGCGATTCTTCGCGGCAACGGCTTTTCGCAGAATCGGCCCCTGATAAATAAAACAAACGATGAGGCCCTACCCGTGGACAAGATTCTTCACCAACCACTGGGCGGCAACGAAATGCCGCGCTTCGGCGGCATCGCCACCATGATGCGACTCCCCCATTTGCAAACCGCCGCCGGCCTCGACGCGGCGTTCGTCGGCGTGCCGCTGGACATCGGCACCTCCCTGCGCGCCGGCACCCGTTTCGGCCCCCGCGAGATCCGCGCCGAATCCGTGATGATCCGCCCCTACAACATGGCCACCGGTGCCGCGCCGTTCGACTCCCTGTCGGTGGCGGACATCGGTGACGTGGCGATCAACACCTTCAACCTGCTGGACGCGGTACGGATCATCGAAGAGTCGTATCACAAGATCCTCGAACACAATGTCATCCCGCTGACCCTCGGCGGTGACCACACCATCACCCTGCCGATCCTGCGGGCGATCCACAAGAAACACGGCAAAGTCGGCCTCGTGCACATCGACGCCCATGCCGATGTCAACGACCACATGTTCGGCGAGAAAATCGCCCACGGCACCACCTTCCGCCGCGCCGTGGAGGAAGGCCTGCTCGATTGCGACCGCGTGGTGCAGATCGGCCTGCGCGCCCAGGGCTACACCGCCGAGGATTTCAATTGGAGCCGCAACCAGGGCTTCCGCGTGGTCCAGGCTGAAGAGTGCTGGCACAAATCCCTGGCCCCACTGATGGCTGAAGTGCGTGAAAAAGTCGGCGGCGGCCCGGTGTACCTGAGCTTCGACATCGACGGCATCGACCCGGCCTGGGCGCCGGGCACCGGCACCCCGGAAATCGGTGGATTGACCACTATCCAGGCAATTGAAATCGTCCGTGGCTGCCAGGGCCTCGACCTGGTTGGTTGCGATCTGGTAGAAGTTTCGCCGCCCTACGACACCACCGGCAACACCTCGCTGTTGGGCGCCAACCTGCTGTACGAGATGCTCTGCGTACTGCCCGGCGTGGTTCATCGCTGAGGCGCGGCCATGAACGATCGAGACCAAGTCCTCAAGGCCGCCGCAAAATTGGTGTCGGCCTTCGCCCGCAATGACCGCGACGCCTATTTCGGTGCGTTCACGATCGATGCGAGTTTCGTGTTCCACACCCTCGAACAGCCCCTGCTGTCCCGCGATGCCTACCAGGCGTTGTGGGATCGCTGGCGGTCCGAGGATGGCTTCGAGGTGTTGAGCTGCACCTCGAGCAACGCCTTCGTCAGCCTGCTAGGGGACGTGGCGATTTTCATCCATGACGTGGCCACTGAGCTGCGCATGCAAGGGGAGCTTCACTTTAGCCAGGAGCGCGAAACCATTGTGTTTCGCCAAGAACAACAAGGCCTATGGCTGGCCTGTCATGAACATTTGTCCGCAATGCCGGAAGGGCTGCCACCCCCTTAGCCAAGCAGGCGACGTTCACGCACGATGAACGCGCCTCGATGATCGGAGCAGATCATGCATAACAATAACGATAAAAGCCTTACGCAGATTGAAACCAACGGGGTCGAGCAGATCCCGGACCATGAACGAACCGCCGGCCCGGGCGATCTGTTTCGACTGATCTTCGGCGGCGCCAACACCTTTGCCACCGCCGTGCTCGGCAGTTTCCCGGTGCTGTTCGGCCTATCCTTCCAGGCCGGGGTCTGGGCGATCGTCCTGGGCGTGTTGGTCGGTTCGATCATCCTCGCGCCGATGGGCCTGTTCGGTCCGCTCAACGGCACCAACAACGCGGTGTCTTCCGGTGCGCATTTCGGCGTGCACGGGCGAATCGTCGGCTCGTTCCTGTCGCTGCTGACCGCCGTCGCGTTCTTCTCGCTGTCGGTATGGAGCTCGGGCGATGCGCTGATCGGCGGCGCCAAGCGGCTGGTCGGCGTGCCGGAAACCGACCTGAGCCTGGGCCTGGCCTACGGCCTGTTCGCCCTGTTGGTGCTGACCGTTTGCATCTACGGCTTCCGCTTCATGCTGTGGGTCAACCGCATCGCCGTGTGGGCCGCCAGCCTGTTGTTCCTGCTGGGCATCTTCGCCTTTGCACCGAGCTTCGACAGCCAGTTTGCCGGCACGGTCGCCCTCGGCCAACCGGGCTTCTACGCCGCCTTCATCGGCGCGGCGCTGGTCGCAATGAGCAACCCGATTTCCTTCGGGGCCTTCCTGGGTGACTGGTCGCGCTACATTCCGCGAAACACGCCCAAGCCGCACATCATGCTGGCGGTGATCGCCGCGCAGTTGGCGACGCTGATCCCGTTCCTGTTCGGCCTCTCCACTGCCACCATCGTGGCGATCAAGGCGCCGGACTACATCGCGGCCAACAACTACGTGGGCGGGCTGCTGGCGGTGTCGCCGGGCTGGTTCTTCCTGCCGGTGTGC
>Ga0307408_100003250_pt1 | contig 11176 bp, 16 predicted proteins | sample 322Cmetagenome_FD_202116 | JGI IMG/M metagenome (GOLD analysis project Ga0307408, IMG submission 202116) | Maize rhizosphere microbial communities from greenhouse at UC Davis, California, United States - 322HYB-C-3 | ecosystem: Host-associated > Plants > Roots > Rhizosphere > Soil | place... | reverse complement strand
GCCACCAAAGCGGAGAATGACCTCACCGATGACGAGCGGCGCCTGCTCGACCTCCTTGTACGCAACGGGGAACGCGAGAAGGTCGAGCGAGTGGACGCCCGCGGCCACCGGCGGGGCGCCTACTACCGCCTGCCCCCGCCCCCGCGGGTAAGGTGGATAGCGGAAGAGCTACGCTGGTCGAAGTCGAAAGCGCACCGGGAAAGGACCCGACTTTTCGGCCGTCTTCGTGCGATACCTCAGCGACGGTAGAAGGGGCTTGAAACGGCGTTTTTTGTCCCAGCGTCGACGACTAATAAGTATGTCGCGACGACGGACGCCGCTCCTTACACGCGCGGAGCAGGAAGAGATTCTCAAGCGAGCACGCGAGGAAGAATGCGTCAGTCAGGAGTGCTCGACGGCGCAAGGTCACCACGTGCTTCAACGGTACGTCGAGCCCGACCCGAGTTTTCGCCCCATCCGCTGCGGCCTGGCGCTCGACCAGGGACCGTCGATCTTCTGGACGTCGGAGAATCGCGACGAAATCAACGCCGAGCACCGGGTTATCCTGGAAGGCAAGCCGGCGCCGAAGATGGGCCGCCCTGCCAAGCCGAAGCGCAAGACGCCGGCGCAGTACCAGCATGAGTTCCGGCGGACGTTGCACCGGCTGGGCTTGGCGGCGTGATACGCGCCGAAGACCTCGTCAGCTACAAGATGCTCGAGCGGCTGCAAGGCTTGCTGGAGCGGCAGGTGGCGCCAAGTCTTGTTGCCGGGTACCGGGGCAAGAAGATAGAGCGCGGGCTGTTCGAGCAGATTGGCGCGGAGGCGACTGACCGCCTTCGGGCGGTACTCCGTGGGAGCGAGCTGGCCGACCTAGTTGACCGCGTGGATGTAGTCGCCTTCCCGAATATGACCCGGGTCGAGCTGGTCGCCCGGTTGGATGGCTGCGACATCGATCAGGCGGCCAGGAAGTTGGATGTGAAGCATGGCGAAGGGCAAGGTGTTACGCCCCGAGCAAGTGACAGCGCTGCTTGCAACAGCAGCAACAATCGGGGATGAGGCCGCCGCTAAACAGTTTGGCGTCACTCGCTTCACGGTCATCCGGTGGCGCAAGCGAGCAAAGGTTGCCACGGGGCTGTCACCCGGTGAGATCGAAAAAAAGGAAGCCGAGAACTGGCTAGCGGTCAGTGCGCGGGTTCGGGACACGCTGATTCGGCGCGTAGAAACCCTGGCGCAAGCGAGCGATGACCTGCGCCAGGTGGCGGGCGCCCTGAAGATCGTGGTCGATGCAATGCACACCGATCGGATGGTCGAGGCCGAGCTCGACGAGGAAAATGGACAGTCTCACCAAGGCGTTGGCGCTAAGAAGCAAGCTGCGACGCCTGAAGAAGGAACGCGCGGCGCGCTCCTCCGCCTCCAGCAGTGCGGCTAGATTCCCGACCTGCGACCCGGTTACGTTCTGTAGAGAGGTGCTCGGTTACGAGCCCTGGGAGCGCCAGCAAGAGCTGTTGCTAGCGGTCGCCGAGCACGAGCGCGTCAGCGTCCGCTCGGGCCACAAGGTTTCCAAGTCGCGGTCCGCCGGCTCGCTGGCGCTCTGGTTCGTCATGACCTTCGCCGCGGCCAGGGTCATCATGACCAGCGCCAGCGCGCGGCAGGTCAAATCGATTCTCTGGAAGGAGTTGAAACTCCTTCACCGCATGGCGCGAGTGCCGCTCGGCGGTGTCATGCACGAGGCCCCGGACGCGGGCCTGCAGTTTCCCGATGGGCGGGAGATCGTCGGCTTCTCCACCGACCAGCCGGAAAGAATGGCGGGCATCTCCGGCGCCAACGTCCTCTTTATCATCGATGAGGCGAGCGGCGTCGAGGAGCCCATCTTCGAGGCCATCGAAGGCAATCGCGCCGGCGGCGCCCGGATTGTCATGTTCAGCAACCCGACTCGGACGAGCGGGACCTTCTACGAGTCGCACACCGCCAAGCGCGAGTTCTGGCACACGCTGCACATCTCGAGCGAGGAATCGCCGAACGTCAAGGCGGGGCAAATCATCATCCCGGGGCTCGCAACTCGCCCTTGGGTCGAAGAGAAGCGGCTCGAGTGGGGCGAAAACAGCCCGCTCTATGACGTCCGCGTCAAAGGGAACTTTCCGAGCCAGGCCGAGAACGCGGTCATAGGCTTGGCCCTCGTCGAAGCTGGCCTTCGTCGCTGGGAAGAAGTCAATGCCGACGCCCCCCTGGAAATTGGCGTCGACGTCGCCCGCTTCGGTGACGACGAGACAGTGATTTGGCCCCGCCGCGGCGCTAAAGCCCTTCAGCCCACCATCGTCCGCTCGCTCAACACCATCGAGGTCGCCGGCAAGGTGCTCGAGGTCGTAAGAGAGCTGCGACGCGAAGGCGAGCGGCCGCGGGTCAAAGTCGACGTCATCGGCTACGGTGCCGGCACATTCGACCAGCTGCAGCAGTTCAAAGAGGTTGAAGCGGTCGCGGTCAACGTGGCTGAAAGAGCAACGGCGGAAAACTACGCCAAGCTGCGCGACCAGCTCTGGTTTGCTTGCCGCGATTGGTTGAAAGAAGGCGGCGCGATTCCGGCGGACGCGAAGCTTGAGGCGGAGCTCGTCGGGCCCGTCTACTCCATCGACACCCAAGGCCGGTACAAGGTCGAGTCGAAGGACGACATGAAGAAGCGCCTCGGGCGCTCGCCCGACCGCGCCGACGCTTTGTGCTTGGCGATTTACAATCCGCCGAAACGCTCGTTCGGCGTGAGTTCTGGCGCGTTTATGGACTATTAGAGCGCCGGCAATTAATGGTTGTTTCTAGCACGGGAGCGACGTCATGGTTGGTCAGCTCCTTGAGCTTCAGGCATTTTCGCGGCGTAATCAGGCGTTAGGGCAAAGCCAGCGTTACGCGGAGGCGAATAAGGCTGAGGCTTACTATTGGTCGCTCCAGTACAACGGCCTTGCCGATTGGTGGGATAGGGAAAAGCCTCTTCGCCAGCGCAAGCCTCGCATCATCGTACCGCTCTTCCGCGAGACGATCGAGACGCTCCACCGCTTCGTGTGGGGCGGGCATCGAAGGCCACGGCTGGTCATCGCGCCCACGCTCAACGACGGCGAGGAGCGCCCGGACGTCGGCCCACTGCTTACCGCTGACGAAGCGGCGCACCTCACCTCGTTCGTCGGCGAGCTCCTCGACAAGGGGAAGCTCCATGCGGGCGTGCGCGAGGCATCCCGCAAGGCGCTGATTACAAGTTCCTCGGCGCTCATTCTCGGCGCGCGCGGCGGTTACCTCACGGCCCACGTCGAGCCGGGCAAGCACTGCACGCCGACCTGGGACAAAGAGGGCAGCCTCGAGCGGTTGGAGATTCTTTACCAGGTCGAGCGCGAAGAGCCCGCTGTAGGCGGTCTCTATCACAAGCGCTGGTACTGGTACCGCAGGGTTGTCGACGCGAAAGCAGACACCGTCTACAAAGAAGTGCCCGTCATCGCCGGCCAAGAACCGAAGTGGGAAGTCGACGCTGAGAAGACGGTCGTTCACGACCTCGGCTTTTGCCCCGCGCACTGGATGCGGGTGAATCCGGATTGCTCCGACCCCATCGACGGCACGCCGGTTATTGACCCCTCGCTTTACCCACTCCTCGACGCCGTCAACTACACGGTGAGTCAACGCCATCGCGCTGTGGAATATGGCTGTGACCCGCAGTTGATTCGCAAAGGGGTCCCCGACGAGGCTCGTCAGCAGCTCGACAAATCTCCATGGGCGGTTTGGGATTTCCCCAACGACGCCAGCGTGGAATACGCCGAACTCAAGCTACCTGGTGCCCAGGTAGCGACGGAGCACCTCCGCGACCTTCGCGAACGCTTCCTTGAAGCGTGCTCCGTCGTCCTTGCCGACCCGAAAGCCGTGAGCGGCAACATTTCTGGCGTCGTCCTCGAGTTCCTGCACGCGCCCATGATTGCGTTGGCGAGTGACCTGCGGTGCGACGTGGGAGATTGCGGGCTCGCCAAGATTGCTGCCCTTGCCCTTCGCCTCGCCACCGTGCTTACGCAACGTGGCCAAGACCTCTGGGTGCCCGGCGCAAAGAAGGCCGCTGCCATTCTCGCCGGCGCGCAGCTCCAAGGCCGGTGGCTCGACCCCGCGATTACCATCCAATGGCCCGCGTGGTTTGACACGACGGTGCAAGACCAGGAAATCAAGATCCGCACCGCGAATCAGGCGGTGCAAGGCGGGATTGCCAGTCGTCGCAGCGCCGTTCGCTACGTCGCCGACGTTTTTGGCGTCACCGACCCCGACGCTGAGGCGCAGGAACTCGAGCAAGAGGCTGAGGAAGCTGCGAAGAAAGCGGCGGCCCTGCCGCTCGGCGATGAGGATGAAAACGAGGACTTCGAGTCGTCATGATGCCCGCCGGCGCGCTGGCTCCCGCCAAGGCGCCGCGCAGTGCAAAGCGGGAAGTCAAAGCGCTGGTCCAGCGCCAGCAAGCCGAGCTCGACAAGTACACGACTGAGCAGCTCCGGGTTTTGCTCCCTGCCCTCCGCAAGGCCGAGGCCGATTGCGCGGCGCTGCTGAGGCAAGTCGTCGAGCAGGACGGCGCCGGTGAGCTTCGCTGGTCGGCACAGCGCTACCGGGTCGCAGTCGCACAGCTCCGAGCGATAACGCACGAAATCTCACGCCAGCTTTATGGCCGCCTCGACGAGGGCGTAGAAGGCGCTCAAGTCCGAAGCATTGCCGATATCCAAGAGCAGATGGCGCGGTTCTCAGTCGCCTTCGAAGGCTCTTTACGAACGATTCCGCTCGACGTCGCCGCCATCGTGGCCAAGGGCGACCGGATGATGATTCCGCGCATTCGCTCGAGCGCGGCGAGGTATCGAGGGGCGGTTTTCGAGGATATTCGGGAGCGATTAGCGGCTGATATTCTCAGCGGTGCTTCCATTCGCGAGACCGCAGAGCGACTCGCGCAGAGCGGCGGCCCAAAAGGCTTCATCGCTCTTCAAGGTGTTGCTGGCGACCCAAACGCGGTCCTCGAGTTCATCCCGGAAGGTCTTTTTCAGCGTTATCGCTTCTGGGCCACGCGCATCGTCCGCACCGAACTGGTCGCCGGCTACAACCAAGCGGCCGTCGACAGCATTGAAGAACTCGCTGCTGACGTGCCCGACCTTGGGCGCATCTGGATTGCCGATACCAAGGCGTGCATTGATTGCCGCCGCCTCGACGGCAAGACGGCCAAGGGGAATGACACCTTCCCAAATGGGGCGAAATGCCCGCCCGCGCACCCCCTCTGCCGGTGCTCGTGCGGTGCGTGGCGACCCGGCTGGAATTAATTAACTAAATTATTTCTTCCAGGGCCGCCATCGCGCGGCCCTTTTCATTTCCAACGAAAGGGCCTCGCAAAAATGGCAACTACTACGACTTTCAAAGGGCTCGATCTTGCCTGTGGCGCCTCAGGTGCCGACACCATCAAGGCGTACTTGATGACCGTCTACGTGACCGGCACGTATGAGACCGCCACCAAGCCAGCATTCGATGTGCTCGCGGCGCTGCAGGCGCAATACGAGCCCGTCACCGCTGTCAGCGTGAAGGCAGTCACGCCTTTCCGCGCATATCGCAGCGGCGCCACTGTTTACGACGCTTCGACTGTGGTGCTCTCTGGCACCGGCAACAAAACGGCCACGTTCCGCGTCGACAATGCAGGCTCGGAAATCGCCGACGCCACCGCGCTTGACGGCTATTTCAGCTTCCTCGTCGTCGTCGCCGCCACCGGCAACCCGTAATCGGTTGGGAGTTGCCGGTCCCCATAAGCCAAGGCCCGCCCGCTGAGGCAACTGGCACCCCTCCATCGCGTCGCTGCCGCGTCATCGCAGCGTAGGAGACGATTAAAATGGAAAATGAAGTGACCCCGCCGGCCACGCCGGCGAATGGAAGTCCTGCGCCTGTAAACCCCGTTGCGGCTCCGCCCTCTCCCGCCCCCGGCGAGGAGTGGCGGCAGATGAGCAACGAGGCCTTTTCGGCTCGGCTCAAAGAGGAGCGCGAGGCGGGCACGAAAGCGCTGCTTAAGCAGCTCGGTGTCGAGAAGGCGGCCGATATCAAGGCCGCGCTCGATAAGGCCCGCGAGCTTGAGCAGGCGCAGATGACTGAGGCGCAAAAGCTTCAAGCGCGTCTCGCCGAGCTTGAGCCCAAGGCCAGCCAGGTCGACGACTACGCGGGCGTGCTCGCGACGTATGCGACGCAGGAGTTCAACGCCCTGCCAGAGCCGGCGCAGAAGTACATCGAGGCGACCACGGGCGATAACGCGCTCGCACGGCTCAAGGCGATTACGGCAGCGCGTGAGTCGGGATTGCTGGCGGCGCTGACTGCAAAGACGTCGGCCGTGCCCGCTGAGCCGCCTCGCGCGCCGAATCCGGCGACCACGATTGCTCCTCCAGGTCCGTCGACGCCGAAGCCCGCCGGCACGCTGAATCCCTACGAGCAGTGGGAAGCGCTCAAGGCCGCCGGCAAAGAAATCCTCGCCGCCAAGTTTTACACGGAAAACCACCGGGCCATCGCCGCCGCGCGCCCGACTCCGAAATGACAAACGACCGGCGTCTGAGCACGGCCGGCACCTTGAAAAGGAGTGCTAAATGGCACTGAACAGCACGACTCCGCAGAATCTCCCGGCCGAGTTTCACGACACTCTTTCTTCGACGTTTCTCCTTCAGCCCGATCTCGAGTTCATTTTTGCTCGCTGGGCGTACGGCGCAGCCGCCCAAGCGGGAATGCTCGACGAGGACGGCTTTGACGTTGTTCTCATGCAGCTCCGCGAGGGGCGCTTCCCGGTGCAAGGCGATATCGCCAACCTTGCCCAAGCCACCCAAATGGGCGCCGGTGGCCCCCTGATGATTTCGGGCGCACTCACCTTCCCGGACCTCGTCAAGATGGTCGTCGAAGCGCGTCGCCCCGGCGAAGTCATCAAAATGAACCGCCCGCGCTTCATCGACGGCGCGGCCAGTGAGAGCGGGCGCCGTCTCGCGCCCTCGACGCGCGTCTTTGGCACCAACTCTCAGCCGCTCCTCATGGAGCAGGTGGACGTCACCGTGCGTGAGTACGGTGGCCCCGGCGACGCGAACGGCGCCATTGTGCCGATCAACGTCGCGGATTTCGCCTCGGCCCGCTCGCTGCACAACCTCGCCGCCCTGGTCGGCGTCGAGCTCAAGCGCGACCGTAACAAGTTCATCGACGTCGTCATTCGCGATCTTTTGATCGCGGCGGCGGCGGCCAATTCCGACGGCGTGACCTATGGCGGCGGCGTTGCTGCTGCCACGGCCTTTACTGCCGATGGCGCCGAGTCGATGGACTTGACCACGCTCCTGCGCGCGCGCACGGCGATGACCGGCCGCAAGGTCCCGGGCGTCCTTGGCGGCAAGTACATCTGCGTCATCGACTATCGCGCGGCCACCGACCTCAAGGACGACTCGGCGTATCAGCGCCAGGGCGTGTTCCACCCCGAATACAACGTTCTCTTCCCGGGCTACATGAAGACCGTGGAGAACCTTGTCATCTGCGAGTCGAACAACATGCCGACGCTCACCTCGAGCATCGGCGGCGCTACTCGCGCGTACCAGAGCCTGATTATGGGCGCGGGCTGCCTCGGTTGGGCCTCGGGTCGCGGCGCGCGCGTTATGCGCGACAACGACGACGACGGCGGCCGCATCAACCAGTACGCCTGGAACGCTCACGAGGGCTGGGAAGTTCTCGACCACCGCTTCGTCCAGAAAATCATCACTGACTAATCGCCCCTTCCACTCGGAGAAACTCCAATGGCTAATTCCAAGGTCAAGGGGCGCACGGTTCGTGCTGCTGCCATCCTGACGACGTCCGACGTCGCCTCGAGCGAGGTGAGCCTCGCAGAGATGCCTTTCCGTCAGCTCGTGTTGTTTGCGGATTTCACGATCGGTTCGCTCACCAACGTCATCATCACGCCACAGGTTCAGGTCCTCGGCGACGCTACCAACTGGTACGACGTGTCCGACCCCGGCACGCTGACCCTCACCGCGAGCGGGAAGAAAGCCATTCCGCTCAACTTGGTTGGGGCGACCAAGTTTCGCGCCCTCGCCAAGGGCACGGGCACTGTCACCTCGTCGTCCCTCACCATGCTCGTCGGCTTCACCGACAAGGTGAACGTGTGAGTAAAAAGAAGGAAGAGGAGGAGCTCGACGCTGCGCGAGAGGGCCTTGTCGCGACGCTCGAGCTCGCACCGGGGGCCGAAGAGAAGGTCGAGGCGAAGGCAGAAGTAGAGGCTGAACCCAAGCCCTCCACCAAGCCAGCAGCCTCCCCGTCTCCCAAAGCCAAGCCTGCGCCTGAGGCCAAGTCCGCACCGGCTCACGCCGGCGGCTTTCAAAACGGCTTCAGCGTGCCCGGCGGTTGGTTCTCGCAAGACTAGTGGGGGTCGCGCATGGCGTTGACGAGTGGCGAGCTTGAGAAAATCAAGCGACACCTGGGCTATTCCAACCTGACGCTGGGGGCTCTCCCCTACGTCGGGGATGTCCCGGTCAACACGTTCATCGTCATGCGCGACAGTCTTTCTCTCGAGGGAGAGAAGGAAATCCGCGACAACATTTTGCCGCGTCTCGACCAGCTCGAGGCCGACCTCTACACGCAGCGCAGCCGCCGAAAGGCGAGCAAAGTCGGCTCTATTGTTCTCAACCAGAACGAGATTGCCGACCTTCTTTCCACGCGAGACTTCTTCCTCGCGCGCCTGGAGACGGTCACCGGCATCAAGCGCCGCGACGTCCGAGGCGGCAACACCATCGAGGTTTATTAGCCATGGGCGCTTGCTGCGATCGATTGCTTCGAGGCGTCGTAAAGACGTTCACGAGCCTGTGCGCCTTTGTGGCCAATCCCGGGGCGCCGACCGTCACTCCCCAAGGCACGACGGGGTCAACATCCTCGAGCTACGTCATCGAGGCCGTCGATGCCAATGGCGCGATTTCCGCGGCGGGCTCGGCCGGCTCCACCTCCACCGGCCACGCCTCGCCAAACGGCACCAACTTCAATCGCATCACGTGGGCCGCAGTGCCCGGTGCCGCGTCCTATCGCATCCGCCGCACGGTCGGCTACGCCACCCAGGGTCTCATCGGGACGACCGCCTCCACGACCTTCGATGACACGGGTCTGACCGGCGACGGCACGAGCTCAAGCACGACGAATAACACCGGCGCCAGCGACCCCGTCGAGTGCGTCGACTGGGAGAACACCAAGACGGTGCAGCTCACCGGCACGTTCGCCGGGGTTGATATTCAGGGCACCGTCGATGGCTCAACCTGGGTGACGTTGGCCAGCATGGCGAGCGCCGGCCTTTCTAATCTGACCGGTCTCCACACCCACGTCCGCCTGCGCGCCACTGCCTACTCGGCGGGCACCATGGCGGGCCACATTCTTGGGCGGCGACAGGTCTGATGCTGCGCTGGCTACGACGCTGGCTGTTTGGCGAAGTGCATGTCGAAATCCATCGCACTGAGGACGCCAGCAATTCGCCGGATTCGTTCGTAGTCTATGCGCACAAGAGGAAGTCTTGAGCGGCTCCGCCACGCTCGGCACCAACCTGATTGACGACCTGGTGCCGACCATCGACGACCTGCGCGGCGACCTCAACGCCGACTTCGGTACCCGTCAATGGCGCGTCTATGTCGTGCGTCGGACGTGGAACGGCGGCGAGCGGGGGCGAGGGAGTTACGTTGAAACCCAGCTCGAGATTACACCGCCACCGCTTGTTTCCTTTGACGAGGAAGAGCGTCTTCTCCCGGAAGGGCGCGATGAGGAAGGCACTATCACGCTCACCGAAGTCAGCTTGACGTACACGGCCGACGAGCTTCTGGGGGGCAACATCCCTGCCCACGTCGAAGCGTTCTATCGACTCGATGACCAGCACGGCCAGGGCACGGGGTCTCAGTACTACGTGCCGAAGAAGCCCCCGGCGCCGGACCGTGAAAACGGCATCGGGTGGAAGGTCGTGTTGCTGCCCGCCGAGGTGCCCGCGTGAAGCTCAAGCCGAATGAGGTTGCGCGCGCGCTTGAGGTGCACAGCAAAGGCGAGATGCAGGCCGTCAAGCGCGGCATTCGCCTTAGCCAAGAACGCGCCGTCACGCACCTCAAAAAGATTTCTCCCGTGGACCAGAGTCACTACAAAAACGCCTGGCGCCGACGCGGCGAGCGCGTTGAAAACGACTCTCCGCACGCCGGCATCATCGAGGGCGGCGCCCGCCCGCACATTGTCAGCGAAGAGGGCATGCAGGCGCTCAAAGAGTGGGCGCTTCGGCATGTCACGAACGATGAGAAAGAAGCCGAGGCCGTTGCCGCAGGCATTGCCAACAAGCTTCGCCGCGAAGGCCAGAAGGGCCTGTTTCTCGTGCGCGACAACCTCGAGCGCTTTGGCGATTGGATGCTGCAAGAGGCTCGACGCGAGCTCGAACGCTTCCGCCGGTCGCATCAATGAGCGTCCTCAAAGGCGAGCTCTGCCGCAAACTAGCCGCGCACGCGAGCGCGAATGTAAGTGACCTCCGTGGCCGCTCCTTCGGTGTCGCCGCCGACTGGGAAGACAAGGTTGACCCGCCGGGGCTGAGGGTCATTCCGCGAGGCGCGTTCAAGCTCGAGATCTTTGGCGGCGAGGAAGAAATCACCGAGCCAAGCGACAGCACGCTGCTCGTTAGCGTTGGTGTAATCACCGGCGCGCTGCAAGCCCGCCTCTACGGGCATGACAACTACGAGCGTGAGGACTTGGATGACGAAGTGCTCGCGCTCTTCCTCGCAACCGAAGGGTTTCCCGGCTCACTGACGCTGCAAAGCGCCCCGGTCAGCATCGGCGGCACCGCCACGCTCTACCGCGCACCGCTCACCTACCGCCTTGACGGCGAGGAGTGGAATGAAGAGCAGGTCTGGGGCAAGACGAGATACTCATTTCTAAGTTTGGATGTCGAGTATCCGTTGCTCGTTATGCGCCGCGAGGTCTATGCACTCTCCGGTGCCGATGGTCTCGGCGGCCTCCAGCTCTGGCTAAGCACCGACCTCTGCGGCCCCGAGCCTGAGTATGAAGTCATCCGTCCCCTCGACGGCGGCACCTTTGAGCGCCTGCCGTGACGAAGTGGAAGGTCTTTGACAACCCCGCCGAGGTGAGTTCCCTCGAGGGCCTCTATATCCGTGAGGACGCGCAGCGCAAGCGCGCGGGCTACAAAGGGGCGGCC